>Ga0209069_10002010_pt1 | contig 10481 bp, 5 predicted proteins | sample Str013_2_FD_187202 | JGI IMG/M metagenome (GOLD analysis project Ga0209069, IMG submission 187202) | Freshwater sediment microbial communities in response to fracking from Pennsylvania, USA - Straight Creek_MetaG_SC_2013 (SPAdes) (version 2) | ecosystem: Environmental > Aquatic > Freshwater >...
CTCTATACGGCCTCGACCTGGGTCATCCCCTTGGTTATTGCCATTACGTTCCATGAAGCGTCGCACGGATATGTCGCGCGGCTATGCGGCGACGACACCGCGTGGCGTCTCGGTCGCGTCAGCTTTAACCCATTAAAACACATCGATCCTTTTGGGACCGTTTTGTTGCCGGCGGTGCTGCTCTTGACGCGCTCACCGATCCTGTTTGGCTACGCCAAGCCAGTACCAGTCAACTTTCAAGCGCTGCGCAATCCGCGTCGCGACTCGATATTGGTCGCCGCAGCTGGCCCCGCAATGAATTTAGCATTAGCAACGCTGGCCGCCCTCGCGGTCCAATTCATCATCGACACCCAAAGCCTGAGCGACCTGCAACGCATCCTGCAACGCCTGGCCGAAGGAAGTTCCACAGAGACCGCCTTGCGCGCCACCATCCACGACGACTACGGCCAGCTACAGACAGACGTAGGCAAATACCTAAGCAGCAAGTACGGCGACTAAAAGATTAAAACGGGAAGAGGGTGGGTGTGAGGGTGCCCCATTTCTCGCGCTTTTTGCGAGAAGTGGGGCGTGTATAGCGCACCGACCCTATCGATCTACCACCCGAACCTTCATCTTAAGAACCTCCCACACGTTGACTCGTACCGCCCCTTCTTCCCATAAGCATAAAAGCGAAAGCTACTCCACCGCCATTGATCGGGCTCATCCACCAATCCCCGTTTAACCGGATTTCGATGTATATAGCGCAGTTTCTCGACACGCTTACGTTCGGTAAACACATTGAAGTCATAAAAGCGACGCTGCCAGACATGAACCGGCGCAGTCGAGTGGCTACGGCCTATAACGCGCCGGGCGAATCCCAGTTTAATCGCCTGCATCACCACCGACGGAGTTGCACGGTGTGGTTCACTGACTAGCAGATGGAAATGCTCGGGCATGACCACATACCCCAGAACCACGAAAGCGTACCGCTCGCGGACTTGCTCCAGAACTGTTAGGAACAGATCGCGTCTGTACGCCGAGCCCAATATCGGCTCGCGATGATAGCAACTGCAAGTGATGAAATGAAGGTCGCCATTGCCGAAGTATCGCGTGAGATTTCGCGGCACGGCGGAAATATTAGGACTAACTCACCCTGGAGTCTGTGACCTTCAACCCATGAAGATGTTCATCTGGACACGCCCCACTTCTCGCAAAAAGCGCGAGAAATGGGGCACCCTCACATCCTCACACAATCAGTACCGTCATGCACCGTAGAGATTCGTATCCAGAAACCCATTGCGAAACTTTCCGTTTGGATCGTAGTGTTTGACCAACTCCTTGTAGTCGGGAAGCTTGGTATACAACGATTGCAAGCGCGATGGCACCATCGTAAACAGCTTGGCCCAGTGCGGACGGGCATCGAACGGTGTCAATTGCTCCTCAATCATCGGGAGCAGCCCTTTGACGGCGGGCCATTCCGGCTTCCACGTGAAGTGTATCGCCAGGGACGGCCTCTTGTACGCAGTGCTCATCCACAGTTCGTCGGCATCGATCGTCCGCAATTCCGAAATGAATAAGTGGGGACCAACCTGGTCGCGAAGCTTCTCGACCGCGAGAATAGCTTCATAGGCTCGATTGCGTGGGACAAAATATTCCGTCTGCAATTCAGCTCCGCTGCTGGGAGTGAAGTTCATACGGAAATGCGGCAGCCGCTCATACCACGGGCCAGGAATTCCCAATTGTTCGGTGCAATTCTCCGCGGAGTGTCCCGCCAGGGGATGAAGCTTCTGGGTGGCGAGTTTCGCTCCGTAAAACTCGGGCGCGAATTCAAATGAACTCCCAGGTTCGACGCGCCGTTTTATCCAAACCTGCGTAGCTTTGTGATTCTGCCAATCAGTGAAGAGACTTACGCTATAGCCGCTCAGGAAAATATCGTCGAGATGATTCTCCAGTTGCGCCATCGAGAGATTCTCGTAGACCACTTGCCTGACTTGAAACGTCGGCAGCACATCGAGCGTGATCTTTGTGACCACACCAAGTCCGCCCAGCGCGACCGCGGCTGCCGGAAACTTGTCGCCATCTTTCTGCCGCGATAAAGTCACGATTTCGCCATCCGCCGTAACGAACTCCACCGCGGAAACCGCCGTCGACAGATTGCCATTCTTGCTGCCAGAACCGTGGGTCGCAGTTGCGCACGCGCCTACGACAGAAACGTGCGGAAGCGAGGCCAGGTTGTGCACAGCAAAGCCCTGGGCATCGATATACGGCGCGAGTTGGCCATACGTGACTCCGGCGCCGACTGTAACCGAGCGTGCCGCTTTGTCCACAGTCATCTGGTCAAGTTGCTTCAACGAAATTTGATTCTCTGTACTGTCTGCGATTCCGTTAAAGGAATGGCGCGCGCCCAGGGCTTTCAGTTTGGTGCAACTCTTTACCGCCTTCTGAACTTCCTCGACGGTCTTGGGTTTAAGCAGGTGGTCGGTACTGTACTTGTAGTTGCCGGCCCAGTTGGTGCGCGCAGCGGGTGGTTGTTCTCCCAACACGAATCGAGACAATGCCGTGCCGGTGATCAGAATGCCGGATTTCTTCAGGAACTCTCGTTTATTCATATGGCCGCCGTTTCGCCATCATATATAGAGGGTGAGAGCGGCCAAAGCAAGGATTTCCAGCGTAGGTGGCTTTGAGCAAACGCGGACAAGGACGCCCGCTCAAAGAAATTGAAAAGGGGGCGATGGTCTGCCCTCTTTGCCAATTTCGACTTCCACAATCCGCTAGAAGATCAGCTTCATCGCCAATTGAATCTGGCGCGATGAAGTGGTTCCATCCGAGCGGATCAACGTTGCGGTGGAAAGTCCGATCGTTGACGTTCCCACTCCGCGGTGAGGTTGGACGAATTGCGGATGGTTGAACACGTTGAAGAACTCCGAACGCAGTTGCAGCTTGAAACGTTCGGTCAACGCCACGTTCTTCACCAGCGACAAGTCTGCGTTGGTGTAGTGCGGACCATAGAACTGGTTGCGGCCCGCATCGCCGATATGTCCCAGGAACGTGCTGCTGAAAGCTGCATTGTTCGACGCGCCGGTCCGCACGTTGCCGTTGGCATCGATGCGAGGGCCGGAACTGGCGAACGGATCGCCAATCACGTCCGGATACGAAAATGCGGCAACGCCGTTGCGTCCGTTGTCCAACGGCGTCACGATGCTATAGGGATGCCCGGTCTGCGTGCTTACGATGCCGGACAGTTGAATACCTTCCAGCGCTTTTCCCGCGACTCCGCCGCTGAAATAAGATCTGCCTCTTCCGAACGGCAATTCGTAGGAGAAGCTCGTCACCAGCCGCTGCCGAATGTCGTTGTCAGAATTCCCTTTCGACGTCACATTCGGGTTGCGCGAGTCGACCGGAAAACTTCCCGCTCCGGCTTCCGGGATCAACGGGTCATTGGAGTCATCGATCGCATGCGACCACGTGTAAGCCGCACCCAACTGCAGTCCGCGGGAGAACTGCTTGTTCACCTTGGCCTGCAACGCGTGATAGTTGGAATCCGCGTTGGTCCGGGTGATGTTGGTGGGCGGGAAGAATCCCTGCGATTGAATCGCGGTGTTGCGGACCGCCGGCGGCGCTATGCCCGGAATTCCGGTATAGAGCACGCCATTGCTGATAATTCCGGTCGGATCGCCAGGCGCACAGCCTCCGTTGGCGACACCAACAGCCACGCAGTCTGCGATCGCCTGCTGTACCAAAACCGGGTCGGGAGGCACCGCATCGAGCGAACGGATGACATGCGTCGCGTGCGCTCCCACATAGTCCGCCTCGAATACCAGATCACCCGCGAGCTTGCGCTGGATGCCGAAGTTCCAGTTCTGGCTCGCCGGCATCTTGATATTCGGGTCGAGCAGGGTGAGTAATGCGAAATCGCCGTTCACAAAATGCGTGCCCGGTGGCGACGAAACTCCGAAAGGAATCGCCGACGGCGTGACCGGATTGTTGAAGATGTTCGACACCGCCCCCTGGAACGGTGGATTGGAGCGGGCGTTGCCGAACAGGTTGTCGAAAATCCGGTCGTGGAAAATTCCATAGCCGCCGCGAACCGAAGTCTTGCCGTCCTTGAATGGATCCCAGGCAAAGCCGACGCGAGGCTCGATGTCCTTGTAGTCGTCGTTGTACATCTGCCGCCCCGTCCCCGGCCCAACCAGAGTGATGTCAAACGGTCCTGCTGAATCGGGGTTGGCGAACAGGTTGGAGAAATTCCCTCCCTTTTCAAACGGCACGCCATCGAACTGGTAGCGGATACCGAGGTTCAAAGTCAGATTGCTTCGCACCTTCCAGATGTCCTGAATGAACCCGTCGTACTCGTGCTGGATGAACGTTTTGTTATCGGTAGGAACGCGAGTCCCAGACTTGTCGAAGAACTGCGCCTGGAACTGGCTCGCAGCGCCTCCCACCAGCATCCACGAGAGATCCTGAATGGTCTGAAATGTGCCGGCGTCCAGCTGGCTGGGATCAATGTTCGTGGCCGCGCCCAGGCCGAAAGCAAACCGGTTGAAGCCCAGAGTGTCGCGCGAACTGAAGTTATTGTCTCCAGTAGAGTGAACGTACCGGAAATCACCACCAAACTTGATGGTGTGGTTTCCTTTCACCCAGGTGACTGTGTCGGAATAACTGGTAGTACCTCGATCTCCGGACTGAGAGGCGGAGTCAAAGAGCCCATTGCAACCGATCGCAGACAAAGGTGCGACGCCGAGAGCGCCATCCGGAGCGTTGAAGTCGCGGCCATAGCCGAACGAATCAACTCCCGAAATCGGATCGAGAAGCTTTGCGCAGTTGCTGTCAAATCCGGCGAAAAGCTTGTTCCATCCAAATTTAAAGTCGTTGATCAGGTAGTTCGTCAGAGTCGAAGTCAGTCCGGCATAGACGCCATGTGTGTAGCTGGGAGAAGCGATGGCATCAAGGCCCGGCGCGGTTTCGGAGTGAAAGGGATTCGAATCTATCGCGTGGTTGTACGCGTAGCGTAGAGCCAACTGTTCTCTCTGCGAAATCTTGTGATCGATTTTCGCCGTCCAGGTAAATGCATTTAACGAGTCTGGGCTGGCGAAGTTCAGATTGCCCGTGATCCCGGGGATGTTATCTCCGGCGTTCGGTGCGGGCAGCAAAGCCAGCACCTTCGCGATGGTGGAATCCAGACCCAGCCCGGTCATATTTCCCGGCGAAGTGGGCGTCCGCAAGTCAACCTGCTGCCCGTCCGGAGTCGTAAACAGTCCCGAATCAAATGCCGCCGTAGGCACCACCGAACTTGCGGTGAGAGTGGTGCGGTATCTCGAATGCTCGTTATTGATGAAGAAGAACGTACGGTCTTTCCAAACCGGCCCACCAACCGAGTATCCAAACTGATTGCGGACATATGGATCCTGCGGATCGGGATCACGGTTGAAAAAGTTACGCGCGCCCAGCGCGTTGTAACGTCCGAACCAATAGGCGTCACCGTGGAAATGATTCGTCCCACTGCGGGTGACGATGTCGATGATTGCCCCCGTGTTGCGTCCATATTCGGCGTTGAAGTCATTGGTGATGACGCGGAATTCCTGCGTCGAATCCGGATTGATCGCCACAATGCCGCTGGGAAGACCGGGCACGCCAGTGTCGTTATTGTCGACGCCGTCAAGCATGAAGTTGTTGTTGCGGCTTCTGGAGCCGTTCACCGAAAATCCTGCGGAAGTATCGTTAGTTTGAATCGCTCCGGGCGAAAGCAAGACCAGTTCGTATGGATTGCGCGTCAGCAACGGGAGATCCACGATGGTCTTGCTGTCAACCAGAGTGCTGAGCTGGTTCGATTCAGTCTCGATCGGAGCTACCTGCTGCCCGTTGACCTCGATGGTCTGCTCTTGCGCCCCCACTGTCAGCGTCGCATTGAGCACTAGTGCCTGCGCCACGGTGAGCGTAGTGTTTGAAAATTTGAACGGACTGAATCCGGATTTCTCGACGGACACTGTGTACACACCGGGGACCAGGTTTGGAACGGAATAGAAACCGGACGAATTCGTGGTGACAGTACGCGCCGAATTCGTTCCCTGATTCGTGACCGTCACCCGGGCGTCGTCCACAACCGCGCCGCTGGGATCGGTCACTACGCCGCTCATCGACCCTGTGTTCTGGGCCAGAAGCTGGATCGAAAAAACTATCAGCACGAGCAGGAGAGAAAACTTGACTGCCTTCATTAGACACCCTCGCAACAGTTGTTGAGCTACTCAACTGAATGCTTGAGTGATTGCAATTGCGTCTCCAAGTGACGGGATGGTGCACCGGAAATTCCAGAATCTTTACTCCGCTCCTGCACACAATCCAGAAATGTTTTGTCTGATCAGTCGTTGTGTACCTCAAACCAACCGCGCTGCTGAGGAGATTTTTCCAATGAACTGGTGGCAAATTGCGAAACGGCCCTACTAAACAAGAGTCGTTGGTAGACATGGCGTTGTCAGCGATCACAACAACTCAACATGAAGGTCGCTGTTAACACCCGCACGGGACAAGGCGTTGCGGGTCGCGCACAATCCATACGCCTGCGCCGCGTTCCAAATAATGGATGCCGATATGTCTTATTGAATTCAACAAGACAACATCACGCAGAAGTGTGTAGGAGGAAGTAATATTGGCGCGACGGGTGTGGAATTGACTTCACCTGATTTGGATCAGGTCATTGCTTCCAGACGTGACCGCGGCCGGCACCGGAAATTGCGGCGCGCGCCAGGAATCGAACACCGATACCTGGTGGACGCAGGAGACTGTGCAGTTGGGAGCGCAGGATTTTTCCGAGAGATACTCGCGCCGGATGTCTTCGGTAGTGTAGGTCGCCAGAGGCACACCGGGATAGCCACGCTGCTGGGAGCAGTAGTGCACCAGCCCATCTTCACAGATGTACAGATAGCGCGCGCCCGCGCGGCAGCGCCATTGATTAGGGCGCCCCTGCGCAATGTTGTCCTGGAAACCGTTGATGCGAGTGAAGCTGCTCTTCGCCATCGCCTGCATTTCGTTGTAGACGCCGCGCTCTTCCTCATTCAGCGGCTGTAGTTGCCCTGAGCCATCGTGAATGATGCCGATCGTCGAAGTGAATCCCAGGCCCATGGCTCGCTTGCCGATGGTGAGCGCGTCCTGCGGATTCTTGACTCCGCCACCCACCACCGAATTGATGTTTACGTGAAAGTCGGCATGTTCCGCGAGCAGTTCGAGTTTCTTGTCCAGAACTTTCAGGCTCTTTTTCGAAACTTCATCCGGTGTGACGTTGTCGATCGAAATCTGCAGCCATTCGAGACCGGCCCGGTTCAAGCGCTGAATACGATCCGCCACCAGCAGATATCCGTTCGTGATCAGCCCGGCGATCATGCCGCGTTTACGAATTCGCGCGATGATTTCATCAAGTTCCGGATGAAGAAGAGGCTCGCCGCCACTGATCGTGATGACCGCTGTCCCCAGCGCCGCGAGTTTGTCCACCCGCTGGAACATGGTTTCAGTCGGAACAGGCTGGGAAAAATCGTCGTACTCGTTGCAGTATTCGCAAGCCAGATTGCAACGCCGCACCGGAATGATATGCGCCAAAAGAGGATGGTCGGTCGAGGCGAACGCCCCCGCAATCATGCGCGCCCCCCGCAAATTGCGGTGAACTGCTTTCAAACGGCGCCGTATTGTGGTCCCAGTAGAAGGCATGATTACTATTTTATTAGAGCATAGCGAAGCCCGAAGTGCATCGATTGCGCAGTGTTCGGGCTGATTTCCAACGTGAATGGAGAAAGCAGCAAGCGAAAGCCGCAGTCTTTGTGCGCTGTGAACCGGGAACTAGCAACTAAAAACTGGTGTTTTGCAACCTGCAAGCTCTTAAGCCTGCACAGGCCTGAAGGGTCCGTCACACAGCCAGTCAAGCAAGAAACTCGTGCCCGGCATCCCGCAACGCCTTCAAGGCAGCCGGTGCCGATTCTTCCTTCACCAATACGTAATCCGTATCAAAAGTAGAGACCGCAAAGATAGGTATCCCTGCCTTGGCCAAAGGATCGAGGAAAGAAGCCAGCACTCCGGTCAGCGAGAACGGAAACGGGCCTTCCAGCTTGAAGCATACCCATGGCGATTCGCACTTTGCATTTTCAGGAACAAGGTCAGCAGCGCACACGATGGAGAGTTCGTCGGCCGTCCCGGTAATAGATAGAAAGGACGCAACACCGGGCAATGGCGGGATGGACGCATTCGAAGGCAGGCGGCACACGGCGAAGACACCAGGGAGTTGTCGGAATTTTAGCTGCATGAAAGACGCCTAGCGCATGTTCAAAGGATTATGTGCTTGAAACACTGCCAACCGCTTTCACGACAGCTGCCTTTGCTAGCAAGCGCGTCGAATCCAGCGTAGGCAGCGACGACGCCTCGGGCGCTACCAAAAGCGGGATCTCCGTGCAGCCCAGCACAACTGCATCGCAACCCTGGTCGCCAAGAGTCCGAATCACTTCCTGAAAATACGCCAGGGACCGCGGTGTAAATTGCGCGTTCACCAGTTCATCCATGATGATCTGGTTAATTCTTTCCCGCGCTTGCGGCTCCGGAATGCGATGTTCGAGGCCGGCGGCTTTCAATTTGTCCGGATAAACTGGGCCCTCCATCAGGTAGCGAGTCCCCAGCACGCCCAGTCGTTTGAAATGATTTCTGCCAGCCTCGCTGGCAACCTCTCGAGCGATATGCAGCCACGGACGAGGGGAGCGATGCTCGACCAGATCGAAAGCCTGATGAATGGTGTTGTCGGGACAGATGAGGAAGTCAGCACCGGCCTTAGCCAGTTTTTCGGCCGATGACAGCATCAGATCCGCAACGCCGGGCCAATCGTTGGCGTAGATGCGGTCCATGTATCGAGCCAGTGGATGCGTATGCATCGACACTTCCGGATGGTCGTGGGTTCCCAATACCCTTGCGCCTTCCAGAGCGATAGTACGGTAGCAGAGAGCGGCTCCCTCCGCGCTGCACGCGACAATTCCAATATGCTGTGTCATACGACTCACCCTATTAACAAACTACTGGCTCGAGACAAAATGGGAAGGGCACGAGTTCACTCGTGCCGCTAAACCGCCGGACCCGCGCGCTTTAGCGCCTGAGGTTAGCTTTCCTGCCAAGTGTGCTCTCATTGCTGCGCGGCCAGCTTCTCGACCTGCTGCAACATCGAATCCAGATCCTGATGCGAATAGTACTTACCGTTCGCGACCACACCAAAAATCTTGCGCGTGTTGCGGATGTCCTCGAGGGGGTTCTCATCCAGCAACACCAGGTCAGCCACACGCCCCGGCTCCACGACTCCGTACTTATCCATTTTGCCTAGAAACTGCGCTGGCATGATGGTCGCGGCCTGTAATGCCTGCACTGCGGTGAATCCACCCTTCACCAGCCACTCCAGCTCATCATGCAGACTGACTCCGGGAATCACATAAGGATCAGGTCCGTCACTGCCCGCCAGGAACAGGACGCCAGCGCTTTGCATCGGCTTCACCAACTCCAGATCGCGGGCAGCTTCGGCTTTCAGCCCTGCCAACTCTTCGTCTGAACTATTTCCGCGGAGCTTCGCTGGATCCCACTGGGTGCGAATCGAAGCCGGCACATACTTGAGGTAAGGATCGGATTGAAGCTCCGGATTGTTGATCCGGCTGTTGACCTCAGTCCACACCAGCGTCGGGACTTGCCATGTATTGTTCTGTGCCAGTTGAAGAAATAACGCTCCAGCCTTGGCTTGATCGTAGGTAGCCATGACCTGGGGCCCAAGTTTCTCGTAGGTGGCATAGTCACGCTTCGCCAATGCCGCGAGCCCTTGCGCGCGAATTTCGTCTTCGCGAGAAGAGCACGCCAGCAGAATCCCGCTCAGGTGCTCAATGCTTTTTTGCCCCGCCGCGGAGGCTTCGCGGACGCTAACCGAGTAAGGCACATGCCCGACGAACGGAATTTTCTCTTTCTTCGATTCATCTGCAATCGCGAAATAAGAATCGCGCGGGACCGACAGTATCTTGACGAAATCCAGGCCGCGCTTTTTCACGGTGTCCACCGCCTGGCGCGCTTCTTCCGGAGTGTTCACAGCGTTGGTCTGCTTATCACTCTTAGCTCCCGCCAGAAACGGGCCCGCCAGAATCAGCCTCGGACCCAGCAACGCACCACTCTCGATTCGGTCGCGGCGACTCTCCAGCACATCGGGATCGCCGCCCATGTCGCGCACGCCGGTCACGCCATTCGCTATGTAGAGCGGATAAATCACTTTTTCATCCCATGCCGGAGACACAAACGCGCTGTGCACGTGCATGTCCCATAGTCCAGGGATCATGTATTTTCCATTGGCATTGATGATCTGAATGTTGTGATCGGAAGCGACAAAGCCCAATTTCGCCACGCCGGTGATGTGTCCCTTCTTGATCACCACAGTCAGCCCCTGAGCGATGCTTCCGTTGCGCACATTCACTAAATTCACGTTGGTGAAAATTAACACCTGGGTTGGAGGC
>Ga0209069_10002011_pt1 | contig 10480 bp, 8 predicted proteins | sample Str013_2_FD_187202 | JGI IMG/M metagenome (GOLD analysis project Ga0209069, IMG submission 187202) | Freshwater sediment microbial communities in response to fracking from Pennsylvania, USA - Straight Creek_MetaG_SC_2013 (SPAdes) (version 2) | ecosystem: Environmental > Aquatic > Freshwater >...
CCCTAGGACTGCGCGAGGAGGGTGGACATCGCCGTGCGGACCTCGGCGGCCAGCGGCACGGGCCGCCGCGTTTGCGGATCGACGAAGACGTGGGTGAAGTGCGCGAGCGCGCAGGGATCTGGGTCGTGTTCCTTGAAAAGACCCACTTCGTAGCGCAGGCTCGTGTTGCCGATCTTTCCGATGCGCAGGCCGCAATCGATGACGTCCGGAAAACTGATTGGAGCCATGAATTCACAAGCGCTGGCGATGACGAGGCCGATGGCGTTCCAATGCGGCCCCTTCAGAACCTGCTTTTCCATCAGCATCTTGTTCACGACGGTGTCGATGAACGAGTAATAGTGCGCGTTGTTGACGTGGCCGTATTGGTCGTTGTCCATCCAGCGTGTCGGCACTTTCTGCCAGTACAGGAAACGTGCGCGGGTTTCGGCGATCTTGCCGTTCATTGAGGATCAGGCCTCTTGGGTTCAAGCGCCGAGCGCCGCTTTCCAGCTGCCCGCCGCGGCGGCTTTTTCAATCAGCGCGACCGGCTTCCAAAGTTCGCCGTGGGCCTCGAAGTAGCCGAGCGCCTTGTCCCGTATCTTCGCAAGACCCTGTTTCTCGGCCCAGTACATCGGCCCGCCCTGGTGCCGCGGAAAGCCATAGCCATAGACGTAGATGACGTCGATGTCCGATGCGCGCATCGCAAAACCTTCCTCGAGTATCTTGGCGCCCTCGTAAACCATCGCGATCAGGATCCGGTCGATGATCTGTGCATCCGAAATCGGCTTACGTTCGATGCCGAGCCGCGCCGAGGTGCTGATGATCAATTGCTCGATTTTCGGGTCGGGCGACGCCTCACGGCCGTCGTACTTGTAGTACCCGGCGCCGGTTTTCTGTCCGAACCGGCCCATTTCGCAGATGCGGTCGCCGATATCCGAATAGCGCAAGTGTTTCGGACGGGTGGCCTCGCGGCGCTGGCGAGCGCGCCAGCCGATATCCAGCCCCGCCATGTCCCGCATCAGAAACATTCCCATGGGCAGCCCGAATTTCTTCAGCGCCGCATCCACCGACCACGGGGTTGCGCCTTCTTCGAGAAGAAATTCAGCTTCGCGCGCGTAGTTCGCGAGAATCCGGTTGCCGATGAACCCATCGCAGTTCCCGGCGAGTACCGCGATCTTTGCAATGCGCTTGGCCAGGCCCATCGAAGTGGTGATGGTTTGCGCCGAGGATTTGGCGCCGCGCACGACTTCCAGCAGCTTCATGACGTTCGCCGGAGAGAAGAAATGCAATCCGACGACATCCTCGGGACGCTTGGTCGCCTCCGCGATCTTGTCGATATCGATCGTCGAGGTGTTTGTCGCCAGTATCGCACCGGGCTTCATCGCGGCATCGAGCTGACGAAACACAGCCTGCTTCACGCCCAGATCCTCGAATACCGCTTCGATGACGAGGTCGGCGGAACCGATGTCCTGATAGGCCAGCGTTCCGGAAATGCGGCTCAGGCTTTCCTCGGCCTTGGCCTGGGTCATGCTGCCGCGGGTCACGGAAGTTTCGTAGTTCTTGCGGACGATCGTGTTGCCGCGCTGCAGGGCCTCGGCGGACATCTCCAGCTGGCGAACGGGAATCCCGCTGTTCGCGAATGCCATCGCGATGCCGCCCCCCATGGTTCCGGCGCCGATGATCGCGACGCTCTCGATCGGTCTTGCCGCGAGGCCGGGCGGCAGGCCGGGAATCTTGGCCGCTTCACGCTCCGCGAAGAAGATGTGCGACAGCGCTTCCCGCTGCGGGCTTTGCTTGCACTCGAGGAAGCAGGCGAGCTCGAAAGCGTACGCTACGTCCCAGGATTCGTTGCATGCCGCTTCTATGCAGTCGACGATCTTCCAGGGCGCCAGCAATCCGCTCCATTTCCGTGTGTTCTTTTCGCGGATTTTGGCAAACACCTCCGAGTCGACGTGACTCAACTTTCCGATCGAGTCGCGCACGCGCTTCAGCGGGAGTTCCTTGTCAATCACATTCCGGGCGAACCTGATCGCGCCTTCCAGCAATTCTTCGTAGCTCGTTCCGGGAATGAGCTCATCGATGATCCCGAGCCTCGCGGCTTTTTGGCCGTCGATGCGCGTGCCGTTGGTGATCAGGTCGAGGGCGGCCTCGGCGCCGACGATGCGCGGCAGGCGCTGCGTTCCGCCCGCCCCGGGAATCAGTCCCAGGGTGACCTCGGGCAATCCTACTTTCACGCCGGGAAGGGCGACCCGGTAGTGGCAGCAAAGGGCGATTTCCAACCCGCCGCCAAGCGCCGTCCCGTGCAGCGCTGCGATGCAGGGCTTTCGCGAAGCGTCAACCGCATCGTAGGATTCCCGGCCCGCCGGACCCTGCAGTTTCAGGCCAAGTTCACGGATATCGGCTCCGGCAATGAAGGTCTTGCCGGATCCGATCAGAATGAGCGCCTTGACGGCCGGGTCGGAGTCGGTCCTATGCAAGGCGTTCAGGATCGCGGTTCGAACCGCCAGGCTCAGGGCATTGACTGGCGGATTATTGATGATGAGCAGGGCGATATCGCCGCGTTGGACGAATTGTACTGCGTCGGTTTTAGGCGCCGCGGCGCCCCCTGATGCTGATGTCATAGGTAGAAATCATATTCCACCGGGAACACCTGTTCCATCGATGCGGCAAATTCTTTCTGTTTCAGTTCCGCAAACAGCCGCAGGAATTGTTGCGGCAGATAATGTGGCAGGACGGTGGAGTGCTGCGTCCGGTCCAGCGCCGCGAGCAGGCCGTTCGGGAATTCGCTGTTGGCGGCCGATTTGACCCGCCCTTCGACGGGTTTGGTTGCGACGAGTTCATGCGTGATGCCGTGCAAGACCCCGGCCAAGATCGCCGCGAGGACCGCGTGCGGGCTTGCATCGGCGCCCGCGACCCGGTGTTCCACCCGGCGGGCGGGTCCATGCGCGGCCGGGACGCGAAAAGCAACGCTGCGGTTGTTGTGCCCCCAATCGAGAGTGGTCGGCACGAAGGGCCCCAGATACCGCCGGTGGGAATTGAAATTGGGCGCGAACAGGCCGACCGAGTCGAACATCAGTGCCTGCATTCCCGCGATCGCCTGCTGCAACAGTTCCTCGCCGCCGGCGGCTCCGAACCGGTTCGTGCCCGAGTCATCGACGACACTGACATGAACGTGCAGTCCGCTGCCGGGTTGGTGGGCGAAGGGCTTCGCCATGAAGGTCGCCTGCATGCCCATCGACTGCGCAACGCCCTTGACGATCCGCTTCAACAGGACCGCGTGATCCGCCGCCTGCAGGGGGTCCGACACGTGGTGCAGATTGACTTCGAATTGACCGATTCCGTACTCGGCGACCGAGCCGCACACCGGGACCCCTTGGGCCGCAGCCGCTTGATCGATCCTGTTCAGAAACAACGCGTTCGTTTCCACCGCATCCAACGATAAGTTCGCCGCACGGCGCGGCGGCCCCGCGTTCCGGGCGGACGCCGCCAGCGACACACCGCCGTCGGCCGTGCGGCGCGGATCGACCAGGTAGAACTCCAATTCGCAGGCGACGACGGGGTGGATTCCCGCTGCGCGGCACTGTTCGGCGACGTTCGCAAGAATCAGGCGCGGATCGAACCACAGCGATTGCTGCAGTTCGACATCGCGCATGTGGCATACGACCTGTGCGACCGGCGCTTGTGTCCAGGGCGCCATGCACAGCGTTCCTTTGATCGGAAGCGCCGTCGCGTCCGGATCGCCGTCGGAGCCCCCCATGCCCTGAACGTTGTGCCCAAGACCCCGCGCATCGGCGATCAGCGCGCACGCGGAAAACTGCACGCCATCGGTGAACGCCTTGGCGGCATCCCGGACGTGAACCCGCTTGCCCATCGTGTTGCCGTTGACGTCGATGACGAATGTATCCAGCGCCGTAATTTCCGGGTGAGCGCGATGAAATTCGGTCCAGTCAGCCAGCGGGGCAATCGGCGAGAATTCTTTATCCATGATCCAGACTCACTTTAAAGATCACAATCGGTCACGCAGGGCGTAAAGGGACATCGCGGCGACCAGGGTCGGCCAGCGCAGGGCCGGGCCGCCCGGAAATTTGGGAACGGGGAGCCGCGCAAGCAGTTCAAAATTCACGCGGTCACCCGCGATCGCGTCCGCAACGATTTTTCCGGAGTACGGCGCGAGCAGCACGCCGAGTCCCGAAAAGCCACTGAGATTGAAGAATCCGGGTTCGATTTCACGGATGTAAGGCATGCGCGTCGGCGTGATTGCGAGCGTGCCGCCCCATCCAAAATCGAAGCGCACATCACGAAGCTGCGGAAAGACCTTCAGCGCGTGGCCGCGGACGACGCTCTTGATGTCGTTCGGGAAGCTGTATCGGTAATTCTCCCCGCCGCCGAACAGCAGCCGGTGGTCCACCGTCATCCGGTAATAGTTCACGACGAAGCGGGAATCGGCCACGGCGATCCCATTCCTGATGATCGAATTCGCCCGTTCCGCTCCGAGCGGTTCGGTGACGGCGATGAAGTTGTTGATCGGCATTACGTGGTCTTCAACCTGCCGCGCAATGCCCCGCAGGTAGCCGTTGCACGCCAATACCACTTTGTCGGCCCTGACCTCTCCGGTAGGGGTGCGGACTATCCAGCCGGTGCCGCTGCGTTCGACGCCCTTGACTTCGGTCCGCTCGAACAAGCGCGCGCCGTGACTCGATGCGGCCCGGGCCAAGCCCAGTGCGTAGTTCAGCGGGTGCAGGTGTCCGCCGCGTGCATCCAATGAACCGCTGAAATATCCGTCGGTTGCGACCATCGCCCGCACCTCGGCCCGATCCACGAAGCGGATATGCGGGTACTCGTAGTGCTCCCGCAGCAAATCCACGTAGCGCCGAGTGCCTTCGGTGTAGCGCGGTTTGTGATCGGCGTGCAGCAGTCCGGGGCGGAAGTCGCAATCAATCCGGTAATCCGCGATCAGCGTGTCGAGATAATCGCGGGCGTTGACGGCGAGTGTCCAGAGCCGGTGTGCGTCCTCGGACCCGACGTTCTTTTCCAGCCAGTCCTGTTCACGGCGCATACCTACATGAGCTTGTCCGCCATTGCGCCCCGACGCGCCCCAGGCGAGGAGCGATTGTTCCAGCAGCGTCACGCCGATGCCGCGTTTCGCCAGGTGCAATGCGGTTGACAGGCCGGCAAAACCGCCGCCGACCACGCAGACGTCGGTTAGCGAATCATCCGTCAGCGCCGCCGCGCCCACGGGCGCGGCCACGGTTGCCGCGTAATACGAGGGCGCGTGTTGAGAGCTCGGGGCGAGCGCGTTGTGAGTGCTGTATTTGGACATGTGTGATCACAGATTTATGGCCTCAGCATACAGGAATCGGCCGGAAACGGCCAGACATGCGCTTCGGCGCGGGTCTGCCAGGCCGACGGCTCATGTAGATGCGATGAATCCGCTCTGGCCGATCAGGCCCATGCCGTCGCGGATATCGGCCAGGATCGCTTCCTTGAGCTTTCGGGCGTCGCCGGCGCTGATGGCTTCGATCGCCACCTCATGCTGGTCCACCAGATTGGCCGTGCCGACGCGGCCATAGACGACGCGCATGTAGGGTCCGAATTGCAGCCACAGCGTTTCAATCAATTGATTCAGTGTGCGGCGCGGCTGCGCACAGTAAATCGAGAAGTGAAAATCGAAATTTCCCTGCATGTAGGCATTCACATCGCCGGACTTCAGAGCAGACCCTATCGAGGCGTCGATTTGCCTCAGCTGTTTCAGCCGCTTTGCGTCGATGAACGGCATGGCGATCATCGCAGCCTCCGGTTCCAGGAGCTCGCGGCACCGCAGCAGATCCTGAAAACGCTCCTCGGTCATCGCCGGAATGACGATCTTGCGCTTGGATCGAATTTGCACGGCGCCTTCGGCCGCAAGCCTGCTCAGGGCTTCCCGAACCGGCGTCTGGCTCACGCCGAGTTCTTCGGCGAGTCCGCGGGTCGACAAGGTGCTCCCCGGCGTCAGTTTGCCCGTGATGAACCGCCGCGACAGCTCCTCATGCACGTTCGTGTGCAGGAGCGCGGGCGCCGCGCCCTCCGGCGCCGCGCCGCGCGGCGCTCGCGCTTTTTTGGGCTTAGGCGGCGGCTTGGAGCGCACGCAGTTCGGACTGAGCCTCGTTCAAGGATCGATCGATAATGTCGATAAGCCGGTCGACTTCGGCATGCGTGACGATCAGCGGCGGACACATGACGATCGTGTCGCGAATCGCGCGCACCATGAGTCCGTTGCGGATGCACTTGTCGCGCACGACGGGTCCGGCGGTGCCCTCTTTTCCCGCGAAACGTTCGTTCGATCCCTTGCGCGACACGATTTCGACGGCGCCGATCAGTCCGAGAGACCGCGCCTCGCCGACCAACGGATGCGCGTTGAGTCTTGCGAGTGCTTTGGCGAAGTATGGGCCGATGTCCTCGGCGACGCGCTCGACGAGTCTTTCACGCGCAATGATCTGCAGGTTTCGCAGCGCGACGGCCGCGGCGGTCGGGTGACCGGAGTAGGTGAATCCGTGGATGAACTCGCCGCCTTTCTGTTTCAGTGTTGCGACGATGTCGGCCGACACGCCGGTCGCGGAAATCGGTATGTAGCCTGATGAGAGCCCTTTGGCCATCGAAACGATGTCGGGTTTGAAGCCGAAATGCTGGAAACCGAACCAGGCGCCGAGGCGGCCAAATCCGCAGATGACTTCGTCCGCGATCAGCAAAATGCCGTATTTTCGGCAAATCGCCTCGACTTTTTTCCAGTATCCCGGCGGCGGAATGATGACCCCGCCAGCCCCTTGGACGGGCTCGCCGATGAAAGCGGCGACGTTTTCCGGTCCGACCGTCAAAATGCGCTCCTCGATCGCCGCGGCCGCGCGCGCGCCGAAACTTTCCGGATCCTCGCCGAATCCGTCGCCGAACCAGTAGGGCTGCATCACATGCTCGATGCCCGGAATCGGCAGATTTCCCTGCGCATGCATCAATTTCATCCCGCCGAGGCTTGCGCCCGCAACCGTGGATCCGTGATACGCATTCCACCGGCTGATGAATATTTGACGCTTGGGCTCGCCTTTGAGCGCCCAATAGTGACGCGCGAGACGAAACGCCGTGTCGTTGGACTCCGATCCGGAGCTGTTGAAGAAGACGTGTGTCAGTGCGTTCCCCAGCCGCCGGGAGACCTCGTTGGCCAGACGAATCACGGGTTCATTGGCGGTCTTGAAGAACGTGTTGTAGAAGGGCAGTTGAAGCATTTGCTCGTATGCGACTTGCGCAAGCTCCTTGCGCCCGTAGCCGACGTTGACGCACCAAAGTCCGGCCATGCCGTCGAGCAGTTTGTTGCCTTCCGCATCCTCGATGGTGGAGTTTTCCGCCCGAACGATGATGCGGCTTCCGCCGAGCTGCTGCTGCACCTGGTAGTCGCTTTGAGCGGGCAGATGATGCGCGATATCCATCTGGCGCAATTCCGAAACCTGGGCGGCGGAGAGGGGCTGGGTCATGGTGATCCTTCGTCGGAAGCGGTCGATGCGGTATGCGAAGCTACAACCGCCCGGCCCGCTCGTCAAGCATCTGTGATGCCAGATTCGCCGCGAGCGGTCAAGCCGCCGGCTTGCTCAGGGTTTCCAGGGGCACCGCGGGCGAAAATGCATTGGACTGGACGAAATCCACGCCCAAGGCAGTCAACCATTCCTGTTCCGCGGAGGATTCCGTGTGTTTCGCCACGGTATGTATGCCCAGTACCCGCGCCATTTGCGATACGGCCGTTATCGAGGCCTGAGCGAGTTTATCGGTGCGCATTTGCGAGGTGACCGTCGGGGAGAGCTTCAGAAGCTTGACGCCCGGCAGCCGCAGCATTTCGAAGCATTCCGTCCGCAGGTGAAAGTCGTCGAGTACCAGGGGACAGCCGATGCGCTGCAGGGCCGCGGCAACATCGTTCATTTTCTTGCCGAGTTTGCTGGCGGTCGGTACGTCGACTTCAAACAGGAGGATGCCTTGCGGCAGCGATGCCTTCGTCATGCACAGTTCGACGAATTTGACGAAATGTTCGTCATGCAGTGCGGTAGTGGTCAGATTGACGGAGAAAGTTGCCTGCTCGTTCTGCCACACCCGAGGGTGCTTGATCAGCCAGCCGATCAGTTCCGTTACGACTCTGCGATCGATCATGGATCCCAAGCCATGTTCGACCGCGGCCTTCAGCATCGCCTGCGGCGCCAGATTCGGCGCCGTCTCCGATTTGGACCGCAGCAGCACCTCATAGCGGCGCATTTTGCTGCCCTTGACCAGGGGTACGAGACGCTGCACGTGCAGCGCGATTGGGCTGCGGCGCAGCGCGGCGTTCAGCCGGTCGAGTTTGTCGGCTTCCGGGTGAACCGCAGGCTCGGCGCGGTTGGGCGCCGCAGGCTTGGCCGGTTCCGTTCTGGTGGAAGTAATGCGCTGTTTCGTGAATTCCGCGAGCGCGCGCTGCATGGCCGGCGTCATCACTTTGCTCATGCCGCGGGCCTGCGGTCCGATGGCGCGCGAATCGACGATCACCATCACGATGCCGAGGGTGGCGCGTTGAGCGCCCATTGCCCGGATCAAGATCGCGCTGCGCGAATCGCCGAGATCGTGAGCGATGATGGGTGCGGCCTGGTCGTTCTGGAAGGATTCGGCCGCTTCGCGGACGGCGTTGTGCTCGTCGGGTCCCATGGAACTTTCGCTGAGCCACAACACGTCGCCCGCGGGGTCGTGAAGCGAGATGGCGGATGCGGGAATGGGCTCGATCGCGGCACGCATCTGTTGACAGACGGAGTCGAAGTCAACGACTGCAGCAGGCGAGTCAACCGATTTGTTTGGTCGCTCCATAAGATTCGTAGGGCGAGACTGTCCGTAGTTTGCGGCAACGATGCGTGGATAACTTTTTACAGTATGGGTGCCACCGGGTATGTGATCGCTGTCGCCAATCAGCGCCGGATCTACAGGGCCCGTCCTGCGGTGTCGGCGCGCGGACGCTGGCGACATTACATATCTCGGTTATCATGCTGCGAACCAACAAATCAGCGAAAATCATGCCCGCCACAACAGAATCCCGACAATACCGCTACTACGACTTCGTGATGGCGGCCTACGTCTGCGTTTTGTTGTGCTCCAACCTGATCGGACCGGCGAAGGTGTCCGCCGTGCACGTGCCCTTTTTGGGCACGGTAACCTTCATGGCGGGAGTCCTGTTTTTTCCGATCTCCTACATCTTCGGCGACATCTTGACCGAAGTTTATGGCTACGCGCGTGACCGGCGAGTCGTATGGGCCGGATTTGCGGCGCTCGGATTCGCCTCGTTCATGGCCGCGGTTGTCGTGCACCTTCCTCCTGCGGATTTCTGGCGCGACAAGCAACCGGCGGTTGAGGCGATCTTCGGCAACACGCCGCGCATCATCGCGGCTTCGATCTTCGCGTTTTTGTGCGGAACTTTCGTCAACAGCTACGTGCTGGCGAAAATGAAGATAATGACCACGGGACGCTGGTTGTGGACCCGAATCATCGGATCCACGCTGTGCGGCGAACTGGTGGATTCGATCTTGTTCTACTCGATCGCCTTCTACGGTCTGTGGCCGAATGAGCAGCTGATCGACGCGATGTTCACGCAATACCTCTTGAAAAGCGGCTGGGAAATCGTGATGGCACCGGTCACGTATCGAATCGTCGGATTCTTGAAGCGCGCGGAACAAGAGGATTATTACGACCGCGACACGGACTTCACTCCATTTTCCCTCAAGACCTGAGCAAGATGTGACTCGCCCGTGGCGGCCGCCGCGGCCGGCCCGCTCCGCCGCGCGGATCCTGCACGCAATTGATCCTGGCTTCGCCACAATTTGCCACCGCTGCGTTCGGGAGGATGCCCTGAAGCGGTAATTAAATGGCTCCCACGAGGCGGCACGGTCGTGACGCTTTGAAGGTGAAACAAAAAGTGAGGAGCTAGTCATGAACAAGACTTGGTCGACAGTGGTTGGAAGCATCGGTTTGCTCGGCATCGGCGCCACCGCGCTGGCCGGAACGCCTGCACCCGCTCCCGTTCAGGAACCGGCCGGGTTCGTCAGCGGTGCGGTGGTCGGGGGGTTTGCCGCGGGTCCATTTGGAGCCGTCATCGGGGCGGGCATCGGGACCTGGCTGGGCAACCGCGTGCACCGGGCGGGTGAGGCGAAAGTGGCGGAAGCCCGGGCGGCCGAGTTGATGAGCGACAAGAATGAGCTCATCGAAAACAACCGTACGCTGACCGCGCAGTTGGCGAAAATGTCGCAAGCGGTTGAGGATATTCGAAGCGCGAAAGCGGACCCAAGTCCAGCATTGAAGGGCCTGCGGGGCGACGTGCTGTTCCGCACCGGCAGCCATGAGCTGCCGCCGGACATGAGTCAGCAGGTGGAATCCCTGGCGAAGGCGCTGGCCAAGTCCCAGGGATTGAAGATTCGAATCGACGGCTACGCGGATCCTCGCGGCACCGTCGAGGACAATCTGAAGCTCTCGGAGG
>Ga0209069_10002013_pt1 | contig 10478 bp, 12 predicted proteins | sample Str013_2_FD_187202 | JGI IMG/M metagenome (GOLD analysis project Ga0209069, IMG submission 187202) | Freshwater sediment microbial communities in response to fracking from Pennsylvania, USA - Straight Creek_MetaG_SC_2013 (SPAdes) (version 2) | ecosystem: Environmental > Aquatic > Freshwater >...
TGCCTGTGCCTTGAGACGGGCGAGACAAGTCTGGCCCCTTCGCCACAACCTCCGCGCCAATCCTCACCGCCAGCTTGACGCCCGGCCTCCAAACAGGCACACCATCTGGCACCATCGGGGCATAGCTCAGCCTGGTAGAGCGCTTGCTTTGGGAGCAAGAAGTCGCGAGTTCGAATCCCGCTGCCCCGACCAGACGACCGACCCACCGCCACGGATCTCGACGATGACCGCCCGCATCTTCAAGCCTGCCCGGACCGCCATGCAGTCAGGGTCGGCGCAAACCAAGGACTGGGTGCTGGAGTTCGAACCCGCCAGCGCTCGCGTGGTCGATCCGTTGATGGGCTGGGTGTCGTCCGGCGATACCAATGCTCAGCTGAGGCTCGCCTTTGACAGCAAGGACGAAGCGGTGGCCTACGCCGCGCGCAACGGCGTTGCCTACACGGTGATCGAACCCTCCCCGCACAAGCGCCAGAGCAAGACCTATTCGGATAATTTCAAGTTCGGCCGCATCGGCATGTGGACGCATTAGGCAGATATTCTTCGCCGGCGCATGGCGACACGTGTTCCGTGCGCCGCCCGCCATGCGCGAGGTCCGTGACCGGCAGTGAACCGGACCCAAGTGTTTGCCGTAACCCTTGACACCCGGCCGTTTCCGGATCGGGATGAAGCGCCGCTACCCTGGCGGCGTCAGGGAGATACGCCATGTTGAGCCTGTTACGCACGCTGGTTGCCCTTGTCGTGCTTGCCACATTCGCCCCAGCCACCGCGCGCGCCGCCGATGCGGCCGCGACCGAAGTCCAGACCATCATCTCGTCGCAGATCGACGCCTTCAAGCACCAGGACGGCGCCAAGGCCTATTCCTTCGCCGCCCCCGAGATCCATCTGATGTTTCCCGACCCGGACATCTTTATGGGCATGGTGCGCCAGGGCTATGCTGCGGTTTACAATCCGCAACAATTCCAGTTCGGCGCGTTTGCGGCCGAAGGCGGCGTCTTCAAGCAACAGGTCGACATAACCGCCGCCGATGGGACGGGCTGGACAGCGCTGTACACACTCTCGCGCCAGCCTGATGGATCGTTGAAGATCAATGGCTGCCAGCTGATCAAGCGCCCGGGCGTCGGGGCGTGACAGCCGGTTGCGTCTCGCGGTCCGGCGCTGCCAGCTGTAAGTGCCTGACACCTTGGCCGGCCCCCGCTATCGTCACCTCGCACATGAGGCGGGGAGGCGAGGCGGCATGGACGGGACGCTTGGCACGGTGATCAAACCCGGCGACCTATCGCCAGCGAGCTTGGCGCGGCGCGTCTCGGCCTTTTTTGCGGCATCTTTTCTGATCAATGGCATCTACGGCCCCTATTTCGGCGTCTGGCTGGAGAGCAAAGGACTGAGCCCCGTGATGGTCGGCGTGGTTCTGTCGCTGCCGATGTTTTCGCGCATGGTGGCTGGCCCGCTATTTGCTTATGCGGCCGACCGCTGGTCCAAGCACCGGCTGGCGATCCAGCTGCTGATCAGCGCGGCGCTGCTGGGCTTCTTCGCGCCCAGCCTGTTCGGCCTTGGCGTCGGACTGACGCTGATCGCCGCCCTCAACGCGCTCGCCATGCCCTCGATTGCCCCCTTAAGCGAGTCCTTCGCCATCGCCGGTGTGCAACGCCATGGCCTGGACTATGGCCGCATGCGCATGTGGGGCTCGGCGGCCTTTGTCATCGCCAACCTGGTGGGCGGAGCGGTCCTGGCGCGATTTGGCGCGCCCTCGATCCTCTGGATGCTGACCTTCGCGGCGCTGTTGGCGCTGGCCGTCACGCTGCTGCTGCCGGGCAATCTGGCGGGCGGCGGCGCGGCACGCATGCAGTTCGGGGAAATCGGCGAGCTGCTGGCCAAACCGCGCTTCGCGCAGCTGCTGGGCGCCTGCGGGGCCATCCAATGCTCGCATGGTTTTTTCAACACCTTCGCGACCTTGGCCTGGCGCGACCAAGGCATTTCGGCCGGCGTCATCGGCTTGCTGTGGGCGACTGCGGTGTTTTCCGAAGTTGCGCTGTTCGCCTTGGCGCGCCGGCCGCTGATCCGACTGGGCGGTACGGGCATGATCGTGCTTGGCGGCAGCGCGGCGCTGATCCGCTGGATCGCTTTCGGCTTCGATCTGCCGTTGCCCTTGCTGTTCGCGTTCCAGGCGCTGCATGGCCTGAGTTTCGGCGCCACCCACATGGGCGCGATGCACGAGATGGCGCAGCAGATTCCCGTGAAGCTGTCGGCGACGGCGCAAGGTCTCTATGCCGCGACGACGGGCGGGATCATCACGGGTGCGATTGTGCTGGCCTGCGGCCCATTGTTTGCCCATTTCGGTGCGGGCGCCTATTGGGCGATGGCGGTGATCGCGGCGCTTGGCCTAGCCCTGGCGGTGCGGTTCCGGCGTTTGGCGCGGCAACCGGCCTGACGGCAAAAAGAACTCTGGTACCCGGCGGCTCCCCCAAGAGCCCCTCCGCCGGGTACTGAGTTCCATATCTGGCAGCTGGTTCCCCCGAACCGATACCACCAGTCCCCCAATTCCCCCAAAACCAACAGCGCCGAAGCTGCTTCCAATCCCCCAAAACCGTCACGACTGGCGATGACCACCAAATTACCTGCGGGGTTACTCCGTCGTCATCGTCGCTGGCCGGGTTGGTAAGCTTTGAGGTTCAAGTCGTCTTGTCCGGCCCTCATGACAAGTAGAACGCTGGGTAGAGAAGGATATTCCGCTTGACGCCATTATTCTGTTGATTCGACTCAACGCAGAGCAAAAAAAGCTTGCAAACGCCCAACCGTCGCTGCTTCGGCCGATTGCTGCCGGGAACCAGCCTTGGCGCCCCTGACGGGCTGCGCGGAGAGCAAAAAAAAGCGGCACCGTGGCTGCTTCGGTGCCGCTTTCAGATATGAGACGTGAACCGACCACTAATTCACTTGCGGGGTCAATCCGTGGTCGTCGTCACTAGCCGGAATTAGATACGCGAGACGCTTACGCTGAACTCTCCGACCCTCACAGCAAGTACAACGGAGCGTTGGGCGGGTTATTCCGCGATTGGCGATTCTTTCGTAGCGAGCCGCGATGGTGAGGTCTAGGCGGCGCGCCCTCTGCCGTGCACCTAGTGTTCTGGCTCCTACACAGGGTCCCCTCGGTTTCGTCATCCCCGCGACGGCGGGGATCCAGACAACTCGAGGCGACAGTCTATGGTAAAGCCAAAAAACGCACGCTTTGTCAGAGACTTGCGTAGCTCTGAGATTTTTCAAACTCGCGCATGTCAGGATCCCCGCCTGCGCGCATAGGGGCTAAGATAAGCCGAGGGTACTTTCCTTCTCCCGCTATTTTGGCGGAGAAGGGATTGAGCCCTTCGACCGGATCTGGTCCTGGGGGCCGGGGCTTGCTCCGGTTCAGGTCGTACACGGTACGGAGCCAGCACCTGCCCCGCACCGACCACCGTTACCGCTTCATTAACCTCCCTTGGCTAGTCTGGCGCTTCCTACCCCGAACGCTGGGTTCCGATCATGCGCAGCTCACCGAGATCGCTCGTCATCCGCCGGCGCAGGGGGTTCTTTGGTCCGTTTCAACCGGTCGCTGCGCCCGGATTGCTGATCCTGCTGGGCTTGGCCGCGATCGCCATCTTTTATGGCAGCGTGCTGACGGCGGCCCACGCCATCAGCTCGGCCCAGAACGGCTCGCCCGGTCCGCCGGGCCAGATCATGGTCTGGGTCTGCGCGCTGTTCATGGCGCAGGGGCTGGTGCCGCTGGTGAAGTTCAGCTGCCGCGACATGCCGAAACTGATCGCGGCCGGCATCCGCATGAACATCCGCGATTGGCTGTTGTTCGCGGTGTTGCTGATCGCGGCAGGGTTCCTGTTCTTGTAAATGCTATGGGCCGGCGGCGAGACTTGTCGCGCCCCATCGGATCTACATTTCGGCCCCAGTCGTGCTAACGTGGCCGCACTCTCAGCCCCAGCGAGGCCGCTATGACCACGACCGAACACGCCTCCACCTGTACGCTCGATTGCCCGGACACTTGCGCCTTGACCGTGACCGTCGAGAACGGCCGCATCGCCAAGGTGCGCGGCCGCGAAAATTCTCCGTTCACGGAGGGCGTCATCTGCAGCAAGGTCGCGCGCGACATGCCGGAGTTCGTCCATGGCGGCGAACGGCTGCTTTATCCGATGCGTCGGACCGGGCCCAAGGGGTCTGGAAAATTCGAGCGCATCTCCTGGGACACCGCGCTCGACGCGATCCACGCCGGGCTGAGCCAGGCCATCGCCAGGCACGGCCCGCAGACCGTGCTGCCGTTCAACTACGCCGGTCCGCATGGCATGGTGCAGGGCGACAGCCTGTCGGCGCGCTTCTTCCACAAGCTGGGCGCCTCGCAGCTGTTTCGCGGCTCGTTGTGCGGTGCCGTACGCGGCCAGGCCTGGGCTGGCCTGTTCGGAACCGTCCCCGGCTGTCCGCCGGACTTGTGTGCGGACGCCGATCTGAACGTCATCTGGGGTAACAACGCCACCGTCGCCAACCTGCATGTGGTACGTCGCGTGCGCCAGGCCTTGCGAAAAGGCGGGCGGCTGGTGGTGATCGATCCGCTGCGCACCAAGATCGCCGAACAGGCCGACTTGCATCTGGCGCCACGTCCTAGCACCGACGTTGTGCTGGCCTTCGCTGTGGCGGTCGAAATCGAGCGGCTGGGCGGGCTCGACCAAGCCTTCATCGCCGCCAATGTGCTCGGCTTCGATGACTACATGTTGCGCGCCCGCGCCTTCCCACCGGCCAAGGCCGAGGCGATCTGCGGTGTGCCGGCGGCCGACATCACGACCTTTGCGCAATGGCTGATCGAAGCCAAGCGTCTCGTGATGGCCCCCGGCAACGGTTGGGAGCGGGGACGCAACGGCGGCAGCGGCGTGCGCGCGGCCTACGCCTTGTGGGCGCTGCTCGGAAAACTCGGCAAGGGCAGCGGCATCGTGGCGGGTGCGGGCCATTCGTTCCCGAAAACTGGCGACAAGCTCACGCGGCCCGATCTGGCTCCCTCAGGCACCCGCAGCCTGAACATCAAGGATCTGGGTCGCTATCTCGCCGAGGACGGCATCGATCCGCCGATCCGCGCGGCGATCATCTACAATCACAATCCGATCGTGGTGCACCCGGACCAGAACCGCATGCGCAAGGGGCTGGCGCGCGAAGATGTGTTCCTGGCCGGCATCGACATTTCCATGACCGAGAGCATGGCCTATTGCGACGTGGTGCTGCCGGCGGCAACGCACTTCGAATATGCCGATCTCTACGCGGCCTATGGCCATCACTGGTTGCAACGTGCCGACGCCGTCATCCCGCCCCAGGGCGAGGCGCTGGCCAACACCGAGATCTTCCGCAGGCTGGCCGCGCGCTTCGGCTTCACCGATGACGTGCTGCAGGCGTCCGATACAGTGCTTATGGATGATGCGGTGAACGCGGCCGATCCTCGGCTTGGCGGGGTCAAGGGCAGCGCCGTGCCGATCGAGCAGCCGCTGCAGATGTTGGGCGCCGACGGCAAGCCGCTGGTGCTCTACGACAACATCCGCCCCAAGACGCCGTCCGGAAAAGTCGAACTGAAATCGGAGGTGCTGGCGGACCGTTGGGGGGCGCACGCTCTGTTTCCGGAGTACCGGTCGCGCGAGGACCAGTTCCCGCTGGCACTGATCTCGCCGGCCTCGGACCGGCGCATTTCGTCCACGCTTGGCGGCCTGAAGCCGTCGCTGACCGTCCCGCCGCTGCTGATGCATCCGGCCGATGCGATCGCGCGCAAGCTCGTGGACGGCGCCAAGGTCCGGGTCTGGAACGCACTGGGCGAGGTGTTCCTGCCGTTGCATGTGACGGATGCGGTACGGCGTGGCGTGGTGGCGTCCGAAAAGGGCGCGTGGCTGGCGACCTCGGCGAACGGGCAGACGATTTCCGCACTGGTGTCGGCGAGCCAGGATGCCGACCTGGCGCGCGGCACGTGTTATAACGATACGCCGGTGGACGTATCGGCGGCCTAGTGACTTCGGCGCGCAGCGCACTTCTCCTCTCCCCCGCCGCTTCGCGGGGGAGAGGATGTCGCCCGAGCCGTCAGGCGAGGAAAGAGCGACAGGTGAGGGGCAGGAGCTTGCTCCGTACACGTGGCACCTGGTCCGGTCCAAGCACCCGCCCCTCACCGACCGCGTGGCTCTTGGCTCCCAAAAGGTCGCCTGCGAGACGCGGTCTCCTCTCCCCTCGCGAAGGGGCGAGGAGAGAGGAGGGCCCCGCCTTTTTGATGAGAAAACGACCCATATGACAAAATCTAGAATCGCCGTCGTCGGCGGCGGGCCTGCGGGTCTGATGGCGGCCGAAACGTTGGCCCGTGCCGGGGCGGCCGTGACGCTCTATGATCGCATGCCAAACCCTGGCCGCAAGTTCCTCCTGGCCGGGCGGGGCGGGCTCAATCTCACCCACAGCGAGCCTCTGCCCGAGTTCCTGGATCGATATGGTGCGGACAAGGAGCGCCTGCGCACCGCCATCGAAGCGTTCCCGCCTACCGCGCTCAGGGCTTGGGCGCAAGAGCTGGGTCAGGAGACCTTTGTCGGCTCCAGCGGACGGGTGTTCCCGCACGCCATGAAAGCCTCGCCGCTGCTGCGGGCCTGGCTGGCGCGGTTGGGTGAGCTGGGCGTGCGGCTGCAGCGCGGCCTGCGCTGGACCGGATGGGACGTGGAGGGGGCGCTGGCGTTCGTTGCCGCCGATGGCCGCGTGGTGTCCGCCGCCGTCGACGCGACGGTACTTGCGCTCGGCGGCGCGTCCTGGCCGAGGCTCGGTTCGGACGGCGGCTGGACGCAGATCCTGACGGCCCGTGGCGTCGTGGTCACACCGCTGCAACCGGCCAATTGCGGCGTCGGGGTTGCCTGGTCCACCTTTCTCAGGGAGCGCTTTGCCGGCGCGCCCCTGAAGCGCATTGCGGTCTCGGTTGGCGACGCCAGGCAGCGCGGTGAGGCCGTCGTGACGGCGGAAGGACTGGAGGGCGGCGCGATCTATGCCTTGGGACCGGTGCTGCGCGAGCGTCTGGCCGCCGCGCGCACCTGCTCCATCTCGCTCGATCTGCGCCCTGATCTCGACCCAACCCAGCTGACCGCCGCGCTGGCGCGGCCACGTGGAAAACTCAGTCTCGGCAATCACTTACGCAAGGTCTCCGGGCTGTCGCCGGTAGCCATCGCTCTGCTGCACGAGGGGCACGGCAAGACATTGCCCGCCGCGGCCGCTGCGTTGGCTGTCGCGATCAAAACGGTCCCCTTGACCGTTACCGGTCTCAGCCCGATCGCGCGCGCCATCTCGACGGCCGGCGGCATCGCCTGGGACGCACTTGATCCGCAGTTCATGCTGAAGGCGCTACCCGGTGTCTTTGCTGCCGGCGAGATGATCGACTGGGACGCCCCCACCGGCGGTTATCTGCTGCAGGCCTGTTTTGCCACCGGCGCGGCGGCGGCGCGTGGGGCTTTGGCGTTCGTCGATGGCCGGGCGCCCGAAGTCAAAACGCGCGGGCCTTGACTTCACCGCCCCGTGGACGGAAATTGCGCGCTGCGCCGCCAGTTTTTGCTGTTCGGCGCGCGCCGACAACCGGAACAACAAAACAGGAGCCACTGCCATCCCACGTAGACCCATGAAGCCCGCGCAGGAGCGCGAAAAGGACGGCCCGAATATCAATGGCGACATCCGCTCGCGTCAGGTCCAGTTGATCGACGAGGCGGGAACCAACCACGGCGTGGTGCCTACCGGTGAAGCCATGGGCATGGCCGAGAAGGCTGGCCTCGACTTGGTCGAGATCGCCGCCGGCAAGGACGATACGCCGGTCGTGAAGATCCTCGACTACGGCAAGTTCAAATACCAGAGCCAGAAGAAGGCCGCCGAGGCGCGCAAGAAGCAGAAGACCGTCGAGGTCAAAGAGATCAAGATGCGTCCGAACATCGATGACAATGATTACAACGTCAAGATGCGGAGCATGCAGCGCTTTTTCGAGGAAGGCGACAAGGTCAAGGTCACCTTGCGCTTCCGCGGCCGTGAGATGGCGCATCAGGAGCTGGGGTTTGACGTGCTGCGGCGCGTCAAGGCCGAGAGCGAAGTCTACGCCAAGGTCGAAAGCGAGCCCAGGTTCGAAGGCCGGCAGATTGTCATGATGCTGGCGCCGAAGGGGTAGCGGTCGTGGCAGTGGCGGCGTAGGGGCGCATCGCAATGCGTCCAGCTGGCCCCTTGCTCGCTGTGGGGCGGGCGCACTCCGACGCGCCCGTACCCCGATATGATGAGAGCAGAGCGATGGAAAACATCTCAATCTTTGAGGCCAAAGATCATCTGGAAGACTTGTTCGCACGCGCGGCGCGGGGCGAGGACGTGCGTATTGCCGATCCGAAATCTGGCGTCATGAAACTGACGCCGGTGGCGGCGGTGGACGTGGTCGCACTCCGCAAGCCGCGCGAACTTGGATTCTTGAACGGCGTTCTGCCTCCACCGCCCGAAGATTTCTTCGATCCGATGACGGACGAAGAATTGAAGCTGTGGTACGGGGACGATGAGTGAGGCTGCTGCTGGATACTCATTGCACCGTCTGGGCGTTCATGGACACCAAAGGGCTCTCGAAAGTCGCGCGCGATGCAATTCAAGATCCGGCATCAACCGTTTACGTCAGCGTCGGTTCGGTCTGGGAGATCGCAATCAAAGTAGGCATTGGCAAGTGGCCACAAGCCCAAGCAGTCCTGCTTGATTTCGAAGCGCATATGCTGCGGGCCAATTTCTTGATGTTGCCGATCCAGTTGAGCCATGCCCGTGCGGCTGGGCTTATCGTTGCGACGCACCGCGATCCCTTCGATAGACTACTAGCCGCACAGGCCGTCGCAGAGGGCCTGATCCTGGTCACGTCCGATCCGCAGATGCCCTCGTTGGGCGCGCAGGTGATATGGTGACAGCACCCTTCCCGTCGCTCGTCCCCGAATTGCTGGTCGGCAACCTCGCTGCCTCGCTCCGCTTTTGGCGCGACCTTTGTGGGTTCACCATAGCCTATGACCGGCCAGAGGAAGGCTTCGCACTGCTTGAGCGTGGTGGTGCGCGGGTGATGCTGGAAGACGTGACCGTGCCTGGCCGCCATTGGATCACGGGGCCGCTGGAAAAGCCCTTTGGGCGCGGGATCAACTTTGAGATCGCGTGCGAGGATGCGGCGGCGCTGGCGGCACGTATCGCTGAGGCCGGTTGGCCGATCTACCTGCCGCTCGAAGAGAAAACCTACCGCACCGGCGCAACCTCCGTCACCGTCCGGCAATTCGCGGTGCAGGACCCCGATGGATACCTGTTGAGGTTCTCGCAGCGGCTGGGTTAGGCTGGTGTGACCTTGGCCAGGAGCTGATCATGCCCGATCTACCGCCGCCGTTCGTCGCCAAAACCTGCGGCATCATTCTGTTTACGGAACGGTTCGCTGACTGCGTCCGGTTCTATCGGGAATTGCTCGGTCTGCCGGTCTGGTTTGAGAAGCCGGGCCTGGTCTGCCTACGCTTCGCCGACGGCTACCTCATGATCGAGACTGATGGCGTGGCGCGGGACCGTCCCAAACGCCACGACGAGAATCCGGCGGTTCTCCGGTTCAATGTCGATGACGTTGATGCCGCAGCGAACGCGCTGACCAAGCGTGGAATCGCAGTAGAAATTCTGACGCTCGATTGGGGAACCATCGGCATCTTTCACGATCCCGATGGCAACCAGTGCGAGTTGCTGCTCGGTCACGGCTCCAGGTTCGAGAAAGTACAAAACTGAGCGCGAGCGTTGAATTCAACGCGACCTGACGCGCGACGTTGCGGGCGACATCTGTCTTGCCTATGTTGGGGTCATGGAAAACCAACGACAGCATCCGACGGCATTTGATTGGTCGCAATGCCCCGCCGTGGAGCGTGTCCCCGGCAAGGTTGGCGGTGCTTGGCTGTTTCGTGGCACGCGTTTACCCGTGGCAACAGTTTTCGAGAACCTTGAAGACCTGAGCGTCGCCGAGGTCGCCGAGCAATTCGACTTGCCACGCGAGCGGATTGTGGAAGTACTCGTTTTCATTGCTAGCAGCTTGCGGTCGCCGGATCTCGGGGCGGGCGCCGACAATGCTCGTCCTGTTTGATCACGGAACACCGAAGGGGCTCGCCGCCGCGCTGAAACCTCATGCCGTGGTCATGGCGAAGGCAAAAGGCTGGGATGGCTTGAGCAACGGCGAGCTGTTGAAGGCTGCTGAAGCCGCAGGCTTCGATGTTCTGGTAACGACCGATGGACAGATCCGGTATCAGCAGAACTTGACCGGCAGGACAATTGCCCTTGTTGTGTTGACCGGTACGACGAAATGGTCGCGCATAAAACTGCATGCGCATCGCGTATCGGCCGCGGTTGATGCGTCGCCCCAGGGCGGCTACACCGAAGTCGAAATTCCATACGTATGAGTATGCGCATGCTCAAGCCTTGCGGCAACTCCCAACCGG
>Ga0209069_10002014_pt1 | contig 10478 bp, 13 predicted proteins | sample Str013_2_FD_187202 | JGI IMG/M metagenome (GOLD analysis project Ga0209069, IMG submission 187202) | Freshwater sediment microbial communities in response to fracking from Pennsylvania, USA - Straight Creek_MetaG_SC_2013 (SPAdes) (version 2) | ecosystem: Environmental > Aquatic > Freshwater >...
GTGGATTCCCTTGTGATCCAACCTAGCCCAAGGCTGCTGCGCCGTGAAGCGGTTTGGGGTGCATTTTAGTGGCCCAATCAGGACAGAATTTTTCACGCCGCTGGTCTGTTGCCAAAGCAGGTGCTTCCGGGCCAAATCAAGCCATGGAAGGCAATTTTGATTATATTATCGTTGGTGCGGGCTCTGCGGGCTGCGTTTTGGCCAACCGGCTCACCGAGAATGGGCGTTATAAAGTTCTGCTGCTCGAAGCGGGTGGCAGTGATAGGCGTTTCTTCATTTCCATGCCCTTGGGTTATGGCAAAACCTTTTATGACCCCGCCGTCAATTGGATGTACCGGGCGGAGGCGGACGCGGGCTTGGCGGGGACAGAAGATTTCTGGCCACGGGGCAAAGTGATCGGTGGTTCCAGCTCGATCAATGCGATGGTTTATGTTCGTGGTGATGCCACAGATTTTGAAGATTGGCGCACGTCGGGCAATGTCGGCTGGGGTTGGAATGATGTTCTGCCGGCTTTCAAACAAATGGAAGACAATGAGGCCGGCAGCGACCTATGGCGCGGCGCTGGCGGGCCGCTGTTTGTCTCCGCCAATGACACAGAGCGGCATTGGACATGTGGACCGTTTGAGGAATCGGCTTTCGCCGCAGGCCTCACGCGCAATGCCGATTTTAATGGCGCGACGCAGGAAGGCGCTGGCCATTTTCAACTCACTGTGAAAGACGGCAAGCGCAATTCGGCGGCGCGGGCCTTTCTTTATCCTGCGCTGAAGCGCAAGAATTTAGCGCTGGTGGCTCAAGCACTGGTGACGCGCATTGTTTTTGAAGGGCGGCGGGCAATTGGGGTTGAATATATTCAAGGCGGAATTCGCCTACTAGCGCGGGCGTCGGGAGAGGTCATTGTTTCCGGCGGAGCCGTGAATTCGCCGCAGCTGTTGCAACTGTCGGGCATTGGCGATGGCGCACATCTCAAATCCCTGGGCCTTGAAGTGGTTTTGGGCAACGGCCACGTGGGGCGCAATCTCAAAGACCATCAAGGCATCAATTATACTTTTCGACTGAATGTTCCGACCATCAATGATGTCTTGCGGCCTTGGAGGGGCAAGCTGCGCGCAGGTTTGCAATACTTGATGCGGGGCACGGGGCCGCTTTCGATTAGCATCAATCAGAGTGGTGGCTTTTTCAAAACAAATCCGCAGCGCAGCCGCCCCAATATGCAACTTTATTATCAGGCGTTCTCAACCTTGCTGCCAAAGGCGGGCGAAAGACCGATTCTTTCGCCCGATCCATTTTCAGGCGCATCGATTGGGCTTTCGAATTGTCGGCCCACGTCGGTTGGAGAGATCATGGCGAAGTCGCCCGATCCAACAAGCGCGCCGCGCATTACAGTCAATGCCCTTTCGACTGGCGATGACATTGAAGAAATGCTCGAAGCCGTGAAATTCGTTCGCAAGATCGCAGCGCAAAAGCCTTTGGCAGATTTGATAGTTGAAGAACTTCGGCCTGGGCTCTCAACGCAATCGGATGATGAATTGATCGCCGATATTCGAAAGCGCTCCGGCACCGTCTATCACCCCTGCTCCACATGTCGCATGGCACCCTTGGCCAAGGATGGCGTTGTGGACACATTATTGTGCGTGCACGGCATTCAAGGTTTGCGGGTGATCGACGCTTCCGCTTTTCCTTCAATTCTTTCGGGCAATCTCAACGCCGCGAGCATGATGATCGGATGGCGCGGTGCTGAGATCATCCTTAAGGAAGCGAAGAGCTGATCAGCCTTTAAAGTCTGGTGTCACCAGGCAATGGCGTTCAACCCCTGTGCGTGACTGATACATCCCGGTCTTGGCGTTGAAGGACGTGTATTTCTTGGTGCAGTAGTTATTCCACGCAGCTGTTCCCGCGACCAATTGCGCGGGTGCTGCGGGTGGCGCTGACTTGGTCACAGCTACTGGTTTTGGCGCTTGCTGAATGGGCGGCGGTGCGGCCACCAAGATGGGCTTGGCGAGGATTGGCTTATGGCTGGCCAAACAAGAGTCGAGTGCGATCTGATATTTGTGTTGCCAGGTAACTTTATCAGTGGTGCGCTGGTCGGAGAAATCCTTGGCGTAGGCTTGGCAGTAAGAGGCTTTATCAGCCCAAGCAGGTGCGGCCCAAGCCAGTAAAATCAAACTCGATGCGAGAGACAGTTTCATGCCAGTGCTCCATTCATTGGGGTGCAATGAAGAAGCTAAATGTGGCGTTGATGGGGCAGTTTTTGCAGAAGGTCGCGGGCCGCTGCCGCTCCGGTGGCAAAGCAGGCCTGAAGCAGATAGCCTCCCGTGGGCGCGTCCCAATCCAACATTTCACCCACGGCATAGGCACCGGGAATTTTCCTGAGTTGGAAATTATTGTCAACTTCGGAAAGTGCAACGCCACCTGCTGATGAAATGGCGCGCGCGATGTCCGCTGATCCTCGGGGGTATATAGTCACATGCTTGATGCCGGTGGCGTCGAGCTTACTCTTGGATTCATGCAGCAAGGCAATCGCCGCAGGTGTTAGGCCCAAGGCCCGGCGCAGGAAATTTGATGTGCTGAGCGAACCTTTCGGTTGGGCCAAACGCTGGGCAATCGCATCGCCAGCCAAGGCTGGTTTCAAATCGATGATCAGTGGTTTGCCCGGTTCTTCGCGCATGACGCGCGAAAGTTGGTAGATAGCCCCACCTTCCAAGCCTTCAGCGGATATGACCATTTCACCTTTGGCTGTCTGATTGCCATAACGCAAAGTCAGATTTTTTAAAGGCGCTCCGGCGTGGCGGGTTTTAAAATGCTCCGTCCACGGAACAAGGATGCGGCTGTTGGACGATTGAAAATCATTTACAGCAATGCCAGCCGCGCGCAATGCGGGCACCCACGCTGCGTCCGAGCCTAAATGTGGCCAGCTCGCCCCGCCCATGGCCAATATGGTGGCGGTGCCGTCAAACCCTTGCCAGGGCGTGGTCGGCAGAAACTCTACGCCTAAACTACGCAATCTGAGCAACCACGCACGCAATAAGGGCGAGGCTTTCATGGCCTTGGGGAAGATGCGGCCTGACGTTCCAACAAAGGTTTCCACGCCGAGGCCTGCGCACCACTGGATAATTGCGGCAGGTGGAAAAGCGCGGATTGCCGCGTCTAACCTTGGCCCCGCGCTGCCATAGCGCGTCAAAAGCTTTTCAAGCGGTTCGGAATGGGTGAGGTTGAGGCCGCCCCGCCCCGCCAAGAGAAACTTTCGACCAAAGCTCGCCTTGTGGTCAATGATGCGGACGCGCGCTCCGCCTTGGGCCAGCACTTCTGCCGCCATCAAGCCAGCTGGCCCTGCCCCCACAATGGTGACAAGTTCACGCATCGCTTGGCTCAATAGGGCAAATCGAAATAGGTTTCTTGATCGATTGAAAAAATATCAACGGGCTCAAACCGCCCTTGTCCTGCGGGGAAATGATCGTGGCCTTCGGCATGGGTCATGCCTAATCTCTTAGCCAGACGGATCGAGGCCACATTGGCGCGCATCACTTTGCACCAGATGCGATTGGCCTTCAGTTTTTCGAAGCCTAGACCTAACAAGGCGCGGCCAATCTCTGTGCCAAACCCCACGCGCCAGAGTGCGGGATGCAGGCCCCAGCCGATTTCAAGTGATTTATCATGATGAGCAATGATGAAGCCGTCCCCCACCACTTCACTGGAATAACGTTCTTCGGCTGCGAGATGAAAGACGTGGCGGCGGCTGTCGCCTTGGACGGCAACTTGCCGTGTTACGAAGGCATTCACTTCGTCGTCGCTCTTAAAACGATGAACGATATATTTTTGATAGCGCGCCTGCGTCATGAAACAAGCAAGGTCTGCGCCATCTCCTTTGCGCAATTCGCGCAAGACGAGGTTTGGTGTTTCAACGTGGTTCAAGGTTGGCAGTGTCAACATCATCTCAACCTATACATTACAAAGCTTAGGGCAAATACCCTTGTTGAGGTTAGGCTTAATGCTTCACCCTTGTGAAGCCCTGGTTTGCGATCATTTTGACTTGACGGTTGGCGCAAGAAAAAAGGGCAGATTTTCACCTGCCCTTCGCGGTTCATTCTGATCACATTATTCGCTGGCGAGGAGCGACTTGTGGACCACTGCGCCAATGGCAGCTCCGACAATTGGAGCCACGATGAACAGCCAGACCTGCTGCAACGCTGGGCCGCCTGCGAAGATCGCTACCGCTATGGAGCGTGCGGGATTTACCGATGTGTTGGTTACCGGAATGGAGATCAAGTGGATCAATGTCAGTGCCAAACCGATGGCGATGGGCGCAAAGCCGGCAACAGCGTTGTTGCCAGTGGCCCCCAGAATGATGATCAGGAAGAATGCCGTCAGCACCACTTCGGTGACCAAAGCTGCCAACATTGAATAATGACCAGGCGATTGATCACCATAGCCATTTGAAGCAAAGCCACCGATGCTGGCATCGGCCTTTCCGGTGGCAATGATATAGAGCACGAGTGCGCCGCCAATGCCGCCCAAGATTTGCGCAATCACGTAAGAGGGCACGTCTTTCCAATCAAAACGGCCCGCTGTGGCAAGGCCCACAGAGACGGCGGGATTAAAATGCCCGCCCGAAATTCCGCCTACCGCATAAGCCATGGTGAGGACGGTGAGACCGAAGGCTAGGGACACGCCGACAAATCCGATCCCTAGGCCCGGAAATCCAGCGGCCAGCACGGCGCTGCCGCAGCCGCCCAAGACCAACCAAAACGTTCCAAAAAATTCTGCTGCAAGTTTTTTCATCAAAGCACCCCTTTGTTAGCAACGCGCGACTCATTCGCGGCGGCTTGAGCCTACCTTAGGGTTAACATGTTGCAATATCCCTTGGAGGCCCGCTGTTGAATTGACTTTTACGCGATATATCCCTAAGGGCGGCTGAGAAAGCGTCGGCTTTGGCGAGAATGTGCCGGGCGCTGTTTGATCAATGATGTCGCCAGATTGGTTATTTACTTCCCCCATGAGTTTTTCTGAACTGGGGCTCAGCCCCAAAGTGCTCGATGCGGTGACTGCCGCTGGTTATACCACACCTACCGCCATTCAGGCGCAGGCTATTCCCCATGCATTGCAGCGCAAGGACGTTCTCGGCTTGGCGCAGACCGGCTCGGGCAAAACTGCCGCCTTTGTGTTGCCGATGCTGTCCATGCTGGAATCAGGCCGGGCGCGGGCGCGGATGCCGCGCACGTTGATCCTTGAGCCGACGCGCGAACTTGCGGCACAGGTTGAAGAGTCTTTTGCGACCTTGGGCAAGAACCACAAACTCACCGTCGCCCTTTTGATTGGTGGTGTGGCCTTTGACCCACAGGCCGCCAAAATTGATCGCGGGGCTGATGTGGTGATTGCGACGCCGGGCCGCCTGCTCGACCATTTCGAACGCGGGCGTCTGCTGATGACCGGCATTGAAATGCTGGTGATCGACGAAGCCGACCGGATGCTGGATATGGGATTTATTCCGGACATTGAGCGGATCTGCAAACTTCTGCCGTTCACTCGCCAGACGATGTTCTTCTCGGCGACCATGCCTCCTGAAATTCAACGCATCACTGCGCAGTTCCTGCACAATCCCGTCCGCATTGAAACGGCCGTGCGTTCTTCAACAGCTGAGTCCATTATCCAGCAGTTGGTGAAAGTTCCGCATGATCCGAAGCTGAAGCGCGACGCCTTGCGCTCACTCATTCGTTCGCAGGAAAGCAACCTTAAGAACGGCATTGTATTTGCCAATCGCAAGACCACTGTTGCCCTTCTTGAGAAATCGCTGAAGATGCACGGCTTTAACGCTGGCGCATTGCATGGTGATATGGATCAATCAGCCCGGATGAAAATGTTGGCGGCGTTTCGCGCCAATGAGGTGAGCATTTTGATTGCGTCGGATGTTGCGGCCCGCGGGCTCGACATTCCAGATGTAAGCCATGTGTTTAACTTCGACGTACCGATTCACTCGGAAGACTATGTTCACCGTATTGGCCGCACCGGCCGTGCTGGGCGTGAAGGCCACGCTTTCATGATGGTGACCAAAGAAGAGACGAAACATCTGAACGCCATTGTGGCCCTCATCAAGAAAGACCTGCCGTGGTTTGAAGTGCCCGGTGCTGCCGTTGTCAATGCAGACGCTGTGGCTACCGAGGGTCCGGTCAAACGCCGTGGGCCCGGATCAAAGCCCACGCAGCGCGGGCGCAAAGCTGCGGAACCCACCGAAGCGGTCCATGCGGCAGCCGAAACTGTGGTCAGCCCAGCGCCTATAGCCGCTGCCCCTGCCCGGCAGCCAGAACCAAGGCCCGCAAGGCACCAAAGGCATGTCAACCCGCCGGATGATGCTGTGCAGGATTCCGGTGGTTTTCACTCTGGAAACATGCCGGCTTTTTTAACGCGGCGTTAACCCAAATATTGTGTTCATTTTCTCCTAACGTATTCGCGCTAGGCTGGCGCGGGAGTTCCGGGGCCATATGAAGACCGAAGCAATAGCAACCAATCGAGGTGCTCAACGCGGGCGCGTTTTGAAAGGCGCGAAGATCGTGAGCTTGAACCATTGGACGTTGTTTGATTGCACGGTGCGCGATATGTCTGAAACTGGCGCTAAATTGCAGTGCGCTGATCCCCTTTCAGTTCCCAATGTTTTTCGATTTTTATTGCCTGCCGAACATAGCATCCGAGATGCGCGGGTGGTTTGGCGGCGCGATGGAATGTTGGGCATTGAGTTTACAGGCGAGAAAACGCGCGCGCCTTCGCGCAAGGTTTAGGCTTTTTTCTTCGCCTTCTTTGCGGGTGCTGCTGATGCCGTAGCGCCTGCTATAATTTTTTTGCACCAGGCTTTCATTTCATCAGGATCGTCCAAACAGCTCTCGGGCGCTTGCCAATAGGGCATGGCCACTTGTTTGTCGGATTTGCCATGATAGGTAAAAGGGCTGGATCCTAACGCTTTCAACTCAGCGGCTAGCGCGTCTTTGGCTTTGAAATACAAAATGTCATCGGCAATCATCGCAAAAAGTGTTGGGCCAGAATACAGCCCGGCTTCGCCAAACATTTTCTTGATGGTGATTTTGCCAAACCCTTCCATCAGGCCCAGAACCAGATCGGCGAAGTTTTGGCTGTAACTCACTGTGCTGCTTTGAGCTGCACGCTTTCGCCGCAACCACAGGCCGAAATTTGGTTGGGATTGTTGAACACGAAACCAGATTTCAGCGCCGAACTTTGGAAATCCATTTCCGTGCCGAGAAGGAACATGATGGCTTTTGGGTCAATCAGGATTTTGGCTCCCTTGTCTTCCACCACTTCATCAAACTTGCCCTGTTCCTTGGCCCATTCCATGGTGTATTCCATGCCAGCGCAGCCACCATTTTTCACGCCGACGCGAAGGCCCACGCCTTCGCCACGCGCCATGAGTTCAGCAACGCGGGCGGCAGCTGCATCGGTGATCTTCATCACTTGGGGGCGGGGTCTTTGTGCTTGTGCCATGTTGGTCATCCTACCACATATTCATCGCCATGCGAGCCTCTTCACTCATGCGGCTGTGATCCCATGGCGGATCAAAGGTGATTTTGGCCTTCACGCTGGCCACGCCGCCCACAGTTGAAACCGCGTTTTCCACCCAGCCCGGCATATCGCCCGCCACAGGACAGCCGGGGGCTGTGAGTGTCATATCAATGGCCACATTGCGGTCATCGTCGATGTCGACTTTGTAGATGAGGCCGAGCTCGTAAATATCCACGGGGATTTCAGGGTCGTAGACTGTCTTGAGGGCCGTAACGATGTCATCCGTCATTCGCGCCAGTTCATCGGCGGGGATGGCGCTCATATCGGGGGCATTGTGGGTGTTGGTGTCGGTCACGTGAAGATCCTCTGAGCAGAGATAAGCGCTTCTGCCAATTTATCAACCTCGGCAAACGTATTGTACATCGCAAATGAGGCGCGGCAAGTGGCGGTTAGACCAAAGCGCTGCAGCAACGGCTGCGTGCAATGGGTGCCCGCGCGCACGGCAATGCCTTGTCGGTCAATCACGGTTGCCACATCATGCGGATGCGCGCCCTGCATGGCGAAGGAAATGATCGGACCTTTGTGCTTGGCGCGGCCATAGATTTTCAGGCTGTTGATTTTGGTGAGGCGCTCCATGGCATGGTCATGCAAAGCCTTTTCATGGGCCGCGATGTTGTCGAGGCCGATGGCGGTCATATAATCCAGCGCCACGCCCAAGCCGATGGCTTCGACGATGGCGGGGGTGCCGGCCTCAAAGCGGTGCGGCGGATCATTATAGGTTATGGTGTCTAAGGTAACTTCCGAAATCATCTCGCCACCACCTTGATAAGGCGGCATTTTCTTCAGCAAATCGGCTCTGCCATAGAGCACGCCGATGCCCGACGGGCCATAGGTTTTATGGCCGGTGAAGACGAGGAAATCAGCGTCCAGCGCTTGTACATCCACATGTGCGTGAACAGCGCTCTGGCTGGCATCCACCAAAACGGGAATGCCATGGGCATGGGCGATTTTGATCACCTCGGCCACGGGCACCTCGGTGCCCAGCGCGTTGGACATCATGGTGATGGCCACCATTTTCGTCCGTGGGCTGATGAGTTTGGCGAATTCCTCGATCAGGAAATTGCCCTCGTCATCAATCGGCGCCCATTTGATCACAGCCCCGTGCCGCTCACGGTGAAAATGCCAAGGCACAATGTTGGAATGATGTTCGAGGATGGAAAGGATGATTTCATCGCCCTGCCCAATTTGTTGGCCGCCGAAAGACTGTGCCACAAGATTAATCGCCTCGGTGGCATTGCGGGTGAAGATGATCTGGTCTTTCGACGGCGCATTGATGAAGCGGCGCACAGATTCGCGCGCGTTCTCGAAAGCATCGGTGGAAGCGTTGGAGAGGAAATGCAGCCCGCGATGCACATTGGCATAGGTTTCCGTCATCGCCTTGGTCATGGCGTCGATCACCACTAAAGGCTTTTGGGCAGAAGCGGCGTTGTCGAGATAGACCAGCGGCTTGCCATAAACCTCACGGGTGAGGATGGGGAAATCAGCGCGGATTTTGGTGACGTCCAGTGTCACTTGCCCACCACCCATTCTTGCGCGATGCCCACCAGCGCTTCACGCACGTCATCATTGGCCACCATGTCAAAGGCCTCGCCCACGAAAGCGGCGATGAGGAGGGACTTGGCCTCCGCTTCGGGAATGCCGCGCGATTTGAGATAGAAAAGGTGATCGTGATTGAGGTCTCCCGCCGTTGCGCCATGGCCGCAGACCACGTCATCGGCATAGATTTCCAATTCCGGCTTGGCGTCAAATTCGGCGGATTCGGAGAGCAACAGCGCGTGGCTGGATTGCTTGCCGTCAGTCTTCTCGGCATCGCGCGCAACGACAACCTTGCCTTGGAAAATGCCGCGCGCATTGTCATCCATCACGCATTTAAAAAGTTCGCGGCTGGTGCAATGGGGCACGTTATGGTTGATGGTCAGCGCCGTATCACAATGCTGCTTGCCGCGTAGCAAGTAAGCACCGCTGATCTTGGCCTCGGCGTTCTGGCCAAGGAAATTGCAGGTGCCGTTTTGGCGGGTGAGAGCGGAGCCCACTGTGATCGACACATCATTGAGACGCGCGTTTTCAGCAAGATCATAAATCACTTGTGACAGATGCGTTGCGGCAGCGGCATCGTTTTGCAGCTTGAGGCGATCCAAATGTGCGCCCTTGCCCAGCGTGACGGAGGTGACGGCGTTCAACACATAGTCGCCCTCGCCCAGATAAGTTTCGATGATGGAGGCCGAAGCGCCATCTGCCACAGCAATTGCATTGTGCAAACCAATGGCGCGCGGCGCTGCATCAGTGGCGATGTGGATGATTCCACAAGTTGTTCGGCTTGGCCTGCAAAGCTGAGCGACACGCCTTGGGGATGGAGCTTCGCATTCAAATCCACCAAAGGATCGGCGAGTCTTATTTTGCCAACATTCTTGCTGATGTCGAGGCCACCCAATTTGGAATGGGCCTCATCCAACGCGCCATTCACAAACACCACGCGGGCCTTGGCAATCTTTGCAAAGGGCGAAGCGGCGAGAAGGCGTTCCACATCGGTGGCCGCTGCTTTCACTTCTGTCTTCGCATAGGGCTTGGTGATGGCACGGCGCAAATCCGTCCAGCGCCAGTCTTCCATGCGGCGGTGGGGCAGAGAAACGCCCAGCGCCTGTTCGGCGGCCGTGAGCTGGAGAGCGGTGTTCACGCCGCCTTCTCCGCATAATCGGCATAGCCATTCTTTTCCAGTTCCAGCGCCAGTTCCTTGCCACCGGTTTTGACGATTCGGCCGCCGGAAAGAACGTGAACGACGTCCGGCACGATATGATCGAGCAGGCGCTGATAATGTGTAATCACGATCATGGCTCGGTCAGGCGAGCGCAGGGCATTCACGCCATCTGCGACAACTTTCAGCGCATCAATATCAAGGCCTGAATCGGTTTCATCCATGA
>Ga0209069_10002015_pt1 | contig 10477 bp, 10 predicted proteins | sample Str013_2_FD_187202 | JGI IMG/M metagenome (GOLD analysis project Ga0209069, IMG submission 187202) | Freshwater sediment microbial communities in response to fracking from Pennsylvania, USA - Straight Creek_MetaG_SC_2013 (SPAdes) (version 2) | ecosystem: Environmental > Aquatic > Freshwater >...
GAAGGTCGTCCAGGGAGATCGCGCCGCGGTCCTGGTTGCTCGACAGGGTCCCAAGGTCGCGCTCCAGGGTGGCGACCTCTCGTCGAAGCTGGTCGTTGCGACCGTTGAGGTTGGCCACGAGGACGGTAAGGTCCTGCGACGAGAGCTGGGCCAGCGGGGACCCGGCGGTCTGCGCCCGAAGCTGGACGACCACGAGGATCCCCAGCACGAACATCACCACCGCGATCGAGAGCTGGTTCCGTCGTCGACCCATCGTCACGGCCTCGGGCTGGTGGACGGAACGGCCGAGGGACCTGCCGACGATCCCGCCGATGCGTCGGCGGACGGCAGCGGGCGGGCGTAGCGAAGCGTGATCGTGCCTGCGAACGCAGGCACGTCCACCACCTGCGGCTCGGCGAACGACAGGCGGATGCCGTAACCGTCCGCGCGCGCTCGGACCAGGTCCACGAAGCCGGGCGAGACGCTGAGCTTCGCGTAGAGATCCGCCGGCCCGATCGCAGTGATGCGGAAGGGCGGGACGAGGTAGGCCGAGTTGACGAGTACGGAGCTCCCGATATCGATGGTCGCGGTCGTGGGCGTGACACGTTCCCCGTTGACCGCGACCGCCTCCGCGCCCGCCAGCCAGATCTCCGCGACCGCCGTCCGGATGTCCATGGCCGTGACCAGGTAGTCAGCCTGGCTGGTGCCCTCAGCCACTGGCCGAAGCGAGTCCTCCAATTGCAGGACGATGCCGGTCCCGGTCAGCGGGATCAGGCCTGCGGCGATCCGGGCGTCCAGGAGCCGGTCGTTGAGGGAACCCACGACGGCGGCTGAGCCCTGGCCGGCGGTCTCGATCTGGCCGATCCGGCCGCGCAGGTCCAGGATCTTGGCCTTGAGCTCCTCCTGTTGGGCCTGCAACTCTGTCGCGGTCTCGATGAGCGGGGTCCGCTCCTGCGTCGTGTAACGGACCCGGGGCGCTTCTGAGGCGAGCTGGGCCGCGATCAGGAAGCCCAGCCCGAGTAGGGCCACGCCGAGGGTCAATTGCCAGCTTGGGATCGACCGGACCCGGGCCAGCATGGTCAGGCGTCCGCGGCGTCCTGCCGACGCCGCACGCGGTATAGCCCGAGCGCGCTGAGGATGGCGATCGCCGCGGCCACCACCAGCGCGGCCATCCCGCTCGCGCTGGCGCCCGTCGCGGCCAAGTCGCTCCCGGGCCGCGCGGTCGGGATGGCCGTGGGACTGGCCGGCCTCGAGGTGCTGCCAGGTGCGGCGCTGGAGCCGGGTGCCTGCTGGCCGGCCCATGGTGCCGGTACGGGACCGGGGGCTGCCGGCTGCGGGCCGAACCGGACCGGCGCGACGGCCCCGACCGACTTGAGCCAGGCATCGCCGAACGCCGTCGCATCCAGGCCCAGGGCCTGGGAAAAGGCCTCGTCATCCGTCAGCCCGGAAGCGTACGACTTGATGAGGGTGACGAGGGCCTCCTTGCCGTACGTCCGGACAAGGAAGTCCACCGCAGCCGTGCTCTCGGCATAGGCGAGGCTGAACCGCTCGTAGCTCGTCGGGAACTGGCCCGTCAGGCCGTCGAGCGGGATGAGCGTCCCGGCGCGCGCACCGGCGTCGATGGTCGATCGGTAGCCGGGGTCGTAGCCCTGGCTCTGGTACACAGCGAGGCCCTCGTTCAGCCAGCGCGGCGGGAAGTGGTACGGGTTGCTCGTCGCCGTATCGAAGACGAGGTGGGTCAGTTCGTGCGGGATGACGATATCGACCCATGGTTGATCGATCTCGGCCGGCGTAACGAGCGCGAACATCGTGCGGATGTCGGAATTCGCCTGTCCGCCGACGTTCTCACGGGTGCCCGGTCCGAGCGCGTCGTAGAACGCGGCCTGATCCGCGTAGACATAGAAGTCGATCGGATCCGTCTCGGAGACCCCCAGGAGCTTGCTCGCCGAGGCGACGGCGTCCTCGCCGATCTGCAGGGCATGCGCCCCGAACGCGGCATCGCCCTGATACCAGTGCACGCGAACGAGGGTGCCGGACGCGGTCTTCCAGTCGAATCGCGTGTCCGAATACGTCACGGCCACGAGCGGACCGGTGACCGGCGCATCGGGCATCGCCGTCGGGTGGACGCGCCAGCGGGCCGTCAACGACGTATTCGGCGCGATGTGACCATCGATCGACAAGTCGAACGTATAGCTCAGGAGACGGTCGCCCGTCCCATAGGGAGCCGGGACCGGGATCACCTCCGGACCGGCCGCCAGCGGAAAGGTCAGCAGGATCTCCGCCGACGCGATGGCCCCGTCGGTGTGGATCGGTTGGGTGAAGACGACCCGCGTGCCGAACGTCGCGGTCGCCGTGGGTGCCCCGAAGGTGGGCGTCGCGGCAGCCACGACCCCGACCGACGCAAGCAGGAGGCCCGCCGCGATCACGGTCGCCATCACGACCGACGAGATCAGTCGGCCCATGCCAGCCCCGCCATGCGCAGGATGCCCAGGCCGTTCTGCCCGGCTCCCAGCAGGCCCGATCGCGACAGCGCCCAGCCGGAACCGTAGCTAAACGGCACGACCGGGACATCGCGCTGCACGATGCGTTCCGCGGCGTCGTACGCCGCACTGGCGCCGGCATGGTCGGTGGCGGCTCCAGCTGCCGCGATCGCGGCGTCGAAATCCGTCGACGAATAGTGGCTGTAATCGTTGGACGACCCGGTCCCCAGCAGGATGCCAAGGAAGTCGTTCCGTCCCGGGTAGTCGGCGGACCAGGTGAGCGACCACATCGCCGGTGGATCGCTGTGGAGCTTGTCGAAATACGTGCCGAAGCCCATCGTCTCGTAGCTCAACGTGATCCCGAGTTCCCGCTTGACATCGGCGAGGACAGCCCGGTCCGCGGCGCCCCCGCCGGTCATCATCGTCACGATCGGAAACCCGACGCCGCCCGGATAGCCCGCCTCGGCCAGCAACGCACGCGCCGCGGCTGGATCGTGTTTGGGCACAAAGTCCGTGTCGCTCCGTCCCGGGATGCCCGGTGGGACCATGGAGGTCGCCACCGCGTCCGCACCGGACGTTGAGCCGAGCGCGGCGATCCGCCGCCAGTCGATGGCCATCCCGAAGGCCTGGCGGACACGGACGTCGTCGAAGGGCTTCTGTCGGACGTCGAAGCCGTAGTACTCGGTTGATAGCGACGGCACCTTGAGCAGTTGCGGGCCGAGCGTCTTGTCGTAGGCGATCCACGAGGCGTCGTACTCGCCGATCGCCGCGTAGTCCAGGCCGCCTGCCTCGAACACCTCGACCTGGCTCTTGCCGCCGAGGTCTCCGATGAGTTCGATCGTCGCGATGGCGGGTGGCCCGGCCCAGTAGTGGGGATTCGCGTGGAGCGTCATCTTGGACGCAGTCTGCTCGGCCAGGACGTAGCCGCCGCTGCCGACGAAGTTCGGTCCGGCAAGCAGTGACTGGGCGCCGTCATCGATGGTTCGAGGGACGACCGCGAACGTGGGACTTGCCACGACGTCGACGAACTCCGCGGACGGCCGGGTCAGGCGCACGGTGATCTCGGCGAGGCTGTCATCCGAGGTCAGTCCGACCGATGCCCGGTCCGTCGACGCACCGGTCACCCAGTCGGACGCCCCGGCCACGACCATCATCAGGCTGGACAGTGGTGACGGCCGCTTCGGATCGATGAGCCGCATCCAGCTCCGGACGACGTCCGACCCGTCCAGGGGGGACCCGTCCGAGAACGTCAGACCACGACGCAGGTGGAAGACGATCCGCGTGCCACCGTCCAGGATCTCCCACGACTCCGCGAGTGCCGGGCGGGTCTGGCGATCGGCGTCGAACGTCGTCAGCGATTCGAACAACTGGGCGGTCACGGCGGCGCTGCCGGCATCACCCTGAAGAGCTGGATCGAGCTGGGTGGGAGCACCGGCCAGGATGCGCGCGACTCGCGCCGCGCCGGCGGCCGGCCCCGTGCAGGCTGCCAACGACAACGACGCGATCAGCAGCCATGCGATCCATGCCCAGCGACGCATCCCGGCGAGTATACGGGCGTCTCCCGAATCAGCCCCCGATGAGCAGATCCCGTCGCCAGCCGAACCGATCGATGATCCGATACCGATCTCGTCGGTCCGCGCGGGAGGGCGCCGGGCCCGGGTCCGCTTCGCTCGGGTCGGATCCCGGGCGGGCCGCTCCCGGACGGACCGCCGGTAGACCGACAACTGCGACGGCGCGACGTGGTGCAATCTCTTCGCCCTCATCGCGGAGGACGAGGCTCCACCAGGTGGCGAGCTGGGCGGCGGAGCGGAAGCGCTCATCGAGGGGACCGCGCTCCGCGGCATCCGCTCGGCGGAACGCCGACAGGCCGATGTCGAGCGCATCGACGTCGCCAGGAGGTGCGGCCCCGAACCGGCGCAGATCGGTCGACGTCGTCCCCCAGGCGCCCACGATCGCCACGGACACGTCGTCCAGCGCGGCGACGAGTGGGGTCACGACATCGCCTGTCAGCTCGACTTCGCCCTCGACCAGGACGACCACAGCCCCGACCGCACGGCGGATCCCGATGTTGACCGCTGCCGCGATACCCAGGCGTTCGAGGGTCCAGACGACCTCGAGGTCGAGGGCGGCGGGCAGCCTTGCAAGGGTGCTCCCCTGCTCATCGGAAGGGCCGTCCGCCACGATGACGATGGACGTCCCGACAGGACTCGACGCCCGGACCGCGTCGAGGGTCCGGGCAAGGGGGTCCGGCCAGTCCGTGGCCACGAGGACGATCGTCGCGGGACCGACAGTCGGCTCGTCCCAGCGCGCCGGGACGCTGGCACTGGACCCATACCGGATCCGCTCCCCTTCCACGACGTCGGGCGTGGCGGCCGGCGCCAGAGCGAAGTCCGTCCCACGATCCACGATGGTCCAGCCGGCTGCCTCGATCTCGTCACGGAGTCGGTCCGCCTCGGGCCAATCGCGAGCCGCTCGCGCCGCCGACCGTGCGTGCGCGGCATCGAGCACGTCCTGTGGGATGTGTCTTCGCGTCATCGTTCGGCCGGCGGAGGATCGTCATCTGGGCGCCGGATCGCGACGGTCACGTGCGCCGTGGCGCGGTTCGAGGTCAAGGGGGTGGGTCGTCCATTCATGGTGCGGCCATCGGCTTCTGGATGCCCGAGTATGCGCGAGCAGCCGGTGCTCGCGCCCCGTTACAGTGACGCAAGATCGTCGAGCCCGATCCGACCGCAGCGGAGGACCGCATCCCATGACCACCCGAACGATGCTTCTCGTCGGCACGCCCAAGGGCGCCTTCGTGCTCGAGAGCGATGCCGAACGCACGGATTGGTCCGTCCAGGGGCCCATGTGCGAGGGCTGGCCGATCCACGACATCATCGTGGAGCCCGGATCCGGAGCGCTCCTGGCGGCCGGCGGGAGCCCGTGGTATGGCCCGGCGATCTTCCGCAGCGAGGATCTGGGGGCGACCTGGACACACTCGTCCGTCGGCCTGACCTACGGCGACGATGGCGAGGCCATCAAGACGACGTGGAGCCTGGCCGCCGGGCCGGACGGCACGATCTACGCCGGAGTCGAGCCGGCTGGCCTGTTCCGGAGCGGCGATGGCGGGGCTACCTGGGCGCACGTGACGGGCCTGACGGACCATCCCACCCGCTCGGGCTGGCAGCCCGGCAACGGCGGCCTGATCCTGCACACCATCGTCCCCCACCCCACCGATCGCGATCGGGTCTGGGTCGGCATCTCCGCGGTCGGCGTCTTCGAGACCCGCGACGGCGGCGCCACTTGGGAGCCGCGAAACAATGGCGTCCGTGCGGACTTCAGCCCGGATCCTCATCCGGAGACCGGTCAGTGCGTCCACAAGTTCGCCGCGGCCGCGGGCCAGCCAGAGACCCTGTACCAGCAGAACCACTGCGGCGTCTACCGGAGCGACGACGGCGGGGAGCATTGGGACGAGATCACACCGGGCTTGCCAGGGCAGTTCGGGTTCCCACTCGTGACCGACCCGCGCGATCCGGATACCGCGTGGGTGATCCCGCTCAACGGCGACGATCGTGGTCGATACATGCCGGACGCCAGCGCCGCCGTGTGGCGGACGCACGATCGGGGCCAGTCGTGGGTCCGCTCCGGCGACGGACTGCCACAGGCGAATGCGTATCTCTCGGTCCTGCGCGAGGCGATGGCCCGGGACACGTTGGAGCCGGTCGGGATCGCCTTCGGGACCGGCACCGGCCAGCTCTGGCACAGCGCCGACGCCGGTGTCAGCTGGAACCTGGTCACCGCGGACCTGCCTGCCATCTGGTCCGTCGAATCGGTGGTCCTGGACAGCTGACGGACGGTCGCCGTGACCACCGTCCTGCTGCCTCGCTCGCTGCTCGCCCTCTTTCCAGGGGTCGAACGCCGGCACGAAGTCGGAGCCGGGACCGTGGCGACCGTCATCGACGAGCTCGAAGCCGCCGTCCCGGGCATCCGCGACCGACTGGTCCAGGCCGGCCCGCGGCTTCGGCCCCATATCAATGTCTTCGTAGACGGCGAGCCCGGTGACCTCGACACGCCGGTCGAGACGTCCTCGACCGTCCACGTGATCCCCGCTGTCTCAGGTGGCGCCTGAGCGAGCCGGCCACGCGATCATCAGGCCAGCCACGGTTCGACGAGTCGCAGGGCTGGAGACGCGGACACGGCGGCCGCTCGAACGAGTGAGCTAGGGCTTGCGCTCGACGGACGTGGCGAAGATGTCGTCCGGACCCACGTTCTCGATCGTGTGCGGCCCGACGCCCTCGACCCAGGCGTAGGGCGGGATGACGTAGTCGGCGCCATGGGTGCGCGTGTCCACGAGGATCGCCCCCTCCGGATCCCGGCGCACGAACTGGCTGCCACTACTGAAGGCGATCAGATGTGGCGTGAGATGCGTGTGCACCGGCGTCGTGTCGCCCGCCAGGATGGTCGTCTGGACCACCCGCACCTGGTCGTTCTCGAACAGCACCCGATGGTGCTCCGGGTCCGCGATCGGGCCGTCGAGCTCCACCGGCGAGGTCGACTCGCTGGTCACACGGTCGACGCGGGCATCGAGATCGTGCCCGCCGCGATCGCCGCCAGATAGGCCGCATGGTCGCGTGCATTGACGTCCGCATAGGCTTCGGAGAAGTCCGCGATCGCGCCATCGAACGTGTCGCCGGCCCCGAGGTACGCCGCGATGGCGACCGCATCGCCACTGCGGGCATGGGCGCGGGCCAGCGCTCTGGCACACAACGCCGAGTAATAGCTCAGGGCGACCGGCTGGAGGGTCGTCGTATCGACGGAACCCTTCATGTCCCAGAGCTGGCGGAAGTAGAAGTCGCGTCCGCCAGGCCCGCGGGTCCAGCCGAGGAAGATGTCCGACGTCGCCTGCATCAGCTGCTGGCCCACCACGACACGCTGGGCGTGGTTCGCATGGACGCTCGGCGCCAGGTACGGCTCCATGACGGATGCCGTGGCTTCCTTGGCCTGCAGGATGAGCGGATCGTTCTCGTCTCGACCCTGCAGGACGACGACGAAGCAGCGGGTCCCGACGCTCCCGACGCCGACGACCTTGAGGGCGAAGTCCACGAACCGATAGCGCTCGAGGAAGTCGCGCCGGTTCTCCGACATCGACGCTCGATAGTCCGTGAAGACCTGCTCCAGGGTGCCCGGTTGATCCACTGCGACGTGGGTCACGAACGGCGGATCCTCGAGGATGACCCGCCGACCATCCACGATCGAGGTCAGCGATTCGAAGGCGCGCATCCCGTCGCGCTTGCGCGCCTTGGTGAAGATGGCCTCCAGTGCCGAGCGACGGTTCGACGCAAGGTTCCCGGACAGGAACCCGGACTCTTCCGCGGATTCGCGGATGTCCGCGTCGGTGATCGACGAGTACCAGACCTCGATGAGCCGCATGCTCGCGTACCGGGCCATCCAGCGCCGGTAGCTGCCGACGGCCGCCATGGCGGCCTCGCGGACCTTGGCGGGCGTGAACCCATTGGAGCGGCCCGCGATGACGACGCTGGCGGCCAGTCGCTTCACGTCCCACTCCCACGGACCGGGCAGCGTCTCGTCGAAGTCGTTCGTGTCGAAGACGAGCGTACGTTCCGGTGACGCAAAGAGCCCGAAGTTGGAGATGTGTGCATCGCCGCTGGCCTGCACTTCGATCTCGGTCCTGGGCGTATCGGCGAGATCCTGGGCCATGACCGCCGGCGTGCCGCGGTAGTAGGCGAAGGCAGTCTCGGCCATGCGGGCGTGGCGCAGCGGGACGAGCTCCTGCACACGGTCCTCTTCCTGCTTGGCGAGGACGGCGATCGGGTCTCGGTCCGGTCGTAGTTCCAAGGTCGCGTGGCTGACGCGCGGGACGCGCTTCCGAGCCGCCTTGCCCGCTTCCGCGCGGCTCGCCGGACCCACCCACGGGCGCGCCGTCCACTGGAGGCCGCCGGGCGGATCGACCTGCCAGGCGGCGTCATAGGCCGCAGCGGTCTTGGCGTCCGGCGCACTCTTCTTCGATCGCGGCAAGGGCTTGGCTGGTCCGGTCATGTGGCTCGTCCTCCGTCGGTCATCTGCAGGTGAGACACCGTACAGCGCCCCGAGGCTCGACGTGCTTCGTGTGCGTCGTTCCCGCGCCCGGTCGTAGGAGATCATCGCCGACGATGCAACTCGTCACGGAGGGCGCCGCCGGCCCGCCGCCCACGCCCGCGGCCGCCTCCCCCGCTCTCAGCCCACGCGGAGTCGGTACACCCAGCAGTCGATCGGGGCGTAGTGGTCGTACGTTTCCACGAGCGGCCGAGCGTCGTCGGTCGGGACCCCGAAGCGCTCGACGGCAGGTGCCGTGATGAGCGCGTAACCCTTTCCCCCGGCGACGACCGCGGCCCCGGTCTTGAGAAGACGATGGGCCATCACGACGTCCGGTCCGACCAGTTCGCGGCCACCGGCGATCGACTGCACGATGAACGAACCCGCGTGGACGATGAACTTCAGGTCCAGCCCGTTGCCCAGGATGCAAGCGCCGCAATCGCAGGTCCAGATCTCGTGCGCGACATCGCGACGGCGCTGGAACTCGGCATAACAGTCGGCCAGGCACGCGAGCAGGGCCTCGCCCGCCGGGACGTTGTCATCGTCGGTGGCAAAGGCGAAGACCGCGTCCCCTTCCAGCTTCGAGAGCGTGAACGGCGGCACCATGCGCTCGACGATGCCGTCGAGCAGGCTCGACATCATCGCGTAGGCGTCCGGGATCCTGGCATCGGTGTCGTTCGCGTGAGCGACCGAGACGGCCTGCAGGAACGATGTGTAGCCACTGATGTCGGCGAGGAGGAGCGGTCCCTTGGCCCGCACCGGCGCGAGAACGCTCATGCGGCGGCTCGCAAACGCTCGAGGCCGTCGAGGATGAGGTCAAGGCCGAACGCGAACTCGACATCGTCATCACAGCCGCCAAGGCCGCCCTCGTGGCTCACGGCCGCGGCCAACTCGGCGATATAGGGGAACTTCGCGGCCATCTGCGACGCGGCGAGGGCCGTGATCTGGGGCTGCTCGCCGGCATCACTGGGGTTGTCGAACAGTTCCTGGTTGAACCCGAAGTGGCGGCTACCCAGGACATGCATCGCGTGATGGGTCAGGTCCACGGAGAACCCGCCTTCGCGGAGGATCGTGATCACGGCCTCAAGGTAGCGCATGGTCGCGGGACCCGGGTTGGCCCGAGTCTCCATGACACGCGGCATCCACGGATGACGGCGCAGGACGGTCCGGGCCTCGCCCACCTGCCGGCGCATCGTCGTCGCCCAGTCGGCCTCCTTCGGCACGACCTGGATCTCGCCGACGACGACATCCACGATCCCGTTCAGGATGTCTTCCTTGTTCCTCGCGTGGTTGTAGAGCGACATCGCTTCGACGCCGAGCGCCTGACCGAGCCGACGCATGCTCGCGGACTCGATCCCCCCATCGTCGGCAAGCTCGATCGCCGCACGCAGCACCCGGTCTCGACTGAGCGGGGTGCGCGGCTCCGCGGTCGCGGCGATGGCCATGTCGTTCCTGCCCTCCTGGCGCGTGAAGTTCGATTCCAGCTTGACATGACTTACGACGTACGTCTAGGCTTACACCATAAACATACACCGTAAGGAGGAAACGCGATGAAGGCGATCGTCCAGGACAGGTACGGGTCAGCGGATGTGCTCGAGCTTCGAGAGCTCGATACGCCGGTTCCCATGAACGACCAGGTACTGATCCGCGTCCGGGCGGCGGCGGTCAATGCGCTGGATTGGCACCTCATGCGGGGCACCCCGCAGTTCATGCGCCTCTCGATGGGCTTCCGGGGACCGAAGCTCAAGGCGCGCGGCGTAGACGTGGCCGGGGTCGTGGAGGCGATCGGGCCGGACGTGCAGGGACTCCAGGTGGGCGACGAAGTCTTCGGCTGGTGCCAGGGCGCGTTCGCCGAATTCGCCTGCGCTCGTGAGAGCCACTTCGTCGCGAAGCCCGCCGATGTCACGTTCGAGCAGGCGGCGTCCATCCCGCTGGCCGCGACCACC
>Ga0209069_10002016_pt1 | contig 10475 bp, 6 predicted proteins | sample Str013_2_FD_187202 | JGI IMG/M metagenome (GOLD analysis project Ga0209069, IMG submission 187202) | Freshwater sediment microbial communities in response to fracking from Pennsylvania, USA - Straight Creek_MetaG_SC_2013 (SPAdes) (version 2) | ecosystem: Environmental > Aquatic > Freshwater >...
ATCTGCAGAAATTCCTGACACTCATGATAGGCGCGAGCGCATCCGGCGCCTCAATACGTGCGACCGTGAACTGAGGGCGGCTTGCCGGGACCGCCGATGCAGCGGCATTTCTGAACGCCGGTCAGTCGAGCGCTTTCCGGCGCCTCGAAGGCAGGCATGGAATCAATTGTTAATAGGCCCTCTGGTCTACATCCGATCTAATCCCTTGGCGCAGCGATCATGCGGCTGTCAGGCCGTCAATCTCCGCCTTCGCGATCGCCCGTATTGCGCAGCAGACGGAACGCTATAAGATCAATTGGGTGAAAGGACATCATGTGCAACGTTCAAGGCTGCGTTCGTCGCGACGCGTCGATTCATCGGGGTGCTTGGCTATAGCAATGTGTTGTCGGTCCAGCCCCGGCGTGAGTTTCTCGCCCGGCGCCCTACCGACAATATGACTGCCGGACCGAACTTGCTGTGCGTGGGCGGGGAGGATCACCATCTTCGCATTCCATTCCTGCTTGAACTTCGTCGCGGCGGATCTCGAATCACCGCCGCCGGCACCGGAGACCCCGGGCCTTTCGTTCGCGCCGGGCTGGACTACCGGGCGATTCATTTCGACCGGTTCATAAGTCCCGCGACGGATCGCATCGCAATAGGCGAACTTCGGCAGCTTTTGCATTCGGTGCGGCCGGACATCGTTCAAAGCTTCGATACCAAACCCAACATTCTCGTTCCATGGGCGGCCCGTGATTTTCCGGCCATCCGGGTGGTGCGCACGGTCAACGGCATGGGTTGGGTGTACTCCTCGCGCTCGGCGCTGGCTCTCATGCTGCGTCCCGTGCAGCGCGCGTTGCACCGCCGCGCGGCACGGTGGAGCCATGCGACGATTTTTCAGAATCGCCAGGACAAGGCTTATTTTGAGGAATGCGGATTGATCGCGCCGGACCGCGCCGTCCTGATACCGGGCTCGGGTATCGATTTGGATGGTTTCGATCATGCGATCGCGGCGGGACATACGCGGGCGCAACTTCGTCAGTCGCTTGCCCTGGGCGACGCGGAGGTCGTTATCACGGTCACGCGGCTGACCCGGCAAAAGGGTATTCCAACCCTGCTGCAGGCCGCTGCGCTCGTGCACAAGATTCGGCCGGACGTGCGATTCGTTCTCGTCGGCCCAAGGGACAGCGAAGGTCCCCTCGCGGTGAGCAGCGCCGAAATACAAGCCCATGCGCCGTACGTCGTCGCGATAGGGCCGCGCAACGATGTGCCCGCGCTCCTGCGCATGGCGGATGTTTTCGTTTTCCCGACGGAATACCGTGAAGGCGTACCGCGCGCCTTGCTCGAGGCGGCCCTTGCCGCACTTCCGTTGGTCGCGACGAGCATGCCGGGTTGCGATGACGTTGTGCAAAATGGCTGGAGCGGTCGGCTCGTCAAACCGCGCGCACCGCGCGATCTGGCGTCCGCGATCATCGACATGCTCACCGATCGCGCGGTCGGCCGTGCGATGGGCGCACGTGCGGCCGAAACCGTACGCAGCCAGTTTGGACTCGCTCTGACCGTTGATCGTTATCGCGATGTTTACCGAAGCCTGCTTGATTCCGGGTCGGCGTCCGGCGTCGTTTGCGCCGGCTCCGGACTGGATCGGCTGACCAGGTCAGCGCCAGTATGAACGCGTTCGCGACGGGCATGTGTTCCCTCGTTTCCGGGCCATCTGCGCCCGGGTACCGGAGTTAATTCGATGTGTGGAATTGCGGGGATCTTCCGGTCGCGTGCAATGTCGGGTCCGTCCGGTCTCGATGCTTTGCCGGCGATGCTGGATACCCTGCGGCACCGTGGACCGGATGGCGCCGGTGTTTGGTTCGACCGGAACGCGGGCATCGCTCTGGGCCATCGCCGGCTCGCGATCGTCGACTTGTCCGAGGCGGGTCGGCAGCCGATGCACGGGGTAGGGGGGCGTTTCGTCGCCTCCTACAACGGCGAGATCTATAATTTTCTCGAGCTTCGCGCGCAACTGCAGGCCCGGGGCGAGAGCTTTAGGGGCCATAGCGACACGGAGGTCATGCTTGCGGCGTTTTCGTGTTTCGGAATTGAGCCTGCCCTGCGACGTTTCGCCGGTATGTTCGCGATTGCGCTTTGGGATCAGTCAAAGCGCGAGCTGCATCTGGTGCGCGATCGTCTGGGAAAGAAGCCGCTGTATGTTGCGATGCTCAAAGGCGGCCTGGTTTTTGCCTCAGAGCTCAGGGCGATACGCGCCTTTCCCGGCTTTGACGCCCAGGTGGATCCGGCTGCGGTCGCCATGCTGTTGCGCTATGGCTGGGTCCCTGACCACATGTGCATCTGGAAAGGCGTATTCAAGCTGCCGCCGGGAACCCTGCTCAGCGTGTCGGCGGATGATCTGGCGGGGTGCAGCGCCGAGCATCTCAGGTCACGCGTAGAACCATGGTGGTCCCTGGAAGAGAAGGCAAAGGCTGCACAGCACGATCTGCTGCCGCATGGCGACGCTGAACTCGTCGAACAACTTGATGCATTGCTCCGCACCGCGGTCGAGCAACGCATGATTGCCGACGTGCCTCTGGGTGCTTTGCTGTCCGGCGGCATTGATAGCACGACGGTGGTCGCGCTGATGCAGGCACAATCGGCGGCTCGGGTTCGTACCTTCACGATCGGCTTTGAGGAAGCCGGATACAATGAGGCCGGTCACGCGGAGCGTATCGCGCGTCATCTGGGCACCGACCACACGAGCTTGCGTTTATCGCCCGCCGAGGCGCAGATCATCATCCCGGATTTGCCGTCGATCTGGGACGAGCCGTTCGCCGACGAATCGCAAATCCCGACCTTTCTCGTAGCACGGCTTGCGCGCCGTCATGTCACCGTGGCGCTGTCCGGAGATGGCGGAGATGAGATATTCGGCGGCTATCGCCGGCATGTGATGGCGTCGCGCCTCGGCCTGATTTTCGGGCTGCCGCGCCCTCTGCGGGTGGCCGGTGGTGCCGCGCTGCGGTTGTTGCGGCCGGAATCGGGAGGGCGTTTATTGCGCGCGATACCGATTCCGGATTCGATTCGTCGGTCATTGGCGGGCCGAGACCTGGAGAAACTTGCCGCGCTCGTGTCGGCGCGCGACGAGGCATCTCTTTACGACAACCTGCTGTCTCTGACCGAGCACCCGGCCGTTGCGGCCGCGGGCCCGGATTTCGACCGAGCGGACGCGTTCGCCGCCGATCTTCCGGGCCGCCTCATGTACCGCGACCTGTCCCGATATCTGCCCGGTGATGTGCTCGTAAAGGTCGATCGCGCGAGCATGGCGGTGGGTCTGGAGGTGCGGTGTCCGCTTCTCGATCACCGCGTCGTTGAATTCGCTTTGCGCCTGCCGGCGCATACCAAGGTACGCGGCCCCGTTTCGAAATGGCTGCTGCGCCAGGTGCTGCGCCGATACGTGCCGGATGCGCTGTTCGAGCGCCCGAAGGCCGGTTTCAACGTGCCCATCGGCGCTTGGCTCTGCGGCCCGTTGCGCGCCTGGGCGGAAGATGTTTTTGCGACGGCACGCCGTGTGAATGATGGTGTGTTGGATCAGCAACGCGTTGCGCAAATCTGGCGTGAACATCTTGCGGGCCGGCGCGACCGCGGCAGCGAACTTTGGGCGATTCTGATGTTTCAGGCGTGGCGGGCGGCCAACGATGGCGCGCAAACAACCGTTCCGCCGGCCATGGTCGCGGGCGCCGCTTGAATGACGCAAGCATGAGAGTCAGAACGACATGAATGATAAACGGACCGCGGTAACTCAGGTGCTGTTCGGCGCAGACGATGCGCCTTTTGTTCCGGACATGGGGCCGTTCACGGACCAGGACGGGGGCATTCGGCTGCGCAAACTCATCGGCATCCTGCGCCGCCGCTCACGTCTGATCGCATGGATCGCGATTTGTGGCACGCTGATGATTTTCGGTCTTGCGTTGTTTCTGCCGCCGCGTTATACGGCCAAAGCTGAAATACTCATTGAGCAACCGCGCGCTCAGCGTGTCGATGAAAGGGTCTTGAGCCCGGAGGCGGGCCCTGATCAGGCGACGATCCAGACTCAAGTGACTACGTTGCTGTCGCACGATACGATCGCAAACGTGCTTGCACAGTTGGCCGCCGATCCGGCATTTCGCGATATTCAGCGGCGCGGCCCGGGATCGGTTCCCGATTTATCCAAGCCGGGTGAGACGGCGTCGGCGATCGAGGCGCTCCAGCGGCACTTGAATGTATTCCAGGAGTCGGTCTCGCGCGTGGTCTCCGTTGCCTATACTTCCAAGGACCCCGCAGAGGCCGCGTTCGTTGCCAACAAGTTCGCGGATTTCTATCTCGCTGCGGGCCGTGACCGGTCCCGCCTTGCGATTGGTCAGTCAGTCACGGTCCTCGAGCGCAAGATTGCCGAACTTCGCGCCGAATCTGAATCCCTTAGAGCCGCGGTCGTCGCGTACCAGAACTTGCATGGGCTCAACGATGCCACCAAGACCAACGTCATCGATCAGAAGCTCGGAGACCTTAATCAGCAGCTTTCGGCGGCGCAATCCGAGCTTGCCGCGCGCAGAGCCCGGCACGCAGAATTGTCGAAGTTGCGTGGTGCGGCCGGCGACTGGAGCCCACTGTTGTCCGGGCTCGATGCGCAGGGATTGGTGGATCTGCATGGCCAGATACTGGCGGTACTCGCGGGGCGCCAGGATAGCATCGTCGGTGTCCAGCACCCCGGTGATGCCGGTTCGCAGGGTCCGGCCGTGTCGCAACCGTTGCGCGATAAAGTGCGAAAGGCGCTCGATCAGACGCTTCTGAAGCTGTCCCACGACCTCAGAGTGGCCGCCGCGCAGGTGGGTGCGATCGAGGGGCGTCTGGGCGCGGTACAGAGGGCAAGCGACGACGTGCAACTGCGTGACCTTGTCGGTGCCGCTGCGTCGGCCCAGCATCGCTACGAACGCATGGCGCAACGTCGCTACGAAATGTTGGAGCAGGGGGATGACGTGAGCGATTCGGCGCGCCTGCTGTCTCGGGCGGCGGTACCTGATCGCCCCAGTTCTGTGAACGCGTTCTTGTTCCTGCTGCCCGGGAGCATCGCGTTTCTCGTGATCGGATGTCTGGTGGCGGTGTTGCAAGATCGTCTGGACCAGCGCATTCACAGTGAAAACGATGTTGTGTCCGCGCTTGGCCTGCGCTGTGCCGGGTTCGTTCCTTCATCGCCTGAAATCGGCCCGTCCGTGGGGCCGACGATGGGTGCCGCCGACCCGCACGCGGCTTCCGCAGAAGCGTTGCGCGGCATAGTCGTGTCACTGCATTTGGATGGGCTGCGCAGGCGGAAACCGCAGGTCATTCTGGTCACCTCCAGTGTGCATCAGGAGGGGAAGACAACGCTGGCCCGCAACCTCGCCGCGTGCGCCGCCCGCATGGGTGCGAAGGTGTTGCTGCTGGACCTGAAGGATCACGCCGATGGCGAGGCGGCTCCGGGCCCGTTGCCGCGGGAGGAAGCGTTCGGGCAAATGCCGGGTTTGTCGAAGAACGATCGCGCGCTGATCGAGTTGATTCCGACCGAATTGGGGCATGGTCTGGATTACCTGCCGGTGCAGCGCGGAGCGGCGGCGGAGCCGTCATCGCTGTTTTCCGTCGATGAGATGTCAAAACTTCTGCGGCGCAAGCGATCCAGTTACGATCTCATCTTCATCGACAGCGCCCCGGTGCTTGCAAAAGCCGAGGTACGGCTCTTAGCTGTCATCGCCGACCAGGTCATCTTTGCCGTGCGCTGGGGAAAGACGCGGCGCGACGATGCCCGAGCGGCGCTCGCGCTGTTGTACGGCCGCGGTCGGACCCGCGTCGCCATGAGTGCCAAGATCTCCGCCGTCATTACCCAGGTGGACCTCGGTTGCGAGATTGGTGCCGCGCAGGCAGGCGTGCTATCGAGATACGGTGAATATTCGACTGGCTGACCATGAGATCCTCGTGAGACACAGTCAAGGTTGCGTTGGCGCGGCAATCGCGGAGGGCCCTTCCAGCTTCGTGATCGGCGAGATCCTGCCCCCCCCGGTGACCGAACCGGGTGTCCTCAGCGTTTATGCCCGATTGATCGAGGGTTTCGCTCAGGCGCGGGTCGCCTGGTGCTACTGGAAGAGCAGCCGACGCGCAGACGCGGCGCTTGCCGGTGAAACGGATCTCGACATCCTTGTGGCGCCTGCCTGCCTGCATGATGCGCGGCGCGCGTTGCTGGAATGCGGATTCCGATTGTTCTCACCGGTCGCGGATCGCGCGGATCCGTCCATAGAATGTTATCTGCACTTTGACGAGCCAAGCGGAAGAATCGCGCACGTTGATCTTTATGCGCGTCTCACGCTTGGCGGCACCTTGCGCAAAACCCACCGGTTGCCGTGGGTTGATTCTCTGATTCGCCGTTCTGCACCGCGTGGGGGTCTGAGGATGCCGTTGTTGGATGCCGCAAGTGAAGCGGTTATGTTGGTGGTTCGCGCATCTCTGGAGCTGCGCCGCTCCGACCCGGTCGCGGCATTGAATTGGGGCCGGATGAGGCGGAAGTTTGAGCTCGATCGCGCGCTCTTGGCGGAGCGCGTGGACCGCGAGGCAGTGCGCTCACGGGCGGCGGAACTGGTGGATCAGAAGATCGCGGCACAAATCGCCGATGCTTTTTTCGATTCACGGCCGCTGCACAAGCAACCTGAACGGCGCCGGCGCTTGCGTCGCGCCTTCTCGAGTTATCGTACCTGTGGCGCTCTGGAAGGCTTCGCGCGTGACACGTCCCGCTGTTTGCGCGCGGCGGCGGGGAAACTCAACCGGCGCGCACTGCATTGGCCGCGCCCCTGGAACCGGCGTGTGCCCGGTGGCGGGATCGTCGTCGCCGTGTTGGCCGTCGACGGCGCCGGCAAGTCGACGCTGGTACGGGGAATACGCGAGTGGCTTGACCGCGAAGTCGACGTGCTGCCGCTGTATTTTGGCACGGGCGACGGAAGGCAGTCGTGGTTTCTGACGCCTTTGAAACTGTTTGTGCCGCTTGTCTCGAGGCTGTTGCGCCGAAAACCCAGGGGGTCGTCTCACGGTGTCGTGACGGACCGTGCGCCGGGATTCGTTTACAGCTTCCTGCTCACGATCTGGGCCACCGTACTGGCGGTGGAGAAGCGGACGAAGATCCACGCAGCTCACCGTGCTGCCGGGCGCGGCATGGTGGTGATCACCGATCGCTTTCCGCAGGACGAAATCCTCGACTTCAATGACGGACCCTTGTTACCGCGACTCGCGCATGTTCCGGGTTTTCTGCGCACGTTCGAAGCCTCAGCCTATTCTCTTGCACGCAAGTTGCGGCCGGATCTCGTGATCAAACTCGTAGCCTCGCCGGAACTGATCGCGGCGCGCGAACCAACGATGGATGCCGGCGTGATCCACGCCCGCACGGAGGCAGTTGGCAGGTTGACGCTCGGTGGCGCGTCCGTCACGGCCATTCCCGCTTCCCAATCCGTGGCGGATGTCCTGCGGGCGGCGCAAATCAAGATCTGGCGCAGCCTTTAGTCCGGTGACGACTCTGGGAGCGGGGATATGATCATCGAACTTTTCGGACCCCCGGGATCGGGTAAGACGACGTTCGCCAGGAAGCTGGCGACTCACGTAAGGGCTACAGGCCGCCCGGTCGAACTGATTCTCAGCCTGCGTCCGGCGGAAATGACCGAACGATCCGGCGATGGCCGCCGCACGCCGCAGCCCTTGGCGGCGCTGCGGCGTTTCACGCGGCCGGCCGCTGAGTTCCTCGCGAGTGCCGCTCACATGAACAACGCATCGTCGCAGACGCGAATTGCGTCAGAGCTGCTCGATCTGCTGCCGTCGATTAGTTGTCTGTGGTCGCTTCGGTCGCGTCTCTACATTACGCGATTGGAGCGTGCCTGGCGCCGGGTCGAGCAATCGGACGCCACCGTGATTATCGACCAGGGTTTCGTGCAGGCCGTGGGCTCGCTGGTGCTGCTCGGTCGCGCGCCGACCGCTGACGCCATCGAAGCGGCGCTCGCCCGCATACCGAAAGCCGATCAATGGATCCACGTCGATGCGCCCCGGGAGATCTTATCGGCCCGCCTCGAAGCGCGGCGGAGCCGTCAAAGCCGGGTCGAACGTCTGTTCGAACTCGATACACAAGCCAGCCTCCGCTCGATCGAAATCCTCAACACGCTGGATTCGATGTTGAATTTGTATGCGCCCTCGATTGTTCGCATCGGTCCAGGAGAGAATTGGCTGCCGCGGAACTTGCCCGGGTTGACGGGGGAACCGGGTGGCGCGATGCTCCGAGCCGACCCACTTTGAACGGGCATGCGGCGAACAGTGCGGCGAACCGGCCGGTGCAAAGCCGCGGCGTGATCATGAACCGTCTCGCCCGTGGCAGCGTGCTGGCATTCGGGACTTACATGACCGGCGCAGCGCTGACGTATCTTTCGCAACTTCTGATCGCGCGGCTTGCAGGCGCGACGTCGTACGGATCTTACGCCTATGTCCTGGCCTGGATGACGGTATTGGCCTACGTCGCCGCACTTGGATTCGATGTTTCGCTGCTGCGATTGATTCCCCTTTACCGCGCTGCCCAACAATGGAGCCTGGCGCGCGGCGTACTCCGTTACGCGGAACGTCGCGGCGCCGCCGCCGGTTGCGCCATCGTTCTGGCAGGAGGTCTGATCCTTTGGTTCATGGGAGGAGCGCTTCCCGCCGGGGAAGTGCTCACATTCGTTCTTGGTCTCGCATTGGTTCCCATCTGGTCTTTGCTGTGGATGTCCTCCGCGGCCGTGCGGGCATTCGGCGGTGTGGTGTCGGCGCTCGCGCCCGATCGCATCGTGCGGGATGGCGGATTGGTTGTCGTTCTTGGATTGCTGGCCTTGTTGCCCGGAATGAAATTCGACGCAAACGAGGTGATGCTGCTGACCGTGGCGACTTCACTGGTCGGACTGATTATCGTGCGGATCGCACTTCGCCACTGGCGCCCCGAGGCGATCGCCAGTGCGACGCCTGAATACGCTGCGGCGGTCTGGCGAGCGGCCGCGTTTCCCCTGGTGTTGATATCGGTTGCCGAAACGCTGTTGAATCGGACCGGCGTGATACTTCTTGGCTCGTCCGGCCAGAGTGTCGCGGCGGGGATCTATGCGTTGACGTTCAATTTGTCGATGACCGTGATGTTGCCTCGAACCGCAGTGAACGCGTTGTTCGCCCCCATGGTTTCCGAGTTGTCGGCGCTCGGGGATCGAGCGGGGTTGCAAGTTGTGGTGACCCGCACAGCACTTTGGACGCTGCTCAGCGGATTGCTTATCGCGGTACCTTTGATTGTCTTGGCTGAGCCCCTGCTGTCATGGTTCGGCCCTGACTTCAAGCAAGGTGTGACCGCACTTCGCGTTATCCTGGTCGGTCAGATCGTGGCGGCGGGTTTCGGGCCGCAGATGTTTCTGATCACCATGACCGGGAATGAACGCGTTGCCGCCGCGCTGTTGATCAGCAGCGCGATTCTAAATGGTCTGCTCACGTTGCTATTGATCGGCAGCATGGGGTTGACCGGCGCGGCGATCGCCACGACCGTGGCCCTGATTGTCTGGAATCTTGCGATGGCGGTCTTCGTTTGGTGGCGCCTCGGCCTCGTCCCGGGCCCGATGGGCCATTTCGGGTCCAAAGGCTCCGCTGAGCACCCGACGCGGTGAATGGCATTCGAAAAAACACTGCTAAGGTCGATGCCCTCGCTTCCATACTGACCGACGATCCTGCAAAGCAATGCCGCATCAATCGTTGATCGGTCCCGGTGAGTTTCGGCTTGCATCGCCTGTCTGGATCGCCGAAGAAGGAGAATCCGCCGGCGAATGGATCCTCGCCAGATGATCGACGCGCCGCCATCCGTCGCGCAAAAACGGATGTGGGCTCGTTGATGTCTCCGACAAGATGCTCCAATTAATATGTAAAAGAGAGCCGTCTCGAAAATCGTCCGCGCTACATCTCGAACCGAGTGGAACCGCACCGGGCTCAGCTCCTCGGAACACAGCATCTCGTTTGCCCCCGCCGGGGTTCGCCGGTAGCTCGCATGATTCGCATGATCGCCGCGTTTCGGCTCGAGCAATTCGCAGCATCGTAAACGCAGTGGCGGCGCTCGCGGCTTGAAAGCCTGTTGTCACTCAGTGATAATGAATTTCGTCATTTGTTGGTCATCTCCACCCGATCTTTAGACCAACCAATCCAGTATTTTCCACCAGAACCATAAGGGCGAATTTTTTTGAAACTTCTTGGGATTTTTCACTCGCACTCCGATCCGTCCGCAACCCTACTTGTCGACGATGCAGTCGCTGCATTCGTCGAAGAGGAACGGCTATCACGCGTGAAGCACTCGTTCGGATCGTTTCCGACGCGCTCCATCCGTTGGCTTCTCAAGCAAAGCGGTCTTGTGCTGACCGACATCGATGCCATCGTCCAGGCCTGGGACTGCGCGAAATATGACGATGGCCGTATAGCGCGCCATTACGAGG
>Ga0209069_10002018_pt1 | contig 10473 bp, 10 predicted proteins | sample Str013_2_FD_187202 | JGI IMG/M metagenome (GOLD analysis project Ga0209069, IMG submission 187202) | Freshwater sediment microbial communities in response to fracking from Pennsylvania, USA - Straight Creek_MetaG_SC_2013 (SPAdes) (version 2) | ecosystem: Environmental > Aquatic > Freshwater >...
GCATTCGATCGCTCCGGTCACCAGGTTGCGGGTGACAATTCCGCGCGCCTTGCCGTTCACCACCACCAGATCCAGCATCTCGCTGCGCGTATGCATCTTGACGCTGCCCGCCGCGATTTGCTCTTCCAGCGCCTGATAGGCGCCCAGCAACAATTGCTGTCCCGTCTGTCCGCGCGCGTAAAATGTACGCGACACCTGCACTCCGCCGAACGAGCGCGTATCGAGCAATCCGCCATACTCCCGTGCAAAAGGCACGCCCTGCGCCACGCACTGATCGATAATGTTCACGCTGATTTGGGCCAGGCGATAGACGTTGGCTTCGCGCGAACGGAAATCGCCGCCCTTCACCGTGTCGTAGAAGAGGCGAAAAATACTGTCGCCGTCATTCCGGTAATTCTTCGCGGCGTTGATGCCGCCTTGCGCGGCGATCGAATGGGCGCGGCGCGGGCTGTCGTGAAACGAAAAACATTCGACGTTGTAGCCCTGCTGGCCCAGCGAAGCCGCGGCAGCGGCCCCGGCCAATCCCGAGCCCACAATAATTACCGTGTGCTTGCGGCGGTTGGCTGGGTTCACCAGCTTCATGTCGAAACGGGATTTTTCCCATTTCTTTTCAATTGGTCCCGATGGAATCTTGGATTCGAGCATTTCTCTCCCCTCAGCGCACCCAGCCAGCGAGCACCGATATTGGCACTGAGATAAATCCAGCAAAAATCACGATGGCAATAATTCTGGAAATTGTTCTGATACTTTTCGTATTGTCGGTGTTCACGCAGCCCATGGTCTGCAGCGCGCTCCAAATTCCGTGGTCCAGGTGCAGGCATAGCGCGCACATCGCCAAAATATAAAACAAGGCGATCGGCCAGACCGAAAAGCCCGCCACCACGTTTTGGTAAACCATCAAATGTTCAAACTGCCCCGGCTGAAACCCCACAACTCCTGCCGTAAAATGCAGCAGGTGAAAAACAATGAATACGGCCAGCAGCACTCCGCCCCAGCGCATGGTCAGCGCGCCCCAGGTGGTTTCCACGTCCCTCTTGGTTCCATATCCCACCGGCCGCGCGTTCCAATTCATGCGCGTGAGTTGCATAGCCGCGGTGATATGCAGGAACGCGCAAAGCAGCAGCACGATGCGGGCGATCCACAGCACCTGCCCATTGGCAAATTCCGGCCAGCCGACTTCGCGCAGGAAGTGCGAATAGGCATTGATCTCAGTGGGCCCGGAAAAAATCTTCAGGTTGCCGACCATGTGGGTGATCACAAAAAGGATCAGAACCGTTCCAGTCAGCGCCATGACCACTTTCTTGCCGATCACGCCGCTCCACAACGCCAGCAAACGATTCGGCGCGGCCTTGGTTGCTACCGTTGACTCTGTCATCGTGCGACTCCTGATTTCATTCCCACTCCGTCAATCCGGAACTGTTCCTCAAGCGCTCGAACCCGTTCGGGCCCCTTGCGGCAGCGCCATCCAATTGCACTGAAACACCTTAAAAAAGCCGATTCATATTCGGGTATTGAACTGCTCGCGGGGAAAAATGGCCGTCTTCTCGCAAATCCACTTCCGTGGCAGACATTCCAACTCCGGTTCGTTACGATTAGAAAATCAAGTATAGGTAATTCCTTCCTGTTTTTCAAGACGGCGCATGCCAAAAGATAAGAAATTGCGCGTATCGCGAATTGGATATAATGATACGCGAAGTACAAATCGGGGAGCGCAGATGGCCGAGAAGCCGACAGCGGATTTGAAAACCATTATAGATGCTTTGGCTCGCCAGGGCCAGCCGCCGGATAGCGACGCTCTCCTGCTGGTGGGAAAATCCCTGGCAAAACTGTTTGGCGTGGATGCCGATGAAGTAGCTATCCTGAATCTGGATGTGAAAAACAAACGCCTGAAGTTCGTGATCCCCGAAAAACTTTCCGCCATTGGCACGATTCCCCTGAGCAGCGCCACGGCGCTGGCGGCGCGCACGGCTCGCGAGCGGCGTCCGGAAGTGGTGAACAATTTCAGCTCGGCCCGCCACGCCACCGTTTTTGAGGGTGTGCCTCTGGGGCGCGACCCCAGTGAAATGATTCAAAAAATTATGAGCGCGCCCATCCTGGATGGAACAGATGTTCGCGGCGTGGTGCAAATTTCCAGAAAGGGCCGGTCCACATCCGACGCGGGCCAGGACTTCGTACAAAAAGACCTGCACGCTCTGGTTCAGATTGCACCGACTCTGGAGCCGCTTTTGAAACTTTGTCCCACGGCATGAGTCCCTGCCGCCTGCAAATTGAAATTGACGTTTGACGCCGGCAATCTCGAATCTGTTCCCTGTTAAGGATGAATTTTTCGGTTTTTTCTGGGATCGCCGGCGGGCTAACCAAGAAGACCTCCGGCGCAATTTTGCGAAAGCGCGGGAATTTGATTGACACGGTAGATCGTTCTTGTTACTTTTTCGCACGCGCAAATATGGTTGCGCGTTATCGGCAAGCAATTTAGGAGGCACTGCGGTTCGGCACCCCTCATGGCGTTCGTAGCGAATAGGATTTTCCTCACAAAGGGCGTTGGAAAGCATCGAGAACGGCTTTCGAGCTTCGAGCTGGCATTGCGCAGCGCGGGCATCGCTGCCTGCAACATCGTGCGCGTGTCCTCGATTTTTCCTCCCAACTGCAAACTGATCTCGCGCAGCGAAGGGCTCAAGCACATTAAGCCGGGCCAGGTGGCCTTCACCGTGATCAGCGAAAATTCCACGCGCGAAGCGCACCGCCTGATCGCCGCGGGCATCGGACTTGCCCTTCCGGCCGATAAGTCCATGTACGGTTATCTCTCCGAGCACCACTCCTTCGGCGAAACCGAGGAAGTGGCCGGTGAATACACGGAAGAGCTTGCCGCCGAAATGCTGGCCACAACTCTAAACGTCGAGTTTGACCCCGACCTCTCCTGGGATGAAAAAAAAGAAGTCTACCGTATTTCCAACAAGATCGTCCGCACCATGAACATCACGCAATCCGCCGTCGGCGATAAGCGCGGGCTATGGACTACAGTTCTCGCCGCCGCGATTATGATCGGCGAAGACGACTGAGCATTCCCGCTTCCCCAATTTCCCGAAAAATAGTTCCGCCAGAAGAATGTCCACGCTTCAAAATTAAAAAGATAATGTTATGATTCGTGCATGGCGGAAAAATTCACCATTGGCCTGATTCAGATGAGCTGCTCGCCCGATCCGCGGGAGAACTTTGCCAGGGCGGAAACGCGCATTCGGGAAGCCGCCAAAAAAGGTGCGCAGATCGTTTGCCTGCAGGAACTGTTTCGCTCGCAATATTTCTGCCGCGAGGAAAATGCCGACCTGTTCGAGCTGGCCGAGCCCATTCCCGGCCCTTCCTCGGAAGCGCTGGCGAAACTTTCGCGCGATCTGGATGTCGCGATCGTGGGCTCGCTCTTCGAGCGCCGCGCCGCAGGCGTGTACCACAATACGGCGGTGATTTCCGACGCCGGCGGAGCGCCGCTCGGCAAATACCGCAAGATGCATATCCCCGACGACCCGCTCTATTACGAAAAATTTTATTTCACTCCGGGCGACCTCGGTTTTCCCAACTTCGATACGCGCTTTGGCCGCATCGGCGTGCTCGTCTGCTGGGATCAGTGGTATCCCGAAGGTGCGCGCCTTTCCAGCCTGGGCGGAGCGAACATTTTGTTTTATCCGACGGCCATCGGGTGGCACCCCTCCGAAAAAAAGGAATTCGGCGCCGCGCAGCTCGATGCCTGGCGCACGATTCAGCGCTCGCACGCCATTGCCAATGGCGTGTTTGTTGCCGCCGTGAATCGCGTGGGCTACGAAGGCACTCCTGATAGCGGCCTCGAATTCTGGGGGCATTCCTTTGTTTGCGATCCCTTCGGACAAGTGCTTGCCGAAGCTTCCGCCGACAAGGAAGAAATCCTGATTGTTGAATGCGACCCCAAGCGCGTCGAGGAGACGCGCCGCAACTGGCCGTTTCTGCGCGACCGCCGCATTGATGCCTACTCCCCGATTCTGAAGCGATGGCACGAGTGAAAAACTCCCGTCGAAAATCCTCCAGGCTTCAAACCGGCGGAGTCCAAGCAGAAGGCAAACTTTTTCCCGCTGCACTCGGCTTTCGCATGCCCGCGGAATGGGAAACGCATGCGGCCACCTGGCTTTCCTGGCCGCATGAAAAGACGGACTGGCCCGGAAAATTCGCGCCAATTCCGTGGGTCTATGCGGAAATCGTGCGCCACCTTTCCCAGGTCGAGCGCGTGCGCATACTGGTCGAGAGCGCGGCGATGCAGCGCTCCGTTACACGCATCCTGAAGCAAGCCGGCGCGAATCTTTCCGCCGTGGACTTTTTCCCCGTCCCCACCAACCGCGGATGGATCCGCGATTTTGGCCCGATTTTCGTGGGCAACTCCAGGGGCGAAACCGCCGTCACCAATTGGCATTTCAATGCCTGGGCAAAATATGACGACTGGAAGAAAGACGACGGCACAAACGCGAAGCTCGCGCTTAAACTGAAGTGGAAAATGTGGTCTCCGGAATTTCGCAATCGTCGCGTGGTTCTGGAGGGCGGCAGCATAGACGTCAACGGTCTGGGAACAATGCTCACCACCGAGGAATGTTTGCTGAGCCCGATCCAGGCGCGCAATCCGGGCGCATCGCGAAAAGAGCTGGAAGGAATTTTCCGGGAAAATCTGGGCGTGACAAATGTTCTGTGGCTCAAGAACGGCATCGCCGGAGACGACACGCACGGCCACGTGGACGATCTCGCGCGTTTCGTGAATCCCACAACGGTGGTTACCGTCGTCGAAAACGATCCCTCCGAAGTCAACTTCCAGCCCACGCAGGAAAATCTCGCACTGCTCCGCGAGATGAAGGATCAGAACGGCCGCGCACTGCACGTTGAAACATTACCCATGCCCGAGCCGGTCTTTTTCGACGGCCAGCGCCTTCCGGCCAGCTACGCAAATTTTTATATCGCCAATCAGACGGTCCTGGTCCCAACATTCAATGACGCGCGCGACGCAATCGCACTGGCAAAGATTGCCACGCTGTTCCCCGGCCGCAAGGTTGTCGGAATCGCCTGCCTCGATCTTGTACTGGGACTGGGAACGATTCATTGCATGACGCAGCAGGAGCCGGCACCGTAATTTCACGCGGCACGGTTTAGTAGCGCAGACATCCGCCGCGGCGGACCTGTGCGGTTTTGCAGGCCTTACGGTGTGGGCGCTGCCATGTATGACTATGCGATTCTAGTTTTTCCGCAGCCCGTTGTTGCTTGATCTTCCGGCAGTAAATCCGTTGTAACAGGACCGGGAGAAGCGTATCCTACGGCAACCATAGTCCTATATCGAAATCTTTCGGCCGCCGGATGCTGGGTTTACGGCGAACCCGCCGGAAATAGCCATGAGTGCAAGCTGAGAGGTGCCGCATGAAAAGTAGATTGATCGCGCTGATCGCCTTGTCCGGAGGGCTTCTGGTGTTTTGCGGCCCGGTCGTGGCGCATCACGGATCGCAGGGATACGACTTTACCAGGCGCATCACCTTAAAAGGAACCGTCTCGCATTTCGTGTGGGCCAATCCCCATTGCCAAATCTATCTTGATGCGAAAGACGAAAACGGCAAGATTGTAAATTGGGGCGTCGAGCTCAACAATCCGGGCAATTTGGTCAGGCTAGGCTGGACTCACCAGGCGTTGAAGGATGGCGACGAAGTAACTCTGGTCTTCAATCCTGGCAAGGAAGGCAAGCCCGTGGGCATTTGCGCGGACGTATTTTTTCCGGATGGCCGGAAGTTACACTCGAACCAGGGCTGCGGCCAGGCAGAAGAAAAAGAATGAATCCCTGCGTGAAAAATCGCCTAATCCGCTCAACCGCCGTTTTGGCCGCCGTGCTGTCATTGTCGTTTGTCGCGCGCGCCCAGGCCGCGCCGCAATCCGCAGCGCCAAATCCGCGGACAGCCAAGACGCAAGCCTTCGATCCGCATGACCTGACTGGAATTTGGGTGCGCGGGAAAGTCCCTAGAGGAAATGCTCCGTTAAGCGCCGATCGTCCTCCCTTCACGCCCTGGGGGCTGGCAAAGTTCCATGCCGTGAAGGGCCAATGGGGATATAGCAAGGCGCCGGGAATCGCTGCACCTGTCGCCCCGGAAAAAGAGTGGAATGACCCCATGCTGCAATGTGAACCAGCGGGTTACCCTCGCGTCATGCTGCAGATTTTTGCTCCGCTGATGCGGTTCATTCAGACCTCCAACGAGGTCGTGGAATTTTTCGAGTGGGGCCACACCTTTCGCGATATCTGGACCGATGGACGAAAGCCCCTCGATGGTCCCGAGCCGGCGTTTTACGGATATTCGGTGGGCAAGTGGGACGGCGACACTTTTGTCGTTGACTCAAACGGTTTCACCGATCGGACCTGGACAGACCCCTTAGGCTCTCCGCATAGCGACCAGATGACTTTGCATGAGGCCTTTCGCCGCCTCGATCACGACCACCTCGAACTGGTGATCACGCTCACCGATCCAAAGACGTACACAAAGCCATGGGTGAGCGATAAAATGGATTTCGACTGGGCTCCGAGATCACCGCGCTCCGAGAACGAGGAATTTCGCGAAGACTTCTGCATTTATTCGGAGCAAGCGTCTTTTTTCAAGAACGTCGATCCCGTCGGGGCGAGCGATGCGCCCATTAAAAATAAGATTCCATAGGGACTATCCAGCACCGCTTCTCCGTTACCCGCACTCCCATGTGATAAGATGTCGTGTCTCAAACTTAAGGATGTGACCAGCTTTGTCTAAACCTTCTCTTTTAGCAATCCCCCTGGGCGGACTGGGCGAGTTCGGCATGAACATGCTCGTTCTCCGCACCGGCGACGACATGATTTTGATTGATGCCGGCATGATGTTTCCCGAGGCTGAACTGCTTGGCGTGGACATCGTGATTCCGGACATCACCTACCTCAAGCAGAACCGGCAGCATCTGCGCGCCATTTTGCTGACGCACGGCCACGAAGATCATATCGGAGCGCTGCCCTACATCCTGCGCGATCTGAATGTGCCTATCTACGGGACGCGCTTCACTCTCGCTCTGGTTCACAAGCGCCTGGAAGAACACGGCCTGCTTGATAAGACCGACCTGCGCGAAGTCGTCCCCGGACCGAAGGTGGAAATCGGGCCCTTTGAAGTGGAATTCATCAGCGTCACGCACAGCACGATTGATTGCGTTGCGCTGGCCATTCGCACTCCGGTGGGCGTCGTGATTCATACGGGCGATTTCAAGATTGACCAGACCCCGATGGACGGCCAGCCGTTTGACTTTCATGCGTTCGCGCGTTACGGACAGGAAGGCGTGCTGGCGCTGTTCAGTGACAGCACCAATGTCGAGCGTCCCGGCTACACGCCGTCGGAACGCACGGTGCGACCGCGCATCGAAGAGTTGACGCGCGCGGCCACGCGCAAGGTGATCGTCTCCTGCTTCGCCTCATCGATTCCGCGTATCCAGACGATCGTGAATATCGCCGCAAACACGGGACGCAAGGTTGCGTTCATTGGCCGCAGCATGGTGGACAACGTCGAAATCGCGCACGGCATGAACCGGCTCACGATTCCCGATGGACTGATCGTTCGTTCCCAGGACATTGGTTCGTTTGCGCCGGAAAAACTCCTGGTCCTGGTCGCCGGCAGTCAGGCTGAGCCGATGTCTTCGCTTTCCCGCGTGGCAGTTGACAATCATCGGCTGCTTACACTCGATGAGCGCGACACCGTGATCCTCTCGGCGCGCATCATTCCCGGAAATGAAAAAGCCATTTTCCGGATGCTCGACCACATGTTCCGCAAACGCGCCCTGATTTATTACGAAAATGACGGCGGAGCGATTCATGTCTCCGGCCACGCCAGCCAGGAAGAACAAAAACTGCTGCTCAATCTGGTGCGGCCGCGCTTTTTCATTCCCGTGCACGGCGAATACCGCCAGCTCTTCCGCCATGCCGCTCTGGCGCATACCGTGGGCTCGGTGTCGGAAGAAATTCTGCTGATCGAAGACGGGCAGCCCATCGAATTCACCGAAGATGCCGCGTATCGCCGCGAACCCGTAACCGCGGGGCGCATCTGCGTGGATTCCGGCTCGCTCGAGGAGATCGAGGAATTTGTGATCCGCGACCGCAAGCACCTGTCGGAAGACGGCGTGGTCGTGCCCATCATCGCGATTGATAAACATACCGGACAGATCGAATCGCATCCCGAAATTGTGACGCGCGGGTTTCTGCCGTCCGACGATGGCAACGAAATACTCAACGGCGCGCGCGATGTGATCCTGCGCACCTTCGAGCAATCCAATGCCGAGGAAAAAACCGACTATAGCGTGATCAAGGAAAAAATTCGCGTGGATTTGCGGCGCTACTTGAAAAAGCAAACATCCAAGCGCCCCTTGATTCTCCCCGTCATTCTCGAATTGTGAGCTCTGGCCGTGGAGTCCTCCGCGATACGACTACGACCCTACCAACCCTCGGATTTTGAGGCGCTTTATCGAATCGATCAGGCGTGTTTCCCCCGCGGAATCGCCTACGGCCGAACGGAATTAAAATTCCATCTTCAGTCCCAGGGCTCATTCCGCCTGATCGCGGACATCGCAGGTTCGGTGGCGGGATTTATAATCACCGAACAGTCCGCGGAATTCGCGCACATCATCACGCTGGACGTGCAGGAATCCCACCGTCGCCGGAACGTCGGCTCGCTACTCCTCAGTGCCGCCGAACTAGCGGCCGCGGCGCATGGCTCCCGGCTCATGTATCTGGAAACCGCAACAACCAACAAACCCGCGATTGCGTTGTGGAAAAAGCACGGCTATCGTGAATCCGGCCGGATAAAGGATTACTATGGCCGCGGGCTTGACGCGTTCCAGATGCACAAACTATTGCAATTAAAATCCCAGGATCAGGATAAGGTTCTTCCATGACTCTTCTGCATGTAGTGATCCTCGCCATTGTGCAAGGCCTGGCTGAGCTGCTGCCCGTATCCAGCTCCGCGCACGTCGTGGTATCCGAAAAGCTCATGGGCCTGGACCCTGCTTCACCGCAGATGACCCTGCTGCTGGTGATGCTGCACACCGGCACGATGTTCGCGGTGATTTTTTATTTCTGGAAACAGTGGAGAAACACATATTTTCAGAGCGCGGACGCCTTTAAGCGAATCGTGATTCTATTGTTCGTGGCAACCGCGCTGACGGGTGTGATCGGCGAAGGCTTAATTAAGGCGATCGAGAGATTCGGCTTTCATGGCGCGGCACACGCTGAAGTCGAGCAACTCTTCGGACGCCTCGACCTGATCGCCCCGGCGCTGGCCGCCGCCGGAATTTTGATCTTACTGGCGGGAATTTACGAAAAGCGTCATCCCTTTGCGGGTGCCCATGACACCGGCGGACTGGGAATGAAACAGGGCGCGCTGATCGGAATCGTGCAGGGTCTCTGCCTGCCCTTCCGCGGATTCTCCCGCTCGGGAGCGACGATTTCCGCGGGACTGCTGGCGGGCGTCGAGAAATCGCGCGCGGAAGCATTCAGCTTTGCTCTCGCCGTGGCGCTCACTCCCGCAGCGGATGGACGCGAGGTGCTCCGCCTCATGAAGGCCGAGCGCATCAGCGGCGGTTTGAATCTGGCGTCGGCGATGGCGCCAAGCTTGATCGGAATGGTTTGCGCATTTCTCGCGGGTCTCGTGGCGCTGAAATGGCTAAGCAAATGGCTGGAAAGCGACCGCTGGTATTTGTTCGGAATTTATTGCCTGGCAGCCGCAATTGCGGTCGGCTATCTGCACCACCTGGGCTACTAAGTAAGTAGCGCAGGCTTCAGCCTGTGGGTTTAGATTTCGCTAAAGCAAAATCTAAACCTGCATCCTGGGGTCTCTGCCAATCTAACCATTTATTGCGCCTTCCCGACAATTTTCAAAAATTCATCGTTCGTCCCAACGCGCCCATGAATCGGCGCATGCTGTGCCACATTGAGCTTCAGCTTCAGCATATTCTGGTACAGCGTCTTCATACCGGGAGTTGCAGCGGCAGGCTGCGCGCCATCCGCCGACGGCGAATAAAGATCCGCATTCACCAGAATTTTTTCCTTCGGCAGGTAGGCCATCAACATATCGGCGCTGTGATTACCCTGGCTGTAGGACGGGTCCCCTAGCTCGTAGGCCAAGTCCTGCACATGAAAAATTTCCATCATGCGCGCGCCGTCAGTCACCACATATTTCCCCTCGCCACGCGTATCTCCTCCCACCGTATCAATTGGGGCGGGCCGTCTGCTGATCATATACATCGGGCTGAACATTGCCATGCGGTCCGGCTGCAGTTCCCTTGGAGCCGGATAGAACAGGATGTCCAGGTAATATTGCTTGTTGGATTCGTGCGTCACGATCGTGGTGCCTTGCGAAAGATACGTGCGCAGACCGCCGGCGTGATCCATGTGGTGATGCGTATTGACGAGGTACCGAATCAGCTTGTTCG
>Ga0209069_10002019_pt1 | contig 10473 bp, 9 predicted proteins | sample Str013_2_FD_187202 | JGI IMG/M metagenome (GOLD analysis project Ga0209069, IMG submission 187202) | Freshwater sediment microbial communities in response to fracking from Pennsylvania, USA - Straight Creek_MetaG_SC_2013 (SPAdes) (version 2) | ecosystem: Environmental > Aquatic > Freshwater >...
CGCATCTTTCACTATCGTTCCCAGTTCTTGCAGGATTGGACCATCTCGCAGGATCTGCCTCAGGGCGGCGAGGGTCTGTGGCGATTGGACAGCGCGGTGGCGGGAAGCGGTGTCACCGGAGACCTGTTGGCCCACAACATTGATATGGCGCTGTGGCTGAACGGCCCAATCACAGAGGTCTCCGCAATGACCGAGACGTTCGTCAAGCAGCGGAAGCATAATCTCACCGGCCAGGTCGAGCCGGTGAAGATTGACGATGCCAGCGCCTTTCTGTGCCGCTTTCAAAATGGATCGCTGGCGCTGTTCGAAGCCACCCGCTACGCTCGCGGCCATAAGGCGCTCTTCACCCTGGAGATCAACGGTGAGCGCGCCTCCGCGGCTTGGGACCTACACGACCTGCACCGGCTCAATTACTTCGACCATCGCGATGAGGGGCAACTCCGCGGCTGGAGGAGCGTTCACATCACGGACGGCGACCATCCTTACATGAAGCACTGGTGGGTTCCGGGACTTCAGATTGGATATGAACACACCTTCATTCATCAGGCGGCCGATTTCTTGGTCGCCCTGGATGGCAACCGCACCGCGGCCCCGACGTTCCGGGATGGATTGGCCACCGACTACGTCACTGACACCGTGCTGAAATCAGCAAAGACCAAGAAATGGGAAGCTGTACCGGCCGCCTGAGAATCAGCTGCGGCGCGCTTCAAGGAGGAGATATGCGGTTTGGACATCGTGGTCAGAGCCGGCCCGTGCCGACAGGTTCTTTGCTCTTAGTTGTTGTGGCTCCGGCCCTTTTACTGTGCCTATTCTCGCTAGCCATCGCGCAGCAACCGGCCGCGAAGCCCCATCGCCCCTCGTTCCACGGCTTTGTGCAGCCCGAACCGATCAACTTTTACGATCATGACGGCTGGACGCAGATCTTCGATGGCAAAACCCTCAAAGACTGGGATGGCGACCCCGACATCTGGCACGTTGAAGACGGCGCGCTGGTTGGAGTTTCAACCCCAGAGCATCCTTCCGGCACTACAAACATCATCTGGCGCGGAGGCGAGCCCGCAAACTTCGAATTAAAACTGGAGATGAAACTCGAAGGATCCGGCGCCAACGGCGGCCTACAATATCGCAGCTATCACGTTGAGCCGAACCTTGGTCCGCCGCCCGCGAACTTTACCCCCGAGCAACAAAAACAGTGGAAGGAACAGCAGGAGCTTGATCGCAAGCACGCCAAGTGGAATCTTGGCGGATACCAGGCGGACTTCGACTATGACAACAAATATACCGGCCAACTTTATGAGCAAAGTTCGCCTCGTGGAATCATCGCCTGGCGTGGCCAGGTGGTTACCAGCGAAGCGGGAAAGAAGCCGACTTTGCTCGCTAACCTGGGCACCTCGGACGGACTCAAATCGGTTATCAAACCCGGCGAGTGGAATCAGGTAGAGGTCATCGCGGACGGCAACACTCTGATCAACATCATCAACGGGCATATTCTTTCGGTCCTGGTGGATACGGATCCCGAATTCAGCCGGACCAAAGGGTTGATTGCAGTGGAAATCGAGGGCCCCGGCAATGTCAAAATCTCGCACCGCAACATCTGGTTGAAGAAGCTCCCGTAGCTGCGGCCGAGTTTCTAGGAATTGCGATCTTGACCAACGCCATCTTTATGGGCCGTCGGGCCTTCCATCTCGAAAACGACTTCTTACGTGTGACGGTCCTCGAGGAGGGCGGCCACATCGCCCAGGTCCTCGATAAGCGCGCCGGCGTCAGTCCCCTGTGGATCCCGCACTGGACGTCGCTCGAGCCCTCCGACTTCTCACCCGACCAGCACAGCAACTTCGGAACAGGCGCCGATGCCAAGCTCCTGGCAGGTATCATGGGCCACAATTTGTGCCTCGACTTGTTTGGAGGGCCCTCGCGCGAAGAAGCTGTTGCGGGCTTCACTGTTCACGGCGAAGCCTCGGTGGATCGCTACAGCATCACGGAATCTTCCGGCCAACTGCTTCAGTGCCTAACGCTTCCCATGGCTCAACTCAGGTTCGAGCGGTCCATTCAACTGCACGGGCAATACGTCAGGATTCGCGAAGTCGTGGAGAATCTCAGCCCGATGGACCGTCCCCTCGCCTGGACGCAGCATGTCACGCTGAGCCCGCCATTTCTCGATCCCTCGACAACGCAGTTCCGCGCCTCTATGACCCGTTCGGTGGTATCGCTGGCGGATCCAGGCTTCAACGCTTACCTGACTCCGGGGAAAGAGTTTTCATGGCCAATCGCTCCTCGCCGGGATGGTGGGGAGTCGGATCTGCGTCAGATGTACAAGACCGCTCCCGCCAGCGGCTATACGGCCCATCTCGCTGACCCACAGCGCGACCAGGCGTACTTCGTCGCGTTCACGCCCCAATTCCGGTTGGCCTTCGGCTACGTCTGGAAGCGCACGGATTTCCCCTGGCTGGGTATCTGGGAAGAAAACTGCAGCCGCCAGGCTTCTCCGTGGGACGGCAAGACCGTAACCCGCGGGATGGAGTTCGGTGTGTCGCCCTTTCCTGAAACCAGGCGAGAGATGGTGGATCGCAACCGGCTACTGGATGCCGCCGCGTACCAATGGATTGCGTCCCGCGGACGGCTGGACGCTGAGTACTGGATCAGCAGTCAGGTTACGGATATGATTCCGGAATCGCTCACCTGGCCTAAGGTTTTGTGACTCCGGCTCCAAAGACAAGTTGGTCTTTCTTGGCATCGATCTTCTGCGCATCCACGTTGGGAACCGCCTTCATATCTTCGAGAGACTTGAATCCCTTGACCTTATCGCGGTAAGCGACCATCGCCTTCGCATCGTCCAGGCTGATTCCCAGAACGTCCGAAATTTGCTTGTCTGTAGCCATGTTTACGAAAACCTTCTTCACGGCAGACGGAGGGAAATTTGCCGTGAGATAGTCGGCGATATCGGTGAAATCTTCATCCGAGCCCTCCGCCCCCTGCCGCGCCATCTTGGTAATGGTGTTCTCCCAACCTCTCCGGTCCTGTCCGGAGGCCAGAATGATGTTCGGAGAATGGCACTTAACGCACAGCCGAAGCACGGCCTCGCGCCCCTCACCGGGAGGAAATTCGGGGTATGCGTCAGCGGCAACGCTCGAGTCCGCAACTTGAGCCGCTGAAACGGGCGTCGGCGTGGACATTGCGATGGTAATCACACCCACGCAAGCAGAGAGAAGAATCAACGAGTACAGACCGCGAAAGATGATCATTTTACTTGGCTCAGGCTTCACGTGTTCTCCTGAATCAGTATGACGTAATTTGCCTTCTCAGCAAAAGATCTCAGTGAAGACCCGGAGGGGCAATTGCCAATTGCCCGGCGCTTCAGCGCGGGGAAGGTGGAAGATCCGCACAAGTCCCGTAGGGACAATGGCAAGCAATCCCATGCCTGCACTCGCAACCTGCTTTGCGCTGTAAACCACGCGATCATCGAGCTCACTCCGACTGAGCCGCCACTCGCGTCAACTTGGTAATCCTGCCGACGTGATTCCAATCAGACACGTAAATATTCGCCTCGGGGTCTATATAGCACCCATGCGCTGCGCTGAAAACGCTTGTGGAAATATTGTCGGGGCTGAGCTGGTAATTCGCCCACTGGCTCTGCTGCGGGTTGTCGCCGATAAACGCGACCGGAACATTGTTCTGGTCGAGGATCGTAACCCTACCCTGCAACTCCGAGACGATGGCGTAGTCCCCGTGAAAACTAACCTGGCACGGACGCCGCAAATGCTGCGTGACGTGGCCAACGAACTTGCCGTCAAAGTCAAAGTGGCTGAGGCGAAAGTTTTCCCGATCGCAGACAAGCAGCAGCGGCTGCTCGTAGCGCTGGTCCACGGCTAATCCGTGACTGCAATCGCACTTTCCGTCCTCGGTGCCCTTCCCTGAGAAGCTGGAGTGGTAGTTTCCGTGTTTATCGAACCGGAAGATGCGGGAGTCACCGTAGCCGTTCGCGATATAGATCGAACCGTCAGGTCCGGGCACCACGGCTGTCACTCTCCACTCATTTGCCTGTTTGAATCCCGCTTCGCCAGGCGCGGTGATTTTCTGCACGACCGTGCCGTCCGTCTTCATCTTCAGGACCAGCCAGTTCTCCGCCGGAGTTCCCTTCTGCACGGTGGCGTAAAAGAATTCCTCACCACCTTCGGCGCTCCAGTGCAGCGAGTGGACCTCGGGATATTCTGTGGCAATGGTCTTTACCAGACGTCCGCCAGGTTCGTACACGAGAACGCCAGTTTCGCTCTGGGTACTTACATACACATTGCCGGCCTTGTCGCTGGAGATTGCGCCGTGGGTTCCGCCGAACTGCTTGTCTGCCGGAAGCTTTCCCCAGTGCGGCACAACGTCATAGGTCCAGGCGCCGTTTCCCGTCCGATACGGGGATCTGCAAGCGCTGGTGTCGGGGCTCTCGGCTCGAACCGGCGAAGCACCGCCCGCAAACGCGACAAGCGCAGAGACCGCGGCCCCACTGCCGAAGGCGCGCCGATTCAATTTGGTGAGCTCCGAGGTCTTTTGATCGGGTGCCATAATATCTTCTCCTAAAATAAACCGCGGGCAGAGTGGTTCCGCCGACCTTGCAACCGAACGCGAGTTCAGCCGAATCGTTCGCGGCTAATTCAGCTTCTTGATCCAGATATTACGCACCGAAACCTTGGTAGGCGTACCCTCGATTTCGATTCCTACTAACCCAGGTTTGTTGTTGGAAGAATCCGGATTGTCGTCCACGTAGACCGCCATCAACTGCCCGTTGATTACGTGGATGAATGTGCCGCCCCTCGCTATGATCAGGTACTGGTTCCAGTCGTTGACCCTAACGTAGCCCCCGAGCGCGTCGCGATTCCCGATGTTGCCTAGCAGCTTTGGATGGCTTGCCGGCGCTGATTCAACCACTTGTCCCCGCCAAGCGAGGATGCCAAGAGGCGTGTTCTCCGAGTAAAACTGCCCGGTCCACTCCGATTGCCTGGGGGTCACCGGGAACCAGAAATCCGCCTGCGGGCCGGTCATCATCCACTTCAACTCCGGGATCGTCTGGCCCGGCGGCGGCTGTCTTTGCCACGGTAAACCAACCTGGCTTCGATATTGGATGCCACTCCCGCCACCGCCTTCCACCCTGATTTCAAACTTCAAATCGAAATCCTTGGCCTCGAACCCGTGGAAGGAGATATAGCTGTTCGCGACCGGCTTTTCCTTGGTAGATTCGCCGACGATCGCTCCGTCTTCCACGTGCCAGGTATTCGGATCGCCGTCCCAGCTCTTGAGGCTGACGCCATCGAAGATCTGCACGTAACCCTGATGGTCATCAAAGTCGAGCGGCTCAGGCTCATAGAAACCATAATCTCGCTTGATTCGCTTGTCCGGCTGCGAGCTTGCGGAGCTCCCGGACTGCTCACCAGAGACAGCGGTTCGCTTGGAAACGGGTTCGGCCGCTCTGTTTTCGGTTGCCGCCGCTCCTCCCGTGAGCCCCAGAACTACCACGGCGAGGACAGAAGTCATCCCGCTCGTCCAGAGCCAACTTCGCTGGCGCATAGTCATGCTGACGCCCTTTCCCTACCTGTTATATCCTCATTCTCTTTACTCTCTTTCATAAACTTCAAGCCGTCGCCCGAAAGAGTTGCTGCTCTTGGATCAAGGCATGGATAGCCGTTTCAGGGCCTAGATTCCAGACAGCCGCGCTCAAGTGAGACGTCTCAATTGCGGATTCAATCTATGAGTTTAAGATGAGGCTGTCAAATTCTTCTGTTTCGTTTTCCGGCCCGGCATTCGCCGAATTCAGGCCCACGCCAGAGTTGATCCAGTGGTGACGCAAAGAGAACTCGCGAAGCTCGACAGGGTTTCCGCCGGAACAGGTTCCAATGTGATTAGCGGTTCGGCACGGGTCAGTGAAGATGCGCACCGCAAAGTATTGGATGCAATCGGAGTTCTGAAATACCAGTCCAACCCCATCGCTCGAAGCCTGCGAACCAATCGTACCCACACTCTGGGCATTGTGGTTCTCGACCTCACCCTCCCCTTCTTTCCCAAGATCGTCCGCGGAGCCGAATATGCCGCCCGGGAACGCGGATATTTTCTGATCGTGCTGGACTCGCAGCGGAGTCAAGATACCGAGATAGCCATGATGGCCCTGCTCCGGCAGCGTGTGGACGCATCCTGCTGGCCACAACCGGGGGCTACAAGTGGTCGGCCGAGAATGAGGCTGCGATCGCCTCGGGTCCGCCGGTTGTCTGCGTGGACCGTCTCCAGGAAGGCTTGAATGCAGATTCCGTGTGCGTGGACGACAGCGGCGCGGCGAAACTCGGAGTCCAGCATCTGCTCTCACTCGGGCATCGCCGTAGCGCAATCATTACGGGCCCTAGGACGCTGAGAAATCAGCAGGAGCGCCTGCGCGGCTACGGTCGTACCCTCAAAGGCGCCGGACTGCCCGCGCACCCTTCCCTCATCTGGTCCGCGAGCTTTGAGATGGAGGACATCCATGCCGTCAGCCAGCGCGGACTGCTGCGTCAGAAGTACAACCCGACAGCCCGGTTCGCCACCGACGGAGTCACCGGGTCTGTGCGCGCTGAAGACTTGTACTCGCTGGGTTTCACGACTCCGGACAGCATCGCCTTCGTTACATTTGACGAACTGATTGCAGAAGACTTCTTTCAACCGCGCATCACCTCGGTCGTGCAGCCGACCTATGCGATCGGTCATCGAGCCGTGGAGGTTCCCTATGATCGGATCGTGGATCGTGGCGCCACCAGCGTATCGAAGGTGCGCCTGCCCGCGGCGCTCCTCGTCCGGGATTCGTCGCGCACGCATAAGCGGGCATCCATTGTAAAGTGAGGACACGGCCGACAGGACGCCAGTGAAGCCGATGATTATCGCAAGACGAAACCAGATGAAGCTTATGCGAACCCACCACCGGTCGCTATACTTCATGTTGCCGCTGTTGAATTCGTCCATCATATCTTGAAGCGTTGACCGAAGAAGATGAATGTTGCCAGACACGAAGTGATGTCCGTCTCGGACCTCCTCCTCAAAGCTGAGGGAATACAAAAATCCTACGGCGGTGTGCTGGCGCTGCATGACGGCTGCATTGAGCTGCGCGCAGGTACCGTTCACGCCCTGTGCGGTGGTAACGGCGCCGGCAAATCGACGTTCCTGAACATCCTGATGGGGCTGGACGCCCCCGATAACGGGCGTATCTGGCTCAACGGGAGCGAAACCCGATTTGCCTCTCCGGCATCCGCCTTAGCGGCCGGCATAGCGATCATTACGCAGGAACTTAGCCCCGTTCCCGACATGACAGTTGCCGAGAATATCTTCCTTGGGCGTGAATCCCGGCGTGCCGGATGGTTCGTCAACCAGACACTGATGCAGCGCAAGGCCGCAGAGCTTCTGGAGCGCCTCCATTTCGCGGTCGATCCGCGCGCCAAAATGCGCAGGCTGTCGCTGGGGCAGATCCAGTTAGTCGAGATCGCCAAGGCAATTGACCAGCGCAGCTCGCTTCTCATCATGGATGAGCCGACATCTGCGATCGGAGAGAAAGAAACCGCGGTCCTGTTTGACGCGATCCGGCAGTTAAAATCCGCAGGCGTCGGAATCATTTACGTTTCCCATAGGTTGTCAGAACTGTTCTCAATTGCTGACGAATACACCGTATTCCGCGATGGCGGCTTTGTCCGGACTGGCTTGATGAAGGACATCGATCGCGAAGAGTTGATACGCCTGATTGTAGGGGGAAGCCTTATTGACCAACCAGGCGCGGCCACTGAGTCTGAAACAGTGACGCTGCTAGAAGTGCAAGGGTACAGCCGTGCGGGCGAGTTTGAGGACATCAATCTTTCTCTAAAGTCCGGAGAAATTGTCGGATTGTACGGACTCATGGGCGCAGGACGAAGCGAATTTGCGAGTTCGCTCTATGGAATCTCCCGTCGGGCCCGAGGCCGGTTGGTGATGGACGGCGTAGAAGTTGCAATCAACTCGCCAGGCGACGCATTGAAGCTTCGCGTCGCGATGATCACCGAAGACCGCAAAGCCTCGGGGCTATTCCTGAGTCAAAGCGTACGTAAGAATATCTCGCTGACGTCTTTGTCGAGTCTTTCCCGCTGGAGCTTCATCAATGAACGGAAAGAGAAAGCCGTCGCCGAGGGAATGATCGAACGCTTCCATATCAAAGTCCGTACCCGGGATCAACCAGTCCGGCAGCTAAGCGGGGGCAATCAGCAGAAGGTGCTGTTTGCCCGTTCATTGACGACCTCGCCCCGGATCCTGATCTGTGATGAGCCAACCCGTGGCATCGATGAAGGTGCAAAGCGTGAGATTCATGCTTTTCTGGCGGAGTTTGCCGCTCAGGGGAATGCGGTGCTCATGATCTCCTCGGAGGTCCAGGAGATTCTCGCGAGTTGTAATCGTGTCGTCGTCTTTCGCCACGGCCGGCAAGTTGCAGAATCACCGGTTACGAGGATCACGCCGGAGCACCTGCTGCATTGGGCCTCGTAGCGCAGGTTGTTTGAGCGAGACTACAATTCTTTACCCGGGATGATGAGCACTTCTACCAAGCAAATGGGTCGGGCCGGCGCGAGATCAAGGACTCTCGGATCGCTCGGACAACTGTTCGCGCGCTATGGAATCGTTATAGCCCTGGGGCTCATCGTGCTCGCGCTGAGCGTTTTGAGCGACAACTTTCTCACCAGCGGCAATCTGACGAACGTCCTGCGCCAGGTTTCGATCAATGGCATACTCGCCGTCGGGATGACGTTCGTGATTTTGACTGGCGGAATCGATCTTTCCATCGGTTCTGTCCTGGCACTCACTGGCATGGTCGGCGCCAGCCTGGTCGTGGGGAGCAAGCCCCACTCTCCTATCCTCGCCATCCTGGCTGCCTTGGCGGTAGGCGTAGTCGCCGGGGCTTGCAGTGGCATTTTCATTGCGTGGGTTCGATTACCTGCGTTCGTCGTTACGCTCGGCATGCTGAGCGCGGTGCGTGGGCTCACGCTTATCTACAGCCAAGGAATGCCCATTTCTAATTTGAGTTCCGGTTTTAAGTTTCTTGGCCAGGGAACATTCCTTGGAATACCGGTGTCGGTAGTGCTCTTTGGAGCGACTGCATTGGCCGCGTGGGTCGTGCTGGCATACACCGTCTATGGACGGCGTGTTTATGCGGTTGGCGGCAACATGCGCAGCGCGCATACTTGCGGCATCAACGTGCGGGGAATTATTTTCTCGGTTTACGCGTTGATGGGCCTCCTAAGCGCGCTGGCTGGGGTAACGCTCACCGCACGCACGACCGCTGCCCTTCCGCAGGCAGGTGTCGCGTACGAGTTGGATGCGATTGCAGCCGTGGTGATCGGCGGCACCAGTCTCACCGGCGGTATCGGCGGCATCCCGCTCACCGTGGTAGGCGTTCTGATCATTGGTTTGCTGAACAACGGACTCGACCTTCTCGGTATTTCGTCCTACTACCAGCAGGTAATCAAAGGATTGATGATCGTCGCGGCCGTTCTTATTGACAAAGCGAGGCATGCCGATGCGGCTTGAGGAGTTGGCCACTAAGAGAGCACCTAAACCGACAGTAACCAATTCCTTGCTGACGCGGCGGCAGATACTGAACGGGCTGGCAGTCACAGGGCTCGGCTTCGTGACCGGATGCCGCAATCAGAGCGGTAAGTCCGTTCATCGCATCGCAGTCCCACTTCAGGGCATGACCGCTGAATTCATGCAGTTGTGGGTTCGAGGCGCGCAAGCGCACCCGGCGATCAAGAACGGCCTCGCAACCTTTACCGTCTTTGATGGCCGCATGGATGCGCTGACCCAGGCGAATCAGTTCGACACCATCATCACCCAGCGCTATGACGCGATCATATTTATTCCCGTGGACGTTCAAGCCGGCGTCGGCCCGGCCGCGCAAGCCAAGGCCGCCGGCATTCCGATGATCGGCTCGAACACGTTGTTGGCAGACCGTTCCCTCTATGTTTCATATATCGGATCAGAATCCGTGATCAGCGGCGAATATGTGGCCCACGGTGTGATTGACCGGCTGCGTGGCAAAGGGAATGTCGTTGTCTTGGAGGGGTTGATCGGCCAATCGGCGCAGGTCGAGCGGCGCCAGGGAATCAACAAGGTTCTGGCCCAGTCGCCAAAGATAAAGGTCCTGGAAACAAAATCTGCCAACTGGTCACGGGCTGAAGCACAGTCGCTGATGGAGAACTGGCTGACATCGCATGGCAATTCAATCAACGGGGTAATTTCCCACAACGATGAGATGGCTTTGGGCGCGATCGAGGCAATGAAAGCACGTGGAATCGACTTCGCAACTCATCCCGTGGGCGGCATTGATGGGCTCACCGATGCCCTGGAGGCGGTCAAACGCGGCGAGATGTCCACCACTCTTCAGGATGCCAATGCCCAGGCACAGGGTTCGATAGACCTGGCATTGAAAGTTCTGATTGGACCCTCCTATAAACC
>Ga0209069_10002021_pt1 | contig 10465 bp, 8 predicted proteins | sample Str013_2_FD_187202 | JGI IMG/M metagenome (GOLD analysis project Ga0209069, IMG submission 187202) | Freshwater sediment microbial communities in response to fracking from Pennsylvania, USA - Straight Creek_MetaG_SC_2013 (SPAdes) (version 2) | ecosystem: Environmental > Aquatic > Freshwater >...
TTGTATACAACTTCGAGGATGTCCCAGTTCTTGTCTGGGGCGATGACGTTGGTGATATTACAGCGGAGGGTCAGTTCACCAGTGATCGTGCCTGGAAAAGAAACGCTGGCACCATTCATCTGATAGTCGATCGTGTCCTCGTCAGGGGTACAGGAAGAAACGACTTGCGTCCAGGTTCCCTTCGAGAAGACTATCCGTCCGTTTGCGTCGAACCTATCTGCTTTCACCTCTCCATTTGTCAGTGCAGTTACCAGAGAGAACATTCCTAATACGGTTGCGGTTTTCTTGAACATGGAAGACTTCGAGTTATTGAGCATCGATTTCATGGCAGTGTTCCTTTCGTATGTTTGTGGTTGGTTGCGAGATGGATAATCCTTCGGTTCCTTGCCTGTTGGGGTGCTGTTTATGGTGGTGTCATTTCCCTGGTCCTTCTCTTTGCCTTTGTTTCTTCGTTGTCTTGGTTCCTACTGATAGAAGATGCAAAAGAAGGAAATTTTGCTGCAAGAGGAAAAGATTCTCATGCTGGGGGTAAAACTTCCGGCTACCATCAATTTCATTGCTCTGTGATGGAGGGTGCCGCATGGTGGCATGTGCAGGTAGCCCAGCCTTTCAAGGCCGGGAAACGAAGGCTCATTTTCAACGACCGTCACGTCGTGACGGATGGTAGCCGGGGAATGAATTCCCTGGCTGGCAAAGGGAAACGTTAACGCAATCCAGCTTTGCTGAGTTGCGTGAGAACATGTTCTCGCAGCGCTTCGTCTTTGTAGGGCAGACTTTGGCGTAGGCTGTCTAGCGAGATTTGTGGGTTGATCTGCTTGATTTCTACGGCTTCGGCGCGGGCTTCGCCTGTATGGCCTAGTTCACTAGCGCAAACGGCCAGTTCCACATGAGCCCCGATATGGGTTACGCTTTCTAGCAAGACTTCACGTTGTGCCGCCATTGCCGCTTCGCAGCGCCCGGCTAATCGGTGGGCGTGACCAAGAATCCACAAATACGAGGTTGAAGCGTGCGGATTAAGGCGAATCGCCTTTTGTATCCACTCAATAGCTTCGTCAGGTTTACCAATCCAGGTGAAAATTTCTCCAAGTGTGGCATATCCTTCTGCATCGTTGGGGTCGAGGGTAATGGCTTTTTCCGTCGCTGTGATCGCCCGATCGTACTCTTTTTTCCATAAGAACACGTTGCCAAGAACCATCTGGGCGGAGGCGAGGGCATCGTTGAGCGTTGAAGCTTGTTGCGCCAACGCTAAGGCTTGTTCGAGCGTTTGTGGAGTTTGTTGCCATTGCCACGTCCACTCCAACAAGTAAGTGATGGCAAGGGCGGCATACGCATCTGCATACTGAGGGTCGAGACGTATTGCCTGCTCGAATAGCTGTCGTGCTTGCAGAGTTGTCTCTTCGGTTATTTGTCCGTATAACGACCAGCCGCGTAGAAAGAGATCGTAGGCTTCGAGGCTATTAGTGGGAACCCGTTCAAGCCGTTTCTGCTCTTCTGGAGCGATCTGTACTCGTAACGCCGCGACGATTTTGTTGGTGATTTCATCCTGCAGGGCAAAAATATCTTGCCAGAGGCGGTCATAGCGTTCCGCCCATAGGGGGGAGTTGGTTGTCGTGTCAACAAGTTGTGCGGTGATACGTACGCGATTGTCTACTTTGCGGACGCTGCCTGCCAACACGTAGCGGACTCCCAACTCTTTGCCGATTTGCTCGGGCTTCACCGGTTTCCCTTTGTAAGAAAAGGCTGAATTGCGAGCGATGACAAAGAGGCTGGACAACTTCGAGAGATCAGTCATCAAGTCTTCGGAAATCCCATCGCTAAAATACTCTTGCTGTGGATCGGCACTAAGATTCAGAAATGGGAGAACAACGAGTGAGGGTTTGCTCGGATATGAGAGCGCATGCTCGTTGGGAAGAGAAGTGAGGCCCTGATATTGCCAAACGTGTTGGGACAGCGGCGAGAAAAGCAGAACACTCGATGTGAGAACAAGGAATCCCAGACCGACGAACCAAAACCGACGAGAGACCCATTTCCCTTTGGGGAGCGAAGAAAGAGAGAGGTGTGTGTCGATTACAGTGACGGGGGTAGTGACAGGTGGCGTGGTGTCAGCCGACGTGCGTACTGCCTCGAGTGTCGAAGGTTCGAAATGGGATTTTCCTTTTTCCGGTGATAAAAGCGTAAAGGCTGGATCACCGTACAGGACGTAACTTGCCCAGGTCAGGCTGTTCCACCCTTTACGCTGGATGATAGCGTGCCGTGCGGCACGTAACGCCGTGCCTAAGCTCATCCCCGCAACCAGGTGTTGGTAGAACGTCAAAGCAAAGAGTCGGCTTTCTTCGTCATCGACTTCCCAGAATGTTCCGATATAGTTTTTCACTCCAGCGAGGAGAAACGCACTGCCGATGCCAAATGCCTGTCCTTCGTAACTGTTTGTTCCATTCCACTCCACACTTGCTCCGGCTTGGCACGAGTTAGAAAAGACGACCGTTGGCGGGCGACGGCATTTGCTCAACTCTCCGGCAGTGAGGACACTGTCATGTAAACGCCAGCCACTTTTACTGGGAGTCTGTGGATCGTAAAAGCTGTGCCCGGCGAAGTGGACGAGGTCATACTCTTGTAATTCGGCGAGGAGCGAGACCTTCTGAATCTGTTTGCCTCCGAGAAGTGTGACCTCGACCTGGGGAATGTCGTCGAGCAAGGTGCAGAGTAACTGCGCTTCGGTGTTGGCTTCTGGCAGTGTTTCGGTCGGATCAACAATCAAAAGGATTTTGAGGAACGCGTTCTGTTTCTGCTCCGTAGCGCTTTGTGGGATGGGTGCCCCAGTGATGACTTGTCTGCCCACTGGAAATTTCGTGGCAAGAAATTGCTCGCCATCAAAACATAATTCCCAAGGAATCTGCATCAGTTGTTCATCGAGGCGGAGATATAAATTCCCTACCTCTGTAGTGCGGAGACGCGCGCGCGCCGAGTCGGTGAGCAGGTGGGAGAAAATGAGGCTTCCCACCTGCTGCAGGTCGTGGAGCATCGTTCCTGGTTGTAATGCTGTGGAGCCGCCAGCAGGCGCGATGCTGCCTCTTCCGTAGCCACTCGTCGCCAAGCGCATGACTGCGGCAGTTAACTCTTGTAAAAAAGGCGACTCGACTTGGGTTTCGCTGCGTGGGATAAGCGTCCCGGTCTCGTCCAAATCGATAATTAAGGAATCGCCCTTACGAAGGATGGTCAGGTGGATGGGCGTGTTTTCCATGCCGTGTAAATGTCTCTTAGGTGTTGAGTTCGACTTCAAAGGAAGCTGCCAAACTGGGGCAAGCGATCTCATAAATACCAAGGTCGAGATGCGGAACCCGCAGAACGCCTTGTTGGTCGGTCTTTTTCGAAAGAATCACTTTACCGCTTTGGTTGAGAAACACTCGCTGTCCAGCCAGGCTTTCTTGCTGTGGATCGAAGAGCGTCAGCGTTAAGGCGATCCCATCCCCGTCTGGCGCCGCAGTAACCATGAGTGTGTTCTGTCCGGCGATGAGTTTGAAGTCAAGCCGGGAAGGTGATTCTTCTGAACGATAAGTCGGAGCTGGGACCAGCACTTCTTGGAGGTTGAAAAACGGCGCGACCAGGTTTTGTTCAATGAGATGAAGTCCCTTTCCCGCAAGCTGAATGACGATACGAGAGAGTGAGATCTTTTGCTCTATTGTTTTTTCCGGTTGCCACAGCGCGGCAACGCGTGCCTTCAGCGTGGCTGGAACCGCTTTCTTCGCTGGTGCAGAGAGAAACGAAGCCGCACGGAACGCCATCTGTACTTCGTTGAAACAAGCATCGCACGCGTGCAGGTGTTGCTCTGCCGTAGCGCTATCGGATGCAGGAAGGAGACGCTGGATATAGGATATGATGGTCTCTGGAGAAAGGCAGGACGGAGTCTGCACCGCAACAGAAGCGGGGGAAGGTGAGTGAGCGAGCGGAGTGGCGCCTCTTTCTGTCACACGTTGGAGACGAGTCATGAGCATGCTGCAACTCACACAAGTAGGTAGGTGTTGGGTCACTTCGTGTTCCTCTTGAGGAGAGGATTCGTGATCAAGCACTCGTGAGAGTAGCAGGATGTCTGGGCACGTTGTGGGGGTGGTCATAGTCTCTCTCCCTCTGGCGCGGTGTCCTCGCCGAACTCCTGCATGAGTCGTTGGCGAAGTCGGCAGATCCGCGAACTCACCGTTCCCACGGTGAGGTTCAGCAGCCGTGCGATATCCTTATACGGGGTTGTCATCTTACTGGTTCGCAGCTCTTCTAATATCCGCGCTCTTTGCTGATAGCGTTTCGTTAGGGCTTGCTCGATCTCTTCTTGCTGCTGTTGCAGCGACAAGAGGTCCGTGGCAGTACCCTGCGCTTTCATAAGAAGGATTTTTTCCTGAATTTGCTGCCATTCTTTTTGCCGCAGCAAAATCCAGCCCCACGCTGAATCGAGTTCGTCATCGAGCCGAGTCAGCTTTGCATCTTTCCGTCGCAGATTCGTCTGAATTTCAGCGACTAAAGCGAGGGTATCAATGATCGACCGCCCTGAAATCCGTGCCAGCAGACGGACTTCGTCCGGGTCCAGTTCACATTCCAAAAGCGAGAGTAGCTTCAGGTCCAGGTGTTCTTCTGGCGTTAGTGCGCTCCATACGCGTGAGACGGTCGTTGCTGCAGCGAAGGTTTCCTCTCCGGTGCGTTGATGGTCATGGCTTGGCAGAATATCTTCTAAGGTTCGGCTCTCCCCGTTCGCTGCACTATCAAGCGGAGTAGACAGCGAAACAGTTTCAAGCGATTTACGCGTGCGTTGCCACTCAAGAAAGAGATGCTTGAGGACGTAATAGAAGAGAAATGTGCGAAACTGGATACTATTGCGCCCTTCAAATGTCCGCATGCGCGTGAAAATACGCTCGCTCTCAAAAGCATAGAGGTAAAAGTCCCCAGCCTCGTCCTCTGCGAGGCGATAGATCTTTATCGGAAAATTGTAAATGTCTTCGCCGTACTCCTCTTGAAAACGAAGCCGGGCTTCAGTGTCTCCGTTCGCGCAGGCCAACAAAAAAGTCCGAATATCGGTGGGATCGTGGGACATGAGAAAGATGCCTCTACTCCGACAACTACATCCCTTTTTAGCACAATGTGTTCTCCATGTATTGTTGGCTGGGGTCCTCGCAGGAAAAAACTGCCCCTTGACTAAATCGGACCACAGAACATTCGTACACTTTGTCACTTGTTGTATCCTGCCTCCGCCCGACGATGAATCGTCGGGCTCACAGTACGAAGCCTGGTAAACCAGGCTCTGAGGGGACTTCAGTCCCCTTTGTGCGTTGAGCCCGGTGCTTCAGCGCCGGGCGGCGACTGTGCTAATCTCGCGTGGTTTGATTTAGTTAGCGGGTCTCTCTTTGTCCAGGGTTGAGGGCGATGCGTCTGAAGGAGATTGGGTCATTTTCTCATTGAGTCATTTGGCCATTGGGGCATCTTTTTATTGAATCATTGAGTCATCGGGCCATCGGGTCATTGAGGAACTCAGCGCTTGGATCACCCTATCCTTCAATCCTTCAATGGCTCAATTCAAGATCGGGTGAGCTTTAGCGCAAACCAGCTTTGCTCAGTTGTGCGGCTGTCCTGATTCATCTTGGCGGATGTGAATACGTAACTGATAGTCCCAGGGGATGTTGACCAGCTCAATATCACCATTCGTTAGGGGATCTCCGTGGTATTGGATAAAGGTGATGAGTCGCTGCTGAAAAAACACGCGGCGTTCCTGCGTGTGGGGATCGTTCGTCACCTGCCAATCGTTGTGATTGGGTAAGTGTGGCCATAACACTTGTTGGAGGTCCGACAGAATAAACTCCGGGGCAAAGGGCAGCTCGCGATCGGTAAAGTTTTTGAAGTGCAGGGTGTTCCCATCGTAGCGGAGAAGAAACGCTCGTGTTTGCCAAGGGGTGAAACCCAGGAGCAGGATCGTGTCCGGGGTAATTTCCACATGAACCTGGAGCGCGAATTTCTCGCCGCGAGCGTGGCCTTCCAGCAGGTGTTGCGCAACGTAGGAGCGACCAAACGTCTTCGGGGCAAGGAAAGGATAATAGGGAGAGCTAGGAACAAGAGGTGACAAGGACGAAGGAGTCGCTAGCGGAGATGGTACGACGCTGCAGGCTGGCAGACAGAAAAGGAGCAAGAGGAAAATGCGCTTCATGAGGGGGTCTGTCCATAAGAGGCAAGTGGAGCCAAGACTAAGGCTCCTGTAATACCAATTAGCACGGTCAAGCCAATAGCCTGAAGCACGGCTTGGCCACTCAAGCTCAACAGACCGAACGAAAGAATCGTGCTCAACGCAGACAGCGTGAGCGCAAGTAAGGTCGTTGGGCCGGCATCAGGCGGGCTTTCCGCAATGAAAATCGTGAAATCAACCCCCATACCGAGGATGAGCAGCAGCACTAACGTATGAATCAAGTGAAGCGGCTGACCCAAGTATCCAAAGACACTCACAGTGACGAACGTGGCGAGCAGCGGTGGGAGCAAGATGAGGCCACCGCGTTTGCCGTAGTACCAGACTAAGATCGCGAAGATGAGGAGATAGGCGCCACCAACCAGCCACAGGGCTTGCTGGCGATAGCGCTTGAACAGCTGAGTGAAGTCCGCAACCTGATCGACGTAATGGACCCCGTCGAGGGTAGCGAGCACCCCTTGGAACGCGGGCATATCGTTGACTCGTATCACCTGGACCAGGATGGAAGTTGGCGCGGTGGTAGCGTCGGTGCTTCCCAGCCACAGATGCCGTAACCCTAATGACGCGTCGTGCCGCAGCCACGCTTCAGGGCGGAGCACGAGGTCTGCTGGAGAGCGGAGCGTCTGAAAAAACTGTTCCAGCGTTTCTGGCGCAAACCCGAGCTGAGTGAGTTCCTGAGTGAGGAACTGCTGGTGGTCAAGCAGACGTTGCACGGCCATCAGATTCGCCTTTTGCTGTTTGAGGCTCGGAAGAAATGAGGTCAAGACTGGACCTAACTCAACCGACGGGTGGTCAGCCTGGGTGTTCAGACGTGCCGTCAGTTGTTCAAGCTTTTGCAGGGCGTCCTCAGCGGTCTCACCTTCCACAATCAGATGGGTTTGGCTTTGCGGCAGGTTCAGGATGTCGCGGATTAATTGGTCTTGCGCTAGCACCTCTTTCGGCAAGGCATTCAATGCCCGTGGACTATCACTGGTGCGTAGTGACCACAGACCAGGGAGGCACAGCAGCAAAGCGATCCCATAACTGACCAGCAACGGTCTACGAAAGCGATGCCATAAGACGAACACACGGTGAGCGCCACAATAGAGCAAGGGGGTGAGATGGGCGTGTGGGTGCGCTTCCTGCAGGAGGTAGGGAAGCCAAAAAATTACTGTGCCAAACGAGACGGCAATTCCGCACGAAGCGAATACGGCAATCTGCTGGAGTCCTACGAGAGGAGTGAACGCGAGACCAAGGAAGCTAAGCACAGTGGTAAGGGCGCCGAGGCTCAACGCGGGAAGAAGCCGGCGCATCGTTTGCCACGCTTGCCATGGAGCGGTGACACGATGGTAGGCAAAGTAATGAAAGCTATAGTCGTCGCAAATACCTATCAAGCTAGCGCCGAACGTGAGCGTAAGGGTATGCAGGCTGCCGAACAACCACAGAGAGAGACCAATGGCGCACCAAATCCCGACAGCGATGGGCAACAGAGCCAACACAAGATGTTTCAACGTTTGGAATGTCCCAAGGACCAGCAGGGTAAGGCCAAGCATGGAGCCAATGCTGATGAGCGCAATATCCCGAAGAATAGTTTGCTGGGTGACCGTCGCAAAGCGGATCGCTGACGTTCCAACCACATCGAGTCCCGGCCACGTCTGCTGGAGGGTGTGGACCCATTCGTTCCATTGCGCGTCAAAGCGGGCCTGAGATTCTGCGGCAAAGGGGTCGACCGCCAGGTGCGCGGTAATGGCATGATACAAGCGGCCGTCGCGGCGCACGGACAAAAGGCCGTCGTGCATCTGGAGTTGGGTCGCTTGCTTCCCCCAGTCCTGGGCGAGAGAGGGGAAAAATAAAAGGGGGTCCTCCGTCAACAATCGTGTCATCAACGATGACGTCGGTTGATAGAGCAGCTCCTTGAGTCGTTGCACGAGCGCGAGACTTCCGTCCGGCGCGTTGAGCTGACGGCGTATGGACGGACTCAGGACGCGATACCGTAAAGGAAAATACAAATCGAAAAAGGCGCGTTGGGAGCCGCTATAGTCCCACTGCACAGTCTCGAATAACGGACTGGCTGCCATCCACCCAGCTAGGGTGCGAGTAGCGGCATGCGCAGCCGGTTCCTGAGCATGCCCCACCAGGAAGAACGCAGTTCGCCCTAAACTGCTCGACGCGATCTGTCGCAGTGACTGTACGGTGGGATCACGCTCTTCGTCAGGGAGAAGGGCAAGCACATCGGTTTGTAACTTCCAGTGATAGGCGACCTGATAGCAAGACAGGCCACACAACACTGCCACAATCCCGCACCAAGCGAGAGAGCTTTTTATTCCCACCATGACCTACCGACGACGTTAACGGGCCCAATCGAACTGGGCTTGGTAATCCGCCCACTGTGTTTCTGGTACCAGCCGTGGGTCCAGGAAGCGGTCATAGGTAACATCACCGTTAGTTTCCTGCACCCAGAGGGCGACCAGACGTTCCTGCTCTCCTTCAAGCACGAGACAAGAAATCAGTCGCGCCATGGCCTCGTTTATCGGTTTGAGGCCCAATTGCCATTGCTGTTGGTCTTGCGTGAAATACACCTCGAAATGCGTGTGGAGAGCGTCCCAGGAACCGGCAAAGAGGGCCAGGAATGCACCAACAAAAACTTGCGCCGCGGGGAGCTTATCCAAGGCCAAGGCGGTTGTGCCGTCGTCTGCGTTACGCTGATGAATGGCGTCATGAGTAATCAGCAGTTCTTGCATGAAAGGTTTTTGTAACTGCCGATACAGACCGCGGGTAGGGAGGAAAATCAATTGACCTGAAGATTGTAGGGGGTGGCGCAACACCGCGATCCGCTTCTCTTCAGCGAAGGGCGTAGCGAATCCGAGCCCTTGATGCGATGCCAGGAGGTGCACCAATGTTTCCGGAGCCGTGGTTTGGGTGAGACGCTCTTGAAATCGAGTGTTCCAGTCAGCACAAGGCATGCTCACCATGGGTGACGGCGCAGCGGCAACAACGGATGATGCCATGAGCAGCCAAAACATCACAAACCACATAGATCCTCCTGAACGAGTGCGGCAATGGGTGAAGCTGCATAGCGCCAGCCTCGTGAGTATTGCGTCCTCCCCATACCCCTAGACTGCACGTACTATAACATCCTCGCCGAACTCTGTCATAAATGGAGGACCTGCCCGCGGGATAGCGGGGGAATTTTGAATCTGTTATATCCCTCGCGTGGAAACTGATCTCAAGCGAGTTGCGGCGCCACTCCCACCACATCCGTTGTTACCTCGTTACTATACGGATGAGAGCACGCGGCGGGCGTACCTTGCTGAGGCCTTTGATACGTCGGCGCAATACTACGACGGCATCAGTCGACTCATGTCCTTTGGCACGGACTGTTGGTATCGGCGTCAGACACTCTTACGAGCGAAACTTGCCACAGGGATGGCGGTACTGGATGTAGGCTGTGGGACGGGACTGGGAGCTGGAGCTGCGCGAGACATCGTCGGGCCTCAAGGGTATGTCGTCGGACTGGAGCCGAGTCGTGGTATGCTTGGTGAAGCCCTGGGACGTCAACGCGTCCACGCGGGTGTCCGCGGCATCGCCGAGTCGCTGCCAATAGGCGATAATCGGTTCGATCTTTTGTATATGAGTTTTGCGCTTCGGCATGTGGCGGATCTGCAGCAAGTTTTCCAAGAATTCCAGCGGGTACTCAAACCCGGCGGCACATTATTGATCGTCGAGATGACACCACCACGAGCAAGTCTTTCCTATTGGTTGTTACGATTCCATCTGCGATATGCTGTGCCGCTCATCACGCGGTTGTGGTCGGGCAGCCGCGTCGCGCAAGATCTCTATCGCTATTGTTGGGATACGCACGACCAATGCGTCCCGCCTGCCACGATTTTAACTGCCTTACAAGCGGTAGGATTTCAAGAAGTAAAGCGTTGGGTCGATATCGGACTCTTTAGCGAATACACCGCCAGGAAAGCAGGAGCTTGAATTTCTACGCTGTCGCAAAGCGGCAAGCGAGGGTAGCCCGGCCTTTTAAGGCCGGGACCGCGGAACCCAGCACCGTTCCACCGTCGCGGCGCGACGGGCGACTCCCAGCGTCACTACGCGACGCAACGCCTGATGTCCCTCTAAACCGTGGGTTAAGACCCACGGCTACCTTCACGACATCGCCAAGCGATGCCATGGGTGAGGGAATCCATACACACAACTCATCTTACGCGATAAGGGCGAAAAAGGTGTAAACTTGCCCGTATGAAACAACCCGCGATCGCCGAT
>Ga0209069_10002022_pt1 | contig 10457 bp, 6 predicted proteins | sample Str013_2_FD_187202 | JGI IMG/M metagenome (GOLD analysis project Ga0209069, IMG submission 187202) | Freshwater sediment microbial communities in response to fracking from Pennsylvania, USA - Straight Creek_MetaG_SC_2013 (SPAdes) (version 2) | ecosystem: Environmental > Aquatic > Freshwater >...
GCATTTTTGTGATAAGTTTTCTCATGTGTAAATTTAGTTTAACACATTGCGAGCGGGTATTCTTGCCCGCTTAATATTATAATACAGGCGTATAGCCATGAAAAACAAAAAAGCCTGAAAGTCAACCAGCAACCAATAATTACCGCTGGCACCATTTACTTATCCTGTAATCATCTTAGTTTGTAGGTTTGTTTGCCTGTACCTGGCTTGACACATGAATCGGAATAGACTCCAAACAATATATCTATTTCTGTCTGGTAGAGAACAATCCCTGAAACAACAAAGCGCCTACTATTCGTCCCGTAAGAAGATTTTTCAATACATGAGAATAACTCCTTTATGGTTACCTATACTTTTATTTATTCCAACAATTACGGTTACCGTTTTCTAAGGCATTTTCTCTTCTGGATTGCCTGGATTTCCTATTTCATTATTATTGATGGTACAAGGTCGGGAGCAAAAGTAATAGGCCAGGGGCCATTTCTATTGTACACAATAATCGAAACGATTATTTTCCTCTCTGCTGATATTGTTTTTTGCTATGCAGTATTGTACCTGCTTTTGCCCAAATACCTGTTGCAGGGCAAATATGTGATGTTTTTTATTCTGCTTGGGTTATTCATGTTGCTGGACGCAGCATTGTCACAATATTTCTATTTGTGGCTAATCAATCCTTTGCGCAGCGCTTTTCACCTCATGGAATTTGAGTCCATTTCATTTACTGATTTACTCAGGGGAATGAGCGGGGTATTAATGATTACCGGTATTGCCTGCAGTATCAGGTTTTTGAAAATGTGGAACATAAAAAAACAGGAACTTGACCTGGTAAAATCAGAAAAACTGAGAAAGGAAATACAGTTCATCGATACATATATTCAACCCAGCTTTCTACCGCTGCTATTGAAAAAAATATACTCCTATTCATTCTCCTCCTCCAATAAAGTTCCGGAAATGCTGGAGAAATTACAGCGTATACTAGCCTATCTTATCAATGAATGCAATCAATCGAGCGTTTTATTGTCTCATGAAATCGCCTCCATCAGTGATTTGATCCAATTGGAAAGACTGACAAATTCTGATAGATTGGTCATCACCTTTGAACAATCCGGCGATCCTGAAAACCTCCATATTTCTCCTTTTATTCTATTTCCCCTGGTAGAAAACAATTTCCGGCAGGTAAACGACAACATAACTGATAAACACTGGACAACAATAATTCTAAAGATGGCAGGTACTTCTATTCAATTGCAATTAAAGAACAGCAAACCGGTGGAAACCTCAAATTTGATGAACTACGAAACCCGCACCATACAACAATTGAAGAAAAGGCTTGAATTGTTATATCCGGGAAGTCATATACTCAATATTATTATTGAAGAAAATGTATTCAACATTTCCGTTGAAATTGATCTTAGTAAAGCAGTGAATTAATCATTTTTCCCCTTATTGTATCCTATAAAAAATGAGCAGGTGATGCGATGACCACCTGCCCTGTTCTCTAGGATATCTATGAAACTAACTGCTTACTGATATTGCTATTGTTTAACTGGTACTGAACCAGGTCCCGGAGTATTGAAATCAAGTTCATTTTGCGGAACATCAAAATAATCCATGTAATTGTACTCTACAAAGCAAGCCATGGGTGTGTTACCAGGCGTACCTGCAAGACTTGCAGGTACATTTATTATTGCACCTACCCTTCCGCCCCCGGCCGATGCGGGAGCCGTTACACCCCATCTTCTTGCGTCAAAGAAGGAAAGTCCCCTGAACACCAATGCCACCCTTCTTTCTCTGCGCAATTCTTCCAATGCCTGTGCTTTTGTCAATCCAGTACCTGCCACTGCTGGTAAACCGGATGCCTGGTAATTTCTTACTTCATCAATAGCCTGTAATCCCTGGTCAACCTGACCCGTATAAATCAGCGCCTCCGCTTTCATCAAAGCATTTTCTTCATAGGTACACGCATAGTTCACATAACCCTGCCCTGTTATAGTAGAATAAGAACCACCATCTTCAATATTACGTGCTATCCATCTTGTTCCAAATTGTAAACCACGACTTCTTTTATTGGCATCGTTTACAACACCCTGCACGAAATTCCTGTCCAGCCTTGTATCGCCTGGTTTGTATTCCTGTACCAATCTTTCACTGATAAAAAACCATTGGTTCTGTTGATTGGCCAGCAGGTAAGGAAATGTAAAACCGGAAACATCATTGGAACCATCAGGTGTCAGCCCTTTCTTAAATATATTATCGCTGGCAGTAAGGCCCTGGTTGGCCAACCCAAGTATTGCTGTCCAGTCAGCCGCAGTCATATCCGGTATTTTTTTACTTACCAATATGTTTCTTGCTTTATAAGAATTAATCTGCCTGATCCATTGTGCGGGTGTTACCAGGTGAGCAATGGAATTATCGGAGAAGGAAGGAATGATGGTCTGCATTACTGCATAATAATCCGCATCATTTGTTAATCCTGACAATACGGATAAGGATAAATCAAAATTACGTGTGGCTTCCGTAATAATGTCCTGCCTGCTGACGAAATTGTTGTTTACCGTAAAATTGAAGGTTGTATCGTTATTGATGATACCGGCTATATACATAGAACCAATTCGTGAATAACAATATCCTTTCCACCACAGCGCCCATGCGCGCAGCACAGCCTTCTTGGTAGCGGCATTCCCGGAAAATGTAAGCGCCGGGTTTTCTACAGCATACAAAATGGTATTGGCCTGTTTTATAAAATAGTAACAATAACTCCATTCATACTGGAAGGCATTCAATTCACCCGCATCCCTGCTGTTAAATCCCTGCAGGGATGTTTTTTGTGGTACACCAATTGGGGTTGTAAATGATCTTCCATCCGGTAATGTTACTTTATACACCTGGTTCGTCCAGCGAAAAGCAAAGTTTCCGTAAGGGATATAACACTCATCTCCCAGAATAATTTGCTGCGCCCATGCCAGTTCCTGAATATTGGTAACCCCTTCCTGCGGAACGTTTACTATGGGTCTGACAATAATTCCCTGCGCATAACTTTCAATACCGGATTCAGTTATCAGTGCCGATGTTGGCGTTGGAGCGTTTGGATTTACCAATTGTAATTCGGCCTTCTTGCAGGCAACTGCTCCCATGACAATGATGGCCGACAAAAGAAATATTTTATACTTGTACATGATACTTGTTTTTAATGGTCAGTTATTAAAATCCAATGTTTAATCCAACAATAAATGATTTAAGGTTGGGAACATGGAAATAGTCCGCGCCTTTGAAGGCAGCCACACTTGTTTGCGCATTACCCTGTGAATCTTCTGAACCGGTAGCCTCCGGATCCAATCCTTTATAATTGGTAATGGTAAACAGGTTGCGGGCAGACAATGACAGTGTCAGGTTTTTTACCCATTTTACTTTAACTGCATCGGTAAAATTGTATGACACTGATAAATCCCTTAACCGAATGAATGAACCATCTTCCACAAACCATGATATTGGCTGAACGCTATTGTATAAACTGTTATAAAAATTCACATAAGCGCCGGGTTTACCATCAACGGTGATGGCATCATCATAATCCCTGGAGAGCCTGTCGCGGTACAACCATTGTCTGACGATATTGTATATCTTATTTCCATAATACCAGTCCAGCTGGGCAGAAATTGTCAGGTTATTTTTAATTACAACCGAGTTGATAAACGACATATTAAATTTTGGATAAACACTTCCCAGCACCGATTGATCGGTTGGATCTGTTATCAGCGCTTTTTTAGAGGCCTTATCCACTACAATCCCATTCACTACTTCATAATTAGCAGCCTGTGAGGGATCGATATAAGGTGTTTTGCCATCGGGCCGCATTTGATTAATGCTATGCAACGGTGTAGGCGCATACAATATTCCCAGCTCCTGTCCTTCCTTCACTGCAAAGAATCCATTTACAATGTCCTTGTGCAGTGCTATTTGATCAGCAATACTCCTGGCCCTTCCAAAACGAACACCGGTATTCCATTTTATCGATGAACCTTCATATACGTTTGCATCCAGCGAAATATCAAAACCTTTACTGGTAATTGAAATAAGGTTATCAGTCAGTGTTCCGGCACCGGAGGTTAATGGCAATGGTGCATCCTGGATAATGTCTGTGCTCTTACGGTTCCAGTAAGTAGCAGATAAGGTAATCCGCGTTAACCAACTATCGAGGTTGGATTTGAAAGTAATGTCTGTACCTATTTCCAGTTCTTTCGAGCGCTGTACGCGCAATGCAGGGTTTGATACCTGGCTGTTCAATAACAATCCCAATCCGCCGCTACCCAATGGAAAGGTACCAAGCGTTACTTGTCTTGCGTAATAATTAGGCTGTATACCTGCCTCTCCATATGCGCCCCTTATTTTCCAGTCAAGCAGGTTGTGCATCTTCAGCAATTCAGATGGACGGAAGTAAACAGCACCACGCGGAAAAGTAAATGGCTTGGTGGCTTCACCAAATTCAGAAGAATAGTCGGAACGGAAACCTCCTGAAATACCAAACAGGTTTCCATAATCAAATGACTGGCTCACCAGAACGCCATAAGTGGCGAAGGCGAAATTACCCAATGGATCTCCTGCAAATAGGCCATCTCCGTTTGACTTAATTAACCCAGAGTTCAAATTAATCGGTGGATAAGGCGCCAGGTTGCTGCTCTGTGTAAAATAGGCAGTATATTCTCTTTTGCGCCAGTCGTACCCAACAATGGTAGTTGAACGCAAAGGAATATCCATTTTAAAATCATTCTGAAAATCAAGTTTCACTGATGCTGTAGCCAGTGAGTTTTGGTTAGTGAACCGTGCATATGATTTATTAATGGACCCTAAAGGAGCAGTACCCCATTTGGCAATGCTATATTGAAGGGCGCTGGATTGATTGAAATAAGTATTTGTATAATCAGTATTGAACACTTCAATTCCATATTTGTAATCCAATTCCACAAAACGCGGGAACTTATAGTTGAGGTTTATATTGTTCAGTACCCGGTAAGAATTTGTTTCACGCTGGTGCCAGTCTCTTTCCGATAATGGGTTCAATGATTGGTCACCAGCCCGGTTATTAACAACGTAATGGCCGGTCGAATCTTTGAATTTAAAATCAATAAAGGGCCATGAATTGGTAATCGAAAACCTGTTTGAATTGGTAGCCGCCAGTTGTATATCCGCATCACCACTCAAAAGGTTGTCCTGTGTATGTATTACCTGGGTAATATTTCTAACGGTGAATCCTTTGAACAATTCAAAACCAAGGTTTGAGCCCAGGTTTACACGCTGATACTGATTGTCAAGCACATTATTTTGGATAAACCTTGATAAAGTGAAAGAATAATCAGATTTCTCTCCACCCCCATTTATGTTTAAGGACAGGTTATTGGTAAATGCTTTTTTATATGCCTGTTCAATATGGTCGTAAGTCTGCTCCTTATAGGGTTTATTGTTTACCACATTAGGATCGACTGCCGGATCCAACAAATCGGGCTCACTCCACTGACCCGTGGGGCTTTTGGTAATTTTTGAACCACCACTAAGGATGTATCCATCTGCATCTGTTTCAAAGGAATGATATTTTGCAATCAATGGTCTGTTTCCTTTAATAATTTGATCAAAACTCAATTGTGTATTCAAACTAACCGATGGCTTCTTACTTCTGGAGCCTTTCTTGGTAAATACCTGTATTACACCTGCAGCTCCCTGTGCTCCATAGAGCATTCCTGCAGCAGCACCCTTGACTACTTCCACTCTTTCAACGCTGGCTACATCCAGTCCGTTCAAATCACTCACTTCAATTCCATCAAGCAAAATCATGGGGGGGGTATTTCCAACATCTGTTACGCCCCTCAACTGGATGGTGGCGCCTGTTCCAGGTGTACCACTGTTGAATTGAATCTGTGCACCTGATATTTTCCCCACCAACGCCTGTTCAATGGAAGCAACTGCACTTTTAGGGATGTCTTTACTGTTAAGCGAAGAAACATCAATGGCAATTTTCCTTTTGTCGGTAGCAACACCCACCCCTGTAACCACTACTTCGTTCAGGGCGCGGATGTCCTGTTGCAATTGGATGGAACCCAGATTTGCATCACTGGCTAGTAAGGTTCTTGTTTCATACCCGACAGCACTAACTATTATGCTATCGTTGTCATTGACCATAATCTTAAAGGAACCGTCTGCGGATGCTTTTGCACCTCGTGACGAGCCTTTAACCTTAACTGAAGCGTAAGAAACACCGGTGCCATTGGCATCGGTAATCTTTCCGCTTTTTTCTTTTGTCTGGGCAAACAAAGATGTTATTGACGTAGAAAAAATCCACAGCAATAGCAGGCAGAATTTCCTCATAAAATTTTTGTTTAATTAGGATGAATGTAAAAAGAGTTAATGCTGATGGACAGGTAAACCGCTCCCAATGTGGCACAAATAACATTGCTATTTTACCGAAGCATTTAATTTCACGACTGAAGAATGAAAAAGCAGGAACAAATAAATATGCGAAGCATTTAAAATTTCCGAATGGTAGGCATCAAGATAATCTTACCGTATTAGAATACTTACGCCCTTTTTAGTAAAATGTTTTCCCAGGTAATCTATACCCTCAATTATCCAGACATAAGTTCCGGCGGGTGCATCTTTACCTTGATAAGTTCCATCCCAACCAGCCACTATGTTCCTGGAAGAAAAAACTTCTTTGCCCATCCGGTTATATATTTTAAACATATTGATGCTTATTCCGGGTGCAATGGGACGCAATACATCATTTAACTTATCATGATTGGGTGTAAAGGCATTGGGCATATATACATCGGGTCGGTCATATACTTTTAGGTTAACAGTGGCTTTGGCAAAACAACTGTCATCGTTCCTTACAAAAACGGTGTATTGTGTATTTGTAAAAATTATTGCAACCGGGTTTGGAATAAGTGCATTGCTTAACCCTGTTGCCGGTATCCATTCATACTGTTTCCCCCCGGTAGCCAATAACTGAACAGGTTGCCCGCGGGCAGCAATGGTATCCCTTCCCGCAAATGCATGTAATGTATTATAAACCACCTGTTGCCTAATAGTATCCGAAACGCATCCACTTGTATTGACTGCAAATAGGCTGGCCCTGTAAGTCCCGCTCTTTGCATAAGAGTGATACAATGCCGGAACAAATCCACGGGTGCCGTCACCAAAATCCCATTGCAGTTGCCGAATGGAAGTATCTGCTGAAAGATTGCTTTCAAATAATATTTTCCCATCACAAAAAGCTGTAAAGGAAAAATCAACAGACGGTTTATTTTTAACATCCAGTATTTTCACCGTATCCGCTTCACAACCTTCAAATGATCTTATATGCAGCCGAACCTGTTGTGGTCCTGGGCTTGTAAATGTATAGCGGGGATTATTATCGATACTAAACAACTGGTTGTTGACATACCAATCCCACAATACAATGGTGCCAATAGAAGTAGAGGAAAGATCGTTAAAATGAGTGATGCTGTTAATACAATACATATCATTTGTAAAATTGGCCATTGGCCTTGAGGCAAGCGTTATTTGCTTTACCACTGTATCAAGGGTACAACCCAGTTTATTGGTCACTGCAAATTTTATATTGTATTTACCTGCATTAGAGTACACATGTGGCAGCGGGTTTTGGTCAATTGATACCGATCCATCCCCAAAGTCCCAAAACCATTTTTCGGTTTGTGCATTTTGAAAAACAGTATCTGTTAAATAAATTGAGTTATCATAAAACCGGATGGGTGGACCAAAACAGGTGTCCAGAATCGGATCACTGGCAAACCGTGGTACTACCATTCCAAAGTAAGCGCGAATATAACCCATATCCGGGCATTCGAATCCCAATGGAGGTGGCACCTGGTTTAATAATGATTTTAATTGAGCCATGGCACCCGTAAAGCCCCAGTACATTTTTTTATTCCCATTAAAAAGAGCATTCAACAAATCATATTTAGCCGACAGCAATGGATTGCCATCCAGCAGCACAGAAAAAATACTGGTTACAGGATCCCATGCTACTTCTATTAAATGATAAAATTTCATACCAGCAGTAAAATACGGAAGCAAGTTTACCGGTCCCGCTATATTGTTTGCAGAATTGTGTTTGGTATCGCCCCGTAATTGAATGGCTGCATGGGCATAATCCGGATCGGTATCGATGGAATCCCTTTTTAAATCAAATGTCAATGCAATGGAAGAGCTGTGTGTAGTATTTCCCCAGCCAAGGCTATTGGAAAAATCACCAATGGCCGATGTATCGGGCTGTAATACAAAGGCCATTCCGCTTGATCCCATTGAATCGTATATATCAACGATAAAACCAAGTTGAAATGGCTGACTGATATCAATGGGTTTATGGTACCATGCACTGCCTTTGGAATAAACAGTGCAAAATAATGATGGGTCCTGTGTTATAAGTACTTCAGAGCAAGTAGCCTTTTTTATGGCTTCTCCATGCGTTATAAATGAGTTGGGTGTTTGTCCATTGGCGGATGTAATAACAAAAGTAAATACCAATGGTATGAACAGCCAGTTCATCTTACCTGGAAGAAAATAATTTTTCCATTTTCGTTTTCCCTTTTGGATTAAAGGCATGTGCTCCGGAGTTAATACTGCTGAATTAGTCTGTATGTGAAATATAAACTTACTCTTTGGCAGAAATCAATAACAGTTTGCAAAGCATGAGGATTTATTACCGAAGGATGAAAAACGCGAACTGAAGATTCCATTTTGCCATTTATCGCCATCAAGATAACATCACTACAGCCATGGGTATTTAACGGAAACAACATGGAAACTTTATGAATAATAAATTACAGTCAAATTATGTAAGCGGCTTTAGAATATCAATTACAAAACAGAACTTTCCTTAGAAATATTTTAGTATAGCCAAAAGATAGTAGCAGTTTGCCTGAAAGATTCCCTATAATAGATGATAAAGCATTAAAATGGATGGGTATCCCATTTACTGGTATCCTTGTGTATTACTTATCAGGATTTGGACAGGGCGGTTTTAGCAGTAACAGTGAGTTGATTCATTGGTTGTCTTTTATATTAATATCCTGCTGCATTTGGAACGCGAACCTGTTTTCTCAATACCTTTTGCGCCGGCAATTGCATAAAATAAAAAGGTTATCCTTTCGATTACCAGTACGATTCTGCATTACCATCATTGTTACCTGGGTACTTTCATTCGCATTGTTGTCATCCTGGAACAATTGGCTGGCGAACAATATGTACGATTACAATCAAATTTTTGTTTCACAGGTAATCATGACATTTATCAGCATTCAGATAGGAAGCATTTACGAAATCGTCTACTTAAGTAAAGAAAGAGAATCCGATTTGGTAAAAATGGAAAGAAGTGAAAAATTAAAAGCACAGGCCATGCTGGATGCCTTGAAGAGCCAGATAGATCCGCACTTTATTTTTAATTCATTGAATACCCTTTCCTACCTCATTGGATTTAACCCCCAGAAAGCCAAATTATTCAATGATACACTGGCAAGAGTGTATCGTTACATATTAATCAATAAGGAAAAAGATTTGATACCGCTAAATGATGAAATTGAATTTGCCAGCAATTATTATTACCTGTTGAAAATAAGGTACCATAATGGACTAAATATGGTGATAAAAATGGATGACATATCCGGTGAAATAAATTTTCTTCCACCGCTTTCCTTACAAACATTGATTGAAAATGCCATAAAACACAATCACTTTTCCGAAAAGCACCCATTACAAATTAATATTACAATTTCAACCAATGAGGTAAGGGTAACCAATAACAAAAGCATCAAGAAGTTTGAAATACAATCATCCAAAATTGGATTGGTGAATCTAAATGAACGTTATAAACTAACCGTTAATCAGCATATTTCCATCCCCCCCGACCCGGAGCATTTTACCGTATTACTTCCACTTTTAAAAACATCCGTGATATGATCAACGCTATAATTATTGAAGATGAACAAACCGCGCTCGACCATCTTCGTTACAACCTGCTGCAAACAAGGGAACCTGTAAATATCGTTGCTACGCTTGATTCTGTAGAAGACTCCGTGGACTGGTTACGCAATAACCAGTCGCCTCAACTAATTTTTATGGATATTCAGTTAAAGGATGGCAATTCGTTCAGCATCTTTGAGCAGGTCAAAGTTTCTGCTCCAATTATTTTCACCACGGCTTTTGACAATTACCTTGTGAAGGCTTTTGAACAAACAAGTATTGAATACCTGCTTAAACCTATCAATGAGCCTGAACTGACAAAAGCTATCACTAAATATAAAGATCTGAAAAACCATTTCCTGGGAGATTACGATCAGCTCCTTGGATTTATGTGCGGCAAACCCAGTGGGATAAAGAAAAGAATTGTTGCACGCCGGGGCATTGAGCACCAGAGCATTCCAGTAAGCCAGGTGGCTTATTTTTAT
>Ga0209069_10002024_pt1 | contig 10442 bp, 8 predicted proteins | sample Str013_2_FD_187202 | JGI IMG/M metagenome (GOLD analysis project Ga0209069, IMG submission 187202) | Freshwater sediment microbial communities in response to fracking from Pennsylvania, USA - Straight Creek_MetaG_SC_2013 (SPAdes) (version 2) | ecosystem: Environmental > Aquatic > Freshwater >...
GAGTAAGGCATATCATGCCCCATGCCTCTTACCCCATACCTTATGATTAGCAAGCTTTTAGATTGCGAAATATTTGATTTTGTTATTCTCTATTATCAATTCTAAAACCTATCTTTGCCGCTCTAAAAAAATACATATTAACAAATGAGAGCCCTGGTTAGCATTTTTGCTGCTTTATTGATTATTATTTCCCTGTATCAGCTTTCCTTTACATGGTTCGTGAATAAGCATGAAGCTGCCATGCAGACAAAAGCTAAGAGTTATGTAAACAGGCTATACCCCACCACCGCAGACAGGAAATATCCCGGTAATAAAGAAGCACAGGCTTTGTTCCAGGATACACTGGATGAAACATATAAAAGCCGGTTGCGAAGATTGCTCGACAGCACCAAGGATACTAAAATCACCTGGTGGGGAACTAGCTACCAAAAATCAAAAGAAAGTGAATTATTGCTGGGCCTCGATTTGCAGGGGGGCATCAACGTTACACTCGATATAGCACTCGATGGATTGATCAAAGGGCTGGCAAATAATCCGCGCGATCCTGCGCTGTTAAAGGCTATCTCTCTCGCACAACAGAAAAAAATAACCAGTGGTGGCTCCAATTTTATTGATCTTTTCGGGCAATCTTACAACGAATTAAATTCCGGCGCCAAACTGGCCCCTCTTTTTGCCAATAGTAACCGAAACAAACTGAAATTTGAATCTTCAGATGCCAGTGTAATTGGTTATATAAAAGATCAGGCCGTAGCAGCCATGACGCAAACGTACCAGGTACTCTATAAGCGTATTGACAAATTCGGAGTCGCACAACCAAGCATTAACCCGGATTATAATAAAGGAATTATTACTGTTGAATTGGCCGGCGCTACCGATCCTGAAAGAGTAAGAAACTACCTGCAATCCACAGCAAACCTGCAATTCTGGGAAGTATACAATCTGGGCGAATTGGTAAATCCTGTACAAAATGCAGACAAAGCTTTACAAAATTACCTGAATGGGATAAAAGATATTGCTGTCATTGCCAAAACAGATACTTCAAAAAAAGACACTGTTGGAAGCATGCTCAACCAGAATCCACTCTTTAAAGTGATTCATTTTGCACAGCCACAACAGGATACCAAAACAGGTCAGCCTAGGTATTATGCATTCATTGGACAATCGGCTCTAAAAGATACGGGTACTGCTAACAGTTATCTCAATAACCCCATCGTCCGCAATCAGTTCCCGACAGATATAAAATTTTTATGGGGCAAACAGGAGAAGGATGAGAATGGAAAAATTATTCCATACCTTGAATTGTATGCTATCAAAACATTGCCCAACAATGATAAAGCTAGAATTGAGGGAGAAGTAATTACAGATGCCCGTCAGGATTATGATCCTGTAACAGGTGGTGTAGTTGTAGAAATGAGCATGAATAAACATGGTGCAGATGTATGGGCCAAAATGACCGGAGATAATGTAGGTAAACCCATTGCAATTGTATTGGACGATATTGTTTACTCCGCTCCTTTTGTAAACGGACCGATTACAGGTGGTAATTCCCAGATCACAATGGGCGCCAATAAAAATTCATCGGTGGAAGAGGCCCAGGATTTATCGAATATTCTTAAATCAGGTAAACTAAATGCTCCTGCCAAAATCGTACAGGAACAAGTAGTTGGGCCCACACTTGGTAAGGAAGCTGTACACGGTGGAGCAATGGCCTTCATCATTTCATTCCTGGTGATCTTTACCTTAATGCTGGTTTATTATAATACAGCAGGTTGGGTTGCCAATATTGCATTGATCTTAAACCTTCTTTTCACCATTGGTGTATTGAGCGCTTTGCATGCCACCTTAACAGCGCCGGGTATTGCCGGGCTGGTACTCACCATCGGCATGGCCGTTGATACCAACGTAATTATTTTTGAACGCATCAAAGAAGAACTTACAAGGGGCAAGAGCTACCAGTTAGCCGTAAGCGACGGATACAAACGATCGCTTGCGCCAGTATTGGATGCGCACGTCACTACTTTTTTAACCGCTGCAATTCTTGCATATTTCGGTCTTGGCCCGGTGTTGGGATTTGCCACCACCCAAATGCTCGGTATTGTTTTGTCGCTTTTCTGCGGCATCCTGGTATCCAGGCTGATCACTGATTTCTATACTAACAAAAATCGACATTTTAAATATTTCACATCGCTTTCACGTCGTGTATTTCAACATGCCAATTTTAAATTCATCGAATACCGGAAAGTGGCTTATGGCATTTCTGTGGTAGTGCTACTCCTGGGCATTGGTTCTTATTTTCATGGGTTCAAGAAGGGCGTGGAATTTCTCGGAGGCCGAAGCTATATCGTTAAATTCGATAAACCGGTAAAAGAACAGGTCGTAAAAGATGAATTGCATAAAGCTTTGGGTAAATATCCCGAAGTAAAAACTTATGGCTCCAACCAGCAACTGGAAATCACTACGGATTACCTGGTTGAACAAACAGGACAGGCTTCGGATTCCATAGTTGCAGCCAGATTATTTGACGGATTAAAAACATTCCTTCCTGCAGGAACCACTGCACAGGAATTTGTTGCCACAAATAAATATATACAGCAATCTAAAAAAGTTCTTCCCTCTATTTCTGATGATCTGAAATCCGGATCTATAAAAGCCACCGTATTTGCATTGATCATTATCTTCCTGTATATCTTTATCCGCTTCCGTGACTGGAGGTATTCATTGGGAACTATTTTTGCATTGCTGCACGATGTGTTGGTAATTCTTGCTGTGTTTTCATTCCTGAAAGATGCGGTTCCTTTTCCATTGGAAATTGACCAGCATTTTATTGCTGCAGTACTCACTGTCATTGGTTTTTCTATGAATGATACTGTGATTGTATTTGACAGGATACGTGAAGATACAAGGTTGATGAAAGGAGCCAGCAAATCAGAAATCATTAACAAGGCCATCAATCAAACCCTTAGCCGTACGATTATGACTTCACTAACGGTATTCCTCACCATATTGATATTGTTCCTGGTTGGCGGTGAAGTAACCAGAGGTTTTGCCTTTGCCATGCTGATCGGTGTGATCACCGGTACGTATTCTTCTATTTTTGTGGCGGCACCAATATTGGTCGACCTTGCCCGAAATAAACCTTTGGGGAAATCAAGTGCGGTTGTTGCTACGCCTGTTGCCAAAAACAAACCGGCGTTGACAAAATAAACACCTCTTTAAAACAAAGCGTCCGGCAATCAATTGCCGGTGCTTATAAAAAGGCCTGTTGCAATTACAACAGGCCTTTGTCTTTCATTTTATTCCTTAGAAAAGATTAATTTATGAACGCCTATGATGAGGATGTGCGTGAGGGTGGCGTGGATGATGTCTTACAACATGATGATGTCTTACCTGGTGATGCGGATGATGAACGTGATGCCGGTAAGGTTTTTTTGCCTGATCATTTCTACTGTTTACGCCGGCCATCGCGAATCCCGAAACAGCAAACAATAACAGAACGGATAATACATACGCTTTCATGCTCATTAGATTTTAGTTTTAAAAGAACTTTAAGTTAATAAAAAATTCTGAGTATACGGTATTTGAAATTGCATAAAAAAACGCCGCCTGATGGCGACGTTTTTTTATTCTTAACTTAATTTTATTTAGCCTTGTTTTCTTTGAAACGCTTATCAGCTGTACCATCTTTCTTTAAATGCGTTGTAGCCTGGGGCTTAGCGCCGCCATTCTTGTTTTCTTTATAACGTTTATCAGCAGTACCATCTTTTTTAACGTGCGTAGCAGATGTTGTTGCCGGAGCAGTCGTTGCCGGAGCAGTAGTTGCTACTTTTTCAGTTGTTGCTTTTGCTTTCTTTTCCGTTTTTGCAGGAGCTGTTTGTGCAAAAGAAACACCAGCGAATGTCAATACAAGGCCAAGAGCGAGGATGATTTTTTTCATAATAACATTTTTTCCAAAATTAGAGGATGAAGCCATTCAAAATGAGTATTCCTCTTAAAAAAAACAAAGCTTAACCGATCATTAACAAGTGAGCGCTGGTATCTGCACTTAGCCTGAACAAGGCTCCTCTGTCTCATTATCTCTATCAATGTAGTGCGCCTTCCATTTATAATTAACCAGTACTTAACCATTTTCATAACTTACACTATATAAAGTGTGGCAATTTTGCAATCTCAATTCATTTGGAATTATGCGTTCATCACTTTTAAAATGGCTCGTATTGTTTGCAACTGTACTGATCACCCTGATAGTGATTGTCCAGTTATACTGGCTGACAAAAGTGTATTCTTTTGAACAGAAACAATTCAATAATAATGTGGTGAAAAGTATCCGGGCAGTGTTTGAAGATTTGCAAATGAATGATAATCCCACACTGAATCTTCAGCATTTAATAGTCAACCCACAGGCAGATTATTTTCTTTTTAAGGCCGACACCATCCCGCAAAAAGATTCTCTCACGTTTTACCTGCAGCGTGAATTTGCAGATTTCGATGTATTGACTGACGTGAAGCTGGGCGCCTACAGCAGTACTGACAAAAAATATATCTATCAGGAATATGTGTCCACACCAGCTTCGCGCTATAATGTGCAGACAGTAACTGACCTGCCCACGTACGCACATGATTTTGATCATATCCTCCTGTATTTTCCGCACAGATCAAAATATATCCTGGGAGAAATGAATTTCTGGATCGTTAGCAGCATTGTGCTTTTCCTTTCCCTAATGGGCCTTGCAATAAGCCTATTTTATTTCTACAGGCAGAAATTCCTTGCCGAAATTCAAAAGGATTTTGTGAATAACTTTACACATGAATTCAAAACGCCCCTGGCAGTAATGAAGATTGCCGCTGATGTGCTGGCCCAGCAAAATATCATGCACCAACCCGACCGGCTGGGAAGATATGCCCAAATCATAAAAAACCAGACAGAGCATTTGCAAAACCAGGTAGAACGATTGCTGAAAGCATCTGCCATTGAAAACAGGAAAATACCCATCGAAAAAGAAACCATTAATGCCAACCAACTGATCGAGCAGGCCCTGAATAAAGTGCAACCGCTGGTTGAACAAAAAAAAGCATGGGTGGAATTAAAAGCCGAAGATCAGAAAACAGAAATACATGCAGATGAGGCGCACCTGGAACTGGCCCTGGTTAACCTCTTGGAAAACGCGTTGAAATATTCTGACAACCCACATATTGTGGTGGAAACAGGCAAGCACGACACGGATTTTTTTATTTCAATCAAAGACAATGGCATCGGTATTGAAAAAAAATACATCAAAAATATTTTTAAAAAATTTTATCGGGTTCCTACCGGCAACGTGCACAATGTAAAAGGTTTTGGCATGGGCCTGAATTTTGTAAAGCGCATCATTGATGCTCATGACGGAAAAATTAAAGTGAATAGCCTGCCGGGTATCGGAACTGAATTCAGATTATTAATACCATTCAATTAACGGCATATGCAAACTGTAAAATCAAAAGTGTTATTAGCAGAAGATGATCTTTCGCTCGGATACGTGATCAAAGACAACCTGGCAGATGCAGGCTATGATGTGATATTATGCCCCGATGGACAAGCTGCCATTGATAAATTCAGCAGGGATCAATTTGATATTTGCCTGCTGGACATCATGATGCCCAATAAAGATGGCTTTGCTGTGGCAAAAAAAATCCGCCAGCAAAGCGATATCGTACCCATTCTTTTTCTCACCGCCAAATCACTGGAAGAAGACAAGATCAGGGGATTTGAAACCGGAGCAGACGATTATATTATAAAACCTTTCAGCATGCAGGAATTACTTAAGCGCATGGAAGTTTTTTTAAGAAGAACCCGGAAAATGCATTCTGAAAAATCAATTTCATTCACTATCGGAAAACTTGAATTCGCTTTTACCGACCTGAAACTAACGTCCGACAAAACTATTTTTAACCTCACCCAGAAAGAAGCGGATCTGCTGAAGTTTCTTTGCGAACACCCTAACCGCATATTGAGAAGAGAAGAGGTATTACTTAACGTGTGGGGCAAGGATGATTATTTTTTAGGCAGAAGCATGGACGTGTTTATTACTAAGCTGAGGAAATATTTTAAAGAAGATCCCCTGGTTAACCTCGAAACCATACATGGGGTTGGTTTTCGCTTTAATACGCCTTCAAAATAAATTATCGATATTTCCCTGTTTTACTACAATAAATCCTGCACGGGCCTGTTATACTTCTCATTGAAATATTTTCAAGTTGCGTTAACCGTTGGTTAACTTCAAGAGATTAGCAAAATAAAAAAGCAAGTAATAATTTTGCCTTCCATTTTCGAAAGTTTATTACATAAACAATGAATCATAAAGCGTAACCCCAAAATCAATTTTCAATTGAAAGACTCATGCAAAAATTAACAACTGCACTTTTATTATTCACTTGTCTTTCCTTTTGTTCATCGGCAACATCGCAAATAACCCCTGATACACTTCATCTTAATTTGGATAGCGCTGAGCGTTTATTTCTACAACAAAATTTTTCATTGCTTGCCCAACAATACAATATTGATATTAATAAAGCATTGGTTCAACAGGCGAAATACTGGGACAACCCCATCTTAAACACCGATCAAAATATTTATGACGGAAAATTCTTTCGCCACAATAGCAATTATGGGCAGGTCTTCATTCAGATCCAGCAAATCATTAAAACAGCAGGGAAAAGAAATAAGGCCATAAAACTGGCGAATGACCAGGTGCTGACCGCCATGCATCAATTCAACGACCTGTTGCGCAATCTTAAATTCATTTTGCGAAATGATTTTTCGTCCCTTTACCAGTTGTTGCGTACAGATAAAATTTATTCAACCGAAATCAACGCTGTTAAGCAACTGGTCGATGGCATGGATGCACAATTGAAAGCAGGAAATATTTCCCAGAAAGATGACCTGAGATTAAAAGCACTACTCTATTCTTTACAAAGCGACCAGGCCGATTTACAACGCCAGATATCGGACCAGGAGGCGGATATTCATACACTACTTCAATTGCCTGCCACAAAATTTATTGAACCTGATCTGCCCAATGTAGTAAATACCCAGGGAATAGATCAGCTGAATCTCCAGGAACTAATAGACAGTGCAAAGATTAACCGTCCGGATGCAAATCTTGCCCAAACCAATTTAGCCATTCAGCAACACAACCTGGTATATCAAAAAGCGCTTGCTGTGCCAGATGTAAGTGTCGGTGTGGAATATGATCAACGCAGCAGCTATATCAATAATTATTATGGACTGGCCATTTCGGTCCCCATCCCTATATTGAACCGGAACAAAGGCAATATTGCTGCGGCACAATTATCAATCAAGCAGGCGCAGACGGGTGTTCTCCAAATTCAAAATCAAGTGGAAATGGAAGTTGCAGCGGCCCATCAAAAACTATTGACAATATATCGCCTCAAACAACAATCAGACACAAGCCTGCAAGAAAAATACAACCAACTGTTGCAAAATATGCTGGACAGTTATCGTCAGCGGCAAGTGGGCCTGCTTGAATTCCTGGATTTTTTTGGGGCCTATAAAGATGCACGGACAAAACAATTGCAACAGGAGACCAATCTTAGAGAAGCTATGGAAGAAATCAATCTGGCCACAGGAAAAGACATTATCCGACCGAAATAAAATAAAATCAAAGAATTTCTTATGAACATACGATACCAGGCAGTGATCATATCATCCTTAATCCTGCTCTTTACAGCATGCGGAACAAAAAATACCGATCCTCCAAAAAAAGATAAGGTATGCATCAGCGATACTTTACAAAAAATGATCCGAATCGATACGGTCAAAACAACAAATATCGATGATGAACTGCTGCTTTCCGGAGAAATAGGATTTGATGAGAACAAAGTGGTGAAGATATTTCCTTTTAGCAGCGGCCAGGTGCTCGAGGTAAAAGCATCTTTGGGAGATAAAGTAAAACAAGGACAGGCGCTCGCAATTATAAAGAGCGCTGAAATAGTAGGCAATTACAGCGACCTTGCTTCCGCCGAACGAGATGAGTCAATTGCAAAACGGCAAATGGAAAATGAGGAAAGTCTCTTTAAAAGCGGGATAGCCAGTGAAAGGGAATATATAGAGGCGAAATTGAATTTCGAAAAGTCTTCCGCAGTTGTAGGCAAATTAAAAGAACAGATTGCTATCAATGGAAAAGGCAATACCAATGCAAATGGAACTTATGTTATCAAAGCTCCGCGTGATGGTTATATTGTAGAAAAAAAGATCAATCCGGGGAGTTTTATACGGCAGGATAATGCCGAGAACCTTTTCACAATATCCGATCTTAAAAATGTATGGGTATGGGCCAATGTGTACGAAATTGATATTTCAAAAATAAAACTGGGATATGCAGCTGCTGTAAGTACCCTCGCCTATCCGGAGAAAACATTCACAGGCGAAGTGGATAAAATCAGCGATGTGTTGGATCCGCAAACAAAAGTGATGCGCATTCGGATCAATCTTCCAAATACCACCGGGCTGCTCAAACCCGAAATGTTTGCCAATATTAAAGTAATCAACAAGGAAGGAAGGAAAGCGGTTAGTATTCCCTCGTCCGCGCTTGTATTCAGCAACAGCAAAAATTTCGTAGTGCTCTATAATGGTCAATGCGACCTCCATATCCAGGAAGTATCTGTATTGAAAAATATAAACGGGATTTCCTATATCTCATCGGGATTGCAATCGGGAGATAAAGTAATATCAGAAAACCAAATACTTCTATACAATGCGTTGATTGAATAGGATATCCATGCTCGTGATATCTTCAGTTGGAAACAGAAAGTTGAATAATTAAAAAATTCCTTGCTTTCCGGGAAAAAGGGGAGCGGCGGCTATGAACAAATTTATCAGGCGTATTATTTATTTCTCTTTGCGGCACCGCTATTTTGTTTTTTTTATGACTGCGGTGCTGGTTGCATTCGGCATCTGGAGTTACCGCGAAACGCCTATTGAAACATTTCCTGATGTTACCAATACACAGATTATCATCATTGCACAATGGCCGGGAAGAAGTGCGGAAGAAATAGAAAAATTTGTAACCATACCCATGGAAACAGTTTTGAATTCAGTGCAAAAAAAATCCAACCTACGCACTACATCCTCATTCGGATTATCTTATATCCGAATTATTTTTGATGATGATGTGGATGACGCTTTCGCGCGTCAACAAGTATTTAGCAGGTTAGGTGGAGCAGAATTACCGGAAGGCGTAAAACCTGATGTGCAACCTCCTTACGGTCCCACCGGCGAGATATTCCGCTATACGCTAAAAAGCAATACGCGTTCCGTCCGCGATCTGACAACTATACAGAATTGGATACTCGACAGGCAGTTCAAATCTGTTCCGGGTGTGGCAGATGTAAACAGTTTCGGTGGTGAAGAGCGGATTTTTGAAATCAGTGTAAACCCGGAAATGCTGATCAAATACAATCTCACTTCCCTGGATGTGTACAATGCAGTTGCCAAAAGCAATGTAAATGTAGGTGGAGATGTGATTGAGCGCAATGGGCAAGCATACGTAGTAAGGGGAATTGGTTTATTAAACAATATATCGGAAATAGAAACCATCATCATTCAAAAACTGAACGGCGTCCCCATTATGGTGAAGAATGTAGCTTCGGTTATTGAATCCGGGAAACCTCGTTTGGGGCATGTGCAAAGGGATATGGAAGATGATGTACTCGAAGGCATCATTGTCATGCGCAAAGGTGAAAATCCAGCTGAAGTATTGAGCCGTATCCGCGAAAAAATAAACGATCTGAATCATTCGATCCTCCCAAAAGATGTAAAGATCAATACTTTTTATGACCGCACCAACCTGATGAACTATGCCCAGCACACTGTGATCCACAACCTTATTGAAGGGATCATCTTGGTAACAGTTATTGTATTGATCTTTATGGCAGATTGGCGCACTACCGTAACAGTTAGTATAATCATTCCTTTATCGTTGCTTTTTGCATTTATCTGCATGCATATTAAGGGCATGACGGCGAACCTGCTTTCTATGGGGGCCGTTGACTTTGGGATCATCATTGATGGCGCCGTGGTAATGGTAGAAGGATTGTTTGTGGCCCTCGATCACCGGGCGCGGGAAGTTGGTATGGATAAATTCAACAAACTTGCAAAAATGGGCCTTTTCAAAAACACAGGAACGGAAATGGGTAAGGCAATCTTCTTCTCCAAACTAATCATCATTACCTGCCTGATCCCCATCTTCGCTTTTCAAAAGGTAGAAGGCAAAATGTTTTCGCCCCTGGCTTATACGCTGGGCTTTGCACTATTAGGAGCTTTAGTACTGACGTTTACACTCGTGCCCGCTCTGTCAAGCATACTTCTGAAAAAAGATGTAAGAGAAAAACATGATCCCTTTGTTTTCTCTTACATCTTTTTTCAGAAGTATGCTTGACAGAGCGGG
>Ga0209069_10002025_pt1 | contig 10438 bp, 8 predicted proteins | sample Str013_2_FD_187202 | JGI IMG/M metagenome (GOLD analysis project Ga0209069, IMG submission 187202) | Freshwater sediment microbial communities in response to fracking from Pennsylvania, USA - Straight Creek_MetaG_SC_2013 (SPAdes) (version 2) | ecosystem: Environmental > Aquatic > Freshwater >...
TCATTGATGCGTCCGCTCGAGGCCAGCGCGCGAAAACTCGGCGTGAAAATCCTGTTGCAGCACAGCATGACCGGCCTGATCCGCGAGGGCAATTTTTCCGGCAAGGTTCTGGGAATTACAGCGACGCACGAAGGCAAGACGCTGAATATCGAGGCGAAAAAAGGCGTGGTCATCGGCACCGGCGGCCATACCAGCAACGTGAACTTCAGAAGAATTTTCGATCCCAGGCTCACCGAGGAATATCAGGTGGTGGGCGAGCCCTATTCCAGACAATCCGGCGACGGAGAAATCGCCGCAATGCAGGTGGGCGCGTCGCTGTGGGGCGTGGCCAGTCAAACGGTGGAAACACAGGCGCGTTCGCACATTTTTGAAAAGCCCTACGTGATTGGAAATCAGTTCGGCTATCCGCAAGGTGGCGGGCATCGCGGCGAGAACCTGAAGGATAGCCCGATTGCAGGCATCGCGCGCGGCATTGGTCTTTTTGTCGTGGATTTTCAAAATGTGATTCACGTCAATCAAGTGGGCCGAAGATTTGTGAACGAATTCGCCAATGGATTCGACTGGTGGAATCCCTGTTTGGAATCCAATGGCGGAACAGGCGATGGCGGCGGACCGATCTGGGCGGTTTTTGATGCGGACGCCGTGAAGCGCGAGAGTTGGGTCTGCGCACATCCATTTGTGGATCGCGACGGCTGGTTTTTTAGCGGTCAAACGCTGCAGGAACTGGCGGGCAACATTTCGAGCAAGTATCAAAAGCAGCCGATGCCGGGCGCGGCGCTGGAAGAAACGGTTGCGCGATACAACGGCTTCGTGGATGGCGGCAAGGACGCGGACTTTGCAAAGCCCGCGCCCAAATACAAGATTCAGACGCCGCCGTTTTTCGCCGCATGGTCCACGCCCTGCCTTCACGATTGTCTTTCCGGCTTGCGCATCAACGGCAAAGCCCAGGTGATGGATTTATGGGGCAAAGTTATTCCGGGACTTTTTTGCGCGGGAGAAACCGCGGGCGGATTCAACGAGCACGGGCTGGCGCGGGCCATCGTATTCGGGCGCATAGCCGGACGCGAAGCGGCGCGATCATCGGTCCATGCTTAGGAATTTGCAGGCCGGACAAGTCGAACACTAAATTTCCCGGCACTCGCCGCTGCCCATCCACAATCACTCCCAAGACACACCTCGAATTGAAATGCCGGTCCCTTCCTTGACAGTTCCGAAGAGCAAGCCTACAATCACCCGTTTGTAATAGCTAGTATTAGGCAAACCTTGGGGTCCGACTATGGATAAGAAGCGTCTCGAATACTACAAAAAGAAATTGCAAACCCGGCGCGAGGAATTGGCCAAGACAATCGCTCGGACCGAAGAAGAGGGGCGGACCGCGGATGACGATCCCACGGTGGACCTTGCCGACAAAGCCGCGAATTCTTACACCAAGGAATTCTTGTTTGGCCAGACCAATACCGACCGGGCCATTTTGAATTTAGTTGACGAAGCGCTGCTGCGGATCAAGTCCGGCGCATATGGTTCGTGCATCGAATGCGAAGAGGAACTCCAGCAAAAGCGCATGGAAGCTGTGCCCTGGGCGCGATATTGCGTGAGCTGCGCGGAAAAGCACGAGCAAGGTCTGCTGTAAAGCTGCGTTTCGATTTAATTTCGCACCGCAACCCATCGAAAAGTATTGGCGAGAGCCGGTTGCGCGGGTTAAGTAGCGCAGGCTTCAGCCTGTGGGTTTAAATCTCACACGTGTGAAATCTAAACCCACAGGCTTCAGCCTGCGCTACTCGGAGCTTGGTCGAATTTCCACGACCGGCAAATCCTCCCTACATTTTTGGCCTCATTGGCACCGGCCAAGTTTCTTCTTGGCGCACCACTATCTAAGTTTGTGCCCCGAGACAGGTCTCGCTACTGGTACCGTAATGCGAGGCTTTATCGCCTCGCTATAGGCCAAGAAGTCGAACAAGAAGGCGTGGATGGATAGGACAGCAGTGAAGGACAATCAACCAAAACCTCCCGACCAGGCGAGCGCGCCCTCGCGCACCAAGCCATTCACCTCGCAGGAATACCTGGAAAGTCTGCGCGACGATCGCGAGATTTGGATTTACGGCGAACGTGTGAAGGATGTCACCACTCATCCGGCGTTTCGCAATACCACCCGGATGCTTGGGCGCCTGTACGACGCTTTGCATGGCGAACGCAAAAGCATTCTCTGCACGGAAACCGACACGGGAAGCGGCGGATACACACACAAATTCTTCAAAGCCCCGCGCAACGCCGACGAACTGGTGGGCGCGCGCGACGCGATCGCCGAATGGGCGCGTGTAACTTACGGATGGATGGGACGCAGCCCGGACTACAAGGCCGCTTTCCTGGCCACGCTCGGAGCAAACCCTGAGTTCTACGATCCGTTTCAGGATAACGCGCGGCGCTGGTACAAAAAAGTTCAGGAGGAAGTTACCTTCGTCAATCACGCCGTCGTAAATCCTCCCGTGGATCGCAACAAGGAACTGGCCGACGTGCGCGATGTGTACATGCGCGTGGAAAAAGAAACGGATGGAGGAATTATTGTCAGCGGCGCGAAGGTTGTGGCCACAACCTCGACGCTCACGAATTACAATTTTATCGCCAACAATGGCGCTCCTCCGGTCAGGACCAAGGACTTTGCTTTTGTTTGCATCGTGCCCACCGGTGCGCCCGGCCTGAAATTGTTTTGCCGCCCATCGTATGAAATGACGGCTGCGGCGACCGGCAGTCCATTCGACTATCCGCTTTCCTCGAGATTGGACGAGAACGACTCGATCCTCGTTTTTGACAAGGTCTTTGTGCCCTGGGAAAACGTCTTCGCATACGGAGACATGCACAAGGTAAACCATTTTTTCCCGAAATCCGGATTCCTGCCGCGTTTCATGTTCCATGGATGCGTTCGCCTGGCCGTAAAACTCGATTTCCTGGCTGGATTACTACTCAAAGCGGTGGACGCTACTGGCTCGAAAGAATTCCGCGGAGTGCAGGTGCAGGTGGGCGAACTGCTGGCATGGCGCAATCTGTTCTGGGGCCTCACGGACGCGATGGCGCGCACCACGACTCCTTGGACGCCGGGATACGTCCTGCCAAATCTCGACTACGGCCTGGCGTATCGCGTGGCATCGAGCCAAATTTATCCGCGCCTGCGGGAAATTATCGAAAATGTTTTGGCCAGCGCGCTCATTTATCTTCCATCCAACGCCGCGGACTTCAAGGTTCCGGAAATTCGCAAGTACCTCGATCAATACGTGCGCGGCTCCAACGGCTACACGGCTGTCGATCGCGTCAAGCTGATGAAGCTGGTCTGGGACGCGGTAGGAACCGAATTCGGCGGGCGGCATGAACTCTATGAGCGCAACTATTTTGGCAGTCACGAAAGCATCCGGTTTGAAGTGCTGATGATCGCGGAACAGATAGGCCAGGCCGCGAAGTACAAAGGCTTCGCCGAGCAGTGCATGTCCGAATACGATCTGGACGGCTGGACCGTGCCGGACCTGATCAATCCGGACGACATCAGCCTGATCATGAAAAACGCAAAGCGAAAGTCCTGAGCTTTTTGCCGCGACAATTCTGATTCCCCAATGTTTTGTAGCGCCGGCGTCCCGCCGGCTCCGCGAAGAACTTATCGGCGATGCTTGCTGAAATAATCACCTACTTCTCCGCGCACGAGCTCTTTTTGTTTTAGGGCGCATGTCACCATGCGTGTCAATAGTAATAAGTTATCCTTCCATAACTCCATCGGACGGCGTAGGCTTGGCAAATCGTGTCTCGTATCGCATCTTCCCTGAGTTCGCAATGGCGCGGAATACGCGAGGCTTTGGCCGCGCTGATTTTCCCCGCTCCCTGCCGCATTTGCGGCGAAATGCTGGATACCGGCAACCGAATTCCGTTTTGCCATCGGTGCGTTGCCGAGCTCATGAAGCCTCTTGCCGAACCGCTTTGCGCGCAATGCGGGCGGCCAGTTGTTTCGACCGCCGCGGCACAGGCAATCTCCGATCCTCTGTGCCACATGTGCCGCCGTGGCGCGTACAATTTTGATATGGCGCGCAGCTACGGCGGGTACACCTTGCCGATGGCCCGCGCCGTCCTCATGCTGAAATATCAAGAGGTCATTCCGCTGGGGGGATGGTTCGCGGGGTTGCTCGCCCGGTTGGTGGATCGCAATCCGAACGCATTCGCCGCCGATGCCGTGGTCCCAGTGCCGCTGGATGCAGGAAGGCAGCGCGAGCGCGGCTACAACCAGGCGGAACTAATTGCCCGCCCGCTGGCCCGCCTCCTGGGCATTCCGTTTCGGTCTTATCTTCTGGTTCGTACGAGACCTCGCCCCAACAAGCTGCATCTAACCAGACTTGAGCGTTGGGAGACCGTTCGTGGCGCTTATGCTACGCATAAGACAGCTCAAGTTGACAACCTTCGCGTTTTACTGGTAGATGATGTATTCACCACTGGGGCCACGCTTGACGCCTGCTCGCAGGCTTTGCGGCAGGCTGGGGCAGTCCGGGTGGTGGGTCTGACGGTTGCACGGGCTTTGCCTCAAGTGCTAAACCCGGAAGCTGCAACGTATTACAAAGACTTTGGGGAATGAAAGTATTTGGCCAACCCGGAAGACCTCCCCGGCCGAAACTCCTGCCGGAAGTTCGGGGAGAGAAGCGCCCGGCGGGCGCCATACGCCCCTCTGCTCGAAAACCGGCGATCATGCAAGAGCCGGTCCTTGTCCTGAACGCCACCTTTGAACCCATCAATGTTACCGCCGTGCGGCGCGCCATGGTCCTGCTGATTAAGGGCGTTGCGCAGGCGGAAGAAATAAACCACACGCAAGTTCATTCCGCGTCCAAGTCGCTTCCCGTGCCCTCGGTGATTCGGCTGCTTGCCTACCGGCACATCCCGCAACAGACGCGCGCGCTATCGCGCAAGAATATTCTTTTGCGTGATCGAAACACCTGCCAATTTTGCGCCAGCATCCTGCCTGCTTCGGAGTTGACGCTGGATCACGTTGTGCCTCGTTCACGTGGCGGGCGGTCGTCCTGGGAAAATCTGGTTGCCTGCTGCTACAAATGCAACAACAGCAAGGGCGACCGGACTCCGGAAGAAGCCGGGTTTGCCCTGGCGCGCCGGCCGCGCCCCTTTACGCTGCATACCTCGCGGCAACTGATGCGGCTGATCGGGAATAAAGACGAGAAGTGGCGCAAGTATTTGTTTTACTGAGGCTTGCGCCCCGGGCGGAAACGTCCGGCACGAGGGCCAGCGGCCAGCCCGGCCAGTAATCTAAAATTCTTCTAATCCGAGCAACCTTTTCATTTTCGCGGCGTCTAATTAGACAAACCACTTCAAGGACACACCCCGGGAAGCAGCGTTGGCTCTGCCAAGGCTGCTTCTCTTTTTTAGGGCCTGTTTTTACGGTACTTTTTGGTTTGCTTCTCGCCAGCCCGCCTGAGATTTTTCACGAATTCGCTGAATTGCGGATAAATTTTAGTGGCGTTGAGGTAGTAGGGGCACGGCAGTGCCGTGCCCTGAGGTCGATCCTCAATTCTTAGGAGCAACACCCTTCACTGCCTGAGCACCACGCGCAAGCTCCGCCGCCAGTTTTCCGCCAGGCCGATCCGCAATACTTCGATCTCCGGCGATAAATATCGTAATACGATATCAACGGAGGAATGAAATCGAAATCCGGGAGCCACTAGAAAAAGCAGCGGCGGTTTGGGATTCAAGCGCGTATTCGGAAAATATCCGAAGCGCCGGAAGTCGTCCTGATCGTGATGCCAGCGCACGCGCAGCCAGTAGTCAACCGCTTGCATCACCAGGTGAATATCTTCAAACGCTTTCAGTTCGAGCACCGCCAGGCGCCCCTCTCGCGTGACTCCCAGCAAGTCTATGATTCCGCGATCTCCCGAGGAAAATGCCGGCACCTGCGTATGGATTTGTTTTGGATCGAGGCGCGCGTCAATCCTTGTGGGGTCCGCAGCCACCATGGTTTCCAGCCAGCGTTCCGGCTGAGCCCGGTGGAGCCGATGCTTGGTGTCGGTGGCGAGCGGGTGGCGGTGCGATTCCAACTGCCGCACCAGGGATTCGAGCTTGGCCCATTTTCCCGGGGCCAAAACCTCCTGATGGTCGCCCAGGCCAAACCACATTGTGCCGAGCCGCCATCGCGCGAATTCCAGGCCGCGAAATCGCAGCGTAACTTCCTGCGTAGCCGCCGCCACTCCGATGCGAATGGCATCCGGAGCAAGCCCGCGAATTCGCTCCGCCTGCGGCAGCGCCGCGGCGATGGCCTGCTCGATTTCGCGGCGCGCCACGATCCAGGTGGTCAGATTTCCGGCATCCGAAAGCGGAATCTTCCGCACGCGCCAATATAGCGGGTCGTATTCGTACAGTTCCACTTCCTGCGGAGAAGCCAGAGCCGTGAGGCGGTGTGCGGTGACCGCCGATTTACCGCGCGGCAGGAACAGTCGCAGCCCGGAAACCGAATGGCGCTTCGCGTGGTCTCGTGCATGTTGCAGCCAGATCAGCCCGAACGTCAGAATGCCGTCCAGGGTCGCACTGTCTTCACCGGGAGACGCGCCCAGTAGGGCAATCCCCTCGGAACCGCGATGCGTTAACCCTCGCGTATAGGATCCGGAAAGCGAATGGCGCAGGTCCGCCGAGGTGACCAGCGTATCCACGGTTTCGTCGGGAAAGCGATCGGTGAGAATTTGGCGCAGGCGGTCGCTAAACTGCCCGCGATCCACACGGCGAGATTCGCGAACCGGACTCGCGGCTGCGAATTCCATGCGTGCGTGCCGCGCGTGTCCCAGGCGGATGACCTCCACAACCACGCGCTCGAGGGACTGCTCGGCGACGCGAACCACGCGGCGCACCAGGCTCTGCTGAGCGCTCCACATGTGCAGCAGCGCCGCATCGCCCTGCTCGCGCACTTCATATTGCAGACCATCCAGCGCGGCCAGCCATTCGCCATTTTCCCGCACTTCCGGCGCGCCAGTGGAACACACGCCGTCCAGGGCCCGTCGAAGTTCGGAGGCGAGTTCCATGGCTGTGAATTATATGCGATTACGGGGCGGTTGTTGCGGGTAAAATGTCACGTACCGTGCCAATCCGGCCGGTCGCTTGGTGCACCGATTATTTGAAGGAAAGTCCGGTCACTCGGATCGCGGGATACCCGTTGTTCCACTGCGCGGAGATGTGTTCATAGCCCACTTGAAAATCCCTTTGCTGGCCGGGAAGCATGGGCGAGGCATTCGGCAGAAACAGCCGCTGCGTGTCTCGCAAAACCACTTGATTGAAGGGGTCGTGAAATTCCAGCACGATTTCAATTTGCTTGACCTTGCGGTCCCCGCCATTTTGTACGGCCCCAAATACAAATGTTACTTCCTGATTCAAGAAATTCGCCGCGCGGCTCATTTTTGGTTCCAAAAAATGAATTTGCTGGGCGTAGGCAAGTTCGGCGGGCCCCATGGGCAGAGGCTTATCAATTTCCGCTCCCGCTGGCGAGGCGTAACGGCTGTACAGCACTGCGGTGCTAACTAGCACGGCCACGATCACGATGCCGACTAGAAAGGCGATGGGCAGCCGGCTGCGTTCTTCTGAAGGGATCAAGTGATGCGTCCTCCTAGTACGGATTTCTCAAAATATAATCACGATCTGGTAGGACAGGCTTCAGCCTGTCTGGCTTTCCGAGCGGTGCCGAAAATCTAAACCAGATAGGCTGAAGCCTGTCCTGCTTACCGCCCGGCGCCGAGCCGCTCGATCAGCGAAAAGGGCAGTCCAGCGGTCCTCATGCGCCCTTGAACCGCTGCAATATCGTACGGCACGCGCCAGAATTCAATGACGTGATGATCCAGGTCGGCAATCGCAAAGGCGGCACGCGCGTCGCCATCGCGAGGCTGTCCAATCGAGCCCGGATTCAGAAGGTACCGTGTCCCCGGCTCCAGGCGCTGCGCCGCAAAGTTTGGCCCGGGCTCGGGCCGCAACTGAATCACGCCGATATGTCCGGCGCGATAGGAAAATCCGCCCTGATGATGCGTGTGCCCGAAAAATGTTACGTCGGTCGGAGAATCCAGCAGCCCGCCCATCGCCTGACCCGGCACGAAGACGTATTCATCTTCATCATGGTACGAGCCGTGTATTAACGTGAGATTATCAGCGGTTGCAGGCCCGCGCGGCAATTGTGAAATGTAGGCCAGAGTATCGGGCCGAAGCTGTTCGCGCGTCCATTTGGCGGCAATCCGCGCCACGGGATTGAAATCTTCAAGGTCGGTAAGTCCGGCCACGGCCTTATCGTGATTGCCGCGTATGATGACGGGCGCAAGCGCCTTCATGCGGTCGGTCACTTCGTTGGGATCAGGTCCATAATCCACCAGGTCGCCAAGGCAAAACATGCGCTCCCATCGGCCCTCGACGGCGGCAAGAGCGGCATCAAGTGCCGAGGAGTTCGCGTGAATGTCACTGAGGATTAGAAATCGCATGGGTGGGTTGCAACGGCGACCCGGCGACGATTATAGACGAAATTGATGGCCGTGCATGTTCCAGGTGGGATTTCCCTGGAGGGCTTGTTCAATGTGAAATTTCGTTGACTCACGCCGTTTTTGACTTCGTGAATCGGAAAATAATCTGGCCGATTGTGGGCGATCCGCTGATCTGGAGGACGAGCGCGGAAATTCCCAACCAGAGCAGCCCCGCGACGCAAAGCAGTCCCAGCTCATAAGAACGGCTGGTTGTTGTGGACGCGTAGTTGCGAATCGGGACCAGAGCGGCGTAGCTGATAACCGACGCAAAGACGCAGCGGAAAAGTTCACGATAATCAAGGCCAAGAAGCGAAACCGTGCCGCGCCGGTGCAGCAGGATCGCCAGCGTGGCCGTTTGCAGCAGAATGCCGATGTCAGAGGCAATGGCCAGGCCGGCGGACCCAACGGAATGGTACAGGGCGCTGTAAACGGGAATGGAAATCAGCGTCACGATCGTTCCGGCAATCATCGGCGTAAGCGTATTTCCTGTCGCGTAAAACGCTCGCGCATAGATGGCCTGCGCGGACCACAGAAAAAGTGAAATGGAAAAAATGGCGAAATACAATGTCATCGTAACTGTATCGGCGCGCTGGAATGCTCCGCCGCGCAGGGTTACGTCAATGGCAGGCATGGCCATCGCGACCATGAAGCTGGTAAGAAGAATTGAAAATGCCACGATACGCGAAACCGACTCATTCACGGCGCGCGTGAACGGGGCTTGATCCTGCTTTCCATAAAGGGTCGCGAAAAAAGGCAGCGAGGCAGCCCCCGCAGCCTGTCCAAGCGAGACTGGCGCGGTGAAAAGTTGCTTGGAATAAGTGAGCAGCGAAACCGCTCCGCTGGTTTGCGACGCGAAATAATTGATAATCCAGTTGTCCGCCGTGACCAGCGAGACGCCGAGCATCAACGGAATGGACATTCGCAACCACTCGTGCAGGCCTGGATTGGACCAGTCCAGGATGGGGCTGTAGCGCATGCCGGCGCGGTGCGCCCAGATGAAATTGAGAAGAAATGGTCCCAGGAACGCCCCAGCGACCGCTCCAATTGCAAGCGACGAAGATCCCACGAAGCGATACAGCAAAACACCGCCCAAAATAATTCCGAAGTTATAGATGAGCGGCGAAATCGCCTGCACGGCAAAACGTTTGCGCACCAGAAGCACGGCGGCGAAAACGCCTCCGGCCAGGAAGAAAAGTTGCGCGGGCAGCAGAATGCGTGTGAGTTGCGCACATAGCGCGGCTTTTGCGGGATCGTTTTCAAAGCCTCGCAGCAGGAGCCGCACGTATAAGGGCGCCGCAAATTCGGCGAGCACGATGGCCGATCCCAGCACCAGCGTCATGGTCGTGAGGATCACGGACATGGCGCGCTCGCCCTCGGCTTCGCGTCCGGTATCCCGATATCGCGTGAGCATGCTGACGAATGTGATGGAGGCGGCTCCGCCGACCAGGAAATAAGCAATCATGTCTGGAAGCTGAAACGCGGCGTTGAATGCGTCGGCTGCGGCGCTTCGTCCCAGCAGGTAGGCGATGTATTTTGTCTTGACCAGGCCGATCAGCCGCGAGGCGATGGCCGACCCCATCAGCAGCACCGTTGCCGTGAATGCAGTATGACTGTGCGACGGCCGAAGCACGGACAGGGTGCGTTGCCAACGCGGAGTGGTGGGGATGGAAGACATCTCGATGGTTTTATTTTAGCGAAACATCCAGGGAAACACACAAGTATTCAATGCGAGCAGCCGCAAACGGCAACGGCCGCCGTTATTTTTTGCGTATTTCTCCCGGCCATGAATCGGCCGGAGATCCGCGCTTGAATTTATTTCCAGAAGTTAATCAGGTTCGAGATACGCGCCGGCAGGAAGACCTAACGAATCCACATGCAATCGCCGTAACTGTAAAAGCGGTATTCGGATTCCACCGCATGTC
>Ga0209069_10002027_pt1 | contig 10430 bp, 11 predicted proteins | sample Str013_2_FD_187202 | JGI IMG/M metagenome (GOLD analysis project Ga0209069, IMG submission 187202) | Freshwater sediment microbial communities in response to fracking from Pennsylvania, USA - Straight Creek_MetaG_SC_2013 (SPAdes) (version 2) | ecosystem: Environmental > Aquatic > Freshwater >...
ACTAAAAGCGATGGAGCGCGCGCGGTCACCGAGACCGACTTTGCGCATCTGCCGGAAAAAAAATCGCGCGACGTCATATAAAGGCACGCCCTGGAATCCCGGGGGGAATATTTTTTTACTCCTGCCAGATAGATAACGGAAGGGAGGGGACTGTGCTATTTTACGTTCAAGGTTGATCATGATGCTTGCCGCATTATTTGCCGGCATCTTTTTTCTCCGATGCTCCAATCTTCATTTGCTCGTCCAGTGATTTCTGATACGCTCTTGCAAACTGCAAATGCTGTTCGAAAGTTTCGGCGAAATTGGAATAGCCGGAAAAGTCGGGTTTCGCCACAAAATACAAATAGTTTGTTGCAGGCGCGGTTAAAACAGCCTCCAGCGTTTCAGGTGCCGGAGTGCATATTGGCCCCGGCGGCAATCCTGCATATCTGTAAGTGTTATAGGGTGATTCTACCTGCAGGTATTTTTCATAAATCCTTTTCAATTCAAAATTATGGAGTGCAAATTTGATGGTAGGATCGGCAGCCAGCTTCATGCCTTTGTGCAGGCGGTTAATGTATACGCTGGCTACCTTAGGTTTGTCTTCCCGCCGATTGGTTTCTTCTTCCACGATAGAAGCAACGATATAAGCCGTGGAAGGAGTTAGTCCATGTTCTTTTGCCATTTGCACTCGTTCGGGTGTCCAATAATTTTTATAGTTGGCAAAAAGTTTTCTGAATACTTTTTCAGGTGTTGTATTCCAGAAATAACTATATGTATTGGGGAAGATGGCCGTCATCACAGTATTGGAATCGAGCCTGAATTCTTTAAGTGAATCCGTATTATTCAAAAAGTCAATGAAGGATGCGGAGTCGCATTCAAGTTTTTTTCCTACCAGCGAAGCAAGGTCCTCTTTCGTTCTGAGTTTAGTGATAATGAGATTGACCGGAGCCTGCCGGCCTTTATCGAGCATGTGCAGAAGCGATAGCAGGTTCATGCCCGAATGAATCTCATACCTTCCTGCTTTCATGTGTTCCGGATAATCCATCCTGTTGGCCACCCATTCAAATATGCCTGGATTTTTAACGACAGTATCCCTTCTCACGAGGTCCATCAGCTCGGGAAAATTCATCCCGGTTTTTACAAGCAGAAAATATTTGTCACGCTTGAACCCGGTCGCATCACCAGCCAGTTTCCAGCCGGCGAAAATGATTATAGCAGCAATGATTGAAAGGGAGGTAAAAAGGATCCTTTTCTTCATAGGAATGAAAATTATAAGCCAAAATAAATAAAAAACCCCGCCTGTGAAAGGGGCGGGGTCGTTAATAAGTTATAACGGCCGTTTATTTGGCGGGTTGTGTCGGTATGGCCGAAGGCTGATTCGGTATTCCTTGCGTAGTAACCGGCTTAACATCCTTAAGCTGGCTGTTGCTTACTTTAGGTATAAACACTGTAGAAAAAAGGCAAAGCAGCACTACCACTATGGCAAGTACCCAGGTTCCTTTTTCCAGCACATCGGTTGTTTGTTTAACACCCATGATCTGGTTGCTGAACCCGGCTACATTGCCTGCCAGTCCGCCGCCTTTGGGGTTCTGAATCAATACAATCAGGCCCAGGAAAATGCAGGCCACAATAATCAGGATTACGAAAAAAATCATGTCAAATCGCTTTTAATTTGTTGAATGCGAGCTGCAAAATAAGCGCTTTTGGAGGGATTAAGCAAACTTAATTTCTGATACAAGTCAATGGCCCTGCCGTTTTGACCCTGCAGCGCAAGCACTTGTGCCATGGCTTCTGTAATGACTTCTTTTTCTTCTATTGAGTGCTCGGCGATATCATGGATGGTGGCCTCCGTCATGGCGCTCATTTCGGATTCCAATAAAGTTTTGGGAAGGCGTTTCATGATCTTCAGCCATGCTGTAAAACTTTTCAATTGCTTACCAAACTTATCTGTCGGATTTTCTTCCTGGATAAACCGAATACCCTGAGAGGCAAAATAATCAACAGTATGATAAGGTGTAAATTGCAGTTCATCGCCGGCAATTTCAGCGACCGTTTCAGTGGATACTGCTTTAAATTCCTGAACATCAGGATACGCAGATTCAACGGTCAAAACAGCGCTCTCTTCTGAAACGGATTTCTCTTCTACGACCTTGGATCCCTGCCCAAATTGCAAAACGATAGGATTTTCCATCGGTTGTGAGGCTGGTTCTTCCTCTTTAATATGAGCAGGTTCCCAAATAGACGGGTTGTGTTCAAAAAATACCCTTGCCTCTTTTTCTTCTTTTTCTATATCCTCTAAGGCAGGATCGATGTGCACCGACTGTTGAATTTTGTTCCCTTCATCCGGAACCAGTAATTCGTTTTCAGCCAGTAAAAATGCCGGGTTATCCTGGAATGGTTTTACTAATTCGGGGATCTGTGCGATGGACACTGGTTCTTCTTCTACAGGTTCATGGACGGTTTCGGGTTCTTTCGCAGAAAACTCTTTTTCCCAGAAGAATGGGGTTCTTGAATGCGTTTCTTCCGGCACCGGGTCCTTCACTTCTACAATCGATTCCTGCAATTCAACAACAGGCGGATCCTCAACAGGTTCCTGATATGTTTCAAACACAGGAGTTGCAATGATTTCCTCATGTTCAATTTCGGGAACAGGTTCTTCGCGGAAATCATCCGGCTCATGGAAATTCAATCCGTTCTCAACCTCTATCTTGTCATTATTTAAGTCTGATGATTCAATTTCTATGGCCTGCGAAAAATCGTTGATGGTATTTGTTTCAGCAGAAATCGACTCAGTGATTGATTTGGTAGTTGAATGGGAAACTTCTTCAAATTCTTTTGCCAGCTCTTCATTCCGGTTTTCCACCACGGTATCCGGTTCAGGATCTTTCCCGAAAGAAGAAAAATGAGTTTCTGTAAGATGATCTTCATCCCGGATCACTTCCCGGATGGGTTCCTTGTCCTGAATAATCGACTCTTCGAAATAGGAGGATGTTTCCTGTGAAGATGAATTTCGGTCGGACCATATTGAACTTTCTGATCCAACGATATCCATGGGAGATTCCATCCCTTCAGGGTTCAATTTTACTGGAGCCGGAATCTTATCAATAACCTGTTCAGGAGTCTCTAACAACCATTGCAACCAGAAAGGGTTGGTGAAATACAGTGCGGTCTTTTGTGTTTCGGATGAAAATTCTTCCGAAGCGTCCAGCTTCAGTCGTTTTGAAAGAAAAAAATGCACAGCGTTGAAAGAAGGAAATTCCTCCAGCAAATCTTTCAGGTCGCTTACCGGTACTTCTTCCAATCTTCGCGTACCAAATAAAAGCTCCAGGATCTGGTCTGTTTTTCCTGTCATAACAAGCGATTACCAATTTGAAAAAAGTCGGTTAAATATTTCATCGGTCATATTACTTACAATGGTCGATGTAAGCTGAGCCTGTGCCTCGTTAATGCTGATGCTGGCCGAAAAATCAAAATTACGCGTTACATCGTCTTCAAAATCCTTGGTTCCAACCGAAAGCCGATTGTGAAATTTCAAATGTACGCTCACGGTTAACCGGTTCGTTGCTGCCTGCTGGCTTGTTACGCCGGAGGTTGAAACATTATAGTTCGAAACATATCCTTCCACTTCGTAATCGGCATCTTCCTGTACCTGCGAAAGACGGGTCTGGTTCGTAATCTTTTGCTTGAGTTTGTCCGTTAACTGCGGACTCAACTGGGGATCCACAAACTGCGCCCGGTTTTCAATATAATTGATGCGAATCGACTTTACTTCCTTAGGTATGGAAACATCCTTGAAGGTATACACTTTGCAGGAAGAAAGGAGTATCATGAATAAAAGGCAATAGGCCATGGGCAATTTGCAACGAGCAACCAAATACGAGGAACTCGTCAAGCTGTGCCTTTGCTTATTGTTTATTGTGTAGTGCCTATTACTATTCATTGATATCATATTCCTTCAGTTTTCTGTACAACGTTCTTTCACTGATGCCGAGATCCGACGAGGCATCTTTTCTTTTTCCTTTGTGTTTTTTGAGTGCCTTGATGATCAGTTCTTTTTCTTTGTCCATAATGCTCAGTGACTCCTCTACTTCCTCGTGATGATGAATGTCATTGTGATCATGGATCATTACCGGCTGCGCATTGGCAAAAGAGGGTGCGTTTACGGAGGGTTGAAAATTATCGGGCTGCACTTTCAGCTCCTTCAGCTCATTAAAATAAGGATTGTGCTGAATAGAAGCTGAGGAAGGATTTTGCAGGATCTCAACAAACATTTTTTTCAACTCAGTCACATCTTTCTTCATGTCAAAAAAGAGCTTGTACAGGATCTCACGTTCATTGGAAAAATCATGCCCATTACCCGACAGGCTTCCGTTTGCGGAAACAACCATGGGCAAACGATTATTGTTTTCCGGAATAAATCGCCTCAGTTGGGTGGCGCTGATTTGTTTGTCGATGGATAACACAGAGATCTGCTCCGCAATATTCTTTAATTCGCGCACATTACCCGGCCACGAATAGTTAATTAACAGGTTTTTTGCCTCCTCATCCAGTTGAACCGGCGCTGCCTTATAGCGCTCTGCAAAGTCGACCGCGAACTTTCTAAAGAGCAGGGGAATGTCTTCTTTACGATCCCGGAGCGAAGGCACCCTGATAGGTACTGTGCTAAGACGATAGTAAAGATCTTCCCTGAATCTTCCTTTATCGGTAAGCTCCAGCAGATCTTTATTGGAAGCGGCGATGACCCTTACGTCTGTCTTCTGAACTTTGGAAGATCCGACACGAATGAATTCGCCAGCCTCTAACACCCGGAGCAGCCTTGCCTGTGTTCCGAGGGGAAGTTCGCCAATTTCATCAAGGAAAATAGTTCCTCCGTTCACCGTTTCAAAATAACCCTTCCTCGAATCTACCGCGCCGGTAAATGAACCTTTTTCGTGACCGAACAATTCCGAATCGATGGTTCCTTCCGGAATGGCACCACAATTCACAGCGATGAAGGGATTGTGTTTTCGTGCTGACAATGCATGAATGATCTGCGAAAAAATTTCCTTTCCCACACCACTTTCTCCCGCAATGAGTACCGTAAGATCCGTATTGGCAACCTGGATCGCAACCTGCAAGGCATAGTTCAACGCCGGTGAGTTGCCGATAATACCAAAACGATTTTTTATCGATTGAATTTCCATGATATCTTATTCTACGCTATTTTATCTGTATTAATTTTTCAATTGCCAATTGCCATTTGACTCCGGACTATATCAACCTTTCCCATCAACGTTGCGCTCGTGCAATCCACGATGTCTACCATAACATAATCTCCTTTACGAAACGCGTGACTCTTTTTCGGGAATAGAACTACTTTATTATGACTCGTTCTGCCCATCCAGACTTCACTGCTCTTTTTAGAATCCCCTTCGATCAGCACTTCAAATCTTTTGCCGAGATCTTTCAGATTGCTTTCCTGTGAAAGTATCCTTTGCAACCTGACAATTTCATCAAGCCGTCTCTTTTTGGTTTCTTCGGGTATATCATCCCGGTAGCGTCTGGCTGCGAGTGTTCCGGGCCTTTCACTGTAGAAATACAGGTAGCCATAATCGAAGCCCGAGTATTTCATCAGGCTGAGCGTCTCCTGGTGATCTTCTTCCGTTTCGCCGCAAAATCCAGAGATAATGTCTGATGTTATTCCACAACCCGGAAGCAGTTCCCGTATCCGATCAATTTTCGATAAATACCACTCCCTTGTATAGGTCCTGTTCATACGCTGCAGTACTTGCGTTGAGCCACTTTGTACCGGCAAATGAATGCATTTGCAAATGTTGGCATGGCTTGCCATGGTATGCAACACATCGTCGGTGATGTCTTTGGGATGTGAGGTGGAAAAACGAACGCGGAGCAGCGGAGAAATCATCGCTACGCTTTCCAGCAGTTTCGCGAAAGTGATGGGTTCATGCCAACCACCATCAGGCGCGTCTGCGGTATAGTAATAACTGTCTACGTTTTGTCCAAGTAAAGTAATCTCCCTAAATCCCTGGCTGAACAATGCTTCACATTCTTTTACAATCGATGTCGCATCCCGGCTTCTTTCGCGTCCACGGGTAAAGGGTACTACACAAAACGAGCACATATTGTTGCATCCGCGCATGATGCTTACAAATCCGCTGATAGCATTGCTGTTTAACCGAATGGGGGAGATGTCTGCATAGGTTTCTTCCCGGCTGAGCAGCACATTGACGCCTTTTTGTCCGCTTTCCGCATCTTCGATCAACGCCGGCAAACTACGATAAGCATCGGGTCCAACTACCAGGTCAACCAGTTTTTCTTCCTCTAATAATTTATCCTTCAGTCTTTCTGCCATGCAGCCCAGCACACCGATAAGCATGCCTGGTTTAGATCTTTTGGCTTGCCTGAAAATATGTAACCGGCTGCGAACAGTTTGCTCCGCTTTTTCGCGGATGGAACAGGTATTGACCAACACCAGGTCGGCATCTATAAAGTTACCGGTAGCGTTAAATCCATTGTCCTGAAGTATCGAAGCTACAATTTCACTATCGGCGAAATTCATGGCGCAGCCATAACTTTCTATGTAGAATTTTTTAGGAGCCAAAAGTTGCTCTTCTGCTACCGGTGCAAAAGCTTCACCCTGCCTCGATTCATCATGCACTTTTATATTGACAAGGTCCAGCATTTTCTTCAAATCATTAAGTCTGCAAAAATAGTCAAAAGGAACGAGAAAAATGACAGGATGGCAGGAGAAGCAGTCGAAAGTCGGTAGTCGAAGGCCAGCTGTTTTTGTCTGAGTTGCAATTCTTTGATCCGGGGATGCTAACAAGCTGGAACGGCACCAATCCAGTAATCCTATCATCCGGAGGATTCAAATTCAGACAAAAAAGAGCGGAAGACGGGACTCGAACCCGCTACCTACAGCTTGGGAAGCTGTCGCTCTACCGGGTGAGCTACTTCCGCTTATTTGATTTAAACCCTATGAAATTACCTGGTTTTTAAATTGAATCTTTTTGCTTAGCCAGCTTTCTTTAACGGGGATGATCCAGCGATTTTCGAGTTCTTCTTTGGTTTGAACCGTATTATTAAAGTATAGGGTGTCCGGTTCGATGAAATTATTTTCGGCGGCATAATTGACCTGTGACAGAGGAATCAGCTCCACTTTATTTTTCGAAACAAAAGCCAACAGCTGGCGATCGAATAACTGCACTTTCAGATCGGATTCTATTTGCTTAACAAGCCGCACGGAACTATCGGTGCTGCAACCGCTGACACCCGTGGCGGCTTCATCGGCCATTAATATAATGAATTGACCAAAGAATAAATTTCCATATCCTTTAACGGGTGCACCATGTGATTGCCATTGCTGTGCAAATTCATTCAACTGGTCCTCAATCTGCAAGGCCTCGCTCAGGGTGAACATGCGATTGCTTTGATAGATCCAAACTCTTGAATCGGCGTTGAAATCTTTTGGTAACAGATCCTTGTATTCGAGATTCATGGTGTAAAAATAAGTTATAAAATTTTAACCGTCTGCCCGGCATTATTTCACGCAAAGACGCAAAGGAGGCGCAAAGGCGCAAGGGGTGCTTTTATGAAGGAAGGCTTTCGGCGATCAGTTCTGCGATATCCATTACCCGTACAGACTCTTCTTTTTCGGCATGTTTAATTCCGTCGGTGAGCATGGTATTGCAGAACGGGCAGGCTGCTGCGATGATGTTGGCGCCAGTATCTATTGCTTCGCCTGTTCTTTCGAAATTGATGCGGGTGGTTCCTTTTTCTTCTTCTTTGAACATTTGTGCGCCGCCGGCTCCACAGCAGAGACCTTTGCTTCTGCAGCGTTTCATTTCCACGAGTTCTGCATCCAGCACCGCCAGTACTTTTCGCGGCGCATCGTATACGCCGTTGGCACGCCCGAGATAGCAACTATCGTGATAGGTTATGCGCTTTCCGATAAAGCTACCGCCTTCGCGTAGCCGAATCTTTCCGTCGTCTATCATCTGCTGAAGAAAGAGCGTGTGATGTATTACTTCGTAGTTTCCGCCAAGTGGCGGGTATTCATTCTTCAAAATATTAAAACAATGGGGACAAGCCGTTACAATTTTTTTGATCCCATAATTATTTAATAACTGCACATTTTGGTAAGCCATCATCTGGAACATGAATTCATTGCCTGCGCGCCGCGCCGGATCTCCGGTGCACAATTCTTCTTTACCCAATATGGCATATTTCACACCCAGGTGATTTAGTATGGTAGCAAAAGCCCTCGTGATCTTTTGTGCGCGCTGATCGAAGCTGCCTGCGCATCCCACCCAAAAAAGAATTTCCGGCGACTCGCCTTTCGTTGCCATTTCGGCCATGGTTGGTACCTGCATGTGGCTTTGCAATTTATTCAAATCTAAGTCAAAAGAAGGAGAGTTGATAGTGGGAACCAGATCGTGAATAGTGGATTGTGGGGAGCTGACAAACATCAAAAAAGTATTTTTTTATATCCACTATTCACTATCTATTATCCTCAGTCTCAAGCCCACTGTCGACTATATATTCCCTAACTTTAAGCCGAAATATAAATAATATGGCTGTGGATGAAAAGATGCTGCTGATCCGGAACTATGATTTATGGTGTAATCTATCCGACGAGGAGTACGACGAGCTGAAAATCGAACACCGGTTTATGGAGGTGCCCAAAGGCGAATACATTTATTTTGAGGCGTACAATCACAATAAGATCTATTTTCTAAAAGAGGGTTATATCAAGATCGGCTATATCGACGACGAAGGCAACGAAAAAATCAAGGAAATAATTCAGAAAGGTGAGCTCTTCGGACAATTCACGCTCGAAAGAAGTAACCTGCACGGCGAATTTGCCCAAGCCTATAAGGATAAAGTCAGCCTTTGCGCATTTACCATCGACGACTTTGAAAAGATACTTCGTAAACGGCCCGACCTCGCACTCAAATACAGCAAGCAGGTAGGTGCAAAACTCCGAAGCATTGAAAACAGGCTGTTGAACCTGCTGAATAAGGATGTTAAAACGAGACTAATCCATTTTTTATGGCAGCTGGTGGAGCAGAAACTTGGTGAAAACAGACCCGAAGGATTTTGTATCCCTAATTATCTCACCCATGAAGATATCGCCAACCTCATTGGATCGAGCAGGCAAACTGTAACTACTATGATCAATGAACTGGAACACGAAGGCATCCTTTCCTTTAACCGCCAACAAATCTGTTTCCTGGATGTTAAAAAACTTCAAAAACGTATATCTGTCATGTAATTGACAAAGGCGTGCTCAAAGGCCGGTTAAGTTTGCTAAAAATAACTGAGACATGAAAGCTTGGATGATGACATTAGCCGGTTTGGTAATCACTGTTTCTGTTTTTTCCCAGGATGAAGCAGCTTTGCATAAAAAGCATTTTAACCTGGAAAAAGGCATTGCGATCAATGGGTATGATCCGGTTGGATATTTTACACAGGGCAAGCCGGTTAAAGGCAGTAAGGATTTTGCGGTAGTGGACGAAGGCGTTACTTACTATTTTTCTTCTTCTGCCAGCAAAGAGGAATTCAAAAAAAATCCAGCCAGATACGAACCGCAATATGGCGGATGGTGCGCTTATGCTATGGGTAGTAATGGAACCAAAGTAGAAGTGGATCCCGAAACTTTTAAAATAATCAGTGGCAAACTATACCTGTTCTACAATAAATTTTTCAACAATACCCTTAAAAGCTGGAATAAGAATGAATTGGTACTGCAACCAAAGGCAGAAGCGAATTGGCAGAAAATTTATCATTGAATCACTTGTCAACCATGAAATATAAAAACTTATTCCTTTGGATTTTGCGCATAGTCGCAGCCGTTATCATGCTTCAGACCCTTTATTTCAAGTTTAGCGGCCATCCTCAGTCGGTTCATCTTTTTACGATCCTGGGCTTGGAACCCTGGGGAAGGATTGGAACCGGGATATTAGAGCTTATTGCGTCTATTTTAATACTCAATCCCCGAACAACAGGTTATGGTGCGTTGCTTGGAATGGGTTTGATGGCAGGCGCACTTTTTTTTCATCTTACCAAACTGGGGATTGTTTTCGACGGGGATGCGGTGCTTTTTACCTATGCCGTAATCACGTTCATATGTTGTGCGCTTTTAACTTTCTTTTATAGAAAAGCTTTAATTAAATTAGTGACACGATAGTCTAATCCTGGAATGATGCTGCCCATTGGCCCATCAAAATTATTGTGATATGAAGAAAATCGTTGTCCTTTTCACCTTTCTGTGTTCCACTCATTGGATGCTTGCGCAATACAAGCCCATTGCTGAAGGAACCTCCCTGAATTTCAAAGTGAAAAATTTTGGCTTCAATACGAGCGGTTTTTTCACCGGCATCAATGGCACGATTCAGTTTGATCCTGGCAATGCAGGCGCTTCCTCTTTCAATGTAACCATTGATGCA
>Ga0209069_10002028_pt1 | contig 10429 bp, 9 predicted proteins | sample Str013_2_FD_187202 | JGI IMG/M metagenome (GOLD analysis project Ga0209069, IMG submission 187202) | Freshwater sediment microbial communities in response to fracking from Pennsylvania, USA - Straight Creek_MetaG_SC_2013 (SPAdes) (version 2) | ecosystem: Environmental > Aquatic > Freshwater >...
TCTGTGAACCGCTCGAACAGGGTGACGCGGTGGCCGGCCCGCGCGAGCAGCAAGGCCGCCGTCAATCCCGCCGGGCCGCAGCCGGCGATCGCGATGGTGAGCCCGGCCGGGATGACTCACCCCCCCATCGCCGTCTCGACGAGGCGCGCCCAATAGGACGCGCCCACCGGGATCGCGGCGTCGTTGAAATCGTAGGCGGGGTGATGCAGGCCCGCGGTATCGCCGTTGCCCATCCAGATCATCGCCCCGGGCCGCGCGTTGAGCATGAACGAGAAGTCCTCGGCGCCGAGCGAAAGCGGCGCATTGGTGCTGACCCTGGCCTCGCCCGCAACCTCGGCGGCGACGGCGGCGGCAAAGCGGGTCTGGGCCTCATGATTGATGGTGGCGGGGTAGTAGCGCTGGTAGTCGATGTTGGCGGTGGCGCCGTGGGCCTTGGCGGTCAGATCGACGAGCGTCCTGAGGCGCGCCTCGATCATGTCCTGCACGGCTGCGTCGAAGGTGCGGACGGTGCCTTTCAGCGTGGCAGAGTTGGGAATGATGTTGTGGGCGGTTCCGGCCTCGAACACGGTGACGGAGACGACTGCCGACTTCACCGGATCGACGTTGCGGGCGACGATCGACTGCAGCGCCGTGACGATCTGACAGCCGGCGACGATCGGATCGACCGAGAGCTGCGGATAGGCGGCGTGCGCGCCCTTGCCGGTGATCTCGACCGTGAAGCGGTCGGCGGCGGCCATGAACGGGCCCGGCCGCAGCTCGAAGGCGCCGACCGGCAGGCCCGGCTTGTTGTGCAGGCCGAACACCTCTTCGATGCCGAAGCGCTCCATCATGCCTTCGTTGACCATCTCGCGGCCGCCGCCGCCGCCTTCCTCCGCCGGCTGGAAGATGAGCACCGCGGTGCCGGCGAAATTGCGGGTCTCGGCCAGATACTTGGCGGCGCCGAGCAGCATCGAGGTATGGCCGTCGTGACCGCACGCGTGCATCCTGCCCGCGGACTGCGATTGGTAGGAGAGGCCGGTTGCCTCCTCGATCGGCAGCGCGTCCATGTCGGCCCTGAGGCCGATCACCCGGGCTTTGCCGGTGCCCGGTCTATTGCCCCGGATGACGCCGACGACGCCGGTTTTGCCGATGCCGGGCACGACCTCGTCGCAGCCAAACGCGCGCAGCTTGTCCGCCACGACGCCGGCGGTGCGCAGCTCCTGGAACCCCAGCTCGGGATGGCGATGAATGTCGCGGCGCCACAGCGCGATTTCCTCGGAAAGCGCGGCGATACGGTTGATGACGGGCATGGGGAGACCAGGGTGAGGGGTGCGCAGGCGCCAGGACGGCCCAGACAACCCGACCGGACAGGGCACGTCAATCGGGAACCGCCAAGGGGTTCGCCAGGGACCTGCAGCGACCGCGCCCGATTGCGGCTGTGCTAATCTACCCTTCTCCCGAGCCGAGGATGACCGCTGATACGGCCGCTGGGGATCAGTCCATGGTCAGACAACGCGATCACAGAGGGAACGGCATGCCGGCGGAGGGACTATACGTGCGCGCGCTGCAGCTCGGGGAGAACCTCGAGATCAAAGGTTTGGAACGGGAAGATTCCTTCTCCACAAATCCATTGGCGTTCCGCACCGGCAGCGGCGGCACGGTGACGCTGTTCAAATCCGGGGCCGTGGTCTTTTTCAACATGACGCCGGTCGAGGAGGAAGATCTCATCCGCGGGCTCGGCCGCCGTATCATCGATCCGCTCGATGAGCGGGAAATCGAGACGACGCAGATCCTGGTGAAGGGCGGCGACGAGGAGCTGGTCGCATTGAAGGGGGCGCTGCAGGTCAAGAGCGCGGACGCCAATCGTCTGCTGCTGATTGCCGAGGCGCTCGCCGTGTCGGTCGCGCTCGCCCACGACGAGCGGCGCATCGCCCGGGCCTTCGAGCGGATCGAGCCGGTTGCAACCTCCCTCATCAAGCGGCACCTTCCGGCCGGCCCGCAATCGGCGCTGCTCGAGCAGATCGGTGAGGCACTGCTCATCCAGAAGCGCCTGGCCGGCCGCGTCGACCTCGACGAAAAGCCCGATGTGCTGTGGGACCACCCGGAGCTGGAGCGGTTCTGGGCCAAGCTGGTGGACGAGTACGACCTTCCCGCCCGCGCCCGCGCCATCGAGCGCAAGCTGGTCGTGATCCGGGAGACCGCGGACACGATCACCGATCTGATCTCGACCCGCACCAGTCACCGGCTCGAATGGTTCGTCATCGCCCTCATCACCATCGAGATCGCGCTCGGCCTGTTCGATCGGTTCTTCAGGTAGCCCGGGACAAGAAGCCGGGCACCGGAGTAATTTGGTCGCCCGTCACATCGGAACCCTTTCACAACGAGTCCCCCCATGCCCAGCACCATGTTCGATTCCGCCATCTTCCGCGATATGTTCGGCACCCCCGAGATGCGGGCGATTTTCGCCGACGAGGCGTATGTGGCCGCGTGCGTCGCCGCCGAGGTGGCGCTCGCCAAGGCGGAGGGGCAATGCGGAGTGATCCCGCAAGAGGCGGCGAAACAGATTGCCGCCAGCGCCCGCGCCGAGGGCTTTGATCTCGCCAAGCTCAAGCAGGAAGCCGACAACGTCGGCTATCCGATCGTCGGCATTGTGCACCAGATGGCCAAGCAATGCGGCGAGGCCGGCCGCTATATCCACTGGGGCGCCACCACCCAGGACATCATGGACACCGCCACCGTGCTGCAGGTGCGCGAGGGCCTGCGGCTGATCGAGACCGGCCTCACCGACCTCAAGGCAAGCCTCGCCCGCCTCGCCCGCGAGCACCGCGACACCGCCATGGCCGGACGCACGCATCTCCAGCATGCGCTGCCGGTCACCTTCGGCTACAAGGCGGCGATCTACCTCTCCATGATCGAGCGGCATATCGAGCGGCTCGGCCAGCTGCGACCGCGCGTGCTCATCGGCCAGTTCGCGGGCGCGGTCGGCACGCTCGCCTCGGTCGGCGAGAAAGGACTCGAGGTGCAGGCGGCGATGATGGCCGAGCTCGGCCTCGGGCAACCCGCCATCACCTGGCATTCGGCGCGCGACGGCCTCGCCGAAACCGTCGCGTTCCTGGCGCTGATCGCCGGCAGCCTCGGCAAGATCGCCACCGATATCATGCTGATGATGCAGACCGAGGTCGGCGAGGCGTTCGAGCCATTCGTGGCCGGACGCGGCTCCTCCTCGACCATGCCGCAGAAGCGCAATCCGATCTCCTGCGAGCTGATCGTGGCCATGGCCCGCATCACCCGCGAGCAATCCGGCCTGATGCTGGACGGCATGCTCGCCGATCACGAGCGCGCCACCGGCCCCTGGCACCTGGAATGGAGCGCGCTGCCGACCGGCTTCCTCGCCGCCTCGAGCGCGCTGCGGCAGGCCAATTTCATGATGGCGGGGCTGATCGTCGACAAGGCGCGGATGCGCAAGAACCTCGACATCTCGGGCGGCCTCATCGTCGCGGAAAAGGTGATGATGGTGCTGGCTCAGCACACCGGCCGCGGCGCCGCGCACGATCTCGTCTATGGTGCCTGCCGTGCGGCGCTGGATGCGGGCACGCCGCTGCTGGATGCGCTTCTCAAGCAGCCGGACATCACCAGGCACCTCGACGCCAAGCAGCTCGCCGAGCTGGTCGACCCCGCCCGCTACGTGGGGCTTTCCGGGGCGATGGTCGATCGGGTTTTGCAGGGGGGATAAATCGGCCGCGCCGGCGAGCCCGGCAGGCCTCATCCGCCGATGATGCCGAACTCGCTGAACGGGATGAAGTCAACCGGTTCGCCGACCCGGATATCGCCGCGCTCCTCGGCGATCTCGATGAGGCCGTCGGCCGCCCTGAGGCCGGAGATCAGTCCCGACCCGTCCCTGGCGAACTTATCGACCAGCAATTGGCCATCGGGGCCCTCGCGCAGCAGGCCGCGCCAGAATTCGCGGCGCCCGGGCTTGCGGCCCTTGAACGCGAAAGCGGCCGGAAGCTGGTAGCGGCGCGGCTCGGGCCAACGCTGCCCGCCAAGTGCCGCCAGCAGCGGACGCACGTACATCAGGAAGCACACGAACACCGCCACCGGATTGCCGGGCAGGCCGACGAACACGCACGTTCTGGCGGCTGCCCCGCTGCCGGTCGCGATCTGTCCGAACGCCATGGGGCGACCGGGCTTGATCGCCAGCTGCCAGAGGTGGCAGGTGCCGAGGCTGGCGAGCGCGCGGACCATGTGATCCTCCTCGCCCATGCTGGCGCCACCCGACGAGATGATTACCGAATGGCTGCCGGCGAGCTCGGTGAGGCGCGAGCGGATCAGTCCCGGATCGTCGGGCCAGATGCCGCAAGGGTGGACGCGTGCGCCGCCGGCTTCGATCAACCCGGTGAGCATCGGCGCGTTGGCGTCATAGACCTGACCGGGCCGGAGCGCGCCGCCCGGCGCCACCACCTCATCGCCGGTCGAAATCACCGCGACCTCCAGGCGCTGGTGGCATTCGACCTCCGCGAACCCCGCCGCGGCCAGGGCTGCCACGTCCTGCGGCCGCAAACGCGTGCCCGGAGCGAACAACTCGTGGCCCGCCGGCACGTCCTCCCCCGCCAGCCGCCGGTTGGCGCCCGGCTTGAGGCCTGGCGGCACATGAACCTGCGCACCCGACAGCCGCACGTCCTCCTGCATCACCACCGTATCGCAGCCCTCCGGCATGACGGCGCCGGTGAAGATGCGCACGCATTGACCGGGTTGCAGCCGGTGCTCGGCTGGGTGACCGGCCGCCGCCCGCCCTGCGAGCAGCAGCTCCGCGCCGCGCTCCTGGGCATAGTCGCGATAGGCAAAGGCATAGCCGTCGACCGCGGCGTTGGTATGTGCCGGGATCGGGCGGGGCGCGTGCAACGCCGCGGCGGCCACCCGTCCGCACACCTGCGCAATGGCCACCCGCTCGGTCGGGGCCGTCGTTCGGGTTCGGGATTTCAGGATCGACAGCGCCTCAGCGTGCAGCAGCCGCTTGCTGCCGGGGCGGAAACAATCGTCGAGAAGCGTTGCCATCAATTAAGGCTCTGCCTCGGTTGCACGGAGCCTCGCGGCGGCCTTGGCGCTCGGCTCGATCTGCTGGATGTGTAGTTTCCAACAATCCGCCGTACCGCGCAAGGCGTTACCCCGGACCGCGCTGCCGCTCTGGTGCCCTGCGACGGGACGGCATGCCCAGAGGGCTATCCGCGCCGTCCCGAGCCGCTTTATCGGCGCCTCAAAACCGGATCAGGATAAAATACAGGCAGGCCCCCAGGCATGGCGCCAAGGTGGTCGCCGCAACGGCGATCCAAAGCGATTTCTCCGACATGACGCGACCCCGCTACCTTACCACGACACTCCGACGTGCATTCTGCCGTTGCGCCCACAACGTGCACTGCCCATGCGCACACAGAATTTCGCGAAATTCAAGACCCGGCGAACGATTGCAGGCAGAAATTCACAGCTATGTTGGAGGCGCAGGCTGTTTTAGGCGAGCAAGAGATGCCAAAAAGCCACGAACACATCATGGAAATTCGATATTCAGCCTGGCGCGGCCGATCTCAGGCGTTAGTGACAGGTAGTATTGTTTCTGATACTCGCTTGAACTGGGGGATGGTCGCAGGGGAGTGGCGTCGTGGGTCAATCGATCGCGGTGATGAACACCAAAGGGGGGGTCGGTAAGTCCACCGTCGTCATGGCCCTCGCTGAAACGCTTTCCGTATTCAATCGGCTCAATGTTCTGGTCATCGATTCGGACATGCAGACCAGCATCAGCGTCATGTTGATGCCGACCGATCGCTGGGAGGCCATCGAGGCGCAGCAGAAAACCCTGGTGCATTATCTCGGCAGTGCGGTGCTGGGCGGCGGCGATACCGACTGGAAGGAGTTTGTCGTCACGCAGGTGTCGGATGTCGATGAGGCCGATACGGTCTACCTGATCCCGAGCCACATGGAGCTGTCGCTGTTCGAGCGGGAGGTTTCGGAAAAGGGCAAGACCGCCGAGCTGAACCAGCGGGTTCGCGCACTGCTGGACGATGCCAAGCGCTATTTTGACGTGGTGCTGATCGACTGCCCGCCCGGCATCTCGATCCTGACCGAGGCCTGGTTGCGCGAGTGCGACTACCATCTGCCGCCGGTGAAGCCCGACTATCTGTCGGTGCGCGGCTACGGCGTGCTCGGCCAGTTCAAGTCGCGGAGCCAGGACAAGCGGTTCTCGGAAAATCTCGGGCTGTTGATCAACATGAAGGACGGCCGCATCCGCTCCGAGGAGGAGTATCACAGCCGGCTCGCCGGCGATGCCGCCAACCGCTGCTTCCAGGCGGCGATCCCGCGCCGTGCCTACATCCAGCGGGCGGCGGATTTCGACCCCTCCACGCGCACCTATGCCGCGAAGTATCCGGGCGATGCCGGACAGGCCATTCGCCAGGTCGCGCAGGAAGTGGTGGCGCGCCTTGCCGCCGGCCAGTTGGCGGCCCAGTCGGCCAAACCCGTCCCGCCGCCGGCGCCACCGGCGCCGACCATAGCCCCCGTCGTGATGCAGCCGCAACCGGCAAAAACCTCGCAGCCTGCGTCGGGCAGCGCGGCATCAACATCCGCGCCGCTCAATGGCGCCATGTCGAGAACCACGTAAGCCTCCCGACTACCGAAGCGCAGCCCCGACGAGTTGCATGCGCCAGGTGGGTTAGGTCCCCCGGCGACGCCTTACAGCAGCTTCGCCATCGCCACCGCGGTATCGGACATGCGGTTGGAGAAGCCCCATTCGTTGTCGTACCAGGACAGCACCCGCAGGAGCTTGCCGTCGACGATCTGGGTCTGGGTCAGATCGAAGGTGGAGGACGCCGGGTTGTGGTTGAAATCGACCGACACCAGCTCCTCGCGGGTCACCGCCAGCACACCCTTCAGCTGCTGGCTCGCCGCATGCTCCATCGCCTTGTTGATCTCATCGACCGTGGTCTCGCGGCCGGGAATGATCTTGAGGTCGATCACCGACACGTTCGGTGTCGGCACGCGGATGGCGGTGCCGTCGAGCTTGCCTTTCAGCTCAGGCAGCACCAGACCGACGGCGGCGGCGGCGCCGGTCGAGGTCGGGATCATGGAGAGCCCGGCGGCGCGGGCGCGACGCATGTCCTTGTGCGCCTGGTCCTGCAGCTGCTGGTCGCTGGTGTAGGCATGGATGGTGGTCATGAACCCCGACTTGATGCCGACCAGGTCGTTCAACACCTTGGCGACCGGGGCCAGGCAGTTGGTGGTGCAGGAGGCATTGGAGACCACCTTATGCTCGCCCTTCAGCTTGTCGTGGTTGACGCCGTAGACGACGGTGAGGTCGGCGCCCTTGGAGGGGGCCGAGACCAGCACGCGCTTGGCGCCGGCTTCCAGATGCATGGCAGCCTTGTCACGGTCGGTGAAAATGCCGGTGCATTCCATGACGATGTCGATGTTCATCGCCTTCCAGGGCAGCTTCCTGGGATCGCGCTCGGCCAGCACCTTGATCGGCTGGCCGAAGCCGATGTCCATCATGTCGCCGTCGAGCTTGACGACGCCGGCGTAGTTGCCGTGCACGGAATCGTGGCGGAACAGGTGGGCGTTGACCTCGGGCGAGGTGAGATCGTTGATGGCCACGATCTCGACGTCCTTGCGCTTCGCTTCGGCGATGGCGCGCAGCACATTACGGCCGATGCGGCCAAAACCTGAGATTGCAATCCTGACTGCCATGTTCCTCTCCTTACCGTACGGACGGGTGGTGATGTGGGCTATTCCAACGATAGCAAGCCCAAATCGTTGCGCGGGCGGCAACGGGCGGCGCGATCCCGATCCGTTCCAGGGCCAGTGGCTCCTGGCGCAAGAACGGCTCACCGGGACCTGCATACCCCGACATTCAAGCTTGTCATTGAGGGATGCGGCAAGGGCTTGTCAAGGGACGCGTCGCGCCGGGCGAGCGGCCGAAACCGTAGGCGGAATGCTCATCCGGCCTCATCCGGCCGAATGGCCGTTGACGGATCTCGACGTCGCGACCTATCGTTCGATTCGGGTGTCGGCGTCGGGGGCCCCGTCTCAGCAACGAGGAGCAGCGGCGATGGCTGCGAGGGGCGTCTCGAAGGTGTCGGGCGCGGGTAAGGCAGCGGGCGGCGGCACCGCCGAGGACAAGCTCGCGGCGGCCCTCGCGGAGCGGGATCGCCTGAAGGCCGAGCTGGCCGAGGCCAAGGCCCTCATCGCGCAGCTGCGGGCGCGGCAGGCGGAGGTCGTGAATCGCATTGCCTGGGTGATCGATTCGATTCATAACATATTGGAAGATCAGGAGTGATTCGGGGTCTTACGGGCGTGACGCAACGCGGAGCCGCACAGTGAGCACGTGCACGAACAAGGCCGGCCGCGAGCCATGACGGGGCAGGTCAGCATTTCCCTGAACGGACGCACCTATCGCCTCCATTGCGGGGACGGCGAGGAGAATCGGCTGATCGAGCTCGCCACGCACGTGCGCAAGAAAGTGGAAGGCCTGGCATCTGAATTTGGCCAGGTTGGCGACGACCGGCTGCTGCTGATGGCGGCCGTGCTGATCGCCGACGAGCTGTGGGACGTCCGCGACAAGATGGCCGAGTTGGCACTGGTTCAGGGTGACAAGCCCCAGGACAAAAGCAGCGAGAAGCCGCGATCCCGTACCAAAATGGCAAAATCCGAGCCCCTTGCGGCCGGGCCCACAGAAGCCGATCTGTCCCCGGAGCTTCGCGAGCCTTCGGACGAGCGCAAGGCAGGCGCCGCCTAGGAGCCCGTCCACTTTAACTTGACGGGAAGTCGGATCAAGCGGTCGGGGGCCCGTTTTCGGGGCCTTGACGCGGTTTGCCCGTCGTTTTCCGCCCTCAGTCGACCGCTGCGGCCGCAGCAGACAGACTCCACCCCTGGAACAGCTTCGTGATGTTGTGGACGGTGCATACCATGCTCCACTCGCCACAGACATTGGCAAAGCCGCGCAGCAGGAACTGGCGGAAGCCGCGCGCCTGCTTGATCTGTCCGAACACCGGCTCAGGCAGCTGCTTGCGGTACCGGTAGGGGCTGTCGTGGCCGCCGGCCTTGATCTTGGCGCGCATCGCCTCGACGCGGGTCGGTGGACCGATCCGCTCCGGCGCGGGCGCTGCGTCGGCGGATTGGACCGTGCCGCTCGCATCGTCGTTGCGGGGTTTCCCGGCAGCGGCGTCCCGGGCCCGGCCCGTTGCGATGTAGGCGTCGATGCCGCGCGCCTCGAGCGCTGCGAGGTTGGCGTCCGAGCAATAGCCGGCGTCGGCCGACAGCTGCTCGGGCTTGCGCCCCATGTTCGCTTCGACGGCGTCGGTCATCGGCACCAGCTGGCCGTGATCCACCGCACTCTGTGTCACGTCCTGGGCCACGATGATCTGCGCCTCGCCATCGACCGCGGCCTGCGCATTGTAGGCCTGCACGAAGCCGTCCTTCGACTTCATGATGCGGCTCTCGGGATCGGTGAAGTTCTTCTGGGCTTTGCCGTCGGGCTCGGGGGAAGGCGGGGCGGCGGGCTTGCCCGGTTTCTTCCCGCCCTCGGCTTTTCGCTTCCCTTCGGCCTCGGCCTGCGCTCTGGCCTTGGCCTCCGCTTCCAGCTCGGCCTTCGCCGCTCGGATCCGCTCTGCGCGCTGCTTCTTGTCGGCGACCCAGGCCGGCATCTCCTCGCCGGTCCTGGTCGGCCCGTGCGTCTTGTCATCCTCCGCGTCGGCCGCCTCGGCCGCGGCGAGCCACCCGGCGACCTCCGCCTCCAGCTTGGCGGCACGTTGCTCCATGCGCTCGTAGCTCATCGCCTTGTGCTTGGAGGCGTTCGCCCTGATCTTCGTTCCGTCGAGCGCGACATGCCCGAGCTTGACGAGGCCGGCCTGCTCGCACAGCCGCAGCACCTGCACGAACAACCCCGAGAGCGCCTTCAGATGACGCTTGCGGAAGTCCGAGATGGTGCGGAAATCCGGCGCATCGAGCGCCACGATGCTCATCACGTCGACCCGCTCGCGGCACGCCTTGGCGATCCGGCGCGAGGCGTAGATGCCTTGGCTGTAGGCATAGAGCAGCAGCGCCGTCATCATCACCGGATCGAACGGCGGCTGGCCCCGCTCGCTGCCATAGGTCCCGGTGATCTCATGGATATCGAGATCCTCGCGCACCAGCGCCAGCACGAAGCGGGCAAGGTGGTCCCGAGCCACAAAGTCCCCGACCGTGGGCGGCAGGAACAGCGGCTGATCGATCTTCCAGGCGCGGAAAGTCTTGCTCATGAGCCGGCACAGAATCCGACTCGCGCTTCCCTGGCCAGCGGAACTTGCCTATTACTCGGACAGGCTCCTAGCGTTGTGACTCATTCATAAAGTACCCAAGGTTGTCATGGTCGGCCTTGTGCCGACCATCCAGCCATCGGCTGGCTTCGGAGCGTGCTGGACGCTGGATC
>Ga0209069_10002029_pt1 | contig 10429 bp, 10 predicted proteins | sample Str013_2_FD_187202 | JGI IMG/M metagenome (GOLD analysis project Ga0209069, IMG submission 187202) | Freshwater sediment microbial communities in response to fracking from Pennsylvania, USA - Straight Creek_MetaG_SC_2013 (SPAdes) (version 2) | ecosystem: Environmental > Aquatic > Freshwater >...
GGTGCAGCTCCTGGGCACCGGCCTGTGGGAGGACGCGCAGATCTTCTCCACGCCGGCGCTCGAAGGCGCCTGGTATGCGGGGCCGGATTCGACCGGCTTCCGCAATTTCTCGGCCCGCTATCGCACCCGCTACGGCCAGGACCCGGTGCGCACCGCCACGCTCGCCTATGACGCGGTGGCGCTGGTGGCGGCCCTCATCAAGACCCAGGGGCCGCAGCGCTTCTCCGAGGAGACCCTGACCAACGCGTCGGGCTTCACCGGCATCGATGGGCTGTTCCGCTTCAAGCAGGACGGCACCAACCAGCGCGGCCTCGCGGTGTTGCGGGTATCGCCGACCGGCGGCCAGGTCGTGAGCGCGCCGCCGAAGGGCTTCGGGGCGTCGGGAATCTGAACGGCCGAAAGAGACATCGTCTCATAGTTCAGTCGCCCAAAATTAACCACCCGATCCGTGTGGCGCGCGCCGCCTGAACCTTCGGTTTGCTCAGGGCACTTTGATCCCAATACGCAATTCAGCGGACCTGGCTACAACAACAATTCGACCAACGGGCTTGCCTCGAAAGGCTTGAAGTAGCATCGCGGCTTGCCCTGGTCCGCGCTCCCGCGAGACCCAGTCACGCCGCGAGATCCGCCACCACGGCGTCCAGCACGGGAAATCCGGCCGGCGTGACCCGCAGGCGTCCGTCCGGGGTGATCTCGACGGCGCCCTCCTGGTTGAGGGCGGCGAGCCGGCGCGGATCGAGGCCCCGGCCTGCGATCCGGGCATAGTGGCGCGGGTCGATGCCTTCGACCAGCCGCAAGCCCATCAGCAGGAACTCGTCGGCGATCTCCTCGCGGACGAGAGTGTCGTCGGTCACGAGCCCGTGGCCGAGCGATTCGACCCGCATGAGCCAGGCTTCCGGCCGCTTCTCGGTCGCGGTGGCATGGCGCCGTCCGTCGATATCGAGCCGGCCATGGGCGCCCGGCCCGATGCCGGCATATTCCTGCATGCGCCAATAAACCAGATTGTGCCGGCACTCGGATCCCGGCCGGGCATGGTTGGAGACCTCGTAGGCCGGCAGCCCGGCGATCGCGCAGATCTCCTGCGTCAGGTCGTAGAGGCCGCGCGCGCAATCCTCATCCGGAATGGTGAGCTTGCCGGCCGCGCGCAGCGCCGCAAACGGCGTGTCGAGCTCGATGGTGAGCTGATAGAGCGAGAGATGCTCGGCCGCCTCCGCGATGGCGCGCTTGAGCTCGGCCGCCCAGGCATCGGGCGCCTGGTGCTCGCGCGCGTAGATGAGGTCGAACGAATAGCGCCCGAACACTTGGCGCGCGATCGCGACGGCGGCCAACGCCTCTTGGGCGGTGTGGGTGCGTCCCAGCCGCCGCAGCGCGTCGTCGTCGAGCGCCTGCACGCCGAGCGACACCCGATTGACGCCGGCCGTCCGATAGCCGCGAAAGCGGGTCGCCTCGACGCTGGTCGGATTGGCTTCCAACGTGACTTCCACATCGGCCGCCACAGTCCAAGCGCGCCCGATCCCGTCGAGGATCGCACCGACGGTCGCAGGCTGCATCAGCGACGGCGTTCCGCCGCCGAAGAAAATCGACGTCACGGTGCGGCCGGGGGCACGCTCGGCATTGGCGGCGATTTCGGCGAGGAAGGCGCGCACGAACCGCGCCTCGTCGATGGCTCCATGGCGGACATGGCTGTTGAAATCGCAATAGGGGCATTTGGACAGGCAGAACGGCCAATGGATATAGACCCCGAAGGCCGGCCCGTGGTCATCGCGGTGCAAGGCAGGCCTCCGCAAGTTGCCGGAAGGCGCGCGCGCGGTGCGACAGGCCGGCGCCCGAGGGCGGCAGGCCATGTTTTTCGTCACTCGTCATCTCGCCGAACGTGCGGGCGTGGCCGTCGGGAAGAAAAATCGGATCGTAGCCGAAGCCGGAAGCGCCCCGCGGCGGCCACACCAATGTGCCGTCGATGCGGCCCTCGAACTCTTCCAGATGTTGGTCCGGCCAGGCCACGCAAAGCGCGCACGCGAAATGCGCTCTGCGCTGCTCCGGACGCACGGCTCCGCAGTGGCCGAGCTCGTCCTCGATCCGGCGCATGGCGGCAGCAAAATCCTTGAGCGGCCCCGCCCAACGGGCCGAATGAATTCCCGGCGCGCCACCGAGCGCATCGACCACGAGGCCGGAATCATCCGCAAAGGCCGGCTGTTGTGCAGCCGTTGCGGCGGCCGTGGCCTTGATGCGGGCATTGTCGCGGAAAGTCGCGCCGGTCTCCTCGGGCTCGGCCAGACCAAGTTCGCCGGCCGAGGCAGCCTCGATCCCGAAGGGTGCCAGCAACTCGCGCAGCTCGCGAAGCTTGCCCGGATTGTGGGTCGCGATCACCAGCGCGCCTGCGATCGGACGATGCACGAGCGTTCGCGGTGAGGCATGAACCGGGATCTGGGCTGCGACCGGAGCGCTCACATCACCGCCATCTTCTGCAGATCGATCAGCTTGTTGATGCCCTTGCGGGCGAGCGCCAGGAGGCCGAGCAGCTGCTCCTCGCTGAACGGGACCTTCTCGGCCGTGCCCTGCACTTCCACGATCAGCCCGGCGCCGGTCATGACGAAATTGGCATCGGTGTCGGCTTGCGAATCCTCCGCATAGTCGAGATCGAGCACCGGCGTGCCGCTGCAGATGCCGCAGGAGATCGCCGCAATGTGGTCGCGCAGCGGATCGGTCTTGGTCATCTCGCGCTTCTTCATCCAGGCGAGGCAATCGTGGAGCGCCACCCAGGCGCCCGTGATGGCGGCCGTTCGGGTGCCGCCGTCGGCCTGCACTACGTCGCAATCGACGGTGATCTGCCGCTCGCCGAGCGCTTCGAGATTGACGACGGTGCGCAGGCTGCGCCCGATCAGGCGCTGGATCTCCACGGTGCGTCCGGTCTGCTTGCCGGCCGAGGCCTCGCGGCGGGTGCGCTCGAGGGTGGCGCGCGGCAGCATGCCGTATTCGGCCGTGACCCAGCCGCGCCCCTGGCCCTTGAGCCAAGGCGGCAAGCGGTCCTCGAGGGTTGCGGTCACCAGCACGTGGGTGTCGCCGAAGCGCACGAAGCACGAGCCTTCGGCATATTTCACCACGCCGCGCTCGAGCGAGATGGCGCGCAATTCGTCGGGCTGTCGGCGGCTCGGCCGCATGTCCTGATCCTTCGAGTTCCGTTGTCCCCGGCGATCCCGGATCGCTCGAGATTGGCGTTCTTGCGCGACCGGCGCGGGATCGCTTGTGATGGAGCGAGCTTTGTAAGCAGGGTGGGGGCTAGCGGCAAGGGGCCGGCACCAGGCGCCGTCCACGCGGGGGCGCTGCCGCTGCCGCGCCTCGGGGCCGCCGTGGTATGCTGGGCGCGGCGATTGTTGGGTGCGCGCATTCATCGAGTGCCTGAGATGCGCGCGCGAGGAGCATCAGGAGACCATGGCGCGCAAGCATCCGGATGTTCCCTTCGTCATCGATTTCCACACCCACATGCTGGACGACGAGTTGCGTCAAATCTGCACGCACCGCAACGCCATCACGGGCTTTGGCCAAAAGACCGCCCAGGCCAGCGCGGATTTGCGAAAATTCCTCGATCCGCAGGTGCAGATCGCCGACATGGACGAGCGGGGAATCGACATGCACGTGGTCTTCACCGGGCCGGTCTACATGTCGACCTGGTGGGCCGACGCGCCGACCGCCCTCGAGCTGACTCGGCGCATGAACCAGATCGTCGCCGATTGGGTGCGCCGCTATCCGACCCGGTTTGTCGGCACCGCCACGCTGCCCATGCAGGACATCGGGATGGCGGCGAGCGAGCTGCGGCGCTGCGTGAGCGAGCATGGCCACAAGGCCGTGATGCTGCCCACCAATGTGGACGGCGCCTATCTCGGGGAACGCAAATTCTGGCCGCTCTGGGAGGCCATCCGCGATCTCGACATCCCGGTCTTCATCCACCCGGAGGGAATTCGCGATCCCTGGTACCATCGATTTGCCCTGTGGAACTCGCTCGGGCAATCGATCGAGGAGGCCAAGGTCATGGCCTCGATGATCTATGAAGGGCTGCTCGACGCGATCCCGGGCCTGAAAGTCGTGGTGGCCCATGGTGGCGGCTATTTTCCGACCTATATGGGCCGGCTCGATCGCAACATCCTCAAGCCCGAGGCGGTCGCCAACATCAAAGGCAAGCCCAGCGACTATCTGCGACATTTCTATTACGACACCTGCGTGTATGACGGGCTTGCGCTCGAAATGCTGTTTCGCCGCGTGGGCGCGGATCGGATCGTGCTCGGGGCCGACTATCCGGTCGGCGATGTCGACCCGGTGGGGGTGCTCAAGCAGGCCGTGACGCTGCCGAACCCCGAGCTTGCGATGGTGGCGGCCGGCACGGCCGCCCGATTGCTCGGCATCACGGTGCCGAACTGAGGTAGCTTGCGCTTGCGCGGATCCAACAAGGCAAATTGAACGGAGTTGGTCTTGGCCTCTCACGATGTTCCGATCGGCGCCACCCAGGTGAGCCTCGCCCAGCTCAACGAGCGCTCGCGCGAAATCTTCCGCCAGATCGTCGAAAGCTACCTCGCTACCGGGGAGCCGGTCGGCTCGCGCAACATTTCGCGCCTGATCACCACGCCGCTGTCGCCGGCTTCGGTGCGCAACGTGATGTCCGATCTCGAGCAGCTCGGCCTCGTCTATGCGCCGCACACGTCGGCGGGCCGCCTGCCGACCGAGCTCGGCTTGCGCTTCTTCGTCGATGCCCTGATGGAGATCGGCGATCTCGCGGAGGACGACCGGCGCGCCATGGAAGCCAAGATCGCGGCCTCCGGCAAATCGCTCGAGGCGGTGCTCAACGAAGCGTCCGGCATGCTGTCCGGCCTCACCCACTCGGCCGGGGTCGTGCTCACCACCAAGAACAACGTTCGCCTCAAGCATATCGAGTTTGTTCGCCTGGAGCCCGAACGCGCCCTGGTGGTGCTGGTTGCCGAGGATGGGCAGGTCGAGAACCGGATCCTCAACGTTCCGGCCGGGCTGTTGACGTCCGCGCTCACCGAGGCGTCGAACTTTCTCAACGCCCACGGCCGCGGCCGCACCTTGGCCGAGGCCAAGGCGGAGCTCGAGAAGGCGATCGAAGCCGGCAAGGCGGCGCTCGATCAATTGACCCAGAAGGTGGTGGAGGCCGGCTTGGCGAGCTGGTCGGGGGGCGAGAGCGAGGATCGCCAGCTCATCGTCCGCGGCCATGCCAATCTGCTCGACGATCTCAGGGCGTTGGAGGATCTCGAGCGCGTGCGGCTCCTGTTCGACGAGCTCGAGACCAAGCGGGGCGTGATCGACATGCTGGGTCGGGCCGAACGGGCCGACGGCGCCCGCATCTTCATCGGTTCGGAGAACAAGCTGTTCTCGCTGTCGGGTTCCTCCACCATCGTGGCGCCCTATCGGGACGGCACCGGCCGAATCATCGGGGTGATCGGGGTGATCGGCCCGACCAGGCTCAACTATGCGCGGGTCATCCCGCTGGTGGATTACACCGCCAAGGTGGTGAGCAAGCTGGTCGGGGGTTAATGGTGGCTTGCCGACTTGATTTTTGCGCCTCAAGCCCTGATATGCGGGGCGAGCCCCAATCGAATTGCAGAACGGAACCAACATGATGACGGACACGCGCCGCGCGAGCGCCGACGCCGAGCCCGACACTCCCGAGCGTGGCGAGCCCGCAACCGCTCCGCAACCAACGGAGCGCGGCGAGACCGCCGATCCGATCGAGGCGATCGCGCGCGAGGCGGCGGAACTCAAGGACAGGCTCCTGCGCACGCTGGCCGAGATGGAGAATCTGCGCCGCCGGACCGAGCGGGAGGTGGCGGAGAGCCGGATCTATGGGGTCGCGTCGTTTGCCCGGGACATTTTGGCGGTTGCCGACAACATGGACCGCGCCCTGCAGATGCTCCGCACGGAGCTCAAGGAGAAGGCGGACGCCGGCGTCAAGGCGTTGCTCGACGGCGTCGAGTTGACCGAGCGCGAGCTCTTGAAGGTGCTGGAAAAGCACGGGGTGCGGAAATTCGAGCCGGAACCGCGCGAAAAATTCGATCCCAATCTGCATCAGGCCATGTACGAGGTGCCGGATCCGTCACTGCCGGCCGGGACCGTGGCCCAGGTGGTACAGGCCGGCTACATGATCGGCGACCGCATGCTGCGCCCGGCGCTGGTCGCAGTCGCCAAAGGCGGACCGAGGGCGGCACCGGAGCCCACCGTCAATGACCATGCGGATGCCGGCCGGCTGGGCTCCGACCAAACCTAGAAGCCTCAGCTTTTGCAGGTTTCGAACACGATCTCGACGCGCCGGTTCTTCTGCCGGCCCTCGGGATCGTCGCGCCCGTCGGGCGTCGTATTGGGGGCGATCGGCACCCGTTTGCCGGACGCCTTGATCGGCGTTGCGGCCGGTATCGCCCCATTGGCGCCGAGCCAGTCCCGCACCGTGCGGCCGCGCGCCTCCGAGAGCTTCATGTTGTAGGCGTCGGTCCCTTTGCCGTCCGTGTGGCCTTCGACGTAAGCCGGCCGTCCGGTCGCCTTGGCGATCTCCGGCAGCGCTGCCTTGAGGGTGGCCTCGGCATCGGGGCGCAGATTCGCTTTGTCGAAGTCGAACAGGGCGTCGGCGAACACGCTGAGCCGGTTCTCGCATCCGGTCGTGGTGACCCGCACCGCCTCGATGCCTTTCGGTACCTGAATCTCTCCGGGCTTGATCCACGGGCCCTTGGGTTGCTGGATCTCGTCGGCCCTTTGGATTTCGCCGGGCGTTTGCCAGGTGCCGCGGGGCGGCTGGATCTCGCCTGGCTTCTGAATCTCACCGGCCTTCTGGATTTCGCCTGGTGTTTGCCAGGTGCCGCGAGGCTGCCGGATCTCGCCTGGCTTCTGAATCTCACCGGCCTTCTGGATTTCACCTGGTGTTTGCCATGTGCCGCGAGGCTGCTGGATTTCACCCGGCTTCTGAATTGATCCCGGCGTCTGCCAATTGCCGCGCGGGGCGTCCTGGGCCGCCGCCGCCGATACGCCCGCAAGCAGAACGATCAAAATCCGCACGCTACCCATGACGCCACCTCCGCAGACCCATTCAACAATAAAATAGCAATCGATCACTTAACGACCGCAGGGCGGCCCGGGTTCTGGGCCGCCTGGTGATAGTTGCCGTCCTGAGCCGGGCGGTTCAAAGCGCGACTGATATTTGCGTGGGTAGGCGGATGTGCCGCAAACTGCGGTTAATGAAGCCAATATAATTTGCCGACCGTTTGGGTTGCCGAAGCGGCAAATGCGCTAACGCTGTTCGATGCCGTCGCGCACCGAGCGAAAACGCGCATAGGCCGGCGTCCATGCCGGCGTCGGCGCCATTCCGACCAGATGCAGATAGGCGCCGCCGCCGAAGCGCAGCCATTGCACCAGCGAAATGTCGGCGCCGGTTGCCGGGTCCTTGGCGCTGGCCATGATCTCGTGGCCCTGCTGGCCGCCGATGCGCAGTTGCTCGGAGCCGGTGATGCGCACGTCCTTGAGATTGGGAATGCCCCGAAAAATTTGCCGCGCGACGTCGTCGCGATCGCCGGCCTCGGCCGGCGCGCCCGGCATCAAGGCGACGATGATGTGCGGCTCGATCGCTTTGCTGGCGGCATCCGCCGCCACATCGGTGAGCAGCACGCCGCGTCCCGGCAGAATGCCGCCGATCTTGAAGCCGGCCATCTCGCCCAGCCGGAACGGCAGCAGGCCGAGCTGCTCTTGGACCGGAACCTCCGGGCGGACCGCAAGGCTCGCGAATGCGGCGCGGATGATGCTGTCCGAATAAGTGCCCTTGGCCGAGTCCGGGATCCGCAGCGTGAGCATCGCGGTCAAATCGGACGTGGAGGCCACCAGCATCCAGGTGCTTTGCTTTTCCTGGTGGCCGATCACCAACAAAGCCTTCCCGGTCGCCAGCGTCATCGGTTCGCGTTTCTCCAGCGTGGCGCCGAGCTTCTTCAACCCCTCGGCACTGTCCGATTTTTCGAATTCCGCATAGGCCTCGGGCGGCAACGCCCCGATCAAGAGCGCGACATTCTTCTCGCGATCCTCGAATCCCGGAAAGCTCGCACTGGCGTGCAGCCCGGGCGGCGGAACGATTCCGATGCGCGAGCCGGCCGGGTAGACGACGTCGTCGGCGCTCGCCGGCACAGCGAGCGCGAACAGGAAAGCCAGCATCCAGCGAAATCGAGCCATCACCATCTTGAATCTCTTGCGAGTCTCGCCCACCACCATCAACTTGCGCGGACGAAGCGGTGAAAATACGGCAAGGGCTGCCGGTCGGAACCTTGGCGGACACTTAGCGCAACCTGGCCCTAGGGTTGCGGCCGGGTCACGCGCCGCAGCGTCAGATTGATCCGTCCGCCTTCCGGCAGCAGCGTGGACGTGCCGGAGATGATCCGGTCGACGCCATGAAATGCAAGCCGTGCCCGCCCGCCCAGCACCACTGCATCGCCCGAAGCCACGCGCAGCGCGCGCGTGGGATCGTTGCGCCTGTCCCCGCCGATCCGAAACAGGCAGCTGTCGCCGAGCGAAAGCGAGACCACTGGCGCGGTCATGTCCTCTTCGTCGCGATCCTGATGCAGGCCCATGCGGGCGGCCGGCCCGTAGATATTGATCAGGCAGGCTTCCGGCGGATGCGGATAATCCGAAAGGTCCCGCCAGGCCGCGAGCAGAGCGTCCGGGATCGGCGGCCATGGCTCGCCCGTTTCCGGGTGATTGCGCTGGTAGCGATAGCCGCCCGCATCGGTCATCCACCCGAGCGGGCCGCAATTGGTCATGCGCACCGAAAGCGGGCGGCCGCTTTTCGGCATGCTGGGCGTATAGACGGGCGCGACCCGCATGACCTCGCGCAGCGCGGCCAGCAATTTCTCCTGGGCCGGCCGGTCGAAATAGCCCGGCACGATCCGTACCCCATGTCCGCCCACCGCCATACCGCTCGCGGCGGGTCGCGGGCTGCTTTCCGTGTCGTTTTCACGGGTCATGGGGGCGGCGGGACCGATTGGCGAATTCCTGATTTGGGCCCCTTCAAATCGTCACAGGCCCGGACTAGGATGTAAGTAATTAGAACGTGCGGAGGAGAGGTCCCCATGAAGATCCTGGCAGTGCCGGCAATTGCGGTCGCGATTTTTGGATTTGCGAATATCGCGCAGGCCCAGAACGCGGGCAAGTTGTTCATCGATGGCGACATGGTCCGTGGTGCCCAGCGCGGCGCCCCCGGCCCGGCTTGCGTGCTCAACAACCAGTTCAAGCATCTCGAGAAGGTGGTGTGGCGCATGCGCGTGCGCGATGCCGATGGCAAGCCGCTCGATGACAAGGGAATGAAGAGCGTCACCGTCGAGGTATCCAATGGCCAGAAGGTGCAGGCAGTTTATGGCCCACACCCGCCGAATGGCCCGGCCACCGACCGTTTCTGGTCGGCGATCTGGATCATCCCGACCGATTATCCGAACGGCTCGCTGACCTACAAGGTCACCGCGGTTGATCAGAAGGGCGATTCGGCAACTTGGGAGCCGTTCAATCGGTCGACCACCCAGCTGGAAGTCCAGGCCGGTGCGATCGAGATCAAGGAGCCGCCGCCGGCGCCTCCTAAGCCGTAAGGTTCGCCCAAGGAGTTGAAGATGTCTCTCGTTCTCGAGCACGGACGGGGGCGCGCGGTTGCGTGCGCGCTCCTGCGTTTTTCGTTTCTGGGGCTTCCCCTTCTGGGGCTTTCGCTGGGGTCTTCGGGTCGCTCGGCTGCAGCGCCGCTGGCGGCTCAGCTCGGCCCGGCTGTAACGTTGGGCGAGCCTGCGGCCGGGTTTGTGGGACGACTGAACGTCACGCCCGACCATGGCCCGGTCGGCACTCCCGTCACGGTGACCGGCCAAGGGCTGCCGGCCGAGCAGGACATCGACCTCATCTGGCGCACCGTGCAAGGCAGCTGGAAGGTGGCGGACGGCGAATACCACGGTCGCGCCTTCGATCCGATCGCCTACCGGATCGCGACCGTCAAGAGCGACAAATCCGGCGCTATTACCGCAACCTTCACGGCGCCGGACGATTTCGGCTTCTCGCATGACATCGTCGCGCAGCAAAGCAACCGTCTGCTGACCCAGACCGCTTTCACCACCGACATGACCATGACGCTCGCGAGCGCGGGCGCGAGCGGGCCGGTGGGAAGCCCGATCGCGGTCGAGATCAAGGGCATGGGCTGGAAGGAGATGCAGGACAGCTGGATGGTGCTCTACGACAACAAATTCACCGGCTTTGCGTCGGTGGTGACGACCCACGGCGGCGCGCACTTCACCGTTCCGGCGACCGGTCAGCCCGGCCGGCACATCGTGGAGCTGCTGCACTCCGACTTCGGCTCGCCCTACCGCAACACCCAACAGTCGCCGTTCGTGGGGCGCCCGCAGTTCAAGCTGACCTATACGAT
>Ga0209069_10002030_pt1 | contig 10427 bp, 11 predicted proteins | sample Str013_2_FD_187202 | JGI IMG/M metagenome (GOLD analysis project Ga0209069, IMG submission 187202) | Freshwater sediment microbial communities in response to fracking from Pennsylvania, USA - Straight Creek_MetaG_SC_2013 (SPAdes) (version 2) | ecosystem: Environmental > Aquatic > Freshwater >...
ACCCAATCCGGCAACTCGTCGCCGCGCTTGTCGCGGCCGAACTCGGCGTCCTCCGCCGCATCCGCGGCTTCGGCGGCGGCGAGACGGCGCCTAACTTCTTCCTGCAATTCGAGGTCGCGTTTTTTCATGCGGTCATAACTCATGGCTTTGTGTTTGGATGCATTGGCTTTAATCTTGGTGCCATCGAGCGCAACGTGGCCAAGCTTCACAAGCCCTGCCTTCTCCGCGAGTTTCAAGACTTGCAGGAACAGGCCATCGAGCGCCTTCAGATGCCGCTTGCGAAACTCCGAAATCGTGCGGAAATCCGGGATATCCTGCGCCACAATCAGCATGAAGTCGACGCGCTGCTCGCACGCCTTGCGGATGCGCCGCGACGAATAAATGCCGTTCGCATAGGCGTACAACAGCAGCGCCGTCATCAGCCGCGGATCGAACGGCGGCTGCCCCAGCGTGCTCGGATACGATGCCTCGATCTCGCGCAAGTCGAGGCTCTCCCGCACCAGCGCCACGATGAAACGAGCCATGTGCCCCTTCGGCACATACTCCGACACGTCAGCCGGCAACAGCTGCGTCTGATCGATCTTCCAGGGGCGAAAATGCTTGCTCATGGCAGCGAATGGAATCTGACTCGCGTGCTATAAGCAACAGACTATCTGGACAGGCTCCTAGGAGCCGGACTTATACATCGCTGTCCTGCGCCGCCTCCCTGGGCGGTCGTATCCCGGTTCCTAGGTTTGCCCTCGAACCATCTCTGGCCCGGCGAGGCAAGGCCTCAGCCCGCGGATTTGTTGATACCGACGGCGATGAGCACGAGTGCCGCCGCCAGCAGCATCCAGCCGCGATGACGACCGCGCGTTCCCCAAAGGTTACCGAGCGCGCCATACAGGTAGAGGGCGCCCACGCCCAGGCCCGTCGCGAGCCGGGTGTCCGGCCCGAACCCGAGCGCAGCGGCGATCAGGGCCAGTCCGCCGAGAAACCAGCTGACCGTGCTGAAATGCAGCAGCATCGGCACGAGCCTCCGGATCGGAGCGGAGATCCGCCCGTCGGCGAGAAACAGCGCTTCGAGCGGTCGGACCATCAGCCGTTGGGTCAGGATGCCGTGAGCCACCGCGACACAGCTTCCGGTGACGCCGGCCATTGCCAACGCAGCGTCTTGCCAATTCATGACCATACACCTCTGTATGGAGTTTATGGCGCCGGCCTTGGCCGGAGTCAATACACTTGTGTATGGTGAGGGCCATGAAAGATCGCCTGACAAAGACCGACTGGATCGACCACGGCCTGCGGACGCTCGCCAGCGACGGGCCCAGCGCCTTGAAGGTTGGGCCCATGTCGGCGACGCTGAAGGTTTCTCGCGGCAGTTTCTACTGGCACTTCCGGGACATTGCCGATTTCCGGTCGGAAATATTGCGAAGCTGGCAAGATCGCATGACCGATCAGATCATTCAGGAGGTCGCCGGGAAAGCCGAGCCCGACCGTCTGAAGCATCTCCTGAGGCGAGGATTTGCCGAGAAGCCCCGTTTGGACCGGGCGATAAGGTCTTGGGCCGCAGAAGATGAAGATGTCGCGAGGATTGTCGCGTCCGTCGATGCCAGCCGGGTCGCCTACATCGAAAAATTACTCCTCGCGGCAGGAGTGGACAGCCGGTGGGCGCGCCCTCGGGCAGCCTTCATGTATTGGGCATATCTGGGCCAGGCGATCGTCATGGACCCTCGCCTTTCATCGATCACCGCGGCGGCTCTCGACGATATCAGCGACCTGTTTGGAAACTGAATCTCCGCAAGCCACGCGTTGCAAGGGTTCAAACTGAGACGCCTCCCCTCCGGCGCCGTGCTGGACGCCTGGGCCGGCAGGCGCTAAGCATTTGTCCCGAAAGTGGACAGGCCCGTTTCGGGACAATCGTCTGCAGATGCAATCACCGGGCAGGGGCTCGTTGCCGCGCAACGAGGCCCGGCCGAGATGCCGGGCCGATGCCGTCCGGTTTGCTTCATGGGGAGACGGCGATGCCGCAAACAGGCGTGCAGGCACAGCATGCGGACATGGCCAATGCCATCCGCGCGCTGGCGATGGATGCGGTCGAGAAGGCCAAATCGGGGCACCCCGGCATGCCGATGGGCATGGCGGACGTCGCCACCGTGCTGTTCACCCGCCACCTGAAATTCGATGCGACGGCCCCCGACTGGCCCGACCGCGACCGCTTCGTGCTGTCGGCGGGGCACGGCTCGATGCTGTTGTACGCGCTGCTGTACCTCACCGGCGCGCCCGGCATGACCATGGAGGAGATCCTGAATTTCCGCCAGCTCGGCTCGAAGACGGCGGGCCACCCCGAGCACGGTCACGCCGCCGGCATCGAGACCACCACCGGTCCGCTCGGACAGGGGCTCGCCAATGCGGTCGGTATGGCGCTGGCCGAGCGCCTTCTCGCCGCGCGCCATGGCGGCGATCTCGTCGATCATCATACCTATGTGATGGCGGGCGACGGCTGCCTGATGGAGGGCATCAGCCAGGAGTCGATCTCGCTGGCCGGGCACCTCAAGCTCGCCAAGCTGATCGTGCTGTGGGACGACAATGCGATCTCCATCGACGGGGCCACCTCGCTCGCGACCTCCGAGGACCAGCTGGCCCGCTTCAAGGCGGCGGGCTGGGCGGGCAGCCGCGTCGACGGCCATGATCCCGAGGCGATCAGCCAGGCCATCGCGGCGGCGCGCGCCTCCGACCGGCCGACGCTGATCGCCTGCAGGACCAGGATCGGCTTCGGCGCTCCCAAGAAACAGGGCACCGCCGCGGCGCACGGCGAGCCGCTCGGCGAGGCCGAGATCAAGGGCGCGCGCGCGGCGCTCGGCTGGGCACATCCCCCGTTCGAGGTGCCGGAGGCGCTGCTGAGCGCCTGGCGTGCCGCAGGTGCCCGCGGCCGGTCCGCGCGGCTGGCCTGGGAGACACGCGCCGGTCAACAGGGCGCCAGCCTGCAGTCCCAGCTGACCGACCCGATCGATGCGGATTTGAGTGACAGACTGCGCCAGGCGGTGGGGGCGACGAAACAGGCATTCGCGGCCGAGGCGGCCAAGCTCGCCACCCGCCAGTCCTCGCAGAAAGTGCTGGAGAAGCTGGTGCCGCTGATCCCCGCGCTGATCGGCGGCTCGGCGGATCTCACCGGCTCGAACGGCACCCGCACCAGCCATCACACGCCGATCAAGCCGGACGCGTTCGCGGCCAACTACATTCACTATGGCGTGCGCGAGCATGGCATGGCGGCGGCGATGAACGGCCTCGCCCTGCACGGCGGCATCGTGCCGTACGGCGCCACCTTCCTGTGCTTCACCGATTATTGCCGCCCGGCGATCCGCCTCTCCGCGCTGATGGGTCAGCGCGTCATCTATGTGATGACGCACGATTCCATCGGCCTCGGCGAGGACGGGCCGACGCATCAGCCGGTCGAGCATCTGGCCGCTTTGCGGGCGATCCCGGGTCTCAGGGTGTACCGGCCGGCCGATGCGGTGGAGGTGGCGGAGTGCTGGGAGCTGGCATTGCTGGATCGCAGCCACCCCTCCGTGCTGGCGCTGACACGCCAGGGGTTGCCGCCCTTGCGCAAGGCGCACGCCCAGGAGAACCTGGTGGCCAGGGGCGGCTACGTCCTGGCGGAGGCCGAGGGCGGCCGGCGTGACGTGACGCTGATGGCTACCGGCTCGGAGGTATCACTCGCGGTCGAAGCCGCGGGCCAGCTCGGCAGGGCCGGGATCAAGGCCGCGGTCGTGTCGCTGCCCTCTTTCGAGCTGTTCCGCGCGCAGAGCGAGGCGTATCGCAGCGGTGTGCTCGGCACCGCGCCGCGCATCGGCATCGAGGCGGCGGTGATGCAGGGCTGGCATGAATGGCTGCGGCCCGCGGACGCCTTCATCGGCATGAGCGGCTTTGGCGCGTCGGCGCCGATCGACAGGCTCTACCAGCATTTCGGCATCACCGCCGCCCACATCGGCGAAACCGCAAAGCGGCTGATCCAGGCCAAATGAAACCTTCCCATTTTCGATAGGGGTCGGGGTCGGCGAGAGCCGATCCCGACCCCTATCGGTTGAATGGGTGGCTTTGGAAGAACATCAACCTGCTCCCCATCGGTTCGCAGAGTCCCTTGGATGGCATGGGTCACTCCTCGGATCGACGCCACTCGGCGCTCTTGTACCGGTCCGGTATGTCGTCGGCATGGGGAGCGTTGAAACCGAGCGCCTCGAGCTCGTCGAACCATCGCTCGCGCTGACTTTCCGGCAGCGCCGTGCCGCACCAGGGGCAGTGCCGGATCAGCAAGGTCGATCCGCTGCCATCATGAATGACGAGGCCATATTCGTCGAACGTCGGGGAGTAGGCGATCATCAGATCGGGGCATTCGAACGGGTCTTCCGCGTGCTGCTGGCATTGATGCGTCAACGCCGCAGTCATGCTGCCGCAGCAGTGAGCCTGCGCGAGGTGAGGGGAGAACGCCAGGGTGCCGAGCGGATCCATCCAAAGCACGCGGTATGTTGAGTAGAGATCCTGCGCCACGCTTTTATTTCCCCTTCGCCTTGCCCTGGCATCCGATCACGCCGCCGCCATCCGCCCCGCCTCCCAGCCGATCATGGCGCGTTTACGGGTGATGCCCCAATGATAACCGCCGAGGTTGCCATCCGTGCGCAGCACCCGATGGCAGGGCACGACGAAGCTGATCGGATTGCGGCCGACCGCGCTACCGACGGCCCGGGCTGCGCCGGGCCTGCCGAGGTGGCTGGCGATGTCGCCGTAGCTGACGGCGCGGCCCATCGGGATCTTCAGCAGCGTTTCCCAGACCTTCAGCTCGAAATCCGAGCCCATCAGCACCAGCCGCACCGGCCGGTCGGCACGCCAGCTGGATGGATCGAACACCTGCCGGGCGAATATGCCGGTCGCCGCGGCGTCCTCCACATAGCGCGCCTCGGGCCAGCGGCGGGTCATGTCGGCGAGCGCGGCGTCCTTCGCCGCCGCCTCGTCGCAGAACGCGAGCCCCGCGACCCCGCGCTCCGTCGCCATCAGCAGCGCGAGGCCGAACGGCGAGGGATGAAAGCCATAGCGGATCACCAGCCCGGCGCCGCGGGCCTTGAACTCGCCCGGCGTCATCGCCTCGTAGTCGACGAACAGATCGTGCAGGCGGCTCGCGCCGGACAGGCCGACCTCGTAGGCGGTGGCGAGCACACTGGCGCGGTCCTCGAGCAGCTTGCGGGCATGCTCGATGGTGAGCGCCTGCACCAGCTCCTTGGGCGAGAGGCCGCACCAGCGCTTGAACAGCCGCTGGCAGTGCGATGGGCTCAACCCCATATAAGCAGCCAGCTCATCAAGACCCGGCTGGGTCTGCCAGGCCTCGGCCAGGTACTCGATGGCGCGCCGCACGGCGGCGTAGTCCTGCAGTCCGCCGGCGGCGATCTGATCGGACCGTGAAGCGGCAGTCGAATTTCTGGGATCGTGAAGCATGGGCGACCTCGTTGCTCGATCCGTGGAGATTAGCTCGACGGCGGCACGCAGACGACCCGATTCTTGTGCATTCCGGTGAACGATTCTGCACATTCTGACCGGCATTCTGGAGATTCTGACGTCAGATTCTGGGGCCCTTGACGGCGCTGAGGCCGTCCCGCAGCGCGTCGGCGAACGCGCGCTTTTCCTCCTCATTGAGGCAGCCGGCGAAAATCAACTCCCGCCCGCGGCTGATCAGCTTCAGGATCGGCGTTGCGCCCCGCCGCTGCTCGAGCTCGACGCGGACCCAGTGCGGGTTGTAGCAATGCCGCCGGGCCCGGCCGGCCGGGTCGACGAAGGTCAGCCGCAGCTCCTGGGGGGTCACCTCCACTAGCTCATAGGCGCGGCCCGAGCGGTAATTCAGGCGGAACGCCGCGTAAATCAGCAGCACGTCGAGCCCGAAGAAGCCGAACACCGGCCAGGCGCCGAGCAGCAGGAATAGCAGCCCGGCCGCGAAGCTGACCGATCCGATCGCCACCATCAGAATGAGGAAGCCGGTCGGCCGCAAGGAGCGGTGCGGCGTCAGCACCGCCGCGAACACGGCGGTGGGGTCGGGCCAGGGCTCGCGGCCGGGGGGATGCTCGGTTTGGCTCGCCGGTCTTACCATCCCGTCTCACTCCTTCAGGGCTCGTTCGATCCGCCGATCCGGGATCAGCCACATCAGCGCCACCAGCACGTAGATCGCATGCGAGACCATGGGCACCACGAATGCCGCCAGGATCGCGATGGCGTAGAGAGCCGGGGAGATCTTGCCCTTGATGTCGCTGCCGAGCGCCTTGGCCAGCGCGCTTGCCGAGCCATGCACTTTAACAATAGCCATTTGCAGCAGATAGTAGGCGATGGCCGGCATCAGCAGCGCGACGCCGTAGAGCGCGGTCGGCAGCTGCGCGAACTGGTTCTCGCCCATCCAGGCGGTGGCGAACGGGATCAGCGACAGCCAGAACAGCAGATGCATGTTGGCCCACAGGATGGCGCCGTTGACCCGTTCGGTGGCCTGCAACAAATGGTGGTGGTTGTTCCAGTAGATGGCGACGTAGAGGAAGCTCAGCACGTAGCTGGCGAATACGGGCGCGACCTTGGCGAGCGCGGCAAATTCCGCGCCATGCGGCACCTTCAGCTCCAGCACCATGATGGTGATGATGATGGCGATGACGCCGTCGCTGAACGCGGTCAGCCGTTCCTTTTGCATGGGTGGTCCTGGAGCGTTTGAGGTTGCACCACGCGGGACAGGCAGCACCCAATCTATACGCCTGTGCCATCGCCGCAAGACTAGCATCGCGGGCCGCGACCCCCTTTTTCTCCCCGCCAACGCGGGGACAGGGAGAGCCCTTGCAATGTGTGCGTCGAGGGCGCAGATTACGGTCACGTTCCGAGGGGTGTCCGCTGCCGGTTGTTGACCCCGGCGCGGGCTGAGACGGGCCGGAGGCCGCAACTGCCTCCAATCCCGAACCCTCGTACCTGATCCGGATCATGCCGGCGTAGGGACGGAACCAGCCAGCGACCTTCCGTTCCCCCGCCGATATGACTCGAATGTGCCGCCAGAAGGTGGCCAACCATGCCGCGCGAGAGCAACCGCGGACGACCGGGAGACCGACATGAACAAGCTCACCCGACCCTCCGAGCTGATGGTGCCCAAGGTGACCACCGGGCCGATCGCGGCCTCCGCCAAGGTCTACGCGGCGCCCGACGGGCATCCGGACGTCAAGGTGCCGTTCCGCCAGATTGCGCTGACCGATCCGGCCGAGCCGAGCTTCCGCGTGTACGACGCCTCCGGCCCCTATACCGACGCAGCTTTCAACATCAATGTCGAGCAGGGCCTGCCGCGGCATCGCGCGGCGTGGGTGAAGGAGCGCGGCGGGGTTGAAAGCTATGCCGGCCGCGATATCCGGCCCGAGGACAACGGCAACGTGGCGGGCGCGCATCTCGCCCGCGATTTCCCGAACAAGCCGATGCCGATGCGGGCAATCTCTCCCTCCCCCCTCGTGGGGGAGGGTCGGGGAGGGGGGGACGGCAATCCGCGTGCCAGTTCTGTGAGGACTTCGGAAACTACGGTCGGGGTTCCCCCCACCCCTAACCCCTCCCCACGAGGGGGAGGGGAGTTGCTCACCCAGCTCGAATTCGCACGGGCCGGCATCATCACCAAGGAGATGATCTACGTCGCGCATCGCGAGAATTTGGGCCGCAGGCAGGCGCTCGACCGGGCCAAGGCCGCGCTGGCGGACGGCGAGAGCTTCGGAGCGGCGCTGCCCGAGCACATCACGCCCGAGTTCGTGCGGGACGAGATTGCCCGCGGGCGCGCCATCATACCCTGCAACATCAACCATGCCGAGCTGGAGCCGATGATCATCGGCCGCAACTTCCTGGTGAAGATCAACGCCAATATCGGCAACTCCGCCGTCACCTCGTCGGTCGAGGAGGAGGTGGAGAAGATGGTGTGGGCGATCCGCTGGGGCGCCGACACCGTCATGGATCTCTCCACCGGCCGCAACATCCACAACACGCGCGAATGGATCTTGCGCAACTCGCCGGTGCCGATCGGCACCGTGCCGATCTACCAGGCGCTGGAGAAGTGCGGCGGCGATCCGGTCCAGCTCACCTGGGAGCTCTACCGCGACACGCTGATCGAGCAGTGCGAGCAGGGCGTCGACTATTTCACCATCCACGCGGGCGTGCGGCTCGGCTACGTGCACCTCACCGCAAACCGGGTGACAGGCATCGTCTCGCGCGGCGGCTCGATCATGGCCAAGTGGTGCCTCGCCCATCACAAGGAGAGCTTCCTTTACACCCACTTCGAGGAAATCTGCGACCTCATGCGGGCCTATGACGTCTCCTTCTCGCTGGGCGACGGCCTGCGCCCCGGCTCGATCGCCGATGCCAACGACCGCGCGCAGTTCGCCGAGCTGGAGACGCTGGGTGAGCTCACCCAGATCGCCTGGAAAAAGGGCTGCCAGGTGATGATCGAGGGCCCCGGCCACGTGCCGATGCACAAGATCAAGATCAACATGGACAAGCAGCTGAAGGAGTGCGGCGAGGCGCCATTCTATACGCTCGGGCCGCTCACCACCGATATTGCACCGGGCTATGACCACATCACGTCCGGCATCGGCGCCGCCATGATCGGCTGGTTCGGCTGCGCCATGCTCTGCTACGTGACGCCCAAGGAGCATCTGGGCCTGCCCGACCGCGACGACGTGAAGGTCGGCGTCATCACCTACAAGATCGCGGCGCACGCGGCGGATTTGGCGAAAGGCCATCCGGCGGCGCAGCTGCGCGACGATGCCTTGAGCCGGGCGCGCTTCGACTTCCGCTGGCAGGACCAGTTCAACCTCGGGCTCGACCCCGACACCGCCCGCGAATACCACGACGCGACGCTGCCCAAGGAGGCGCACAAGGTGGCGCACTTCTGCTCCATGTGCGGCCCCAAGTTCTGCTCGATGAAGATCACGCAGGATGTGCGGGATTATGCGGCGACGCTGAATGCGCAGGGCATGGTGTCAGACCCTCAGGGTCTGACACCCTTGACACCCTCCGCCGCCCAGGCCGGCATGGACGAGATGAGCCGGAAGTTCAAGGCGATGGGGGGAGAGGTGTATGTGGATGCGGAGATGGCGAAGACGAGCAATAAGTCGCAGGGGTGACATGTAGTCGGGTCGAGGCCTTCGCAAGACGCGACGCTCAAGCGGTGGTGGTGAAATGGCGACGGTTGATGAAGTCTACGGCGAATACGGCAAGACTGCAGAAGTAGCGCAGACTTTTGAGCATATGCTCGCAACGCTGCTTTTGCTCATCGAGTGCGGGTTATGCGGTTGGCACAATGTGCCAGATTCTGAGTCCGCTCAGAAGGCCCTCGATCAGATCGAAGCCAAAACATTGGGTGGAAAGCTAACACAACTTAGAAACGCTGTTGGAATTGATCCGCAGATAAAAGACCGACTGGCAAAAGCTTTGATGTACAGAAATAAACTTATGCATGGCTGGTTCTACAAGCACGATGAGGCCATGGAGACAAACGCCGGGCGGGAAGCAATGGTCGGCGAGCTCCGTGCAACAAGGACTGAGATGGGTGAGGCATGGCAGCTTTCTTCCGACATGTGGGATCTTATGCATCAAACGCTCACCCAACAGAAGGGAGCCAAGAAAGGCGAGTGAATATTTAAGCGATGGGCGCAAAACAAGACTGGATATTGGTAATTCGGCCGATGGGTTCGCAGTCAACACGCTTTTTGACGAGGTGACAAAGTTATGACTAGCCCAGCCAACCGCATCAGCATCGACCCCGAAGTTTGCGGCGGCCGGCCCTGCATTCGCGGCTTGCGCATCCGCGTCAAGGACATCTTAGACATGCTCGCGGGTGGATCGTCGCGCGAGGAGATTCTGGCCGACTATCCGTACCTCGAGGACCAGGACATCACGGCGGCACTTGAGTACGCAAGTCGCGCGACGGATCACCCTGTCATCGCCGCTGCTGAACGATGCGGTTTCTGATCGACACAAACTTGCCGCCCGCATTCGCGGCTTGGCTCGTGTCTGAGGGCCACGATGCCTGCCATACGAAAGACATCGGTCTTGGTCCTGCAAAAGACAGGGCAATTTGGCGGTACGCCAAGGACAATGACTATTGTATCGTGACGAAGGACGAGGACTTCGTGCTTCTTCGGGCGGTCGATCAGCAAGGCCCTAGTGTTGTGTGGGTCCGCATTGGAAATGCCGTCAAGCGCGTGTTGCTGCAGCGCGTCGCGGGCGCGTGGCCACAGGTCATAGCGCAACTTGAGGCCGGGGCAGACGTTGTCGAACTGCACTAAATGGGGCCCAGGGTGTCATACGTGTCAGTCGAACACCAGCTGCGCTGACCCTCGATGACGAAACAGAAGCATCCTTGACTGGATTAACTTGATATGAGTCGCTTGTTGCTCACCCCCACC
>Ga0209069_10002031_pt1 | contig 10425 bp, 9 predicted proteins | sample Str013_2_FD_187202 | JGI IMG/M metagenome (GOLD analysis project Ga0209069, IMG submission 187202) | Freshwater sediment microbial communities in response to fracking from Pennsylvania, USA - Straight Creek_MetaG_SC_2013 (SPAdes) (version 2) | ecosystem: Environmental > Aquatic > Freshwater >...
CAAAATAAGGTGTTGAATATTATCTTAATATTAAGGGTGGCTTATCAAAATGCTAACACGAATTACACGAATTTTGCTAAAATACAATTCATACTTAACAAATAAAAGATGAGAAGCAGATGGCCTCTCATCTTTTATTAATCAACCCTCATAAATTTTAACTTAATTCGACAAAATTTGTGTAATTCGTGTTATTAATCTTCTCTGACCATTTTAATTTTCGGTTCCCCGTAGCTGTCTGTTTCCAATTCAAAGATCACTTGTTGGTTTAATCCCTGATTATTATGCGCATACCTGATTGCCATGCCATTCATGGCGTTTAAATATTCCTGAATTTGTTTTTCGGTATTTTCCAGGTCCTTTTGTTTTGCTGCGATCTGGCTGTTTGCCTCCTGCAATTCATCGTATTTCTGTTTTACTTTCTCCGCATTATATAAATCGATGATATTCCCTTTTTGAAAAAGCCTGAGTTCATTGTTGTAGTTCTTGCTGACGATGATAATTTCCTTTTGCATTTCTTTTAATTCTTCCTGTTGCCGGATATAATCATTGAAGACGCACATATAGGATATTTTGGATCTAGTTATTAACGAATGTTTGGAAGGGATAGTATTGTAGGAGGTGAGCTGTATGGCGTAAGGTATAGGGTATGTCATGCCTTATACCCTACACCTTTAGCCTTTCATAGCCTGTATAAGCAGGAAAATTTCTTCCACCGTAGTTGATGTCTTCGCTAACGGCTAAGCAAGCGCTTGCCGGTGAAGACATCTACAACGGTGGTACAATATTATGTATAGGTAGTAAGTCTGCTTAATAACGGAGGTTTTATTTAAATATTATAAATAGATTCTGTTATATTCTCTAAATAAACTGGAATGATTTTGCAGGAAATGCCTAGCAACAGGGTACATTACTGGCAGGCGTATTGCATATATAAAAATCTTAGGAGGTTCTCGATATTAAAATAAAATTATCTTTTCCCCGTTAGTAGTATAAGTGATTATCATAACTGAAGTTTTTCTCATGTGGCCGGTGTTTCTACACTGGCTTTTTTTATTCAATCACATTGATATAATCTACAGCCGCAAAAGAAATCAGCCAAAAAAGAGATTTATTTTCGGAAGAACTTTCATTTTATTATTCGCCTAATATCATATCGAATCTGATTTGTATAGCAGTATACAGGTGTTGATATGTGGCTATGATTCTATACGGCAAATTTTTTTAACCACATAGATCATAGGCACATAGGAGGATCCAAGAGATAACTCTTTCCTTAATTGATTCCGGGTTCATGCATAATCACTAAATTCGACGCCTTAACTACTTGTTATGGATACGCATTCAAAAATACTCCTGGCATTTTCGCGCCGGTCCGAACTATATAGGAAAACACAAATTGTATTGGCTGGTGATGTAGGGGGAACAAAAACCAATCTTGCATTATTCCAGGCAACAGAAAATAGTGTGGATCTGATACATGAAGAAACCTATCATTCGGCAAATTATTCGTCATGCATTGATATCGTAAAACAGTTTCTGGCAGAAAATCAGGAGATAAAGCCAGGCAGGGTTTGCCTGGGTGTTGCAGGGCCCGTTATGCAGGGCAAGGTAGCAATTACCAATCTTTCGTGGAGCTTTGGCCTTGAGGATCTGTACAAGGCTACGAGTGCAGATGCTGTGGCACTAATCAATGATCTTGAAGCAACTGCTTATGGCCTGGCGGCTTTGGATCAGGAAGATTTCATTACAATTCACGAAGGGGCCGCGGATAGCGGAGGTAATATGGCGATCATTGCCCCGGGAACAGGTCTGGGCGAAGCCGGATTGTATTGGGATGGAGCGAGCTATCATCCATTTCCGACAGAGGGAGGGCATACGGATTTTTCACCACGGACTGAATTAGACATAGAATTGTACCGGTATCTTCAAAAAAAATATGAAATTGTAAGCTGGGAAAAAATAATTGCCGGGCCCGCTATTCATGATATTTATCTTTTTTTGTGTGAGATAAAAAAGAAAAAAGAAGCAGATTGGGTAAAGGATGCATTTGTGCATGAGGACCCTTCGGCTGTTATCAGTCAGGCCGCCCTCGAAAAAAAAGATCAGGTTTGTAGTGAGACGATGCAGTTATTTGTTCGCTATTTGGCGAGAGAATCGGCCAATCTCGTTTTGAAGATGAAAGCAACAGGAGGGCTCTTTCTTGGCGGTGGTATCCCACCTAAAATCGCCCCATTATTGCAGGAAAATGTTTTTTATAATAATTTCTTGGATTGTGACCGGATGCAACACCTGGTTAGTAAAGTGCCGTTGAGGATCATTCTCAATAGCAAAGCGGCTCTGCTGGGAGCAGCGTATTATGGGGCTTATGGCGGAGAATAAGAAATGAGGAATAAGAAATTAGAAATGAGAAAGGAGTACAGTATTGCCCCTTTCTCATTTCTAATTTCTTATTCCTTATTCCTTATTTTCTCAGTAATTTCATCAACTCATCAATAAAATAACAAATTATGTCTTCACGCCGTATTTTTATCAAGCAGGCTTCTTTGGCTTCTACAGCGCTATTTATAAATAAATCCGCATGGTTCGCCAGGCCTGATCTAATAGGTATTCAATTGTACACACTTCGGGATGAAGCGAAAAAAGATGTAAAAGGAACCATCGCCAAAATTGCAGAAGTAGGATATAATTCTGTGGAGGTGTTTAACTATAGCAATGGAAAATTTTTCGACTTGTCGCCGGAAGATTTTGCTGCAATATTTAAACAAAATAATCTCAAAACTCCAAGCGGTCATTATTCCATGCCAAACTTTTTAATCAAGGGTGATGAGGATGAACTGAAACGCACCGTTGCGGATGCCGTAAAGATGTCGCATGATTTTTTTACAATTCCTTATCTAACGGATAATATGCGTACGAGCCTCGATGATTATAAAAGACTGGCCGAAAGATTGAATAAGGCCGGTGAAGTTGTAAAAAACGCCGGCATGAGACTGGCTTATCATAATCATGATTTTGAATTCAAAGACTGGGGCGAAGGAAAAACAGGGTTCAGTATATTTCAGAAAGAAACTGACCCGGCCCTGGTAAATTTTGAAGTTGATATATACTGGATATCAAAAGCAGGATTGGACCCCGTTCAGTTCATCCAGGCGAATTCCTCGAGGATCAGGATGTGGCATGTAAAAGATATGGACAATACGCCTGAAAAAACATTTACGGAAGTAGGCAGCGGAGTAATTAATTACAAAGAGATATTTAAGTTGAGAAAAGGATCGAACCTTGAATACTTTTTTGTTGAACAGGATAAAACGAAAATACCCGTCTATGAAAGCATTGCAAAGAGCTTTCAATATCTTAAAAAGAACATATTGGTTTGATCGGATATTGTTATATGATGTGATGCCGAGCGGTTTCTTACCCACATTCATTTTTTAAATTATAACAGCAATGAGTAACCGTCGTTCATTTTTGCAACAAACAAGTGCCCTGGCAGGGGGAGCCCTGTTGATGCCGGCGTTTAATACTTTCAATAAGATCGTATCACCGGCTGACCGGGTCAATATCGGCGCCATCGGCATCAATGGAATGGGATGGGCCGATCTGACATCCGCATTGAAAGTGCCCGGTGTAAACCTTGTGGCTTTATGTGATGTGGATAAGAATGTGCTGGATAAGCGGATGGGCGAATTGTCAAAAATGAATGTAGATGCTGCAAAAGTGACAGCGTATGATGATTACCGAAAGCTGCTTGACCGCAAAGATATTGATGCGGTGATTATCGGTACACCCGATCATTGGCATGCGCTGATCATGATGCAGGCCTGCGAGGCAGGCAAAGATGTATACGTAGAAAAGCCCGTCGGCAATTCTATCGGCGAATGCAGGGCGATGATCGCAGCGCAAAAAAAATATAACCGGGTAGTGCAGGCAGGGCAATGGCAACGTAGCCAGCAGCATTTTAAGGATGCAATTGATTTCGTATACTCGGGCCAGTTAGGAAATATCCGTACAGTGAAGGTGTGGTGTTACCAGGGTTGGATGAAACCTGATATCGTGCGCCCTGATTCGGCCCCTCCTCCGGGGGTTGATTATGACCAGTGGTTGGGACCCGCTTCAAAAAGGCCATTCAATGCAAGCCGGTTTCATTTTAATTTCCGGTGGTTCTGGGATTATGCAGGGGGGCTGATGACCGATTGGGGCGTGCACCTGCTTGATTATGGATTATTGGGGATGAAAGCGGATGTTCCTAAAACAATCGCTGCACTGGGTGGAAAATTTGCCTATCCAGATTTGTACCAGGAAACACCAGATACACTTACCACTTTATATGAATTTGATAAGTTCAACTTGGTATGGGATCACGCGATGGGTATTGACAATGGCTCTTATGACCGTGACCATGGAATCGCATTCATTGGCAATAATGGAACCCTTGCGTTGGGCAGATGGGGATGGGAAGTGATAGAAGAAAAACAAGGCAAAAATAAAATCAGCAAACCGTTGGTCGCACCTACCGACAATGGGCTAGACCAGCATTGGGTGAATTTTATTGATGTGGTTCGCTCGCGAAAAATGCAGGACCTGCATTGCTCCATCGAAGACGGCGCACATGTTGCTATTGTGGCACAGATGGGCAATATCAGTTTTCGCAGCGGGCAACGATTGGCATGGGATAAGGCAGCAGGGAAATTCACTGATGATTCTATCAATACAGCGTATATGATGAAAGAATACCATAATGGGTATAAGTTACCGTTGGTCTAAAACTAACAGGTCGACCACCTCGTCTTGTAAAAACTGATTTATCATTTAATTTCTTAGAAGAGGTGGTCGACCTGTTAGTAAAATAAAATCTCGATTCAGACAATTAATATTTTCCTTAGCTTACGCGCTTAAAATTTTTTCTATGCCTATTGCCAAATCGGTAATGCTGGTGGCTTGTTTCATTATTACGACGGCCTGTTCAGCACAAATTTTATCAGAAAAAAACCCTTTGCTCATTCATTCAGGGATGCCTATTGAGTTTTCCAGGGTGGATGCTGCGATTGTCCGGGATGCAGTTGCAGAAGTAATCCATGTGTCTGATGCCCGCACTAAAAAAATCATCAATGCATCAGCAAATAGTAAAACATCTCCCGGTATACTTGCAGCTTTTGATGCGCTTCAATACGATATCAATGATCTTTCGGCAAAACTGGGATTGATCAGTGTCACATATACTCAAGACAGCACCAGGGAGGCTGCAAACAAGAATGCGGAACTATTATCCCAATATTCCGCCAATCTTTTTTTAAATGAAAAACTATATAAGGCAATAAAAAACTATGCTGCCTCTCCGGTAGCGGGGCAATTGCATGCCAATCAAAAGAAATATCTCCGGGAAATCGTCAGAGGATTTGAAAACAATGGAATGAAGCTGGATTCAGCAGCGAGAAAAAAACTCCAGGCGGTCAATGAAAAAATTATTGGTTTCGGAATCCAGTTTGACAAAAATATTGCTGAGTATAAAGACAGCATTTCCTTTAGCGAAGCAGAACTGGAGGGTGTACCGGCGAATGTGTTGCAAAAATGGAAAGGGCCTGCCGGCAATTATGTGCTGTATATCAATACTCCCAATTTCCAGGATATATCACGGTATGCTGTAAGCGATGCAACAAGACATGCCATGCTTTTGAAATACCATAACCGGGCCTACCCGCAGAATATCCAGATGCTCGACAGCTTATTTTATTATCGCCAGCAATATGCAAATATATTGGGCGTGAAAAGTTATGCTGAGTACGCGCTGGTAGATAAAATGGCAGCCAGCCCGGCCAATGTCTGGAATTTTGAGTACAACCTTGTCAATAAACTTGAACCGTTTGTTACAAAAGACCTGAATGATCTAAGGCAATTGAAACACCAACTTCATCCCGAATTGACTGATACCATTTATTTGTGGGACCTGCAATATTATAAAAAGCAACTGCTCGATACAAAATATCAGCTGAATACAGATGAAGTCAGACAATATTTTGAAATGAACAATACCGTGAAGGGCATGTTTACTGTATATGAAAAATTGTTCAATATCCGGATCAGGGAAGTGAAAAATGTTCCTGTCTGGTATAGTAAGGTGAAGTCGTTTGAAATGCTCAAAGACGGCAAAAAGATCGGCAGTTTTTATTTTGATTTTTTCCCACGACCAAATAAATACACACATTTTGCCTGTTTCCCCATTAGCCAGTACCGTTTGGCAAATGGAAAGGAAGTATTGCCTGTTGCAGCGCTGGTCTGTAATTTCCCGGAAGGCAACACTACGGAGCCATCTTTATTAAATCACAGTGATGTGATTACTTTGTTTCATGAATTTGGTCACCTGGTGCATTTTATGCTGGTACGTTCCAATATTGCATCCCAGCCATTTTCTTTGAAGTCGGATTTTGTAGAAGCGCCTTCACAGTTCCTCGAAAACTGGTGCTGGGAATACCCTTCGCTCAAATTATTTGCGCGGAATTATAAAACCGGTGAAGTATTGCCTGAATCCCTTTTCAAAAAAATGAAGCAGACGCAAATTGTGCAGAGTGCGGTAGCCAATATCACACAGTTGTATTATGGCATTGTAGAATTTACTTATCACGATAGATATGATAGCATCAAAGGAAGAGAGATTACCCAGGTTTCAAAAGATCTATACCGGATCATGCAAATACCTTTTACTGAAGGCAGCCATTTTATTTGCAGCTTTGGTCACCTGAATGGATATGCGGCCAATTATTATGGTTATCTCTGGTCAAAGGTTTTTGCACAGGATATGTTTTCTGTTTTTGAAAAGAATGGCGTGATGGATATGAATACGGGTATTCGCTACCGTAAGGGTATATTGGAAATAGCGGGCTCGGTGGAAGAAATGGATATGTTGCGCAGGTTTCTAGGGAGAGAGCCGAATAGCGATGCGTTTATGCGATCGCTCGGAGTAGGAAAATGAAGAATGAGAAATAAGGAATGAGAAATGAGAAATGAGAAAGGGGTACAGTATTGAAACCCCTTTCTCATTTCTCATTTCTCATTCCTTATTTCTCATTCTTCATTTTTTCCGCCCCATCGCATACTCAATTCCGCCTAAAATATGTTTCAAATAATTGCTGTCGGCATAAGATGCATCCGTATGTCCCATTTCAGTATAAAAAGCCCTTCCGCCATCATATGCATGATACCAGGCCATCGGATGATTGTCGCCGTTTTCTCCTCCGGTATAAGAGCTTTCATCAATTTTGATCAGCACAGTTGTACTCGTGCTGAGATTTTTGAAATTATACCATTCATCAAAACGTTCCCATGTATCCGGTAAGAAAGCTGTGGCAGGATGATTTTTATTGACTACGATGAGTTTGGCCTGTTGCTGTTTGGGGTGTGATTTGAAATAAGCTCCTACCAACTCGCCATACCAGGGCCAGTTATATTCGCAATCGGATGCCGCATGAATTCCCACATAACCCCCACCGTTATGAATATATTGCTGCAATGCTTTTTCTTCATCGGGCCCGAACACTTTCCCTGTCGGACTGAGAAAAACCAATGCTGCATATTTCTTTAATGTTTTTTTATTGAATTGAGTTGAGTCTTCTGTTGCATCCACATCGAATCCGTTTTCTCCACCCAGTTTTTTGATTGCAGCAATGCCTGCCGGTATGCTGGAATGCCGGAAGCCATTTGTTTTAGAAAAAATCAACACTTTGGGTTTTGATCGGTGGGGAGAAGTGCTTATAAGAAATATGCTGGCAATGATCAATGCGACAGAGATGATGCGGCGTTTCATGGTAGTATGTTTAAACAAGCGTTAGGAATAAGCCTTCGATGGGTAATTTTTTATTAGTGATTCCGGCTTTTTAACCGCGAAGGCGCGGGGACACAAAGACACGCGAAGAACTACTCATTGCGTCTTCGTGCCTTCGCGGTAAAAAAAACCGACAGAAATGAAACGTTCATCAGTTTTAACTCTTCTCAGTTCAATTCTTTTATTTTTACATTCCGGTACCACACTTCATTTCCATGATCCTGTAAAACGATGCGGCCCGATTTGAATTTCATAAAACCAGGCATGGTCTTGAATTTGCTCCCTTGTACCAGTTTTTCCCAATCTGCATTCCATAAAGTTGTAGAAACGACAAGTACATTATTCAGGTAAAGATCCAGTTTGCCATTATTTGATTTTATCTCCACCTGGTTCCATTCACCCACAGCCTTTACGGGTTCGGAGGAAGAAGAAATGAGATCATACAAATCGCCGGCGCGATGTTTTTTAATTTTACCATCGGAGTGCCCATCATTATCCAGTACCTGCATTTCAGCGCCCGTATTCCAGGATTCTTTATATTTCGGATCTTCTTTTACATAAAATATGATACCGCTGTTTCCATTCTTTGAAATTTTCCATTCCAATTTCAGGTCGAAGTTTTCATATTCTTTATCGCACGCGATATCGCCGCCATCTTTTGCCTGGTAACCTGATTTTTCAGAAGCGTTGAGATGAATCGTCCCATCATCTGCTTTCCAGGCGCTGCCGATGGTTTTTTTGCCGTAATTGTGCCAACCTTGTAGTGAACTGCCATCAAATAGCAATGCCCAGCCATCGTTCTTTTCAGTTGGCGTAAGCGTATTGGCAGCAGGATTTTGTGCAAAAAGATTTGATGACAGCAATGAAACTGCTATCATCGCGCTGGCTATACCTTTCATATTATTTTATTTTTTAAGCGTCAGGATATACTTTACCATTTCTTTGATATCGGCTTCGGGCAATGCAGGATGTGGTGTCATTGGAACCTGGCCCCAAACGCCTTGCCCGCCTTTGATAATTTTTTCCACGAGGCGATTAATCGTTGTGTCTGCTGCATGAGCATATTTTTCGGCTACTTCACTATAAGCAGGACCGATCGCCGATCCGGAAGAAGCTTTATCCAAACGATGGCAGGTAGTGCAATCACTTGAGCCTATCAGTTCAAGCCCTTTTTCATTAGCAGCTGAAACTGTACCGGGAGCAGTTGTAACGGATGTTGCTGCAGAATCTTTTTTTTCTGTTGCAGATGAATTACTCGAATTGCTACATGCAACTGCCATTGAGCTGCAGAAAAGAATGATGAATGTTTTTTTCATGTTGCGAGATAAAATTTTAATTCACGAATTTAAACGAATTACACGAATTGAATACGAATGGTGTTATTTATTGAAAATTATTTTTCGCTTCAGGCAGTTTGTCCAATTCGTGTAATTCGATTCAATTCGTGCATTGGTTACTTCAATCCCAAAACGGACCGATTAAATTTTTCGTCCGATCCGGTTCCGGCAAAATCATCAAATGCTTTTTCTGTTACACGAATGATATGATTTTTTATGAACGGTGCGCCTTCTCTTGCACCGTCTTCCGGGTGTTTGATGCAACATTCCCATTCCAGTACGGCCCATCCTGCATAATCATAAGCCGCGAGCTTGCTGAAAATGGATTTGAAATCCACCTGCCCATCACCCAACGAACGAAAACGCCCTGCGCGATCGATCCAACCCTGGTAACCTCCGTACACACCTTGTTTGCCGGTTGGATTGAACTCGGCATCTTTTACATGGAACATTTTTATTCTCTCGTGATAATAATCAATATAAGCGAGGTAATCGAGCGATTGAAGTATGAAATGAGAAGGATCATATAATAAACATGCTCTCGGATGATCGTGCGTATGCTTGAGAAACATTTCATAAGTAATGCCATCATGCAGATCCTCACCCGGGTGAATTTCATAACAAAGATCCACACCATGCTTATCAAATTCATTGAGTATCGGCAGCCATCGACTTGCCAATTCTTTGAATCCTGTTTCTACCAGTCCTGCCGGTCGCTGCGGCCATGGATATACGTTAGGCCATAACAGGGCGCCGCTAAAAGTGGCATGAGCGTTTAATCCGAGGTTTTGAGATGTCTTTGCCGCATATTTTAGTTGTTGTACGGCCCATTCTGTTCTGGCTTTTGGATTGTTACGAACTGCAGTAGGTGCAAATCCATCGAACATGGCATCATAAGCAGGGTGAACGGCCACCAGTTGCCCCTGCAGGTGCGTAGACAACTCCGTGATTTCGAGTCCGCAGCCATTCACGATGCCTTTGATTTCATCGGCGTATGTTTTGCTTTCTGCTGCTTTTTGAAGATCGATGCACCGAGCATCCCAGGAAGGGATCTGCACGCCGACAAAGCCAAGACCCGCGGCCCATTTACAGATAGATTGTAATGAATTGAATGGTGCAGCATCGCCTAAAAATTGTGCTAAAAAAATTGCAGGCCCTTTTATCGTACGCATTGAAAGAGATTTTTCTTTGTGCCTTAGCGTCTTTGCGAGATATTATCTCGCAAAGACGCTAAGGCACAAAGGATCAAAAAATAATTCTTACATAGTC
>Ga0209069_10002033_pt1 | contig 10422 bp, 7 predicted proteins | sample Str013_2_FD_187202 | JGI IMG/M metagenome (GOLD analysis project Ga0209069, IMG submission 187202) | Freshwater sediment microbial communities in response to fracking from Pennsylvania, USA - Straight Creek_MetaG_SC_2013 (SPAdes) (version 2) | ecosystem: Environmental > Aquatic > Freshwater >...
TTTCTTGGCTGAGCGGCATTCTTCACATGCTGATTGTGGGGACGCAGGATCACAATGGTACGGGCAGCCCTTGACCGCTTTGATGGGCGGCAACAAAGCCGCAAATGCCCGCACCGTGGTTGATTTTCCTGTACCACGATCTCCCATAGCAAGTAATCCTCCAATCAAAGGATCAACTGCTGTCAAAATGAGGCAAGTTTTGAGCTCTTGCTGGCCCTCAATGGCTGAAAAGGGAAACACTGGTCTTTTGGCTGCGCCTTTCGCAGGCACATTAATGTTTTGGTTTGTCATATAAAAACGATCTCAGCCTAAATGCTCACCCGTCAATCTGCCATGAGCGAGGCTGCTGTCAACCAAAATAGACAAATTTATGGAATAGACCGAGTTGCACCGGGTAATCCAGAAGGTCCATGATGAAAGTGAATTGTGACTACCTTAGTCGCTCGTGGACCACAGCGAAATTCAATATAACTTTTGATTTCGAAGGTCTTCTACAGTGCCATGACGACTAGAGCTTTCTATGGCAACTGTGAGTTCAAATTTACGTCGAAACTGAATGGGTGTTGCGTTAAAACGTCTGTGAAACGCTTCATAAAACCGTGAGAGCGATCCAAAGCCGCAATCAAAGGCGATGCTTGAAATCGTATTATCTGTAGCAATCAACATCGATTGCGCTGCGTCTAGTCGGTAACGGATAATCGCTTGATTAATACTTATACCAAGACCCCGCTTGAAGATGGTCGTCGCATAATTGGGATGAAGTCCAGTAATTCGGGCGACGTCCTCAACAGATATATCAGAACCCGCGTTCTCGCCAACAAACCGCGCCATCCGCTCCACGTGCCTGGCACCCGCTGGATCTTTATTCGCAAAATGTGGAGATGCTTCAGCCAAATCCCGTAAATCCCGCCAACCTTCAAGATCAATGCGGCGCACGCGAGACTTTAGTTCCTCACGAACGATATGCTCAATTTGTTGCCTGCCCGATAACAATTCTTCACGCCAGCGCTTAAAAATTTCAGTGTCAAAGTGCTTTATGTTCAGCGCCTCTATTACGGCACCCTTAAACATCGCATCGCGCAACCGACTAAGCGTTGGCAGACCTAAGAAAACAGACATCGGTACATAAAGGCAAACAAAGCGAGTGGGATCATCAATTTCTGTTACTTGATGTGGCACCATGCCCCAAAACAAGACCAGACGCCCCGCAGAAACGGAAATCTGGCGGCCATCAAACCAATAGGTCATCTTGCCCTCAAGCACGAAGTTGAGCTCAATTTGGCTGTGCATATGAGGGCCTGGCATGCAGGAAACATCAAGAGATTTACCCGCACAAAACCCGTCATTACCAAACACAACAAGGGGATAACCCGGAACCATATCAGGGACAGCGGGCACGCTCTCATCATGAAAGTCAGTCGGAACGATCTTTGTCAAAATCAAAACCTTAGAAAACCGGATTCGAACACATAAATTCCGGTAGTACCTTACGGAAATCATGGCTAAGGTCAAGTCAACGCCATCCTTTCAGAGATGGGATGGATAAGAAGATATTCGTGAAATCATTGTGGTTTTGCGGAACATGGGAGAAGAGCATGAAATACATGAAGACCCTAGCAGGGCTGGCCCTTGGGCTTGCCCTTTCGGCTTCGACAGCGATGGCTGGCGAAATCGTATTGAACTCAGATCAAACAGATCCAGCGCCAAAGAAGGCCATGGAAGAGTTGATCGCTGGTTTCGAAAAAGCCAATCCAGACGTTAAAGTTAAGTGGAACAACATTGACCATGAAGGTTACAAAGCTGCGATCCGCAACTTCTTGACCGCTGACGCTCCAGACGTTGCGGCTTGGTATGCTGGCAACCGCATGGCTCCGTTTGTTAAAGCTGGCCTGTTTGAAGATGTATCTGATGTATGGAAAGATAACGGCCTTGATGACAGCCTGAAATCTGCTGCAGCTTCAATGACCATTGATGGCAAGAAATGGGGTGTTCCATACACCTATTATCAATGGGGCATTTATTACAACAAAGACGTTTACAAAAAGGCTGGCGTTTCAGAACCAAAGAACTGGGCTGAATTTGTTGCCAATTGCGAAAAGTTCAAAGCTGCGGGCGTTGATTGCTTGACCACAGGCACGAAAGCTTTGTGGCCTGGCGCTGGCATTTTCGACTATATCGACATGCGCACCAACGGTTATGAATTCCACATGGATTTGACCGCTGGCAAAGTGAAGTGGACTGACCCCAAGGTTAAAGCTGCATTTGCTGAATGGGCAAAAATCACCCCATACATTTCAGCAAACGCTGCAGCCATTGATTGGCAAGACGCTGCGGCTCTTTTGAGCCAAGGAAAAGCTGCCAACTATGTTATGGGCAACTTCGCGGTTGATACCTTCAAAAAAGGCGGCATGACCAACGACAATCTGGGCTTCATGTTGTTCCCAGAAATCACCGCTGGCATTCCACGCGCTGAAGAAGCACCAACAGATACATTCCACATTCCATCAGGTGCCAAAAACAAGGCTGATGCAAAGAAGTTCTTGGCTTATTTGGCCTCGGCTGATGCGCAAACAGCAATGAACAAAACCCTCGGCCAGCTGCCTGTGAACAACAAGGCTTCTGTGGGCGATGATCCGTTCATTCAGGCAGGGTTCAAGGAACTTTCCTCAGCTTATGCTTTGGCGCAGTTCTTCGACCGCGATGCCCCAGCCGATATGGCAAAGGCTGGCATGGAAGGCTTCCAAGAGTTTATGGCTAAGCCAGACCATATCGATGCGATCTTGGAACGCCTGCAAAAGGTTGCTGATAAAGTATATAAGTAAAAGCGTAATCCTCCATAACTGGGCCGGAATCTTGCGGGGGCGGATTCCGGCTTCTTTTCTCAAAATATTGAGGGGCGAGGCATGGCACAAGCAGCTGTCCACAATGGTTTCTGGAAAACCAATCAAAAGGCATTGGCCCCATGGCTGTTTTTAGCACCGGGCATGATCATGTTTCTGATTTATGTGATTTTCCCGATTGTTGAATCAATCTATATCAGCTTTTTCAATTGGGATGGCTTGGCCCCTGCGCATATCTCGCAGCTGACATCCAAAGAATATGTGGGGTTGGGCAATTATCGCGACTTGCTTGGCGACGACTCATTTTATACGTCATTGTGGAATAACCTTAAGTGGTTAGTGCTCTATATGTTGGCCGTGCCCATCGGTCTTTTTGTGGCGTTATTTCTTAATCAAAAAGTGCCCGGAATTAGACTCTATAAATCCCTGTTCTTTTTTCCATTCGTGATTAGCCAGGTGGTTGTTGGGCTTTTGTTCAGCTGGTTTTATGCGCCAGGCTTTGGCCCACTTTATGCGATCATCAAATCAATCACCGGATCTGAAACCGCCATTCTGGCGAGTGATTCTATGGCAACTTATGGCATCATTGCCGCTGGCCTTTGGCCACAAACTGCATATTGCATGATTTTATATTTGACTGGCTTGAACAATATCAACCCCGAGCAAGTGGAAGCGGCGCGCATGGATGGCGCACGGGGCTTCACACTTTTGTGGAACATCATTTTGCCGCAACTTCGCCCAGCAACTTTTATAGCGATTGTCGTGACTGTCATTGGTTCGCTCCGCTCATTCGACCTTGTGTCAATCATGACGGGCGGCGGGCCTTACGGTTCAACCCGCGTGCTCTCATATTTCATGTTTGAACAAGCGTTGTCCGAATATGGAACAGCCATGGGTTACGGCGCGGCGATTGCCTTCGTACTCTTCGCAATCATGATGGTGTTCATTTCGTTCTTCGTTTGGAGAATGCTTGGCCAAGAGAGGAACTCATAAGATGTTTCCGAAACCAATCGAAAAATCCGAACCGTGGGTGCAATTGGCCTATAAAATTGTTTTGCCAATTGCTCTCATACTCTGGCTGTTACCTTTGATCGGCATTGCGATGACTTCAGTTCGCCCCGCAGCGGACTTGGCGGCTGGCAATTATTTTGGCATGCCATCGGGGTTTGCTGGCGTCGAAAACTACAGCTCCGTTTTTAAGAACAGCAATATTGGATATTATATTCTCAATTCTTTCAAAGTCACTTTGCCCACCGTTTTAGGTGCTGTGGGTTTGGCATGCCTTTCAGGCTTTGCTCTTGCCATCTATAAGTTTAAAGGCAATCTGATTGTATTTTTTATGTTTGTGGCCGGCAACTTTGTGCCGTTCCAAATTCTAGCAATTCCAGTTCGCGATTTAAGTGTCCAACTTGGACTTTACAATACAACGCTTGGCTTGGTGATGTTTCACATCGCATTCCAAACGGGGTTTTGCACTTTGTTTATGCGAAATTTTATTAAGTCGCTTCCATTCGCATTGGTTGAATCCGCCCGTGTCGAAGGCGTGTCTGAATTTAGAATATTCTGGCACATCGTGTTGCCTCTGATGCGTCCAGCGATTGCAGCACTATCTGTGCTAGTTTTTACATTCATCTGGAATGATTATTTCTGGGCCACAGTTATGGCGCAGGATGCTTCAGTCAAACCCGTAACGGCTGGCATGAATGAACTCAAAGGCCAATATAAAGTGGCGTGGGAATTGATTTCGGCCGCTTCGATCATCGCAGCTCTCCCGCCTGTTGCAATGTTTTTCTTGATGCAAAAGCACTTTATTGCGGGTCTAACACTTGGGGCGACCAAGGGATGAAGATTGCACGGCTCAATGAAAGGCTGACCTTTGCCTTGCCAGAACGTGGCATGCCAATCATCTTGAATTGTTTTACTTCGCATGGCCAGAACATAGAAGGCTGGGAAGTGGTTCATCAACGTTCCAATCGCGTCAACGGAATGGATGTGCCGCTGGCCTCCGCGCAATATTTGCCAACGGGTGGCATGGGAAATTTTGGCTGGCCCGCCATTCAGGGGCATAGAAGCGGCACGCAATTTATTTTAGAGCCGAACCAGTGGAAAACTGTGAATGACGAAGATGTGTTGATACTGGAGGGGATCGACCCTGTGGCGGAAATCAAACTGCGTTTGCATTTTCGTGAGTCCACAACGTTGATCATGCACACAGAGCTTATCAATATTGGAGCCACGCCTTATAATTTGGATCGCTGCATGGCGGCCAGCGTTATGGTTCCAAGCGGCGCCGAAACCATTACTTCATACCGTGGCAAATGGGGCCAGGAATTTCAAGAAACCACTGAACCTGCGGGGGATGCGCTGTGGCTGCTGGAAAGCCGAAAAGGCCGCACCTCACATGACCGTTATCCGGCCATCACAGTGAAAGCTGCATATAGCGGGCTTTATGCATTGCATTTAGGATGGAGCGGCAATCATTGCATCGCTGTTGATCGCCTCGACGATGGCAGCTCCCTAATCCATGCTGGCGAATTATTTGAACCCGGCGAGATGATTTTGGGCGCTGGAGAAACTTATATGTCTCCCAAAGTCTACGCCGCGCGTGAGGCGTGGGGCGATATTGATGATTTGTCACCGGTGTTCCATTGGTCGCTCCGTGGCGATGTTTTGCAGTGGCCCAATGGCAAGATGAAGCCGCGCCCTGTGTTGTTGAATACTTGGGAAGGCAATTATTTCAAGCACGATGTTGAACGTTTGAAACAACAGGCCACTCTTGCTGCTGAAGTAGGCATCGAGCGTTTTGTTCTCGATGACGGCTGGTTTGGCAAACGTGACAATGACACTTCCAGCCTTGGTGATTGGTTCATCGACAAACGTAAATATCCAAATGGCTTGAAACCTCTCATAGATCATGTGGTTGGTTTGGGTATGGAATTTGGCCTGTGGTTTGAGCCTGAAATGGTGAATGTGAATTCTGATTTGTTCAGGGCACATTCCGATTGGATATTGCAGGTGAAAGGCAGACCCCTGCTCGACTCACGTCATCAACAAGTGCTCGACCTGACCCGCAAAGAGGTGAGCGATTATCTTTTCAACTGCATGCATGATGTGTTGAATTCTAATAGGATTGGCTACATCAAATGGGACATGAACCGCGATCTGACCCATGTGGCTGGGGCTGATGGCAAAGCTAAAACACATGCACAAACTCGCGCAGTTTACGCTTTGATGAACCGCATTCGCTTGGCTCATCCAAATGTTGAAATTGAGTCATGCGCATCAGGCGGCGGGCGCATGGACTATGGTGTACTCGAACATTCGCACCGCGTGTGGGTTTCAGATTGCACCGATGCTTTGGAGCGTTTGGAAATTCAACGTGGTGCCAGGCGCTTTTTGGTTCCTGAAATTATGGGTTGCCATATTTCTGCTTCACCTAATCACCAGACAGAGCGCATTCACACGCTGGCTTTCCGCGCCATCGTTGCCTTTTTTGGACATTTAGGCGTAGAACTTGATCCATCCAAGCTTTCGTCTGAAAAACTTGAAGAGCTGAAAGGTTGGATTGCGCTGCATAAATCTCTGCGCCATGTGTTGCATGCGCCTGAAGCAACAAGTTTTGATTTGCCGGTGGTCGATGGCCGCTATGTTTTTGGTGTGACTTTACATGACGAAGATTCTCGCCATGAACATATGATTGTAGCCGTTGCTCAAGGCCCGCACCCAAAACGTGAGCAAGCAGCTCCGCTGCGCTTACCCCTCTACGATGGCGGCCATTCATTCACCGTGCGTGAGATTGGCCCAGTGAAATACAAATTCGCTCGCAGCATTGCATCACAACATGCCATCTTAAATGGTGAACAAAAAATCGCTGGCGACTTGATTTCATCGCACGGCATTCCGCTTCCAATTCTTTATCCTGAATCCGCAATTCTTCTCGAAATTAAATCTGAAAGGACGCTTTAATCATGGCCAATGTGACTTTACACAATGCGCGTAAATCATTCGGTTCAGTTGAGATAATCAAAGGCGTTGACCTTGAAGTGGCGGATGGCGAGTTTTGCGTTTTTGTTGGCCCATCAGGCTGCGGAAAGTCCACCTTGCTTCGTATGATCGCCGGACTTGAAGAGTTCACCTCTGGCGATTTGCGAATTGGTGGCCAGCCCATGGCCAATGTTCAATCAGCCGATCGTGGCGTGGCGATGGTGTTCCAATCATACGCCCTTTATCCGCATATGACAGTGCGCGAAAATATCTCATTTGGTCTAAAGATGGCAAAAATGCCCGCCGATCAAATAGCCGCTCGTGTGAAACATGCATCAGACATGTTACAGCTTGAGCCACTGTTGGAACGCAAACCTTCGCAGCTTTCTGGCGGCCAGCGTCAACGTGTGGCTATTGGCCGTTCGATTGTGCGCGAACCCCAAGTGTTTTTGTTTGACGAACCGTTGTCAAATTTAGACGCAAATTTGCGCGTACAAATGCGCATTGAGATCACCAAGCTCCACCAAGATTTGAAATCCACAATGATCTATGTGACCCATGATCAAGTGGAAGCCATGACCATGGCTGATAAGATTGTGGTGTTGAATGCAGGCCTGATTGAGCAAGTTGGTTCGCCTTTGGAGCTCTATCATCGTCCGAATAATATGTTTGTGGCGGGCTTTATTGGTTCCCCGAAGATGAACTTTATAAAAGCGACAGCTTCACCTGCCAAGGGCGGAAAAATAATTGTGTCGTTGCCAGGGGCCACTAAGATTGTATTGAATGATCAAGGGAAAAAAATAATAGACGGCCAAACTGTTACGTTGGGCATTCGTCCAGAACACATTACCATTGGCGAGAAGAATGACGGCGAATTAAAAGGCAATCTGCGCATTGCCGAATATCTCGGTTCCGAGACCATGTTTTACGCAAGCTTGGCCGATGGCACTGATCTTTCAGTAAAGGCCGACGGGTTAACCAGTGCCAAGCAAGGTGCAGACATTAAATTTGGCATGCCTGCAAAGGCTTGTCATTTGTTTGATGCCAAGGGCACGACAATCTTGAACGGCGATCTTTCAAAATAATGTTGGGTGTTTGCTATTATCCCGAACACTGGGATGAAAAGATTTGGGCAGATGATGCAAGGCGTATGCGCGAGATGGGCATTACTTTTGTGCGCATTGGCGAATTTGCTTGGTCGCGCCTAGAACCCAAACGCGGTGCATATGATTTTGGTTGGCTTGACCGCGCAATTGATGTGCTGGCCAATGCCGGATTGCAGATAGTTTTAGGCACACCAACGGCCACACCACCCAAATGGTTGATGGACGAGCATCCAGATATTGCGCCCGTGGACGAACAAGGCAGAACGCGCGGATTTGGGTCCCGCCGACATTACTCTTTTTCGTCCGAGACCTATGCGTGGGAAAGCGCTGAAATTGTTGAGGCACTTGCAAAGCGCTACGGCAATCACAAAGCTTTGGCGGGCTGGCAAACTGATAATGAATATGGCTGCCATCTCACAGTCCTGTCTTGGGGGCCACAAGATTTAAAGGCTTTTCGAAATTATTTACGTAAAAAATATCAGACGACAGACCAGTTAAACGAAGCATGGGGTAATGTTTTTTGGTCAATGGAATTGAACAGCTTTGACGAGGTGAGTTTGCCAAATCTTACAGTGACTGAGGCAAACCCGGCCGCGCGCTTAGATTTCTGGCGTTTTCAATCTGACCAAGTGGCAGCCTTTGACAAAATGCAATGCGACATCATTCGCAAGCATTCGCCTGGCCGTTTTATCACTCATAATTTCATGGGCTTTTTCAATGAGTTTGATCATTGGAAGGTCGGTGAAAATCTCGATCTCGCATCATGGGATTCTTACCCCGTTGGATTCACCGAGCAGTTTCCATTTTCCGAAGAGGAACATGTGACTTGGGCTGAGACCGCTCATCCAGACATAGCGGCCTTTCACCACGACCTTTACCGGGGTGTTGGCCATGGTCGTTTTTGGGTTATGGAACAAATGCCAGGCCCAGTTAATTGGGCGCCGTGGAACCCCGTGCCAAAACCCGGCATGATCAGATTGTGGACGTGGGAAGCACTCGCGCATGGTGCTGAAGTTGTGAGTTATTTTCGCTGGCGGCAAGCCCCCTTCGCGCAGGAACAAAACCACTCCGGCCTCAATATGGCTGGACTTTCAGAGTTATCGGTGGGCGGACGAGAAGCTCAGCAGGTGGGGATTGAACTTAAGTCAATTCAACGGTTACCGAATTTCAGGCAAGCGCCGGTCGCCATCGTCTATGACTATGAGGCCTCATGGATCACCCGCATCCAACCACAAGGCCAAGACTTTCTATATCATGAACTGGTGTTTCGTTGGTATGAGTCTGTTCGACGCCTGGCGCTCGACGTTGATTTTGTACGGCCCGGCCAAAAGCTGGACGGCTATGCGCTCGTGCTTGTGCCAAGTCTGCCCTATGTTTCTGATGCGGCTTTGGAGGCGTTTGAAAAAGCTAAGGGTATTGTTCTCTATGGCCCGCGCACAGGTTCAAAAACCCGCAACTTTGCAATTCCTGTTGGCCTACCTCCCGGCCCGTTGCGGGCGCTGTTAAATATTCGCGTGGCACAGGTGTCGTCGTTGCGGCCTGGGGTCACCGACATCATCAAAGGCCAAGTGCAAGGCAAAGCTGAGCGATGGCGCGAATATGTCGATACGAGTGATGCCGTGCTGGCGCACTTCAGTGATGAGAGTGCAGCATTGATTGCCAAATCTAATCATCACTATCTCGCGTGCTGGCCAGACAAAACATTACTCAATCGTACCATCGCGCTATTAGCCAAAAAAGCTAAATTCAAAACTACTCCGCTGCCTGACCACATCCGCATACGAAGGAGAGGTAATCTCAACTTTGCGTTCAATTATGGGACTAAGAGTTGGGCTGTGCCGACAAAAGCCGAGCTACTGTTGGGTGATAAATTCTTGAAGCCGCAGGCCGTGGCCATTTGGAAAACCGAGATTTAAATTGCCTTGAGAAAGTGGAGTGACTTTATATTTTAGTCGCTTGAGTTACCGTAGTTTGTTTTCAACTCAAATTTCCAACATCTGACCACTTAGACATTTTTACTTTCAAGATTGAGCCAGGTAACCTCTTCTGCGCTGAGCTTGAGCGTTAGCGCTGGCAAGGTTGAGGCGATTTCTCCGGGACTGCGCGGGCCCACAAGGGCCAAGGATGGAAAGCTTTGCGCCAGGACCCAAGCGGTTGCGATGTTGTGGGGTGATACACCGTGGTGTTTGGCGAGAGCCTCGGCCCTGTTGCGCCGTTCCACATTGGCTGCGCTTCCAAAACAAGTTTCGGGGCTTGTGTCTGCAGGCAAACGCGAGCGCAAAACTTCAGGCAAAAAATAACCTCGCGCTTGTGATGACCAGCTGACATGCGTGGTTCTGGATTCGCGCAGAAACGCCAATGTGTCAGGTGTATTTGATGTAACGCAGCCATCCCAAACCGGACGCTCCATCACCGCCAGCGAGAGGTTGTTGTTGAGAATGGTAAGCGGCTTTAGTCCCTTGGCCGCGGCATAGGCCGAGGCCTCCTTCATC
>Ga0209069_10002034_pt1 | contig 10422 bp, 10 predicted proteins | sample Str013_2_FD_187202 | JGI IMG/M metagenome (GOLD analysis project Ga0209069, IMG submission 187202) | Freshwater sediment microbial communities in response to fracking from Pennsylvania, USA - Straight Creek_MetaG_SC_2013 (SPAdes) (version 2) | ecosystem: Environmental > Aquatic > Freshwater >...
GCAACGCTTGAGCTCACTTCGCGCCTCCCCGCGCGCGATCGACCAGCGATGTCGTGCTGAACCCGCTCAGGATATCCACCAGCAGCACCTGGCCGCCCTGCGCTTCGACGATCTCATAACCGACCACCTGCTCGCGAGTATAGTCCCCACCCTTGACCAGCACGCTTGGCCTGACCTGCGCGATCAGTTCGATCGGTGTATCCTCTTCAAAAATCACCACGAGGTCGACCGCTTCCAGCGCCGCCAGCACTTCCGCACGTGCGCGCTGGTCCTGGACCGGGCGATCGTTCCCCTTCAGCCGCTTCACCGAAGCGTCGCTGTTGAGGCCGACGACCAGACGATCGCAGGCCCCGCGCGCGGTCGTCAGCACCTTGACGTGGCCCGGATGCAGGATATCGAAGCAGCCATTGGTGAACCCGACCCGCAACTCGCGTCGGCGCCAATCCGCAAGATGTGAAGCGAGGTCGCTTCCGGCTGCCACGATTTTTTCCTCGGCTGCCAGCGAGGCATGTGGCAGGATTTTTCGCCGCAGTTCGGCCGCCGTCACGCTTGCGGTACCTTTCTTGCCGACAGAGGCCGCAGCTGCCGCATTCGCCATCCGCAGCGCGGTCTCCCAATCGGCTCCGGCCGCGAGTGTCAACGCCAGCATGGCCGTCACCGTATCGCCCGCGCCCGAGACATCGCGCACCTTGACCGGAATCGCTGGGACGTGGATCGCCTCGCCGTCGCGAACCACCAGCGTCATGCCGTGCTCGCTTTGCGTCACCAGCATGGCTTCGCAGTCGGCAAGCCGCATCGCGTCCTGCGCCGCGGCTGCAATGTTTCCTTCCGAGTCAGCCCGGCTGCGGGTTGCTTCGGCGAATTCCCTCCGATTGGGCGTCAGCAGCGTGGCGCCGCGATAGATCGCGAAGTTGGCGCTCTTGGGATCGACGATCACGCGCTTGCCGAGCTTGCGCGCGGCGTCGATCACGTTGCGCAGGACCCGCGCCGTCAGCACGCCCTTGGCGTAGTCCGACAGCAGAACGATGTCGGCGCGCGGCAGCAGCGGCAGGATGGCATCGATCAGCTTCTGCTCGACATCGGCAGCGGCCGGCACTGCCAGTTCCCAGTCGGCACGCAGCATATGGGTCGAGAAATGTTCGGATACGAAGCGCACCTTTCGGGTCGTCGGCCGGCCGGAATCGCAGATCAGTACACTCTCGATCAGGTTTTCCTGCGCCAGCTCGGATTTCAGCCGCTCGCCCGCCTCGTCCGCGCCGATCAGGCCGACGAAGAAACAGTGCGCGCCAAGCGAGGCGATGTTGCGCGCGACATTGCCGGCGCCGCCGATGTTGGTCTCGCTGCGCTGCACCGCAATCACCGGCGCGGGCGCTTCCGGAGAAATACGCGACACTTCGCCATAGACGAATTCGTCGAGCATGAGATCGCCGACGCAGAGCACGGTCTGCCTGGCCATCGTCTGCGACAGAGCTTCAAAATCGAACATTGTTGCTTGTTACCTGTAACCCCTTAGCGGAAGCGATCGGCGCGATCGAGGAAACCGTTGACGTAAGCACCGACCGCATCCTCCAGCGCCGTGAAGCCGCCATTAAAGCCGGCGTGCCGGAGCCGATCGACTTCGCTCTGGGTGAAATATTGATAGCTGCCGCGAATCGGCGTCGGCATGTCGATGTACTCGATATTCGGCTCGCGCCCGAGCGAGGCATACGCCGACAGCATCAGATCCCTGAAGCTGCGCGCTGTTCCGGTGCCGACGTTGAAGAGCCCGCTCACCGACGGCGTCGCCAGCAACCACATCATCACGCGAACGACGTCATCGACATAGATGAAGTCGCGCCGCTGGTCGCCGTCGGCGATGCCGTCGCGATGAGATTTGAACAACTGGACCGGGCGTCCGCTCCTGATATCGTCGAACCGACGCGCCAGCACGCTCATCATGGCGCCCTTGTGATATTCATTGGGGCCGAACACGTTGAAGAATTTCAGGCCGGCCCATTGCGGCGGCAGCCGCTCTCCGCGTGCCGCGCGCTCGGCGACTGCCATGTCGAACAGATGCTTGCTCCAGCCATAGAGGTTCATCGGCCGCAGTTTTTTCAATGCATCGATCGATCCGTCGTCGCCGAAACCCTGCGCGCCGTCGCCGTAGGTCGATGCCGACGAGGCATAGATGAACGGGGTCGTATTGGCAGCGCACCAGTCGAGCAGCCGCATCGACAGCCTGAAGTTGGTTTCGATCACGAGATCGCCATCGGCGGCCGTAGTCTCGGAAATGGCGCCGAGGTGGATGACGGTGTCGAGCCGCCGGCCCGTCAGCCAGTCCTGCAACTCGGCGGGCGGCACGATATCGGCCAACTGGCGCTTGGCGAGGTTTCGCCATTTGCCGTCATGGCCGAGCAGGTCGCAGACCACAACGTCTGAACGGCCCGCTTCATTCAGCGCAGCCACGACATTCGACCCGATAAAACCGGCACCACCGGTCACCAGCAACATACCTGCCCCTATCCTGATTATGCGGCGCCAGCTTTGCCCCAGTCCCGCTCGGCAGGCAACTTGCTCCGCGCCGCTTTACCTGACGATGAGGAGCGGTTACCGACGAGGCCGCAAAATGCCGGACGCCGGCCTATCAAAATATGAATATTAATTCAATATATGAGATCGGGACGGAGGATAGGGCAGACACCCGGCCGATCCTGATTATCCCCTATATGTGGATTGGCGACTTCGTTCGCGGCCATACCGTAGTGCGCGTCCTCAGGCAGCGCTGGCCGAACCGTCCGGTCGACTTGCTGGTGACCTCGCTCTGCGCGCCCCTGGTCGACTATATGCCGGGCGTCCGTTCCGGCATCATCTGGGATCTGCCGCGCAGCCGCCTTGCCATGGCTCGGCAGTGGGGCCTGGCGGCGGAACTGCGCGCTCGCGGCTATGCAACCGCTCTGGTCCTGCCCCGCACCTGGAAGTCCGCGATTGCCCCAGCACTGGCAGGCATTCCGGAACGGGTCGGTTTCGTCGGCGAAGCCCGGTTCGGCCTGATCAACACACTACGCTGGGGCGAGAAAGCCTTGCCGCGCTTCATCGACAAGAATGCCGCGCTGGCGCTCCCCGATGGCGCGGCGCTGCCGCCGGAATGGCCAGTGCCGCAACTCAACGTCCCGCCGGCGGAAATCGGCCGCTGGCGGCAGGCGAACGGACTAGGAACCGCTCCCGCGGTGGCGCTGGCGCCGGGATCAGTCGGTGCCTCGAAACGCTGGCCCTATTACCCCGAGGCCGCAAGGCTGTTGGCCGAAGGTGGGCTGGATGTCTGGGTCATCGGCGGACCCGGGGAAAAGGCTCTGGCGCAGGAGATCGTCGCCGCCGGCGGCGCGCGCGTCCGCGACCTCACCGGCACCGATTTGCGCAACGGCATCCTGGCGATGGCCGCAGCAAATGTGGCGATCAGCAACGACTCCGGCTTGATGCATATCGCCGCCGCCCTGGGTACGCCGACCATGGGGATTTTCGGCCCGACCAGCCCCTATCATTGGGCACCCCTCAACGGCCTTGCCGGGACTGTGCAGACCGGAACCAACGTGCCCTGTCAGCCTTGCCATCGTCCGGTCTGCACCATGAACGACCATCGCTGCATGCGCGACATTGCCGCGTCCGACGTCGTCGAAGCCGCGCTGCGCGTCCTGAGCGAAGCTTTCGCGCGATGAGGACAGCAAGCGTTCAGAAACCCGCGGCCTTCCTCGACCGTGACGGGGTCGTCAACCATGACGATGGCTACATGGGCACGCGGGAGCGGATCCGCTGGATGCCCAATGCGGCGAAGGCGATCCGGCGCCTCAACGAGGCCGGCTATTTTGTCTTCCTGTTCACCAACCAGTCCGGCATCGCGCGGGGTTACTTCACCGAAAGCGAACTCAATGCCCTGCATCACTGGATGCGCGCCGAGCTACTGGCGCAGGGCGCGCTGATCGACGATATCAGGTATTGCCCGCATCATCCCGACGGAACCGTCATCGGCTATCTGGAAGATCATCATTGGCGCAAACCGAGTCCCGGCATGATCCACGACCTGATGAAGCACTGGCCGGTGCGGCATGAAGGCAGTTTTGTGATCGGCGACCGCCCGACCGACATCGAAGCAGCGCAGGCTGCAAACTTGCCGGGCTTTCTGTTCGACGGCGGCGACCTCGATACGTTCGTTGCCGGTGTGATGGTTCAGACCAGCCTGCGATAGATTTCCGCGATGGCTGAGGCTTCCGCGTCGAGACTGAACTGGCTGACCACGCGCGTGCGCGCCCGCTCGCCCATCGCCACCGCCGAGGCGGGATCGCGCATCAAGGGCTCCAGCGCCGCAACCAGCGCATCGACATCGCCGGGCGGCACCAGCACGCCGGTTATGCCATCCAGCACCGCGAATTCGGCCGCGCCTGCCCGCGACGCCACCAAAGCCGCGCCCGAAGCCATCGCCTCGATCAGCGTCAGCCCAAAGCCCTCGTTGCGCGAGGTGAAGGCGTAGATCGTCAGCCGCCGGTACCAGCGCTGCACTTCCTCGATCGCGAGTTCGCCTGAAATGACGATGCGCGATTGCAGGCCTACTGCCTCGATCCGATTCTTCAGATTCCTCGCAAACTCTTGCTGCTCCGGCACGATGGCTCCGACCAGAACCGCGGTGAAATCGGGATAGCGCGGCAGCAACCTGCACATGGCCTCGACGAATATGTCGCTGCCTTTTTGCGCGCGCACCCGGCCAAAGCAGCCGATGGCATAGCGACCGGGCAATCCCGATTCCGCGAAAGCGGCAGCGCGATCGGGCGGCGGTGCATAGCGATCGGTGTCGACGCCGTGCATGACGACCGTTGCTTTGCGCTTGAGGAAGGCGGCCGAGAGCGCGCTGGTGGCGATGACCGCATCCATCCGGCGGATCAGCCACCGCGTCAGCCAGGTGTGATGGCGCTGCGCCGCAGAGGTGAACACGAGTTTCAGCGGCCAGCCCAGCAACCGCAACAAGACACCAGCGATCATCTCGTCGTTGCGCCGCGCATGCCAGATCAGCGGCGCCCGGCGGCGCCACAATCCACGCAGATCGGAAAATCCGATCCGCGCGATTCCTTCCGGCGCATGCGGCCCGAGCCAGGCCGCGCGGAACATCCGAGCGAGTTTCGGCGCTACCATGCGGTTGGTCGCGGTCACGCCGGAATAACGCCTGTGCAGATTCGGCACGATCAGCACCAGATCGTCGGCGGATTTGTTCTCGATCGGCACGTCGGACTCCGTTTCGTGCCATTCCTATACGCAACATTAAGCATAGTGGCCAGTTCACCCGCACCGAAACCCACTCTTCACCCCGACCCAGCTAGCATCGCCTCGCTGACAGCGAGAGGATGAGTTCATGACCGTGCTCGTCACCGGCGGCGCCGGGTACATCGGAAGCCATATGGTCCACGCGCTGGCGGATGCCGGCGAAAGCGTCGTCGTGATCGATAACCTGTCCACCGGTTTTTCCGCTTTCCTGCCGGGAGGCGTGCCGCTGTTGATCGGCAATGCCGGCGACGAAAGTCTGGTCGAGAACGTGATCGCTCGGCACGGCGTCGAGAGTATCGTTCACTTCGCCGGCTCGGTGGTGGTCCCGGACTCGATGCGCGATCCGCTCGGCTACTATCGAAACAACACCATGACGACCCGCAGCCTGCTCAATGCCGCGGTAAAGGGCGGCGTCAACCGCTTCATCTTCTCCTCGACCGCTGCCGTGTACGGCAACCCGGATCAGGTGCCGGTATCCGAAATCGCGCCGACGCGGCCGTTGTCGCCTTACGGTTCCTCGAAGCTGATGACCGAGATCATGCTGCATGACGTCGCCTCGGCGCACGGCATGAACTATGTCGCGCTGCGCTATTTCAATGTCGCCGGGGCCGATCCGAAAGGACGCGTCGGCCTCGCCACCATCGGCGCGACGCATCTCCTGAAAATCGCGGTCGAGGCGGCGACCGGCCAGCGCGCCAAGGTCGACGTGTTCGGTACCGACTACCCGACGCCGGACGGAAGTTGCGTCCGCGACTTCATTCATGTCACCGATCTCGCCGAGGCGCATCGCGCGGCGTTGTCCTATCTCCGCCGCGGCGGTCGCTCGACGACGCTGAATTGCGGTTACGGCCGCGGCTATTCGGTGCTGGAAACCATTGAGGCCGTCCGTCGCGTCGCAAGGCGCAATTTTGCCGTCCAGTACGCTCCGCGCCGGCCCGGCGATATCATGACCATGATCGCCGACACCGCGCGCATCCGCGCGACGCTGGAATGGACGCCGCGCTATGACGATCTTGAGATCATCGCGAGCCATGCGCTGGCCTGGGAAGAGAAATTGTTCCACGAGCGCGGCGGCCCTGCCCAGCGCGCGGAATCGGCCTGAAATCAAGCCGTTATTTGGCTTGAAAAACCCGCTTATTGCGGGCAAGGAGGCACTCGCCTAAGCCCTGACGCGCCGGCAATAACCGCCCGTCGCCGTCAATGGAACGCGGATGACCGAACTTCCAAGGAAAATCACCGACGACCCCTACGGCGCCGCTATTCTGATTCGCCGCCTGGTCGCCGAACAAGGTCTCATCTACTGGCGGCGCTATCTCGTGGCCTTCACGCTGATGAGCGTCGCGGCGGCGACGACGGCGGGCTCCGCCTATCTGCTTGGTGAGGTCATCAACAAGGCCTATGTCGACAAGGATGTCCATGGCATCGCGCAACTGTCGCTCGTCACCATCCTGATTTTCGCGCTCAAGGGCGCGGCGACCTATGGGCATCAGGTGATCCTGTCGCAGATCGGCAACGCCATTCTCGCCAACAACCAGCGCCGGCTGTTCGCCAAGCTGATGAGCGAAAACATCGCCTTCTTTTCGGAGCGGCATTCATCGGAATTTCTGGCGCGACTGACGGCTGGAGCCAATTCCGTCACCCAGGTCCTCAATCTCCTGATCAATGCGATCGGGCGCGATCTGTTGTCACTGATCGCGCTCGTCGTCGTCATGTTGATGACGGACCCCTACATGGCGCTGCTCGGCTTCCTGGTGGCGCCGCCGGCAATGATCGTGCTGCGCAAGCTGGTGAAGCGCATCAAGGGCCTGGCGCATAACCAGTTCACTGGCACCGCGGATATTCTCGAGACCATGCAGGAATCACTGCAGGGCATTCGCACCGTCAAGGCGTTCACCCTCGAACAGAGCATGCGCGAGCGCATCGATGCCAGCATCGCGGCAGTGGAGCGCAACGCCAACAAGATGGCGCGGGTTTCCTATCGCTCCAGTCCGTTGATGGAGACACTTGGCGGCTTCGCGATCGCGGCCGGCCTGATGTATGGCGGCTACCGTGTGGTGGCGATGGGCGCCTCGCCGGGCCAGTTCTTCTCGTTTCTCTCGGCATTTCTGCTCGCCTACGAGCCGGCCAAACGGCTGGCGCGCCTGAACCTCGAACTGAACAGCACCCTGATTGGTGCGCGTAAACTGCTGGAGATCGTCGACAGCCCGCCCAGCGAGCCCGCCGACGACGACAAGCCGGCGTTGAAACTGACCGATGCACGGGTCGAATTTCGTGACGTGACGTTTGCGTACCGGGCCAACGAGCCGGTGCTTCACCGCATGAGTTTCGTGGCCGAGCCCGGCAAGATGACCGCGCTGGTCGGCCCCTCCGGCGGCGGCAAGTCGACCGTGCTGGCGCTGTTGCTGCGGTTCTACGAGGTCAACGAGGGCGACATCCTGATCGACCGCCAGACCATCTCCGGCGTCTCGCGCAATTCGCTCCGGCACCAGACCGCCTATGTCGGCCAGGACGTCTATCTGTTCCGCGATACCATCGGGGCGAATATCGCATTCGGCAAGGTCGGCGCGACGCAGGACGAGATCGAGGCCGCCGCCAGGGCCGCCTGGGCGCATGAATTCATCATGGGCTTTCCGCTTGGCTACGACACCCCGGTCGGCGAGCATGGCGCGCAATTGTCGGGCGGCCAGCGCCAGCGCGTCGCGGTGGCGCGCGCACTGATCAAGAATGCGCCGATCATCCTGCTCGACGAGGCGACCGCGGCGCTGGATTCCGAATCTGAAAAGGCGGTGCAGGAAGCGATCGAGCATCTTTGCCGGAATCGTACCACCATCGTGATCGCCCATCGCCTGCACACCATCATGCATGCTGACGCGATCCTGGTGGTGGAGGGCGGCGAGATCGTCGAGCGCGGCCAGCATGATGACCTGCTGCGCCGCGGCGGCCGTTACGCCTCGTTCTTCCGCCTGCAACATCGCGACATGCCACAGCCCAGTCTGGCGCCGATCAGCGCGACCGCGTAAGGCTACTCCCCGAACTTCGATCCGCAACCCACCGAGACAAATCCATGAACGCCACATCCTATGTCGTCCTCGCCGCGCCGCAGGCCGCAATTCCGGTCGCCGGCGAGTCCAAGGCATTTCCGGTTCGCCGTATCTGGTGCGTCGGCCGCAACTATCTCGAACACATCCGCGAGATGGGCAATGACGAGCGTGCCCCGCCGTTCTTCTTTGCCAAGCACGCCGACATGCTGGAGCCCGATGGCGCCACCGTCCCCTATCCGCCCCTGACCAAGGACCTGCATCACGAGGTCGAACTGATCGTCGCGATGAAGAGCGGCGGCCTCAACATTCCCGCCGACAAGGCGCTCGACCACGTCTACGGCTACGCCGTCGGTATCGACCTGACCCGCCGCGATCTGCAGCTTGCCGCCCGCAAGAAGGAGCGGCCGTGGGAGATCGGCAAATCATTCGACCATTCCGCGCCCTGCGGCGCGCTGCAGCCGGCATCGAAGATCGGCCATCCCGCCAAGGGCAAGATTTGGCTGTCGGTCAACGGCACCGAACGACAGAAGGGCGACCTCACCGAACTGATCTGGAGCGTGCCTGAAATCATCTGGCAGCTTTCGCAGCAGGTCGCGCTCGGCGCCGGCGACATCATCATGACGGGAACGCCGGCGGGCGTCGCCGCACTTTCGCCTGGCGACAAAATCGAATGCGGCATCGACGGGATCGGCACGCTGAAGGTTTCGATCGGCAAGCCGGAATAGCCGCATCAGGAGAAATTCATCGGTTCAAAGGCAATTTTACGCCTCGGGCTTCACCCTTTTTGCCTTTGGGGCCCGCTCTATCGTCGTCGGGATCGCGATCTTTTCCCTCAGTTCGGTGCAGATATTGCGTACATCCGCCGTCATCTGCGAACAGCTTTCAATCTGAACGAAGACGCGTCTGGCCTCCTCGCGATAGCGTTCGGCGGTTTCCTTCAACTCTTGGGTCACCGCGAGCGCAGTGCGGCTCATCGCCTCGCATTGCTTGACGTGTTCGATCAGTTCCACGCCCAACGCCTCGATGTCTTTCGCCGCGGCTTCATATTCACGAACGACGGCTTCCGCCGACAGCTTGCCGATCTCCGTGGCACCGTCGCGATGCTCGACGTAGTCGGGCATCGCCAGGGACGGCGCTCCAGCCGTTGGCGGCACAAAATTCACGGCGCGCGACTCATCCACCGAAGGGCGCTTTCGAACCTCGGCCTGAATTTCACGTTCCATGTCAGTTAGGACTCGTCCTAGTGTTGACTGCACCATCGCTGGTCACTCCTTTGGTTGGCATGTCGGAAACTGCCCGGAGCGAAAATAGCCGCAAGGCAAGACCGCACAACCAAGCTCGCGCTTTAGGCTTGTTAATTAAGCTTGATATCCGCGCAGCGAGTTAATTCTGGAACCGGGAACCCCGCTATAGCGACCGGCTGAACACGTTAGATGGCGTGATGTCCACCCCAAGTACACGGCGCGCGTGTGCCGTAGGTATCTGGCATTCGCCAACCAACCCCCTCTCAAGGGACGCCGCCGAACGTTGCACCGCGAGATCGCGGGCTCCTGAGAAAGAAAATGCTCAGCCCCGGGCCAGCGCCTGCAGGCCCTTGAAGGTCAGGCGTTTGGGATCCTTGACCCCGGCCAGATAGAGCCGGCGGATAAAGGCCGCGACCGCTTCCCGGTCGCAATCGGTCAATGCAACCACGGCATCGACGGCAATTCGCTGGGCGTCCATGGGGCTTCCTCGTGCTGTCAGTAGCCTCCGGCCTCCCAGCATAGAGGTGCATCGGTTAATCCGACGTTAACCGTTTCGGGACGATGGCCGATTCGCTGGTGTGCCTGTATACGCGAAATTGCCTATGGGACGTTCGGACGCAGCGATGCGTCACGAATATTGCATCACCCCGTCATCGACCTTGCCATAGCGCAGCGTGACGATATCCAGCGCGTAGTTCTGGTACAGCCGCCACGGCCGCTTCGAGCCCTGCTTGGGCATCCTGGCAATCGAGCGCTGCACGTAGCCCGACGAGAAATCCAGCGACGGCAGCTCCGAGATCGACGGGTCGAGATTGTGCGGCACGCATTGCCGGTAGCCGTGCCGGTCCATG
>Ga0209069_10002035_pt1 | contig 10421 bp, 6 predicted proteins | sample Str013_2_FD_187202 | JGI IMG/M metagenome (GOLD analysis project Ga0209069, IMG submission 187202) | Freshwater sediment microbial communities in response to fracking from Pennsylvania, USA - Straight Creek_MetaG_SC_2013 (SPAdes) (version 2) | ecosystem: Environmental > Aquatic > Freshwater >...
CTTCGTGCGGCTCGGCGCCCGCGTGCGCGAAACCGGCATCGCTCACGACCTGTTCGCCGACGCCACCGACCCCGCCCCACCCTGGCGGGTTGATTTCATGCCGCTCATCCTGCCCGCCGCCGAGTGGCGCGCGCTGGAGGCGGCGCTGGTGCAGCGCGCCAATCTGTTCGAGCGCATCGTTGCCGATGTCTACGGGCCGCAGCAGCTCATGGCGTCGGGACAAATCCCGCCCAGCCTCATCTTCAACGATCCATCGTTCCTGCGCGCCTGCCACGGCTTGCCGGACGGCGGCGGCTATCTGCAATTCTTTGCCACCGATGTGGCCCGCGGTGGCGACGGAAGCTGGCGCGTCATTGACACGCATACCGAGACGCCCGCCGGCATCGGCTATGCGCTTGCCAATCGCACCGTGCACACTCATGTGGCTGGCGAACTGTTCACGGCCTCGAAGGCCCTGCGTCTCGCCCCGTTCTTCGAGGAGTTGCAGGCCGCCCTGGCTCGCCGCAGCAACCGCGCCGATCCGACCATTGCTCTGCTCACGCCCGGCCCGCACCACAACGACTTCTTCAGCCACGCCTACCTCGCGCGCTATCTCGGCCTCTTGCTGGTCGAAGGTGGGGACCTGCGCGTCGACGGCGAGCGCGTGTTCCTGAAGACGCTCGATGGCCTCAAGCCCATCGACCTGGTGGTGCGCTGCGTGGCCGGTGGCGCGTCCGATCCGCTGGAGCTCGATCCGTCGGGCTTTCTGGGGCCGGTGGGCCTGGTGCAGGCGGTGCGCCGGCAGCCCGCCTTGGTGACGAACGCCCTCGGCTCGGCGGTGGCTGAGAATCGCGGGCTCGGGCCCTATTTGCCGGCGCTGGCCCAGTCGCTGCTCGGCCATGACCTGCTCATTCCCGATGGCGTCAAGTGGTGGCTCGGGGAATCATCCGCACGCCAACTTGTGTTCGCGGACGTCGAAAAATTCGTCATCCGCCCCGCCCATGAGCGCACCGCCCGCCCCGGCCGCGCGACGCCGGGGCGCGATCCGGCGCGCATGACGCCGGACGCCCGCGCCGCGCTGAGGGCGGAGCTGGAGCTGAACGGCGCCGCCTTCGTGGCCGAGGCCAAGACGGCCTTCGGCACCACGCCCTCGATCGGCCCGGACGGATTGACACCCAAACCCTTCGCGCTGCGGCTGTTCGTCACCCGCACGCCCAATGGCTATGTGGTCATGCCCGGCGGGCTCGCCATGACGGTCGATCCTTATTCGGCGGTTTCCCTGAACGCGCCGGATGGGGAGTCACGCGATGTCTGGATTGTGGGCGATGGCGTAGCGCCGCCGTTCCACAGCCTGTGGCGGACGGCTACGGAGATCGGGCCGATCCAGCGCAGCCCACGCGAGCTGCCGAGCCGGGCGGCGGACAACCTTTTCTGGCTGGGCCGCTATGCCGAGCGGGCCGACTGGACCCTTCGCGTGCTGCGCCAGTCGCTGAGCCGCCTTGAGGAGTCGGGTGGCCGGCAGGACCTTGCGGCCGTGACCCGCGCGCTGGAATCGCTCTTGAAGCGGGAGAGCGCGGCCGATGCGCTCGAACCGGCCGCCGGCGACGTGCAGCTGGTGCGCGCGCGCGCCCACGAACTGATGACGTCGGCCAGGCGCCCGTTCGCGCTGCCGCAGACGCTCACCCAGGTGCAGCGCATCGCCGGCATCGTGCGCGACCGGCTTTCGCAGGAATCCTGGCGCACGCTGAACACATTTCAGAACCACAACGGCTGGCAGGCCAACGCCGCGCCGGCCTCGCTAGGCGAGACTGTCGATCTGCTCGACACGGGCCTCAGCGCCTTTGCCGCCTTCAACGGCCTGATGCACGAGAACATGACGCGCAATCTCGGCTGGACGTTCCTGGACATGGGCCGGCGCATGGCGCGCGCGCTGGCGATCTGCGATCTGATGCTGGCGGTGTTCGGGCAGGCCGGTGGGCCCGAGGGCGATGACACCAGCCTCGCCTTCGTGCTCGATGTCGCCGACAGTTCCATGACCTACCGCGCCCGCTATCACCAGACACCGATGCTGCCGCTGGTGCTGGACCTGTTGCTGATCGACGAGACCAATCCGCGCAGTCTGGCGTTCCAGCTGGCCGCCATGTCGGCGCATGTCGATCAGCTGCCACAAGGCGGAGCGCAGGCGGGCCGGACCGGCGAGAGCCGGCAGCTGATGACGCTTCTGACGCAAGTGCGCATGGCCGAGATCGCGCGGCTGGCCGCGGCCGGGACAGGTGGCGCGCGCACGGCGCTGACCGGACTGCTGGCTGGGCAGAGCCAGCAATTGCTCGACCTGTCGGACGCCATCAGCCGGCGCTATTTTGCCCTGGTCGAGAAAGGGCCGCGTTGGGTTCGCTCCGGCGCGCGGGGACCGCAATGATCTTCAATGTCAGCCACCGGACGAGCTACCGCTACGGCGCGCCCGTGACCCAATCGCAGCATGTGGTGCATCTCACCCCGCGTGCGCTGCCGCATCAGACGGTCAGCCGCCACAGCCTGCTGATTGAGCCCGCGCCGGCGTCCCGCTTCGACCGTACCGATTATTTCGGCAATCCTGCCTCGATCCTGATCATCGAGGAGGAGCATCGCGAGCTGGTTGTGCTGTCGCGCAGTTCCGTGACAGTCGTAGCGCCTGCGCGGGCCAGCCATTCCGCGAGCCGGGCGTGGAGTGAGGTTGCCGCCGCGGCGCTGCTGGCGGATGGCGCGCGCGATCTTTCAGTGTTGCAGTTCGCCGCCGCCTCGCGTCATACGCGGCCATCTGCCGAAATCCAGGCCTTTGCCGGGACGTCGTTTCCGCCGGGCCGGGCGGTGCTCGACGGCGCCTTTGATCTGACGCGGCGCATTTTCACCGAATTCAAGTTTGATCCGGCGGCTACGGATATTTCAACGCCTGTCGCCGAGGTGCTGAAGGCGCGGCGCGGCGTCTGCCAGGATTTCGCGCATCTTTCGTTGGCGGGGCTGCGCTCCCTCGGCCTGCCCGCCCGCTATGTCAGCGGCTATCTGCTGACCCGCCCGCCCCCTGGCAAGGTGAAGCTGCAAGGGTCGGATGCCTCCCATGCGTGGATCTCGGTCTGGTCGCCGGAATTCGGCTGGGTCGACTTTGACCCCACCAACGGCCTCTTGCCGTCGGACGAGCACATCACCGTCGCCTACGGCCGCGACTACGACGACGTCAGCCCGGTCAGCGGCGTGCTGCTGGGCGGCAGCGACCAGGTGCTGACCATCGGCGTCGATGTGGTGGAGGCGGCATGAGACCGCGCTGCGCACCACAGAAGCGCGGCTTTGAAAGACATGAGAAGCGCCAGTTGCAACGCGATCATTTTTGCGGCGCCACGGACCAGAAAGCAGCGTTCACCGCATTTCAAAAAGCTCTTGGTGAAAGTCCGCCATGTGCAGGCCCACAGCCTTGAAATCGCGCTTCAATGCTGAACCAAAGCCGGTGGGCCCGCAGAACCAGACGCTGGCATCCGTCCAGCCAGGAACCGCATCACGGATTCTTGCGGCACTTAGCTTGCCATCCTTTCCCGAGATGGTGATGTGAAGATTGACGCGCGCCGCCGCCGCGTCCGACCGCATTTTGGCAAGCGCGGTTTCCGACACGTCCGCAGTCGAATGGAACAGGTCGACGATGGTCGTGTCGGCAATATTTGCGCGCTGCCGCATCTTGGCGACAAACGGCGTGATGCCGATGCCCGCGCCGATCCAGATCTGGCGCGGCTTGCCGTCATCGAAGGCGAAACGCCCATATGGTCCTTCGATGCGCACAGGCTTGCCGTTGGTGAAGTGCTCACGCAGCTTCTTGGTGTGGTCGCCCAACTCCTTGGCGATGAAGCCGATCCTGCGATCATTGGGATCCCAGGCCGTCGCAATCGTATAGGGGTGGGGGCCTTCTCTCCAATCCGTCGTCACGAAGGCGAATTGCCCTGCCTCGTGCCCCGGCCAGGCGCCGTCAACCTTCATTTCGGTTTCGAGCACACGCAGCTCGGGATAGTATTCCGTTGAAACCACCGTGCCTGTTGCCTGTGTTCGCAGGCCGAACCGGCGCAAGACGGCGATCAGCGTGGACATGACGCCGATGGCGACCAGAGCCAGCGTTGCCCAACCGATGGGCTGCGTCCAATAGACCGCTTTCATCAACACCACGGAATGGAACGCAAGCAGGCCAAACAGGATGGCGACAAGAATGTGGGTCTTGGCGAAGAAGCGGTAGGGAATGAATTTCAGGAGCGCGACGGTAATGAGTGCGATCAGCACCCAGAGCGCCGGTTGCGCCACGCCGTGAGCCGGGCCGCGAAACGAGTCCAGCAGGCTTTGCGGCGTGCCCGCCAAATCGGCGGCTTGCGCGCTGCGGGGGCCGTGGCCATCTCCCGTCGCGGTCAGCCAATGCACGATGCCGATGGCGAGCCCGCTGACGCCGAGCCATTTGTGCAACCGGTACATCTTGTCGAGACCATCGAACGCCGGCTCCAGCCATTTCGGGCGGATCGACAGCAGCGTGCCAAAACTCATCATGCCGATCGAGAGAACGCCAGTCAGCTGTGTGAACGCCGCGCCAAGTGGCAGCGTGCCAGCGCCACCAATGGGCAGCGTATCGGCCAGCAGCCAAAGGCCCAGCAGCGCCAGGGTGAAGCCGATGAAGGCGGCCTTGATGCGGTTCATGGCGCTACTCACATGTTTTTTGGACCGGCTCGGCGCGGGAAGTGTCTGCCACAGCCACCCCGATTGCGCGAGGCCGTTTTGGCGGCGAGTTACAATATTCTTCTCCGGCCAAACCGTCAGCCCGCTGGCGCGTCTGCTTCTGCGGCATTGCGCTCGCCAACGACCCAAAGGCTGCCTGCGCGCTGGGTCACTGCGCCAAGGACCGCGCCCTATTTGGGCGTCCACTCCCTTGCCGGCTTGTCGCGCTCGACAATATAAAATGCGTTGCCGCTCACGGCTTGCCACTCGCCAACCGCGCCGCCGGGCCAGATCACGCGGATCTCAGGCTTGGCCGCGTCGCCGAGCCCAAAGTGCCACCAGCCGAGCTGGCCGCTGGCATGGCCGCCGCCCGAGGTGATTTCGCGGCGCGTCATGGCCCCGCCGCGCCGCACTTCGATCCAGGAACCGATGCCGTCGCGGTTGGGGCCCGGCTGCTCGAGTTTGACCTCGATCCAGCCGCCGCTGAAGCTGCTGGCATTGCGCCACAGCTTGACATTCTCCCGGCGGTTGACGACCACCAGATCCATCAAGCCGTCCAGGTTGAAGTCGGCCAAGGCGGCACCCCGTCCGATGGCGAAACTTGCGACGCCAGCAGCCTCGCCTGATTCCTGAAACGTGCCGTCCTTGCGCTGAAGCAGCAGGTTGTTGGGGTCCTTGGCGGCAAAATCCGGCATCTTGTCGACGTTGCCCTTGGCGATGAACAAGTCCACCAGCCCATCATTGTTCACGTCCTCGAATTGGGCGTGCCAGGCGGTGCTGGGCCGCAGATCGGCGCCGGTGTAGGGGCGGTGCGCGGTGAGGCCGTGGGCATAGGCGATGTCGCCGTAGTCGGGCCGCGGGTTTCCGTCCGGGGGGATTTTGGCCAGCGCCTGCAACTTGTTGTCGGCCATGCTGGAGAGAAAATACTGCGGGTATCCGGTCGAATTCAGATCGGCGCTGGCGATGCCCATGCCCCAGACGCGCAGCGGCTTCCAGCCCTCGCCCTCCGTGTACAAACGTGGAGGCTGGCCCGGGTCGACATGCCAGAGCTGCTCCTGGCCGCCCTCGTAGTATTCGCGGTCGTTGGTGACGCGCAAGGCTGGCGTGCCGGAGCGGTTCCAGTCGGAGAACAGCATGGACAGCGCGCAGTAGCTGGGCTTGAGCGGCGCCGGCGGAGCGAATTTGCGCTGCGGCTTGCCGTCAACAACGAGCGGCCGGTACAGCCAGTTGGTGGTGCAGGTTCCCCAGGGCGCGGTGTCCTGACGCCGGTCGACATAGGCGCCGATCGCCAGCGTCGGCCAGATCGCGCCTTTTTCCCAGGTCGCGGCAAAGGACGTAGACCAAGCATCGCCGCCCTCGAATCCCCACGCCTCGTTGGCGCGTTCGAACTTGCAGCCGCCGAGCCCGCGCATCAGGACGGTTTCGCCCGAGCGCAAAAGCACGATGTCGGCGATGCCGTCGCCGTCGATGTCGAGCGGGTAGGCGCCGATGACGTTGGCCAGCTCAAGGCCGCTGCTTTTGACCTCCTCGAAACGGAGCGGTCCGCCGCGCTTGCCGGTGTTGCGATAGAGTTTTGCCGGCGAACTGCCGCCAGCCAGCAGCATGTCCGGATAGCCATCGCCGTTGCAATCAAAGGCGGCAACACCTCCGCCAACGGTGAATTCCCAATCGCCGGTGTAGACGCTGTTGACGCCGGCCGCCGCCGTTTCATCGGTAAACGTCGGGATTTGGACTTCATCGGCGGCAGGGCAAACGCCGGAGCCGGACAGCAGCACAAGCAGTCCCAGCAGGGATGCGCGCATGGTTTAGCTCCGTGTGCGCAAGGCGTTGGTGAAGGCGCCAACGCAGCGGCCCTGGTCCTGGCCGCGCTCGATGGCGGCGCGGAAATGAATGCCGCCATAGAGCCGCGAGATGCCCGCCTCGTTGGCCGCAGCCCAGAAGCTGGGGAACGCGCGCGGCTCTTCGCCGTCGCGCTGGCGCGTGGCGTCCTGGAACGCGAAATTGCCGCCGAACAACTGGGTGAGAACCGTTGCCGCCGCCGCCGATTGCGTGCTGTGCCCGCTGGGATACTCGGGAAACGGCGGGGTGTTCAGCAGCGGCTCCCAGGCCGGGTCAATCACGCGGCGGATGTAGGTGACGGGGCGCACCAGGTCGTACTGGTATTTGGCCTGCCAGCAGGCGATGAACGCATCGGCCTGGGCAAGCCCAAGCAGCGCCAGCGCCTCGGCCATCCGGGCAAGCCCGATCTTGTCGCGTCCGGCGATCTGCAAGACGATCGAGATCCAGTGGCCGGGTGGGGTCGGCGACAGCATGGCGTCGTCGGACCAGAAGTGGGCGATGGCCTTCTGCTCAGGCGTCAGCGATGCCTTCGCCGTGCAGACCTCAAGGGCCTGCTTGTAGAAGTCCGACGCCTTGTCCTCACTGTAGGCGGGCGGGGCGGGGAGCGCGCAGGCCGTGCCCTTCGGCATGGCGAAGGTCCGGTTGCGCCCCCAATCGGGCAGCAACGGCGCCTGTTGCTGGGCGATGTGGTTGGTTGGCGCCCAATGAGCCGGGCCTTGGGTCAGGGCGTACCCTTGTGGGAAACCCATGTTTTCGACCACCGCGCCACCGTCGTTTTGCGACCAGGCCAGAATGTGTTGCGCAACCGCCTTGCCATAGGTCTCACTGCGGGCGGCGGTGTCAGCCGGTAGGCCGGCAGTGGCCATCGCCCGCAATTTCACTTCGAGCGCTGCCATCGCGCGCTGGCCGGTCGGGCCGGTGTTGGAAAACAGGCTTTGGGCGGCAAACGCCATCGCCGCCTGCTCCACGGCGGCGTCGCCGTAGGGCTGGCCCGCCTCCCGCTGCGGCACTGGCGTCAGCCCATTCAACTGACCGGCCAGGGATCGCAGCTCGCTCGAGCCGCTGGCTGCCGCCTCGAAGGCTGTCACTCCGAGATAGGCGAGCGCGCGGCTGGCGACGGGTGGCGAATAGGTGGGAGTGTGGCGCACGAGCTGCAAGATAAGCGCGTACCAGGCTTGCAGCACGGCTTCGGCCTCACCAGCAATAGGCTCTGCCAGGCCTGCGCGCCGAGCCGCGAGGCAGGTCAGCGTAGATAGCGCGATCAGTCCAACGCGGCGGCGGCTGGCGATCACGGCGGCCCTCCCAACTAGCTTTGTAGCGCGCCCGGTCCAGGGATCGCGCCTGCCGGGCACTTGCCCAGGATGATCATGCCCAGCACCTCGTCCTTGGTCACGTCCTTGACCTTGGCGGTGCCCACGATGCGGCCGTTCTTCATCACGCTCACCCGGTCCGACAATTCGAACACGTCGTGGATGTCGTGGCTGATGAGGAAGATGCCGATTCCGGTCTTCTTGAGCTGGAGGGTCAGGTCGGCGACCTGCTTGGTCTCCTGGGGGCCGAGCGCCGCGGTCGGCTCGTCCATGATCAGGATGTTGGCGTTGAAATGGATGGCGCGGGCGATGGCGACGGACTGGCGCTGGCCGCCCGACAGCTTCTTCACCGGCTCCTTGAAGCGGCGGAAGTTGGGGTTGAGCCGGCCCATGACTTCGCGGGCGGCCGCCTCCATCGCCACGTCGTCCAGCGTGCCCCAGCGGGTGCGCAGCTCGCGGCCCAGGAACAGGTTGGCGGCGGCGTCGACGTTGTCGGCGAGCGCCAGGGTCTGGTAGATGGTCTCGATGCCGTATTTCTTGGCGTCGCGCGGATTGTTGATCTCGGCCCGTTCGCCCTTGATGAAGATGTCGCCGTGATCTCGCGGGTAAGCGCCAGAGAGGATTTTGATCAGGGTCGATTTGCCCGCGCCGTTGTGGCCGAGCAGGCCGACAACCTCGCCGGGATAAAGCTCGACCGAGGCGTGGTCGACGGCCTTGATGCCGCCGAAAGCGATGGAAATGTCGCGCATCTCCACCAGCGGCTTGCGGCCATCGGCAAAGGTGGCGGTTGCGGTTTGGGTCTGGGTTTCCATGGCGTCCTCCCTCAACCTTGCCGCCGGCGGTAAATCTGGTCGAGCCAGACCGCGAACACCAGCACCGAGCCGACCACCACGTCGCGCACCGCGCTGTCGAAATTGAGCAGGGTCATGCCTGACTGAAGCGACTGCATGACCAGCGCACCCAGCATCGCCCCGTAGATGGTGCCGACGCCGCCAGCCAGCGAGGTGCCGCCGATGACAGTTGCGGCGATGACGTACAGCTCATTGGTCTGGCCTAGCGAATTTGATGCCGCGTCAAGCCGCGCCGAGGTGATGCAGGCTGCCACCGCCGTCAGCACGCCCATCAGCGAGAACATGCACAGCGTCATCCACTTGGTGTTGACGCCCGCCAACTCGGCGGCTTCGGGGTTGCCGCCGATGGCATAGACGTAGCGGCCAAAGGCGGTGCGCCCGGCGATGAAGGTCATCAGGAAGCCGATGGCGACGGTGATCAGCACAGGTATGGCAAAGCCGTGGCCGAAAGTGAGCCCCTCGGGCGGCACGGTGATGGCGTGATCCTTGGCGTAGGCCTCGACCACCTTGGGCGGCCAGGCATAGGAGTTGACCACGGCCACCGTGCCGATAATCAGGACGCTGCCCATGACGCCCAGGAACACCTCGGCCCAGACCGGGCGCTGCGGAAAGCGGAAGCGCTGGCGCGCGGAGCGGTTGGCAATCAGCCCCCAGACGATGCCCGCGCAGGCAAGTCCGCCCAGGATCCAGCTCGCGGCGCTGCCGATCCAGGCGCCCCGCGGGGTGCCGCCGATCAGCTCGAAATTGGCGTCCATGGGCGCGACGGTCTCGCCCCGGATCACCCACCAGGCCAAGCCGTTGTAAACAATGAGCCCGCCAAGCGTGACGATGAACGACGGGATGCCGGCATAGGCGACGAGATAGCCGTTGACGCCGCCGATGAACGCGCCGAGCGCCAGCGCCGACAGCACGGCGATGATCCAGATGACCGGGCTGGTAGCCCCAAGGGTGGGCGACAGGCCGTAGACCTGTTCGACGCCGATGACGACGCCGATGAAGCTCAGCATCGAGCCGACCGACAGGTCGATATGGCGCATGACAATGATGAGCACCATGCCGGTGCTCATGACGGCGATGGCCGAGGTCTGGACCAGCAGGTTCCACAAGTTGCGGGACGACAGGAAGATGCTGTTGTCCCAAAGGGTGCGGGGGTTGAGCGTGAAGCCGCTCGATTTCCACACCCCGATGAGGTCCATGCCCACCCAGATGAGCGCCAGCGCCCCGATCATGCCGAGCAGCCGGGTGTCGATCTCGGTGGCGCGGAAGAAGCGCTGCACCGCGCTTTCCTGGGCCATGGCGGGGCCTGAACGGCTATCCGTAGCGCTCGACATCTGAACCTCCCCAGGCAGCTTTTTATCCCCTCTCCCCCGTTTTCGGGGGAGAGGGTTAGGGTGAGGGGCGGCGCAGATTTCCGGGCCGCCCCTCACCCTAACCCTCTCCCCTCGCGCAAAGAAACGCGAGGGGAGAGGGAACTAGATGGCGAACTGACAGCTTAGCCGCAAGCCTTGACCGTGCCGGCCTTGACGCCAGCGCAGGCCTTGTCCTTGCTGATCCAGCCCGCGTCGATCACGTCGTTCAGGTTGTCCTTGGTGATCGGATCGGGAGCGATCAGGATCGAGTTCATCTCGACGGCCTTCTTGCCCTTGTTGAACTTGGCCACGCCCGGCAGCTTGTCGATGGCGGTGCCATCAGCGATGGCGACGGCGGCCTCGGCGGCCTTCGTGCC
>Ga0209069_10002036_pt1 | contig 10417 bp, 9 predicted proteins | sample Str013_2_FD_187202 | JGI IMG/M metagenome (GOLD analysis project Ga0209069, IMG submission 187202) | Freshwater sediment microbial communities in response to fracking from Pennsylvania, USA - Straight Creek_MetaG_SC_2013 (SPAdes) (version 2) | ecosystem: Environmental > Aquatic > Freshwater >...
GGACCAGATCCTGCGCCGCCTCGGCGGCCTCGCCGAGGCGGCGCAGGATCTGCTCCCGCACGAAGGCCACCGCGGTGGCCAGCCAGGCCAGCACGAACATGCTGGAGGCGATGATCAGCACCTCCAGGTGCGGCGGTGGCGGTGGCCCGCCCAGGGCGGGCGGCGGCCCGCCCGGGCCGAACGTGGCCAGCGCCACGGCCAGGCCGGCGGTCGCCGCGACGCCGCAGGCCAGCGTCGCCAGCAGCATCTTGCTGAGCTGGACGTGCCCGCGGACCCGGGTCGGACTCAGTGCCTGGGCACCGAGGTAGCTCTCACGGATGCCGACGGGCGTCACGCCGGTCCCCCTTCGCGCGGTACTGACCCGCGTCTGCTGCGGATTGCACTCATTGAACCTGACGGTACGGGCATTGAAAAGATAGGGCACCGCCCATCCGGACACACCACCCGTCAGGCCGACGAAAGTCGATCATCTCGCACAACTGGGCAAACGCCCATATCCGTGCCGATGATAGGGCGTCACCGGGCGGGATGGGGTACCCCGGGTGGCTCGACCGGTACCGACGATCGGCCCATCGACCCGGCAACCGGTACCCTCCGTGTGTGGATCACCACGCAGCGGTTCACCCGTTCGGGAGCCTGACCCCCGATGTGGGGTCATGAGAGCCTGAGGGATGCCCCGCACAGCCAGGCCGAACCGGGCCGTACCCTGGGCCGCCATCGTCGCCGAGACGGTACGGCGGTTCCGCGCCCGGGTGCTGGCCGACGCCGGCCTGGCCGCCCGGCTACCGGGGCCCCGGCGGCGGGCGCTGGCCCGGTGCGCCCGCAACGTACTGACCGCCGCGCTGCGCGGACCGGTGGACCCGGGCGCCACCGGCCTGGCCGCCGCGCTCGGCGGGGCCGGGCTCACCCGGGACGAGTACGACCGGCTGGCCCACTACCTGCTGACCGAGGCGCTGGCCCAGCGGCTCGGTACCAGGGTGCTGGTACGGGTCGGCGCGGCGCTGTCCAGCGCGCAGGCCGGGTGCGGCCCGGCTCACCGTTCGGACGTGGTGTCCATGCTCGCGGTACCCAGCGCCACCACCGCGAACAGCGCCAGGGTCAGCACGTGCACGGCGGTGCACCACAGGCAGATCGAGCCGATCAGGAACAGCTCGGCGTAGATCAGGTAGAACACGAACAGCACGCCCACGCTCACCGCGGCTACCCGGCCCCAGCGCACCGCCGGCTGCGCCGAACGCCAGGCCAGCGGCAGGCACAGCGGTACCAGCGCGACGAAGAACAGCAGCCCCAGCAGGGCCACCGGGACGCCGAAGACGTACGACTGGTCGCTGCTGGTGACCTTGGCGCAGTTGATCGCGCCGGTGTCCGGGCAGGCCAGCGTGGTGCCCTGGGTGTAGTGCTCGTAGGTGAGGTACGCCGCGACGCCGAGCCCGGCCACGGCCAGCACCAGGCTGGTCAGCGGTACCCAGCGCGGTACCGTGGCGGTGGTCGGCGCCGGGGCGCCGACCACGGTCCTAGGCATTGAGCTTGTCCTTGTACGCGGTCGCCCCCGCGCTGGAACAGACCGTGGCCGGCTGGTTGTTCGTCATCCGGCACAGCAGCGTGGTCAGCGCGTTGGCGGTACCCACGATCGCCTGGGTCACCGTGCTGCCGGGGGTGCTGAGCTGGTCGGAGATCTGCTTGGCGGTCTTGCCCGCGAACAGCTTCGGGCTGAACGAGGCGCCCGAGATCAGCGCGATGTTGCCCAGGTCCACGAACGGGATCGACCCGGCCGACTTCGAGTCCACGAACGGCGCCGCGTTGTACTTGCGCGCGATCGCGTCCTGCTCGGCGCTCAGCGAGTCCAGCGCGGTGTACGAGTTCCCGGCCAGCACGTTGGTCTGCGTCTCGACCCCCTGGAAGACCAGGTGGTCGCTGGTGTAGGTCATGCCGTGGAAGGACAGCGTCGGGGTGTTCGGGAAGACGTCGTTGCTGGCCGAGTGGGTCTGGCCGAGGTTGGTGAAGGTACCGAAGCGGGCCAGCGCCGCCACCACGGCCCACCGTTGGGCCGCGCAGAACGGGCAGTACTCGGCCCCGACGTAGAGCACCAGCGGCTTGTCGCCGCTCTTCAGCGGCGGCTCACCGGAGATCACCTTCGGCAGCGTGTCCACCGTACCCGGGCCCACCTGGTCGAACACCGCCGGCGGGATGGTCGTCAGCGCGGTGATCACGGCCGGGTCGGCCGCGGTGGTGTCCGGCGTGGTGGAGCCGCCGCCGTTGCCGAGGAACTTCACCGCCACCAGGACGCCCAGCGCCACCAGGACCACGGCCACCGCCGCCCCGGCGATCAGTAGCCGGCGCTGCCGCTCCTGGGCCTTGCGCTGCGCCGCCACGATCTGCCGGGCCCGCTCCTGGGCGGTACGCCGGCTACTGCTCTTCGTCGCCACGAGAACACCTTAATGAATCGGGCCGCGCGACCCGCGGCGGCACTCCGCAACGCTGCCACACGCGGACCGGGATCGACAACTGTCGCCCGGCCGGGCGGCGCGGTGGCCTCAGCCGGCCGGGGTGGTACCGCCGGCCGGCGGTACCGGCCGGGTACGGGCGTACCCGGCCGCGCCGAGCAGCAGCCCGGCCAGCCCCAGCACCGCGGCGATCACGGCCACCACCAGCGGTACCGGGCTGGTCCGGGTCGCCGTGGCGGCCGGGGCGGCGCCGGTCGGTACCGCGGCGTCGGCCGTACCGGCGGTCAGCCGCAGCACCGGGGCCGGGTGCTCGGGCTCGGCCGCCCCCGGTACCGGGACCTCGATCCAGCTCGTGACCGTGCCGTCGGCGTACGTCTGCACCGTCTTGAACACCAGCCGGTCCACCTTCGGCAGCCCGCCCAGCAGCACGGTGAACTGGCCGAACTGGCCGGGCTGGATGCCGGTCGTGGCCGAGTTCGCGGTCCAGACGACCTCCGTGACGGCCTCGGTGACCGTACCGTCGTCGGTGGTGATCGGGGCCGGCAGCTTGCCGGTGACCGCCCTGGCGGTCCAGCCGGGTACCGGCAGCAGGGCCACCGCTGCGACCGGGTGGTCGGTGGGGAACTGCATGTCCACGGTCACCGTGGCGGCGGTGTCGCTCTCGCACGGCACCTGGAAGGCCACCGTCGCGTCGCCACCCTGCGGTACCGCCTCCGGCGTCACCGTCACGTGCGCGTACGCCGTACCGGCGGCGCCCAGCGCCCCGGCCAGCGCCGCCGCCGTGGCGACCAGCAGTACCCGCGTCATCCGTCCCATGCCCGACCGTCTCCTCTGGCCCGTGCTGTACGTACCACTGCGGGACGTACCACTGCGGGTGGTCGTCCCGGCCACCGGAAAAGTTCCCCGGGCCGGCCGAACCGGGCCGGTGGGCACGCCGGGACCGTGACGCGGGGTACCGGCAGCGGCTACCGTAGCGTCACCGACCAGGAGGCGCCGATGCCGCACCTGCTGCCCCACCTGCCCCGGGTGGAGCCGGAGCCGCCGACCGGGTACGTCGCGTTCGTGGCCGAGCACCTGGACCGGCTGCGGGCGCAGGCCCGGGCCGAGCTGGGCGACGCCCGCGAGGGGGACGACCTGTACCCGGAGGTGCTCACGGACGTCGCGCTGAGCTGGCCCCGGCTGGAGCTGGCCCGGATCCGGCTGCACCGGCCCCGCCCGGCCGAGCGGTACCTGCGGCTGACCCTGGCCCGGCGGCTGGCCCGGGTCGCCGCGCCGGACGGGGAGGCGCCGGCGATCCAGTTCGAGGTGTGGTCCGAGCAGCCCGGGCCGCCGCGCCCGGCCGACGTGGTCCGCTTCGGCGCCGGTACCCGCGGTGCCGGGCCGACCGGTACCCCGGCGCCAGCCAACGGCGGGCGACCCGATCCGGTACCGGCGCGGGTACCCGTACCGGCCCGGGGTAACGCCGCCGTCCGGCTCGCGCCGCTGCTGCTGCCACCCGACGCACCGGCCGCCCCGGTGGCCGAGGCGGCCATCGCCTGGTGGCACGCGTACCGGCGGCGCCACCAGCGCCGTGCGGTGGCCGCCGCGGTGGCCGGCGCGGCACTGCTCGTGGTGGCGTTCGGGTACCTGCAGAGCGACCCCACCGTGCAGGCGGCGCCGGCGGCACCGGCGGCGGTCACCCGGCTGCGGTAGCCCACCGCGGTGGGCCGGCCGTGGTGGCCGGCCGGGCGGGGGCGCCCGCGCGGCCGGCGGTCCTAGACTGCATCCCATGCCGTTCACCGGTTGGCCGGCCCGGGCCCTCGAGTTCTACGAGGGCCTGGCCGCGGACAACAGCAAGACCTACTGGACCGAGCACAAGGCGACCTACGACCGCGACGTGTACCCGCCGATGGTCGCGCTGCTGGCCGACCTGGCCGGCGAGTTCGGCCCCGGCCGGATCTTCCGGCCGTACCGCGACGTGCGGTTCAGCGCCGACAAGTCGCCGTACAAGACGCACATCGCGGCGACCCTGGAGTCCGGCGGGTACATCCAGCTCTCCGCGACCGGGCTCGGTGCCGGCCTCGGGTACTACCAGATGGCCGCCGACCAGCTCGACCGGTACCGGCGCGCGGTCGCCGACGACGCCGGCGGTACCGACCTGGAGCGGATCGTCGCGGCGCTGGAGCGTACCGGGGCCACTGCCAACGGCGTGGACAGCCTGCGCGGCACGCCCCGCGGGTACCCGAAGGACCATCCCCGGATCGCGCTGCTGCGCCACCGGGGGCTGGTGGCCTGGCGGGACTGGCCGGTGGCCCCGTGGCTCGGTACCGCCCGGGCCCGCGGCCGGGTGGTGGACTTCCTGCGCGCCGCGGCGCCGCTGGGTGCCTGGCTGTCCACCCACGTCGGGGACAGCACCCTGCCGCGGCGCTGACCGCCGCGGCGGGGCTCAGCCGCCGGCGACCTCGGCGACCCCGGCCAGCAGCCGGTCCACGTCCGGCCCGCTGGTGTACGGGGCGATGCCGGCGCGGACCCCGCCGGCGTCGCCCAGACCCAGCACCCGGGCGCACTCCACCGCGTAGAAGCTGCCCGCGGGGGCGTTCACGTCGCGCCGCGCCAGCGCCTGGTACACCGCCGCCGGGGTGGTCCCGGCCACGGTGAACAGCACCGTGGGGGTACGGCGGGCGGCCCGCGAGTACCGGTGCACCCCGGCGATCGCGTCCAGCCCGGCGTCCAGCCGGCGCAGCAGCGCGCTCTCGTGCCGCGCTACCGCGGCCATCGAGCGCAGTACCCGTTCGCGCCGGGTACCGCCGCCCGGTACCAGCCCGGCCAGGAAGTCCACCGCGGCGGTGGTACCGGCGAGCAGCTCGTACGGCAGCGTACCCAGCTCGTACCGCTCCGGTACCGCGTCGGCGGACGGTACCAGCTTGCGCGGCGCCAGCGAGGCCAGCAGCGCCGGGTCGGCGGCCAGCAGGCCCAGGTGCGGCCCGCAGAACTTGTACGGCGAGCAGGCGAACACGTCGGCCCCCAGCGCCGCCAGGTCCACCGGCGCGTGCGGTACCAGGTGCACACCGTCCACAAAGCACAGTGCCCCGGCGGCGCGCGCGGCGGCGGCCACCGCGGCCACGTCGGGGCGGGTACCCAGCAGGTTCGACGCGCCGGTGAGCGCCACCAGCCGGGTACGCGCGCCGATCAGCCCGGTCACCTCGGCGGCCGGCAGCTCACCGGTACCGGGGTCGAAGCCGGCCCAGCGCACCACCGCGCCGGCGTCGGCCGCGGCCTGTACCCACGGCCGGATGTTGGCGTCGTGGTCCAGCCGGGTCACCACCACCTCGTCGCCCGGGCGCCAGGTGGCGCCCAGCGTCCGGGACAGCTCGTAGGTCAGCGCGGTCATGCTGCGGCCGAACACGATCCCGTCCGGCGCGGCGCCCAGCAGGTCGGCCGCGGCGGCACGGGCGGCGCGTACCACCGCCTCGGCGCGCCGCTCCCCCGCGGTGACCCGGCCCCGGTTGGCCAGCCCGGCGGTCATCGTGGCGGCCACCGCGGCCGCGACCACCGCCGGTACCTGCGAGCCGCCCGGCCCGTCGAACCAGGCGGTACCGCCGCGCAGCGCCGGGAACCGCTCCCGTACCGCGTCGAGGTCCAGCTCGGCCGGCGGGTCGTCGATCACGCCGCCGGGGTGGGCATACTTCACGCCAACCGCCTCCACGGCAACCTCCCCCGGGCCAGGTCCGCCAGGTGCACGCGTGGTCGCGACCCGCGCCGCCGGGCGCTGGGCTTGACGCGCGCGGCCGGCATGCCGGACGCTCCAAGCCGCCATCATTTCACCCCGTGGACATTCACGACTGCACCCACCCGGGCTAGGGTGCCCCCGAGGCACCACACTCAGGAGGTTCCGGTGACCCTGCACCTGCCCCGCCGACTACGCCGCCCGTGGCTGGCCGCGACGGGCACCATCGCACTGTGCCTGGCGCTGGTGGTCGCCCCGCCGGCCAGCGCCCGTACCGACGACTCCGCGCACGCGATCACCAAGCTCGTGGTGATCTACGAGGAGAACCACAGCTTCGACAACCTCTTCGGCGGCTGGGAGCGGGTCAACGGCTCCGCCGCGGGCGCCCGGTCCGGCCACCAGACCCAGGTCGCGGCCGACGGCAGCGTGCTGCCCTGCCTGCCGCAGAACGACGTCAACCTCACCTCCCCCACGCCCCTGGCGGTCACCTGCCAGGGCACGGCGGGACCGGTGGTGGTCGACTCCGCGTTCGGCAACAGCCCGTTCCTCATCGACGCGTACATCGGCCCGACCGACGCGACCTGCCCGGCCCCGGGCGTGTTCGCAGCGCACGGGGTACTCAAGGACTCCCCCGGCGCGCTGCCCGGCGGCTGCACCGAGGACCTGGTGCACCGGTACTACCAGGAGCAGTACCAGCTCAACGGCGGCGCGATGAACCGGTACGTGGCCGGCAGCGACGCGGTGGGCCTGGTGATGGGCCGGTTCGACACCCGGGCCCTGCCGATCTACCGGTACCTGCACGGCCACGACGCGCCGAAGTACGTGATCGCGGACAACTTCTTCCAGAGCGCGTTCGGCGGCTCGTTCCTCAACCACCAGTGGCTGATCGCGGCGGCCACGCCGGTGTTCCCGAACGCGGTGGCCGACAACGGCCCGACCGACCTGCACGCGATCGTCGGTGCCGACGGCAGCCCGGCCAACTACCCGCTGCACCCGAGCACCGGGCTGCGCGACGGGGCGCTGACCCAGGCCGCCAACGCCGACGGTACCTGCGCGGTGGCCGCCGGCAAGCCCACCCCGCCGGCCGGTACGGTCTGCGGCGACTGGGCGGTCAACACCATCCAGCCGTGGTACCAGCCGTTCGCGCCGGGTACCCCGGCTGCGCGGCGGCTGCCGCCGCAGACCAACCCGACCGTCGGCGACCGGCTGTCCGCGGCCGGCGTGGACTGGGCCTGGTACGCCGGCGGCTGGGACAACGCCGAGGGCAACACCACCGGCGTGGGCTGGACCAACGGCAGCACCCCGGGTACCTGCGCCAGCCCGGCCACGCCGGCCAACGCGGTGTACCCGAACTGCCCGGACAAGCTGTTCCAGTACCACCACCAGCCGTTCAACTACTACGCCAGCTTCGCCCCGGGTACCGCGGCGCGCACCGCACACCTGCGGGACGAGCAGGAGTTCCTCGCGGCGGCGCACGCCGGCACGCTCAAGCCGGTGAGCTTCATCAAGCCGCTGGGCGAGGAGAACGAGCACCCCGGCTACGGCAGCGAGACCGCCGGCAGCAACCACCTGGTGGACCTGATCCAGGCCATCCGGTCCGGCCCGGACGGGAAGCACACAGCGATCGTGGTCACCTACGACGAGTTCGGCGGGCAGTGGGACCACGTGTCGCCGCCCACCGGTACCGGCGTGGCCGACCAGTGGGGCCCCGGTACCCGCGTCCCGGCGTTGATCATCTCGCCGACGCTGGACGAGCGGTTCACCGTGGACCACACCTCGCACGACACCACGTCGATCCTGGCCACCATCGAGCATCGGTACCACCTGGCCGCGCTGGGCAGCCGGGACGCGGCCGTGGCCGACCTGTGGGGCGACATCGCCCCGCAGCGCGACCGCTGCCACTGGTACGACTGGTCCTGCCGGTCGTAGCGGTACGGTCCGGCCACCGGTGGCCGGGGTCCACTGGTGGCCGGGGTCCACAATGGACCCCGGCCACCGGCGTACACAGTGGACCCCCTGCTGTATGTCCACAGTGGACCACGCCCGGCCGGGCGGCGGGGCGCTACCCCGGCTCGCGCCACATCGGGAACAGGGCCGGCCCGGCCGGCGGCAGCTGCACCGTGTGCCCGGTCCGGGTGAAGCCCAGCGACCGGTACAGCGCCATCGACCGGCGGGAGCTGGCCTCCAGGTAGGCCGGGCGGCGCTGGGCGTCCAGCGCGGCGAGCTGGTGGCGCAGCAGCGCGGTACCCAGGCCGTACCCCTGGGCCTCCGGTACCACGCCGACGAACGGCAGGTACGCGTGCCGCCGCTGGTACGGGTGTACCGCGTCCATCAGCTCGGCCAGCTGGGCGAACCGCCCGTACACCGGGCCGAGCGCGGCCCGCAGCATGCCGGCCAGCGCCGGTACCGGCTCCGCCGCGCCCGGGGTGAGGTCCAGCCACAGCGCCGCCGCGTCCAGGTCGGGCGCGCTGACGTGCACGGTGCCGTGGCGCAGCGCCCACTCGGTGAAGGCCCGGAACAGCGCCCGGTGCCACGGGCTGCCGGCCGGATCGCCGAGCACCAGCCAGTGCGAGACCGGGTCCCAGGCGAACGCGGCGTCCAGCACCTCCACGATCCGGCGCAGGTCCCCCGGTACCGCCGCCCGTACCCCGGGGCCCGTACCACTCACAGGGCACCTCTGGGTGACCGACTGCGGGGCTCGCTGCGCTCACTCCTCGCGGTCACGAGTCACCTCCCGGTGCCCGACTGCGGGGCTCGCTGCGCTCACTCCTCGCGGTCACGAGTCACCTCCCGGTGCCCGACTGCGGGGCTCGCTGCGCTCACTCCTCGCGGTCACAGGTCATACTCCGCCCAGGTCGGGTCGAGGGTGGCCAGCGGCGAGTCGGCGGCCACCCCGCCGGCCGGCCACCCGTCCCCGCCGGTACCCGGCGCCGGTACCCCGGGCGGGACCGCACGGCCGCCGGCCACGCCCAGCCCCGCGTACACCCCGGGCCGGCGGGCCCGCAGCAGCAGCGCCAGGGCGAGCCCGCCGGCGGCCACCACGGCGTAGACCGCGGGCAGCAGCACCGCCTCGGGCGCCGCATCCGGTACGCCCAGCAGCGTCGCGTAGTTGGCGGCCGCGGCCACCACCATCGCCAGCAGCACCGCACTGGCCAGCAGCGGCGCGCCGAGCCGGGTCCAGCCGCCCTCGCCGTGCCGGTCGCGCCGGAAGAACGCCACCACCGCCACCGAGGTCGTGGCGATCAGCAGCAGCACGCCGAAGCCGCCGGTGGTACCGACCCAGAAGAACAGCCGGACCAACGGGTCCCAGCCGGCCACCGCGTACAGCACGATCACGGCCAGGCTGATCAGCGCCTGCGCGGTACTGGCCACCCACGGCGAGCGGTGCCGGTTGACCCGGGCCAGCACGGCCGGCAGCACCCGTTCCCGGCCGAGCGAGAACGCGTACCGGGCGAAGTACGTCTGGAACGTGAGCATGGCCGCGAACAGCGAGGTCAGGTACAGCGCCTGGGCGGCCGTGGCGACGGTACCGGTGGCCAGCGCGAAGAACGCCCCCGGCCCGGCCGCCCGGCTGGCCGCGACCACCCCGCCGGTACCGTGGAACACCGCCAGCGCCCAGGACGCCAGCGCGTACACGAACGCGATGAGCGCCAGCGAACTGAACGTGGCCACCGGTACGGTGACCCGCGGGTTGCGGCTCTCCTCGGTCATCACCACCGCGCCCTCGAACCCGACGAAGCCGAGTACCGCCGTGACCACCAGCGCGCCGAGCCCGTGCAGCGGCAGCCCGAACGGGTTGAGCGTGGACAGGGCCGGACCGCCGGCCGGGTGGGCCAGGCCGGCGACCGACAGCACCAGGATGGCCAGCACCTCGAAGCCCATCAGCGTGCCGAGCACCCGGCCGGTGATCTCCACCCGGCGCAGGCTCAGCACCGCGACCACGGCGCAGGCGCCCAGCGCCCAGACCCACCAGGGCGCGTGCAGGCCGAGGTGGGCGGCGGCGAAGTCGGCCGCGCCGGGGCCGAACGCGCCGTACAGGCCGACCTGCAGCCCGGCGTACGCGACCAGGGCCACCAGTGCCGCGGCGACCCCGGCCGGCCGGCCGAGCCCGGCGGTGACGAAGGCGTAGAAGGCGCCGGTGTTCTTCACGTGCCGGCCCATCCCGGTGTACCCCACCGAAAACACGCCCAGCACGACGGCGACGGTGAGGAACGCGGCCGGGATGCTGGTCAGTCCGGTCACCGCGTACGCGGTGACCGGACTGACC
>Ga0209069_10002039_pt1 | contig 10410 bp, 11 predicted proteins | sample Str013_2_FD_187202 | JGI IMG/M metagenome (GOLD analysis project Ga0209069, IMG submission 187202) | Freshwater sediment microbial communities in response to fracking from Pennsylvania, USA - Straight Creek_MetaG_SC_2013 (SPAdes) (version 2) | ecosystem: Environmental > Aquatic > Freshwater >...
TACACGGTCCGTGACCGCGCGACGTTCGATCGGCTTGCGAACCTGGGCGTGACCGCCGTCTGCGTGGAGGACGCGGCCCTCGACGGGTAGCCCGCTCCGGTGGTCCGGACGGCGCGACGGCTACGGTGGCGTCGCGGTCCGCAGCCTATCCTGCAGGCATCGCGCCGTACTCCCTGGACGCGGCGGACTGGAGGCTGAACCGTGGCTGATCAGGCGGATCTCGTCGTCGTCGGTGCCGGCACCGTGGGCGGATGGGCGTCCGTCTTCGCCGCGGCGGACGGCGTGGGTCGCACGATCGTCCTGGAGCGAGGGCTCGCGGGGATGGGTGCGTCGTCACGCGCTGCCGGGATCGTCCGAGCGCAGGGCGGGACGCCCGCGACCGTAGCCCTCGGCCGCTGGACGATCGACTTCTACAACGGCCAACAGGTCGCCTACGGCACCGATTCCGGGTTCCGTGAGCTCGGCTACCTGATCCTGGCGGTCACGGAGAAAGACGAGCGGGCCGGGCGCGAAAGGCTGACGATGCAGCAGGCGAGCGGCCTCGATGCGGTCTGGCTGGATGCGGCCCAGGCCGCGGAGACGGCGATGACGCTGGGGACGACCGGTCACCGCGGCGGCTCGTACATCGACACGGACGGCGCGATCGATCCGCCCCGCAACGTGCGCGCCTATTCGCTGGCGATGCAGGCGGCAGGTGTCGAGTTGCGTGAAGGGACCGCGTTCACCGGGCTTCGGACGGAGCCACGACCTGGTGGGGGACAGCGCGTGACTGGCGTCCACACCGCGAACGGGACGATCGACGTGGAACGAGTCCTGCTGACCGGCGGCCCGAGCCTGCGCTCGGTGGGCAAGGTCGCCGGGATCCGCATCGCGGCCGGCGCGGCGCGCCACACGGTCTGCGTGCTGGAGCCTCATCCGGCGTTCGACGTGCCGCGGATGCCGATGGTCTTCGACATCGGCGAAGGGCTGTATTGGCGCCTGGAGGAGGGCGGACTGCTCTTCGGCTACAGCGACCCGAACGAGACGCCGGGCGAGGCGCGCCAGATCGACTGGGCGTTCCACGAGCGGATGCGGGCGCGACTCGCGTCGCTGGTGCCCGTGACGAAGGACCTCGGCCTGCGCAAGATCTGGGTCGCGACGATCGACTACACGCCGGACCACATGCCGATCCTGGGCCCCGGACTGGCGCCTGATGGCTCCGCGATCGATGGCGTCACGGTAGCCTCGCCGGGCGGCCACGGGATGATGTGGGGACCGGGGGTCGCGCGCGTCGCTGCGGACCTCGCTCTGCGTGGCCGGACGGACCTCATCGACGTCACCGATCTGGGCCTGGACCGCTTCGACGAGCACGGGGTCAGCCGCCTCGCGACGGACCCGATCGCCCTGCCGTTCCCGCTGATCGCGGGCGACGACGATGCCCCCAGCTTCGTGCCGGCCGGCGCCGGCTGACCGCTACCGGTCCGGCTTCAGCAGATCCGGCGGGATCAGCCAGCGCAGGGTGGCTCGGCCAGGGTCGAACGGTCGGTCGGCGTCGATCCGGGCGAACGCGCCCTTGCGCATCGGGACACCCATCCCGTCGCACAAGGTCGCGACGAGGTCGCTGAAGTCCGGGTCGTGGCCGACCAGGATCGGCGAGGCCGGCTGACCGGCATCGCGCAGGATCGCATCGAGGGCGCTCAGGCTCAACTCCCCGGCCAGCCGATCGTCGACGCGAACGGGTACGCCGAGACACGCTGCGACGATCTCCGCCGTCTGCGCGGCGCGGACCTTGGGCGAGGTGACGATCGCGTCGGTCCGGAACCCGACGCCGGCCAGGAAGCGCCCGAGGCGATCCGCCTGACGCTCGCCTCGGGACGACAACGGACGCGCCTCGTCCGGTCCATCCCAGGCGAGCGGATCGCCTGCATGCGCGTGGCGCAGCAAGTGCAGCTGGACGGCCCGGATCGACCCCTGATCCGTCACGAAGCACCGACCTCGGCGTGCGCACGTTCGGCCAGCGGGATGAACTGGTGGACCCGCTGGCCCAGCTGGGTCAGGACACGCCGGAAGACCTTGAGCCGCTCTTCGTCCGTTCCGACCGCCGCCGCCGGATCCTCGTACCCCCAGTGGAGCCTCGTCCCGCCACCGGGGAAGACCGGGCACGCCTGACGAGCCTGGTCGCACACGGTGACGACGTAGTCGAAGGACTGACCGGCGAACTCACGGACCGACTTGGATCGGGCCCACGAGGCGTCGATACCCGACTCCGCGAGGACCTGGAGCGTCATGGGGTTGATGCCCTTGGGTTCGGTGCCGGCGCTGTGGACCTCGAAACCTCGACCCGCGTGCGTGCGCAGGAGCGCCTCGGCCATCACGCTGCGCGCGGAGTTCCCGGTGCACACGAACAGGACCCGGATGGGCGAGTTCGTCCGCGTCGCGGGTTCCGTCATGGGTTCAGGTCTTCCACGTCACCGGTCACGAGATACACGATGTCCTCGGCGATGTTCGTCGCTCGATCGCCGATCCGCTCGAGATAGTGGGACGCGATCACGATGCGAGTCCCCCGTTCGACGTTGGCCGGGTCCTCGCGCATGAGCTGCACCGCGACGTCGAAGGTAGCGTGGTACAGCCGGTCGATCTCGTCGTCCTCGGCGGCGACCTCGCGTGCTCGGACGGCATCCGCTTCGACGAGGGCCCGAAGCACGCCATGTACGAGTGCCGCCGCACGCTCGGCCATCTCCGGCAGGTGGACGTAGCCCTTCAACGGCGGCTCTGGCGCCAGCTTGATGACCTGTTTTGCGACGGACGCGGCGTGGTCGCCGATCCGCTCGAGTTCGTAGGTCACGTGGTCGAGCGTCAACAGATAGCGCAGATCTCGTGCCACGGGATTCTGTGTGGCGATCGTGACTGAGATGAGGCGCGACACGGCCCGCTGGGTCTCGTTGATGACCGCATCGCCGGTGATGACCTCGAGTGCCAGCGCCGCGTCGTGGCGCTGCAACGACCGGCTCGCCAGTCGGATCGCCTCTTCGACGAGCGTACCCATCCGGAGCACCGCATCCCGGATGAGGTCCTCCTGCGTGTCGAGCGCATCGCGCGGCGCCTGGCTGCTCGTGAGCGGTTGGGTCAGGCCGGCATCCTTCACGATCGCATCGATCTGGGCATCCATCGGGGTCTCCGTGATACGGGGGTCGTCGGTCATGGGTACGTCTCGGGTCAGCCGAACCGGCCGGAGACGTAGTCCTCGGTGAGCTGCTGCTTCGGGTTGGTGAAGATCTGCGCGGTGTCGTCCATCTCCACTAGATAGCCGGCCCGGTCCGGGCCCATGGTGAAGAATGCCGTCTGGTCGCTGATGCGAGAGGCCTGCTGCATGTTGTGGGTCACGATCACGATCGTGTAGCTCGAGCGCAGCTCCGCCATCAGCTCCTCGATCCGGAGCGTCGCGACGGGGTCCAGGGCGGATGCCGGTTCGTCCATCAGGATGACCTCGGGCTCCACGGCGAGGGCCCGAGCGATACAAAGCCGTTGCTGCTGGCCGCCCGAAAGCGATGTGCCGCCGGACTTCAGCTTGTCCTTCACCTCGTCCCAGAGCGCCGCCTTGCGGAGGCAGCGCTCGACGACCTCGTCGAAGTCCGTGCCCTTGGGACGACCGGTGAGACGAAGGCCGGCGATGACATTGTCGTAGATCGACATCGTCGGGAACGGGTTCGGTCGCTGGAAGACCATCCCGACGACCCGGCGCAGGGCCACCGGATCGACGTCCGGCCCGTTGATATCCTCGCCATCCAGCCGAACGCTGCCTTCGAGACGCGCGGTCAGCGTCAGCTCGTGCATCCGATTCAGCGTGCGCAGGAACGTGCTCTTGCCGCAGCCGGACGGACCGATGATCGCGGTGATGGCATGCGGCGTGATCTGCATGCTGACGTCGTTCACGGCCCGGAAGGCGCCGTAGTAGACGTTCAGGTGCTCGATGTCGATGCGGCCCGTGGTCTGGGGGACATAGGTCACCGCTGGTCCCGGCGACGGATTCGGGGCCGCCGGCGACGGGTTCGGGGCCGCCGGGGCGTCTGGGGCGCGTTCGGTCCGAGTATCGAGGAGGTCGGTCGTCATCCGGTCGGGATCCCTCATTGTGTTCTTGTGGCGGCGGAGCGTGCCCGCACCAGGACGTTGACGATCAGGACGAACAGCAGCAACAGGAACGCGGCTCCCCAAGCTTGCTCATTCTGCAATTCGTATGGTTCCCGGGCATTCTGGTAGATGAACAGCGGTAGCGCGTCCATCGGCTTGGCGAAGTTGCCGACGTTGACGAGGCGGCTGCCCAGGGCAGTGAACAACAATGGTGCGGTCTCACCGGCGGCTCGCGCCACGGCCAACATGATGCCGGTCAAGATGCCCGGCAGGCCTGTTCGCACCGTCACGGAAAGGACCGTCCTCCACGTCGGGATGCCCAGCGACAACGATGCCTCGCGGAGCGCACCGGGGACCAGTTTCAGGATCTCCTCGGTTGTTCGCATGATGACCGGGACCATGATCACCGCCAGCGCGACACTGCCCGCGAAGGCGTTGTACTGCTTGAACGGCAACACCAGGAACGTGAAGACGAAGATCCCGATCAGGATCGATGGGACACCGACGAGCACATCCGCCGAAAAGCGGATGGCGCGAGCTGAGCGCGACGAGCTGAATTCACTGACATACACGCCTGCGAGGACACCCACTGGGATGGCCATCAACGTCGCCAGACCGACCATCTGGATCGACCCGAGGATCGCCGACAGTGCGCCACCGCCGATCCCCTCGGCCTTGGATGGCTTCGTCAGAAGATCAAGGTTCAGCGCAGCGAGTCCCTTGATGGTCACGTAGAACAGGACCGCCGCCAGCGGGACGACACAGGCGATCGTCGCACTCAGAGCGACCGTTCGCATGATCCGATCCGTCGACGTACGGCGGCGCGCTGCCCGCGTCCCAGTCAGGCGCGCCACTCGAACGGCGGGGGTGGCGACGGCCATCTACGGAGCTCCGGTTGGTCCGGCGACGCGCCAGACAAGGAGGCGAGCCACGACATTCATGATGATGGTCATCACGAGCAGGATCAGTCCCAGCGCGATCAGGCTGGAGGTCTGGATCCCGATCTGCGCCTCGTTAAAGGATGTGGCGATCTTCGACGCGATGGTCTGCGTCTGGTCGAAGATGGTGGACGGGATGGCGTCCTTGTTGCCGATCACCATGGTGACCGCCATCGTCTCGCCAAGCGCTCGCCCGAGCCCAAGGATGACGGCACCGATGATGCCGGAGCGGGCGAATGGGACGACCGCCCTTCGGATGACCTCCCAGCGCGTTGCACCGAGGGCGAACATGGCCTCGCGCTGCGATCCTGGGACCGCTCGGATCACCTCTCGGGAAATGGTCACGATGGTCGGCAGGATCATGATCGCCAGGATGACTCCGGCGGTGAACAGCCCGATCCCGTAGGTCGGACCACCGAGGAACGGGATCCACCCGAACACCGACACGATCCACGCCTCGACCGTCACGCGGAGGAAGGGCGCGAGCACGAATACTCCCCAGAGGCCGATGACCACGCTCGGGATCGCCGCAAGCAACTCGATCATGAAGGTGAGCGGTGTCGCGGTCCGACGAGGCGCCAACTCGGACAGATACAGCGAGGTCATGATCCCGATCGGGGCGGCGATGGCGATGGCGATCAACGACGCGAGGATGGTTCCGACGATGAACGCCATCGCGCCGTAGAGGCTCGCGACGGGGTCCCAACTGAGCCCGGTGATGAAGCTGAGACCGAACGTCTCCCAGGTGAGTCGCGAGTTCACGAATAGCAGCAGGCCGATCGCGATGAGCAGGGCGACGACCGTGAGCGCCGCGAGTCGCGAGGAGCCGCGGAACAGCCTGTCGGCCAGTCGGCCAGAGCCTTGCCGGGAGCGGGCGGCCAGCGTGATGTGGGTCATGCGCCCCTATCCGTGGGTCAGGTCGTGAAGCTTAGTGTGCCGGAACCAGCGATGTGGAGCGCCCCGTTTCCGAGTCCGGGACGCTCCACATCGAGGAGGGGGGTGTGCGCGGTCAGTCGGACTCGCTCAGGGCCAGATCGGTGCTCCGCCAGTGGTGACCAGGTGCAGCTGGGTCAGCGCCTGCTGGGCCACCGCGGCAGGGAGGGGGGCATAGCCGATGGCAGCTTCGCTGGACTGACCCGCGGTCAGTGCCCAGTAGATGAACGATACGAGCGCCTGTCCCTTGGTCGCATCCGCCTGGTTCTCGTAGACGAGCAGATAGGTATACGACGCGATCGGATACGTCGTGGGACCCGCGCCATTGATGATCGGCGCCTGCCGGAAGTCGGCAGGGAAGTCCTTGACGGCGGCATCCGCCGCGGCGGTGACGCCGTCGGTGGAGCCGGCGACGTAGTTCCCGTCGGCATTCTTGAGATACGCCGAGTCGATCTTGGCCGTCGTCGCGTAGCTGAGTTCAACGTAGCCGATCGCACCGGGCGTCTGCTTGACTGCCGTAGCGACTCCATCATTTCCCGATGCGCCGACACCCGTTGGCCACTTGACGTCCTTGCCCTTGCCGACCGAGCTGTGCCACGTGGGGTCGACCGTATCGAGATAGCTCGTGAAGGCATTCGTCGTCCCCGATCCATCGGAGCGGTGGACGACCAGGATCGCGAGGTCGGGCAGGGTGATGCCTGGGTTATTCGCGGCGATCGCCGGATCGTGCCAGTTCTTGATCGTGCCGAGGTAGATCCCGGCCACGTTGGCTGAGTCGAGCTGCAGTTTCGGGGTGTTGGGGAGGTTGTAGATCATCACGACTGCGCCGAGGGCGGTCGGGAAATGCAGGATCTTCGTTCCGCTTGGCAGGGCCGCGATCTCTGCATCCTTCATCGCCGCATCGGAAGCGCCGAAGTCGACCGTCTGCTGGGTGATGGCCTTGATACCGGCGCCCGAGCCGTTCGCCTGGTAGTCGAACAGGACGTTCGAGTACAGGCCCGTGAACGTCTGGAACCAACTCTCATAGAGCGCTTTCGGGAAGGTCGCCCCGGCACCCTGGAGGGTGACGGCTGCCGTCGGGGGCAGTGGTGCCGCAGCCATGCTCGCTGCGGGCGAGGATCCATCACTCGGAGCGGCCGAAGGGGCAGCGCTGGCAGCCTGGCTGGCAGCCACGCTGGGGGCGGTGGTGGCCCCGCTGTTGGAGCAGGCAGCAAAGGCAAACGTCCCAGCCAGGATGAGCGCACCTAGGCGTTTCGGGCTGCTGATGGTCACGTCGATAGGTCCTCCAAGAGGCCGCGATTCAGGCGCGGTCAGGTACGGGAGCGGAGATTCCGTGCGTTACCCCTGTCACGTTCGCGTCGGCACATCAACGGACGATGCCCGTGACGTTAATGGGGAGTTAACGCACTCATGCGATGCCTTTTGGGCTTGAGCGCCAGCCGCTCAACCTCAGATGGCCCGTCCGACGACCAGGCCGGCCACGACGGCGACCAGGCCCACGACCACCGAGCCCACCAGATTCCCGAGGGCGGCCAGGTAGGCGCCACCCTCGATCAGGCGCCACGATTCGAGCATCCAGGTGGAGAACGTCGTGTAGGCGCCAAGGAACCCGATCATCAGCGGACCGCGGATGTCCGCCGGCAGGATCGCTCGCTCGGCGGTCAGTGCGAACAGCAGTCCCAGCACGAAGGAACCGGTGATGTTGATGACGAACGTGCCCCACGGGAAGCCGCCCGCAGTGCGCTCCATCACCGCACCGTCGACGAGATAGCGTGTGACTGCACCAGCGAACCCGCCGAGTCCGATGAACAACAGGGCCATGGTGTCCGAGGATAGCCCGCGCGGGCGACCGGGACGTACCGGGAGTGGCAGACTTGCCCGGGCGGTGGTCGGATCCGACCGACCAGACGCACCGATGGGAGGCACGCATGGCCAAGTCCTCGAAGGACTCGAAGAGCGCGACAGCCAAGGTCGCCGATGTCGCCGGTGCCATCGACAAGGAACGTCGGCGACTCGAGGCCCGCCTCGACGCAGCGCTCAAGGAGCAGGCGAAGCGTGCCCGCCAGTTGGCATCGGCTGAGAAGACCAAGGGCAAGCAGCAGGTGGCCAAGCGCCGCCGGCAGGTCGGAGACGCCACGAAGCGGGTCGCGACCCTGACCGACAAGCTGGCCGTCCTGGCCGGATCCGCCACGGGATCGGTGGCGAGCGCCCCGAAGGCCGCCGCCAAGGCCGTGGGGGCCGCCACGGCTCGTGCGGCGGCACCGGTCGCGAATGCCGCTGGATCGGCCGCCAAGGCTGCAGGCAGTGCCGCCAAGGCCGCAGGAGCGGCGACCTCGCGTGCCGCGAAGCCGGTCGCGAAGGCTGCCGGGTCAGCCGCACGGAACGTCACGAAGCGGGCGGCCGGCGCAGGGTCCAAGGCGGCCAGCGCCAAGCCTGCCCCCAAGTCGGCAGCTACGTCGGCAGCCAAACCTGTCGCGAAGTCGGCGTCGAATCCCGTTGCCAAGTCGTCGGCCAGATCCGCTACCGCGAAGCCAGCCACCGCGGCGAAGCCGGCCACCAAGCCCAGGGCGACCCGTTCGACGACGGCCGCCAAGCCACGAACCGCGACGACGCGGGCACGACCCGCCGCAAAGCCGGCGACCCCGCCGTTGGCCGATCCCGGATCTGACGGAGCGGCGTGACCGACGCTTCGTCGACACAGACGACGCGGGTCGCGCCTCCCGTCGTCGGGGCCTCGGTCGACCTCGGGTCGAATTCGGTCCACCTGCTGGTGGCCGGGATCCAGGAGCATCGTCTCGATCCGCTCGTCGATGAATCGGTGTTCCTCGGTCTCGGCAAGTCGGTGGACTCCACGGGTCACCTGGGGCCCGTCGCTCGCGCCGGACTCGTCGAGGCGCTCGTCCACTATGCGGAGATCGCTCGGGAACTCGGGGCGGAGCGCATCACATTCATCGGTACCGAACCCATCCGGCGCGCGGCGGACGGCGCGACGATCGCCGCCGACGTGGAGCGGGCGACCGGTGTGCCCCTCTACGTCCTGACCCATGAGGAGGAGGCGTACCTCACCGTCGTCGGGGTGACGGCGGGACGGCCGGTGGAGGACGAGACCCTGATCGTGGACGTTGGCGGCGGCAGCTCCGAGTTCTGTGTCGTCGGGCCGACGGAACGGCCGCGAGCGACCGGTCTGAAGCTCGGTTCGAATCGCCTCACGACCCGGCACGTGACCAGCGATCCACCGACTCGCCGCGAGGTGGAGGCGATGATCGCCGAGGCGGTCGCGCTGTTACAGGACGCCCCTGACGCGCACCCGACGGAGATCGTGGCGGTCGGTGGGACGGCATCGAACCTCCTCAAGATCGTCCCCGAGGCGCGGATCGACATGGTCCTCACGCGGGCTCGCATCGCGCAGGCGATGGACATCCTGGAGGGTGAGACGGCGGACGAGGCCGTCGAGCGGCACCTGGTCAAGCCGATCCGGGCCCGTATCCTGCCGGCCGGGGCCGCGATCATGGACGCCCTGATGACCCGCTACGGCGTCTCGCGGATCCGGGTCTCGGACGCCGGCATCCGTGAGGGCGCGATCCTCGTCGCGGATCACGTCGGCGCTGGATGGCGCGATCGCCTGCCGGACCTGGCCCACGGCTGGCGAACCCAGGAGCGAAGTTCGCGCTGAGTCAGGAGACGAATGAACAGCGATGGATCGGCCTCACGTGGGCGGAACTCGCTGCATGGCAGTCAGCCGGTGGATGGACGCGAACCCGGCTCCCGGCTGGCCGCACCGGCCCGCGGGCCGGCCTACAGCGTCGAGACGACCCGTCCGAGTGCTCGCCGGAAGCCCACGCCGGCGACGCCGCGCCAGGGGACCGCGATCGTCCGTCGCAGGCGGGCGACTTCCTTCTCACGGCTGATCAGGTAGCGCCCGATCGCGGCGCTTTCGAGCGTGGATAGGTCCCCGGCATGCTCGACGAGGAACGTGCGTGCCATCCCGGCCGCGACGTCGGCATCGTTCATGAGGCCCAGGTGGTCCTGCAGGGCGGTCACCCGGGCGAGCAGCGGAGTGACCTCGGGCTCGAGTGCCTCGCGTACGAACTCCAGCGTGTAGCGCAGCCACTTCCCGGCGATACGCAGCTCGTGCAGCGTCTCGACATCCGCCCAGCGCAGCACCGGCTCATAGGCGCGCACCTGCTCGTAGGCGGCCCAGATCCGGGACGGCGCGGTATCGCGGACCCGATGGGGCTGGGTCGGAAGCACGGGGATCACCGCAGCACCGTCGGTCCGGACGAAGTCCCGGTAGTCGTCCACCCAGCGCTGGTAGCGACCCGAGTCGAGCTCGCGGACCAGCAGAACGCGAGCGTCGTCGCGGCGTCCATGCCAATCGCGCAGCATCGGCTCGATGGCGCGCTGCTCGGTGACCGGCAGGTCCGCTCGATAC
>Ga0209069_10002040_pt1 | contig 10401 bp, 11 predicted proteins | sample Str013_2_FD_187202 | JGI IMG/M metagenome (GOLD analysis project Ga0209069, IMG submission 187202) | Freshwater sediment microbial communities in response to fracking from Pennsylvania, USA - Straight Creek_MetaG_SC_2013 (SPAdes) (version 2) | ecosystem: Environmental > Aquatic > Freshwater >...
GCTGATCGCCTTCAAACTCAAGCTTGCCCTGGCCTGCGCCGCCGGCCTCGCCGGTCCGCTGGCGGTCGCGCCGCTCGTATCCGAGAACGGTTCGCCCGACCGGGCGATGCGCGAGGCGCAGGCGATGGTGGAATTGCACCCCGGTGCGGTGTCCTATCGCGTCGCGGGCGATTTCACCCGCGCCGGCAAGCAGGCAGAAGCGCCGCTGGTCTCGTTGCGGTTCGAGCGGCCGCTGTCGATCATGGCGCACCAGGTCAGCGCCGCCGACTATCAGCACTGTGTCGACGAGTCCGCCTGCCGCGCGCTCGATCGCAACGTCACGATCGCGGCCGACCGCCCCGCCGTACAGGTGAGCTGGCACGACGCGGAGGCCTATGCCGGCTGGCTGTCCGGCAAGACCGGCGAGCATTTCAGGCTGCCGACCGACGCCGAATGGGCGTTCGCCGCCGGCAGCAAATTCGGCGACGACGCTTTGCCGGTCGACGACAACGATCCATCGAAACGCTGGATCACCCGCTATGAACGCGAGTCCGACCGCGGCGCCGACGACAGCCAGGCCCACGCCTTCGGTCATTTCGGCGCCAACGAGAATGGCCTGCTCGACCTTTCCGGCAATGTCTGGGAGTGGACCTCTACCTGCTTCGTGCGCACCGCGCTCGACGATGCTGGCAACGCGGCTTCGAAGAATTCGAATTGCGGCGTCCGCGTCGCCGAGGGACGCCATCGCGCCTATGTCACCGACTTCATCCGCGACGCCCGCGCCGGCGGCTGCGCGGCCGGTGTACCGCCGAGCAATCTCGGCTTTCGGCTGGTGCGCGAGCCCAATTCCTGGATCAGCAACCTTTCGACGGGCCTCGGCAAGGCGTTGTCATTCGCGCGCTCGTAAATCTGCGGGCTGGAACTGCCGGGCGTGCTCCGGCTGATGATCGACCTCGTGGTCGTCCAGATCGTGGTGGTGTGGGCCTGGGGCGTCGAGCCGCGCAATCGCGGGCTGGAGGTTCAGCGTCGAGAAAGACGTGGAGGGCCGGGACAAGCCCCGCCGTGACGGGACGGTGAATCAGATCGCGCGCGCGAACCGGCGGAAGCCGGGTGCGCCGGTCAGCGCTTCGAAGGCCGGGTCGCGCTTTTCTTCGGCGAAGGCAAAACCGGCCTTGGCGTAACATCGCTCCGCCGGCTCGTTGCCGATCAGGAACGAGATCGACGCGCGCTCGAAGCCTGCGGCCTTTCCGGCCGCGAGTGCGTGCTCGATCAGGGCTTGCACCAGTCCGCGTCCGCGATAAGCGGGCAGAGATGCAACGTGTTCGACCAGCCAATCGCCATCGCCGCCCTGCACCCAGCAGCCGGCCGCATAAGCCCCGCGCCGGGATATCGCTTCCAGCTCGGTCGCAGTCAGCCCCATCCTGCCCGCCGCTTCCGCGATCGCCGATCGCGCTGCATTAACCGTTCCGGCCGCGGGCATGGCGCAAAGTGCTGCCGCCGGCTCGCCTTCGACTTCGAAAATGATGAATTGCGATACGTGCCACCACGATACACTCTGCGCGGTGGCAATCCGCTCCACAAAGGCCAGGCACAGCGGTTCAGGCCAGCCCAGCGCGATATCGAACCAGCCGCGCAGCAAGGGCCCGCGCTGCGCCGACAGGATATTGCGGGCAATGAAGCCGGCGTCTTCTGGACGTGCAGGCCGGATCGTCTGTAACGACCGCCCCACGCAAGTCTCACGCGTTCTTCAGCGCGACCCGAAATTCTGCTTCGGTCTTCGACTTCACTTCGTCGAGCGTGACGCCGTCGGCGAGTTCGATCAGCGCCATGCCGTCCTTGCCGTGCTTGTCGATGGTGAAGACGGCGAGATCCGTCACCACCATGTCGACCACCCGCTCGCCGGTCAGCGGCAGGTTGCAACTCTTGAGGAGCTTGGCGCCGTCCTTGGCGGAATGCTCCATCACCACCACGACGCGCTTGACACCGGCGACGAGATCCATCGCGCCGCCCATGCCCTTGACCATCTTGCCCGGGATCATCCAGTTGGCGAGGTCGCCGTTCTGCGCCACCTGCATCGCGCCCAGGATCGACAGGTCGATATGCCCGCCGCGCACCATGCCGAAGGAATCGGCCGAGGAGAAATAGCTGGTCGACGGCAGTTCCGTGACGGTCTGCTTCCCCGCGTTGATCAAATCGGGGTCTTCCTCGCCCTCATACGGAAACGGCCCCATGCCGAGCATGCCGTTCTCGCTCTGCAGCACCACGTCGACGCCGTCGGGGATGAAGTTGGAGACCAGCGTCGGGATGCCGATGCCGAGATTGACGTAAAAGCCGTCGCGCAATTCCTTCGCGGCGCGCGCCGCCATTTGCTCGCGGGTCCAGGCCATCAGATTTCCTCCCCGGCGGCGGCGGCCGCCTCGCGTTTGCGCGTGGTGCGCTGCTCGATGCGTTTGTTGCCGGTTCCGACCTGGATGATGCGCTTGACGAAAATGCCGGGCGTATGGATGTGGTCGGGATCGATCTGGCCGGCGGGCAGGAGATGCTCGACCTCGGCCACGGTGATCTTCGCCGCGGTCGCCATCATCGGATTGAAATTGCGCGCGGTCTTGCGGTAGACGAGGTTGCCCGCGGTATCGCCCTTCCAGGCGTGGACGATGGCGAGGTCGCCGAACAGCCCGCGCTCCATCAGATATTTCTCGCCGTCGAATTCCTTCACTTCCTTGCCCTCGGCGATCAGGGTGCCGACGCCGGTCTTGGTGTAGAACGCCGGGATTCCGGCGCCGCCGGCCCGGATGCGCTCGGCCAGCGTGCCCTGCGGGGCGAATTCCAGTTCCAGTTCGCCGGCGAGGAACTGCTGGGCGAACAGCTTGTTCTCGCCGACATAGGACGAGATCATCTTCCTGATCTGCCGCGTCTCCAGGAGCCGGCTCAGCCCGATGCCGTCGACGCCGGCATTGTTGGAGACCACCGTGAGGTTCTTGACCCCGGAGTCGCGGATCGCATCCGACAAGGCCTCGGCAATGCCGCACAGACCGAAACCGCCGGACATGATCATCATGCCGTCCCTGAGGAGCCCTTCGAGTGCCGATTTGGCGTCGGGATAGACCTTGTTCATGAAAATGCGACCTGGATGGAGGATGCGGCGCTGACGCCTGCATGAATAGGAGGATTATTAGGCGAAATCTTCGCAATGCGTCAATGACGGGCCTTTGAGGGCGTGTATCGCGGGAAACAGGCGATGGAACGCCGCTCTCGCCATCGTCGTCATGGCCGGGACGAGCCAGGACGAGCCCCGGCATGACGAAATTATCTGCAAATGCTTGGGCGATGCCTGAGGCTCCGCTCATACGGTTCGGAACACCGGGACAGCGCCGAAACCGGCCTTGAAAGCGTCAAGAAAACCCATCAAGTTGCCGAAGTTGGCCGGGCGGCACCCTGCCTGCCCCTTTTTTCAACAGCGGACCGACGACCTCAACCCGGGTTCGGTATAAACTCGGTTTGAGCAGACTCGGTTCAAACAAGACTCAGTTCAAACAAGACTCAGTTCAAACAAGACTTGGTTCAAACAAGACTCGGATATGTCATTGACGATGGCCCAAGGAATGAAGCGCCTGGGGACGCCGATCGCGGCGTTGCTCGGCGTGGCGCTGATCGGGCTGGTCGCGACCTCCTGGTTCATCAACCGGGACGCCCTTCGCGCCTCGGTCGAGGCGCAGATCCGGGCCGTGACCGGGCTCGATCTGGTGATCAACGGCAATATCGACGTCTCGGTTTTCCCGGGAAGCTATGTCTCCTTTCATGACGTCGGGCTGAAGGGCGGCGGCGCCGCCGACCCCGCGCTCTCCGTCGACGTCCTGACCGCGAACCTGAGGCTGCTGCCGCTGCTGCTGCAGCGCTTCGAGATCGCCGATGTCATGATGCTGCGTCCGCATATCCGCGTGGTCCGCACGCCCGACGGCGAGAGCAACTGGACCCCGTTCATCGATACCATCGCCCGCACCATGAAGCCCGGCGCGGACAACCAGCTGTCGTTCTCGGAAATCCGCATCCAGGACGGCGTGCTCAGCTATGACGATTCCGGCAATCGCATTTCCGAAAAGCTCGGCGACATCGACCTGTCGCTGGCGTGGCCGTCGATCTCGCGCTCGTTCGCCGCGACCGGGCAATTCGACTGGCGCGGCGAGCGCGTCGACGGCGCGATCTCGGCCAGCGACTTCCTCGCGGCATTGTCGGGCGACCGCTCCGGCCTGAAGGCGCGGCTGTCCAGCACGCCCTTGAAGGTGGCGTTCGACGGTACCGTCGCCGACCGCACCAGCATGATGATGGAAGGCATCCTCACCATCGACAGCCCGTCTCTGCGCGGCGCGCTGCAATGGATCGGCGGCGCACCGCCCGGCAGCGGCGGCTTTGGGCGCTTCGCGCTGAAGGCGCGCGCCAATATGGTGGGGCCATCGATCGCGCTCACCAACGTCAATGTCGAACTCGACGGCAATGTCGCCGAAGGCGTCATGACCTATGCCAATAACGGCCGCCAGACGCTGCAGGCGACGCTCGCCGCCGGCAATCTCGACTTCACACCCTATATCTCCACCTTCCGTCTGCTCGCCAGCGGCGCGCGCGACTGGAACCGGCAGTCGTTCGACCTGAACGCGCTGTCCTCTACCGACCTCGACATGCGCCTGTCGGCGGCGCGGGTCACGATCGGCGCCTCGAAACTCGGCCGCACCGCGTTCGGCGCCAATTTGCGCGGCGGCGCACTGGCGCTCTCGGTCGGCGAGGCGCAGGTCTATGGCGGCGTCGCCCGCGGTTCGTTCGGGATTGCGCGGTCGGACGCGGTCGCCGACGTCAAGGCGCAGTTCCAGTTCACCGATGTCGATTTGCAGGCCTGCGCCAGCGAATTGTTCGGCGTCACCAAGCTGTCTGGCCGCGGCAATCTCAACGTCTCGCTGGTGGCCTCGGGCTCGAGCCCGTTCGGCCTCGCATCATCGCTCGACGGCACCGCCTCCCTCACCGGCCACGACGGCGAGATCGCAGGCTTCAATGTCGAGCAACTCCTGAAGCGGCTGGAGCGCAGGCCGTTGTCCGGCGGCGGCAATTTCCGCTCCGGCTCGACGCCGTATGACAAGCTGACGATCGCGGTCAAATTCGCCGACGGCATCGCCACCGCCGAGGATATCCGCGTCGAAGGCCCGGCCGCGCATCTCACGCTGACCGGCACCGCCTCGGTGCCCGCGCGCGAATACGACATGAAGGGCGTCGCCAGCCTGAATACGACCGGCGGCACCCCCGGCTTCGACCTTCCGTTCGTGGTGCAGGGCCCATGGGATGATCCGCTGATCTTCCCCGATCCGGAAAGCCTGATCCGCCGCTCGCCGGCCTCGGCGCCACTGCTCGACGCGGTCAAGGATCGCAAGACCCGCGACGCCGTGCGCTCGGTGCTGGAGCGGATCACCGGCGGCGCGCCGAAACCGGCGGCGCCGGATGCTGCCCCGGCGGGAAAGTCGAACTGAGTTTTGGTTGAAACGCCGGATCGCACCGCGCGATCCGGCTTAACGTTTGTATGGGAGTACAGGATGATCACATCGTTTGGAATGGCGCGCGCGCTTGTCGTCGCGTTCGCCGTCGCCGCCTTGGCTCCGGCCGCGGCGCAAACGCCGGCGCCGGCGGGGGCCAAGGTCTATTTCATCAATCTGAAGGACGGCGCCGAAGTGGAGAGCCCCTTCCTGGTGCAGTTCGGACTATCCGGCATGGGCGTCGCCCCGGCCGGTGTGGAAAAGCCCAATACCGGCCATCATCATCTGCTGATCGACACCACCATGACGCCGGAGCAGATGAAGGAGCCCCTGCCCGCCGACGACAATCACAAACATTTCGGCGGCGGTCAGACCGAAGCCATGGTGACGCTGCCGAAAGGCCAGCACACGCTGCAACTGCTGCTCGGCGACTGGACCCACATCCCGCATGTGCCACCGGTGATGTCGGAGCCGATCACCATCACGGTGCGCTAGCCAGCCCGGCGTCGGGCGGATTGGCGTCCGCGCAATCCGCCGATCATCGACGACGAGGTAGCGGGTTACGCCGGAGCCAGCCATCGGGCCACGCCTCGCGCGGATCCGTTGGACGACCCGCCAGGGCTGGCGGACATTTCAGCACCATCGTGTGAACCGGCTCACACGAGCTATTTCCGATCCGCGCTATCTGTCGGGTCATGGAAAGCAGGTTCGACATCATTGCCATTATCAACGCAGTCTGTGTGGCCGGGTACATCGCCATCGCGTTGGGATCTGTCGCACTTTATCTCGGACTTTCCGGTGAGGCAGTTCGCGGCGGGGCGATGACCGTTGCAATCCTCATCGCGGCCCTCATCGCTGTCGATTTCTACGGCAAGAAGCTGAGCAATTCCGATTGATTGGCCAGTCAAACAACGGAGTCGATCATGTGGACGCTTCATGAACTCGTTGCTTACGGTTTCCTCTTCACGGTCACCATTGCCGGTCTCGGGATGATCGCGACCCTGGCTTTCGGCTGATACCGGAGAAATGCGCGGCGCCCGGCATCCCGGATGGAGAGCCCGCCATCAGGATCGGCTGGTCCCATTTTGGACTTAAATTCGCCTGCGACTCAATCGAGGTTGCCGACAGGATGGGGTACCCCCTGGATTGAGGGATTTGTAATGGGCATCGGGGATCCGCCGCGCAGCAGGAAGGACCGCCGTCCCGGCGACAACGTCGTGTCTCTGCGACCGCCGGATGACGAATATTTCGACTTGTTGTCACCGCTGCTGGAAGAGGCCGCGAGTTCCAAAACTGCCGCGACCTTCAAAGCTGCGGCGACCTGCAAAGACACCGCGACCTTCAGGGACCGTGAATCGCCACGCCGGGAATTGCTCTCGAAGGAGAACGCCCGGCTTCGCTCGCTCGCGGTCGGGCTGTCGAACCTCTTGGGAAACCTCCCGGTTCGAGAGTGGGAGGATGCCGGCCGATCTCATCGGAACAAAGCGTAGGCACCGAGCCATTCGGCTAGCCGGCGCCGAGAGCTAAGCCGCCAGCACAGCCCTTTTGACAGCTTGCGGCAGCGCGATCGCGCGGAAGAATGCCTTCGGATAGAGGTAGTCCTCGCCGGATTCATCGACAATCCGTAGCATATCGTGCTGGTCGGCTGTGGCATCGCGCAGCGCCACGTAGATTTTGCGTCTCTCGAGCGAGACCGCATAACCATCGTTTTCCACGCAGACGACCAGTTGTTTCGCTTGTGTCTTTGTCATGGCCCTCAAAGCAACTGCTTGATTTTGAATTCCTTGCGTCCGATCCCGGCTGCCTCGTACCAGTGTAGCTCAGCCACAGGCGCAGGTCATTTCATACTGTGAGCTTGATTTTGTCATGGTGGGATTTGGTTGCGCGCGGTGGCCGTTCCGCTTAATAATCGGGCTGCTGAGGCGCTCCAGTCGGGGCCACCACAGGATGGCTGTCCGACATCCGACCAGTGCGCGAATTCCTGCGTCGGCCCAATTGAAGGAGAGTATCGCCGCATGTCGACCCCAAACGGCTTCGGTCTGGCTGGCATCATCGGAATGCCTGTCGCGCATTCGCGATCGCCGACGATTCATAATTTCTGGCTGAACGCCCACGGCATCCGCGGCGCCTACTTGCCGCTCGCGGTCAAGCCCGAGCGGCTGAAGGAGGCGTTGCCGGGGTTGGTCGCCCTCGGCTTTCGCGGCTGCAACGTGACCATGCCGCACAAGCAGACGTCGATGCCGCTGCTCCACCGTGTCAACGAAACCGCGCAACGCATCGGCGCCGTCAACACCATCGTCGTCGAAGAGGACGGCACGCTGAGCGGATTCAACAATGATGGCAACGGATTTGTTCAGAGTCTGCGCGACGCCAAACCGGGCTGGCGGGCGGACGAGGGGCCAATCCTTCTGCTCGGCGCGGGGGGGTCCGCAAGGGCCGTGACCGTGGCGCTGCTGGAGAATGGCGCGCGGCAGATCCGGATCGCCAACCGCACCGCCGAGAAAGCGCAGGCGATTGCCAAGGAGTTCGGCCCGGCCGTCGAGGCAGTCGGGTGGGCAGGCCGCAATGCCGCCATGGCCGAACTCGCCTTGCTCGTCAACTGCACGGACCAGGGCATGATCGGCAAACCTGCACTCGATGTCGACCTGGCGCGACTGGCGCCGAGCACGCTCGTCGCAGACCTGATCTACACTCCGCTCGAGACCTCGTTCCTGGCCGAGGCACGGTTGCGGGGCTGCGTGACGGTGAACGGGCTGGGCCTGCTGCTCAATCAGGCGAGGCTGGCATTCAAGGCATGGTTCGGCGTTCTCCCCGACGTCACGCCCGAGCTTCTGAAGGCCATTGAAGCGACCTTCTGAGGCAGTCGGATGAACCGTTCGGCGATGACGATACCGGCGTGCAGCAAGATCGACTGCCACATCCACGCGGTCGACCCCGTTCGCTTTCCCTATGCGGCCGATACGCCCTATCGTCCGAGCGGGCAGGAGATCGCCCCTGCGGCGCAGCTCGTTCGCGTACTCGACGTCTTCGATGTCAGGCACGCACTGATCGTCGGAACGAATTCCGGCTACGGGACGGACAGCCGCATTCTGCTCGATACCCTCAAGCTCGGCGATGGCCGGTTCAAGGGCGTCGCGGTCGTCGAGAATGACGTCGACGTCCGGGAACTGGAACGGCTGAAGGCGGCCGGGGTCGTCGGCGTCGCCTTCAATGTCCCGTTTCACGGCACCGACTATTACCGCAACACCGCGCCTCTCCTGGAAAAGCTGGTCGATCTCGGGCTGTTTCTGCAGATCCAGATCGAGCAGGATCAGTTGCTCGCGCTCCTGCCGCTCATCGAAAAGTCGACGGTGCGCCTGGTGATCGATCATTGCGGCCGGCCTTCCGTCGAGCATGGATTGGAGCGGCCGGCTTTCCAGGCGCTGCTGGCGATCGGCCGGGAGCGCGACGCCCATGTGAAGCTGTCGGGATACTACAAGTTCTCGCGACAGCCGCATCCTTACGAGGATGCGTGGCCGTTCATTGCTGCCTTGGTGGAGGCATTCACCCTCGATCGCTGTGTCTGGGGATCGGACTGGCCGTTCCTGCGGGCGCCTGAACGGCTGGACTATGGACCGCTGCTCGCGGTGCTGAGCCTGCTCTTTCCGGACCGGGACGATCAGCACCGGCTGTTGTGGAGGACGCCCGCACGACTGCTCGGCTTCGAAAGCAGCGGGGCGGATCAATCAAGATAATCAAAAGAGAACGAGAGGGAGTACGTGATGAGGCATTTTCTGTACTGGAGCTGCATAGCCGTTGTCGCGTCGTTGTGGACGACCCTCGTCCAGGCGCAGTCGACCGTCTACATCCCCGACGTCGTCGAATTGTCCGGACCGGGCGCAGTGTCGGGAACAAACTGGCGAGACGGCGCCACGCTGGCGATCGACGAGATCAACAAGTCGGGCGGGATATTGGGTCGCAAGATCGAGACCGAGCATCTCGATACCCAGAGCAATCCGGGCGTCTCGCGCGCGCAGATCCAGAAGGTTCTCGACCGCGATCCCTATGTCGTCCTGGGACCGATCTTTTCAGGTTCGGTCAAGGTCAACATGGCGCTGACCCAGCAGGCGGAAGTCCCGCAGATCGTGGGCGCCGAGGCCGCCGACATCACCATGCAAGGCAATCCATGGGTCTTCCGCACCGCCTTCGGGCAGCAGTTCAGCATGCCGAAAATCGCCAATTACCTGCATGACCGTCTGAAGGTGAAGTCGGTCGCGCTGGTGTGGGTCAGCAATGATTTCGGCAAAGGCGGTCGCGACAGCTTCGTCAAGGAGATGAAGGCGCGGGGCATCGACGTGGTAATGGACCTGTCCACCGAGCAGGGCCAGGTCGATTTCGGCGCGGACGTCATCAAGCTGAAGAGCGTCAAGGCGGACGCCGTTTTCGTCTACTGCAACGAGGAGGAAAGCGCCCGCTTCCTGATCGAAGCGAAACGCCAGGGACTGACAACGCCGCTGTTCGGAGAGACGACGCTCCTGAGCCAGAAGGTGGTTGAGCTCGCGGGAGCCGCGGCAAACGGCGTGCGCGGCCATGTCGGCTTGAGCGCGGATGCTCCGATCCCTGCGATTCAGGAATTCTCCGGGAAGTTCAACCAGCGTTATGGCTATCGGCCCGATCACAACGGCATCAAGGGCTACACCGCCGTTTATCTGGTGAAATACGTGACCGAGAAGATCGGGAAGTTCGATCGCAAGGCGTTCGGCGCGACCATGAAGGGGTTGACGCTCACGCCGGAAACCGCGCCGGGCATTCTGATGGAGGCGACCTGGGACCAGAACGGCGATATCGACCGCGCCAGCTTCCTGGCCGAAATCGTCGATGGCAAGCAGAAGATCGTGGAAACGCTGCCGAAGCTGAAGCCGTCGAAGGC
>Ga0209069_10002041_pt1 | contig 10386 bp, 9 predicted proteins | sample Str013_2_FD_187202 | JGI IMG/M metagenome (GOLD analysis project Ga0209069, IMG submission 187202) | Freshwater sediment microbial communities in response to fracking from Pennsylvania, USA - Straight Creek_MetaG_SC_2013 (SPAdes) (version 2) | ecosystem: Environmental > Aquatic > Freshwater >...
GAATGTGCGCTCGGCGTCTTCGCCTCGCTTGAGTTCACGACGAAGCTCGCGCTTGCGCGCCGGCGTGAGGGTCGCTCCTGAGTCGATTTCGGCCCGCGCCGCCGCGCCGAGTTCGATGGCCTGGGCCAAGCGAACCTCGTCGTCTTTGGTCAGTAGGGGGTACTGCCCGATATCGGTGAGGTAGAGCCGGACGAGATCTTCCTCGTCACGTTCAACGCGCTCCTTGGGCAACGGGCACCTCTTCAGGTCGAAAGGGACTGGCGGGGCCAGAAATGGTCTTTGATGGGCGGGGCAAACGGATCTAGGGATCGACGAGCGCCCAAACAGCGAAACGGGCAGCTCAGTCGCCCGAAGGTCGTGTCTTAGGATACCGAGTCGGTCAAGAGCACCCACCCGAACCGGCAGTTCCGGGACAGGTCGGTGGCTACCATGAAGCTTTCTATCGGCATTCTGTCCCCTCAAAACAGGGCGGAACGACCCATTTCGGGCCCTCGGGGCACCGGATGCCGCCATGGCTGGAGGCCCTGAAGTGCCTGACGACGTCGAGCTCACCCTGGTGACCCTGACCTTCGATGCGGCCGACCCGGCCGGGTTGTTGGCTGTGCTGGCCAACTATGTGGTGGTGAGCCGAGGTCACCCCGGGTGTCGCAACATCGATCTGGCCGCGTCGGCCACAAAACTGGGCCGCTACCTCGTCATCGAGAAGTGGGACAGCCCCGAGGCCCAACAGCGCCATTTCGACTCACCCGAGATGGTCACCATGGCCACCTCGTGCCAGGGCCTGCTCTCAGCCGCACCCCAAATCGACCTCTTCGAGGGCATCAGCGCCCACGACCTGGCCTGAGGTTCGCCGGCTCAGACCGACCGAAGGGCGACGGCGTCGTCGGAGATCCGGGTGATCTCGTCCCAGGTCAGATCCTGACCGGTCCACAGGCGGTTGAACGCCTCGTCGGAGGTGTCGCTGAACCCATGACGATTCCGGAACGCATAGAGACGCACCTGATGGCGGCCGTCATAGCCCAGTCGCTGGAGACGACCCACCGCGTACGTGTCCCACGCCACCTTGTGGCTGAGGTCCTGATCGTTGTCATCGCCGGGGTCGCCAAAGCTGGGCGAGCGGCGGTCGAGCACTTGGAAGAAGAGGCGACCCAGCGTGTCGGCCACCAACTCCTCGCCGAGCTGACGGGGATGGCGGGGGTCCTCGAAGGCTCCACCTTCGACGTTGATGACCACCGGATCGATCGACTCGATGTGTACCCGGGCGAGCGGTATCGCCTCGTCCACCACGATCTGGATGTCGAGATCCGGGGGTAGGCCTACCTCGGCGGCGACACGTTCCGCGACGGCGACGATGGCGTCATGGTCGAACAGGACCATGACGAAGGTCTCAGGAGTGACGGTGACGGTCATGTCACCCCTCCCGCCGGCGACTCGGCCGCGGTGGCGGCAGCTCGGTCCTGGCGGTCGTAGAGCTCCTCGCGTGCATCAGTCGACAGCTGCGCGATCTCGTCGATCTCCGCAGTGTCGAAACCGGCCAATTCGCGGAACCGGCGGGCCAGTCGGATCGGGCTGTCCTCCTCTTCGCCCCGGGCTCCCCCGATGGAGAACAACTTGTCAACGATCCGCTGGAACTCCAGGGCGCGAGCCCGGCGTTCGGGGTCCGTTGCGGTGAGGCGGCGTAGCCAGTCGGAGCCCATCTTCACGTGGGTGACCTCGTCCGCCAGCATCCAGTCCTCACAGAACTCGAGGACCGGATCCCCGGCCCGGGAGCCGAACTCGCGCATGGTGTTGAAGACGTCGATGGCCAGTCCTTCGAGGGCTCGATTCACACCCGTGAGGCGCAAGACCGGGTCGGGGTTGCAGGCCGCCTCGTAGAGGAACGTTGCCTCGCCAAACTCCCCGATCTCGCTGCCCATCCAGTCGCCGAGCTTCACCGAGATCTCGCAATGGCGGGCCTCGTCCCAGCACTGGCGGGCCATGTCGAGCTTCAGTTCGTACGGAGCGTCCGCCGGGCCATCCCCGATGGGGAAGTCCCAACACGTGCGACCGGCACCTTCCATGGCCTGGATCTCACCGGTGAAGATGCCGTGCATCAATGAGCGGGCCGCCTCCGACGAACCGGGCAACTCAGGGCTGAGCGGCACCCGAGGGCTGCGCTTCTCGCGGGGCACCGCCGTCACTCGAGGATCGAGGGCGCGGGTCAGAAGGGCAGTGCGGATGAAACGGCCATCACGGGCCAACTCCTCGGGCGGGAGGTTCACCTTCACGCCGACACCTCCGCGGCGGCCGGAGCCATCTCGCCGCCGATGGAACCGGGCCCGGCGATGCCACCGGCCAGCACCATCAACTTCTCGAGCTTGGCCTGATGGGCCATGGCCCGGTCGACCTCCTCGGGGGTCTCGATCAGCGACTGAAGCAGCATCTCGCCGTCTCGCCAGTCCTCGAACTCATCGGCCAGACAGAACTTCAATGACCGGATGGTGGGCGCGTCGGTGATGGTCGACGTGTTGTTCATGTGGTAGGTGTACGCCGCGATCTTGTGGGGGATGAGGACTCGGTACACCCCAACCAGCTTCTCGATGGTCAGTTCGGGAGCCTCGGGCTCAGTCACCGCGTCCATGAAGGTCACGATCTCGTCGTTGGCGGGCTGGGTCAGGCGCTCGGGGTTCATCTCCCGCAACTCCGGCAGGCGTTTGTGCCACAACTCGGAGTGCCATGCATGGTGATAGCAGTGGGTCCCAAGACGCATCTTGATGTCGAGTTCGGGCACGGTGGCGATCCACCCTCCCAATACCTCGAACAGCTTCGTCTCGATCCATTTGTAGTTGCCGACCCGGCGGGCCGAGTCCTCGACCGTGAAGGCCCCCGGGAGTTCCCGCCGGTCCCATGGCGCGAACGCTGCTCGGGCCTTCTTCGGATCAGACATGCAGATACCCCCTGGAGCGGACCACCAGCCACCCAGCGGTCGATAACGAAGGTTATCGGCACCCGGGGCGCCGTGCTGGAACAGGTTCTCGCGGAGGCGAAATCGCCCGGTCCCCGGCCGGTCAATCTGCCAGCATCGTTCGATGCCGGGCTACGAAGTGCACGCCAGCGAGGACGTCACCGAGGCGTTGGCGGCTACCGCGACCTACCTGTCGACCGAGCCGGTGGCTCACAACGTCGTCCACACCGTCATGCAGGAGCGGGCCGCCCACCACGAGCCCGGCCGCTACTGGTGGGTGACCAGGGACGGACAGGTGGAAGGCGTGGCCCTGCAATCCCCCCACGGGTTGTCGGCGTCGCTCACCCCTATTGCCCCGGAAGCGCTCGACAGCATCGTGGCCTCCATGGCCGCCGACGCGCCCGACCTCCCCGGGATCACCGCTGAAGCCGCCACGGCGTCAGGCTTCGCCGGCCGGTGGACCGAACACCGGGGCATCGGCGCCGTGCCCGTCGAGGGCCAGCGCCTCTACCGCCTCGCCACACTGGCGCCGCCCGAGGATCCGGGTGGGCGCCTCCGGGTGGCCACCGCGGACGAGACCGAGCTGCTGGTGTCGTGGTGGCGAGGACTTGCCGCGGATATGGGTGAGACGCCCCCGAAGGTCGGCGATCACGAGTTCCTGGTTCGGCGCATCAGCGAGAACCAGATCTGGGTGTGGGAGTACGGCGAGCATCCGGTGTCGATGGCCCGGGTATCAGCGCCCGCCGCTCGCGCCGTGCGTATCGGCTTCGTGTACACACCCCCCGAGCATCGGCGCCGGGGCTACGCGGCGGCGTCCGTCGCCGCCCTCAGCGCCCGGAGCTTGGCCACCGGGGCGCAGGAGTGTCTCCTCTATACCCAGCTCTCGAATCCGACATCGAACGGGATCTACCGACGGATGGGCTATGAAGCGGTCGGGGAGGTGCTCGCCTACCGCTTTCAGCCGCGGTAGTGGTTGGTGATCGGCAGGCGACGATCCTTCCCGAAGGCCTTCGTCGTGATGCGCACGCCGGGCGGGGTCTGACGCCGCTTGTACTCGGCCAGGTCGATGAGACGCACAATCCGTTGCACGACGGCGGGGTCGAAGCCCGCGTCGATCAATTCACCGGCGGTGCGGTCGTGCTCGACGTAGGCCTCGATGATGGGATCCAGCTCCTCATAGGGAGGCAAGCTCTGGTCGTCTCGCTGGTCCGGGCGTAGCTCCGCGGAAGGAGGCTTGGTCAACACCGTCTCAGGAATGAGCTCTCGCCCGGCCCGGTCATTGCGTTCGCGACAGAGCCGGTAGACGAGCAGCTTGGGTACGTCTTTGATGACAGCGAACCCTCCGGCCGTGTCGCCGTAGAGCGTGCTGTAGCCCACCGCACTCTCGCTCTTGTTGCCCGTGGTCAGCACCAGCCACCCGAACTTGTTGGACAGCGCCATCAGCGTGACGCCCCGGATACGGGACTGGAGGTTCTCCTCGGTCAGGTCCGCGGGGCGCCCCTCGAAGCTGGGTTCAAGCATCTCGGTGAAGGCGCCGAAGGCGGCCTCGATGGCGATGACCCGGTGATCGATGCCCAGGTTTTCGGCCAGGCGCTCGGCGTCGGTGATGGAGTGATCGCTGGAGTAGCGCGACGGCATGAGCACCCCGTGCACCCGGTCGGCACCCAGCGCGTCCACCGCGATGGTGGCCACGATGGACGAATCCACCCCACCGGAAAGGCCGATGACCACATCGCCGAAGCCGTTCTTGGTGACATAGTCACGCGTGCCCAGCACGAGTGCCTCGTAGACCTCTCGGTCAGGGCCGAGCAGGGAGGCCGACGCGGAGATCACGGCAGGGCCGCTCGGCCCTGGGCCCGAGACCTCGACGACCGCCAGCGCGCCGCTGCTCGGCACCGGCCGCTCGGGCACGTCGATGTCGGTGACGAACAGCGTCTCGACGTACTGAGGAGCGCGGGTCACCACCGCGCCCGTTGCGTCGACGACCAACGACGACCCGTCGAACACCAACTCGTCCTGCCCGCCGACGAGGTTGACGTACAAGATGGGACAGCCAGCCTCACGGGCGCGGTCGGCCAGCATGGCCTCGCGCTGTTGCACCTTGCCGGCGTGGAACGGTGAGCCGTTCAGGTTCACGACGATCTCCGCCCCTCCCCGACCGTTGTCGGCGACCGGGCCATCGCCCGCCCAGGCGTCCTCGCAGATCGTCACGCCCACCCGCACGCCACCGATTCGATAGAGCACGAGTGGTTCGGACCCGGTAGTGAAATAGCGGCGCTCGTCGAACACCTCGTAGTTGGGTAGGCGCCGCTTGCGGTAGGTCCCCACCATCCGACCCTCGTGGCACACCGCCAGCGCGTTGTAGAGGTCGTCGCCGTCCGCGTCGACGAACCCGACAATCGCCGTGGCGCGCCCCGACGCGGCCGCGACGCGGTCAAGCGCCTCGCGGTTGTCGACAACGAAGGCGGGCTTGAGGAGCAGGTCCTCCGGTGGGTAGCCGGGGATGGACAGCTCGGGGAAGGCCACCAGATCGCAGCCGTCGGCTTCGGCGGCCTTCATGGCCTCGATGATGCGGTCGCCGTTTCCCGACAGGTCGCCCACCACCAGGTTCAGCTGGGCCAAGGCGACACGCAGACGGGCCATCGCTCCAGCCTACGAGAACCCCCCGGCTGCTGGTTCACGCCCACGCCCGCGCCCAAGATCGATCGGGGGGACGTCCACGTACCGAATCGGTGTGTCAGTGTCCCCGCGTCACCCCCCACTCCTACGCTGTAGGTCGTGACTCAGTGGCCGGGGGTGTCAGCGCTGCTCGCCGCCGACATCGAGCGATGCGCGGACCCGTCGCGCGTGAACACCGTGATCCACCGCGTGATCGACACCGATCCCGTCGTCGCCGAGCGGCTGCGTGATGACACGGCCCTGGGAAGTCGCCTCGTCGCCGTCCTGGCCGCCAGCCGCTCGCTCAGCCGCCTGGTGACCACCCGACCCGAGGCCCTCGACGTGTTGGCCGATCCCTCGGCTCGCCGCGCCATCGACGCCGCCACCGCGGACGACCTGGTGGGCTGGAAGCAGTTGGAGTTCCTGCGCATCGCCTGCCGCGATCTCACGGGCACCGACGACCTGGCCGAGACCTGTCGTCTGCTCAGTCAGTTGGCTCGTGACGTTCTGGCCTCGAGTTGCCTGCTCGTCGGCAGCCAAACGCTCGCCATCATCGGCATGGGCAAGCTCGGTGGCGACGAGCTCAACTACTCGAGCGACATCGATCTCATGTTCGTGGGCGATGGCCCGGCCGATGCCCTCGAACATGACGCGCGTGCGGTCATGGACATCGCTCGCCGCTGCTTTCGAGTCGACGCCAACCTCCGGCCCGAGGGTCGCGACGGTCGACTGGTGCGGACCCTGGAGAGCTACGAGGCCTATTGGGACCGTTGGGCTGAACCCTGGGAGTTCCAAGCCCTGCTCAAGGCCCGGCCGGTGGCGGGCGACCGGGAGTTGGGGGCGCGGTTCCACGACACCGCCCAACGCTGGCTGTGGAGCCACCCGTTCCAAGTCGAGGACCTGCGCTACTTGCGGGTCATGAAACAGCGCACCGAGCGGGAACTGGCCCGCCGCGGCTCGGCTGACCGTGAGCTCAAACTGGGTCCCGGGGGCATCCGCGACATCGAGTTCACGGTGCAACTCCTGCAACTCGTGCACGGCCACGCCGATCCCGACCTGCGCTCGCCCACCACCCTGGTCGCCCTGCACGAACTCGCCGGCGCCGGGTACGTCGACCCTGACGATGCCGCCCAGATGGCCGACGCCTACCGGTTGTTGCGCACCGTTGAGCATCGGCTCCAACTCGTCGACGAACACCAGGTCCACACTCTGCCCTCACGCGCCGCCGATCTCGACCAACTCGCTCGGGTCATGGCCTATCGAGACACCCCGGAGGGCACCGCCACCGAACATTTCGAAAAGGACCTCCGGCGCGTGCAACTCGCCGTCAGATCCATCCATGAGCGCGTGTACTTCAGACCCCTCCTCGAAGCCTTTGCCTCGACCGAAGGGATGTTGAGCCCGGAGGCCGCCGGCGAGCGGCTGCACGCGTTCGGCTTCACCGACGCCAAGCGGACACAAGCGGCCGTGCGGGAACTGACACGAGGACTGAACCGGACGAGCCGCCTGATGCAACAGGTGCTCCCACTCCTCTTGGACTGGCTCTCGACGACACCAGATCCCGATCTTGGTCTGCTGCAGTTGCGCAACCTCTTCGCCGCCCCCGAGCGCCGGACGATTCTGGTCGAAGCCTTTCGTGAATCCCCCGACGCGGCGCGGCGGCTGTGCCAGATCCTCGGGACCAGCCGGCTGTTGGGTGACACCTTGGCCCGGAACCCAGATCTGATTGTCCGGCTGCCCTACGCCGAGCGGCTGCAGACTCGGCCCCGCTCCGAGCTCGTCACGGGCGCCACCCAGGTCATCGCCTGGCGCTCGGAGCCCTCCGAACGCCAAGAAGCTCTCCACCGGTGGTTCGACCGCCACCTGTTCGGAATCGCCGCCCGGGATGTCCTCGGTTTCGCCGATGTGCGGGAAATCGGCCGCGACCTCGCCGCCTTGGCCGATGCCACCCTCGACGCGGCCCTCCACGTGCTCGAGCCCCAGCTCCCCTTCGCCGTGGTGGCTCTCGGTCGCTTCGGTGGCGGGGAGCTCTCCTATGCCAGTGACCTGGACGTGATATTCGTCTACGACGGTTCCGGGGGTGACGCGTTCACCGAGGCGAATCGTGTCGCCACGGGCCTGCAGCGGTTCGTTGGCGGGGCAACTCCGGCCGAACGCATCTGTCTCATCGATGCCGATCTCCGGCCCGAAGGTCGTCAGGGCGCGCTCGCTCGGAGCCTCGACGGCTTCCGTTCGTACTGGGAGCACTACGCCGAGGTGTGGGAACGCCAGGCCATGACCAGGGCGCGCGTCGTCGCCGGCGACCTTGCGCTGGGGGACCGCCTCCTCCACGACTTGACCCCCCGGATCTGGGAGGGCGGGCTGAGCGAGGACGATGCCCGCTCGATTCGTCGTATGAAGGCTCGGATCGAGACGGAACGCATCCCGGCCGGTGAGGACCCTGCCTTCCATCTCAAGTTGGGCCGGGGATCGCTCTCGGACGTGGAGTTCACGGTGCAACTCCTGCAGCTGCGCACCGGAGTCCAAGCACCGGGCACGATCGCCGCCCTCGGCGCGCTCGGGTCCGCCGGCAGCATCGATGCCGACGACGCGGCGATCCTGACCGAGTCGTACGAATTCTGTGAGCGCACCCGGAATCGATGGTTCCTGGTCAACAGCGGGCCGGGCGATGCATTGCCGACCGACCCCGACGAGCTGTTGTGGCTCGCCCGCTCACTCGACATGAGCGCCGGTGAGCTACGCGAGCAGTACAAGCGGGTCACCCGCCGGGCGCGACGCGTCGTCGAGCGTCTGTTTTACGGCCAGGACTGACCGACTCGGAACCCGGTCGGACGCGTCAGTTCGCGGGCAGAGCGGGAGCACCGCCGAGCCCAGGGCCACCAGGTCCCGGGCCACGGCCCTCGAAGCCTTGGTGATTGACGAGCGCTTTGATGCGATCCGGCAGCTTCTGCTTCATCTCGTCGGCCTTGGCCTGGTCGATCTTTCCGCTGGTAACCGCGCCCTCGATCCTGGTGTTGGCCGCCGCCACCAGCGAGTCGATAACGGTCTGGGGGTCGACACCCTTGGCCGTGGCCACGTCGGCCAGGGACTTGCCCGACCGCAGTTCGGTGAGCAGGTCCTTCGGATCCATCCCGAGCTGCTTGGCGACGGCGGTGAACTGCTCCATCACGCCGCCGCGCCGCCCGAAGCCACCGCCGGGTCCCGGGGCGTGGTCCTTGCGTTTGGCGTCGACTCCGGCCTGGACGGCATCGGCTTGAGACTGCGTGATGGTGCCCTTGCCGACGAGATCGTTCAGCACCTCGCCCAGGGGGCCCTTGTGGTCGTCCGCCGGCACCGTCGTCGAGGATGGTTCGGTCGTCTGCGTGGCACTGCCGCCGGCGGCGCCAGCCACACCGAAAGGGTTGAGGGTAGCGACGCCGAGCGAACCGACCGCCAAACCGGCCACCACCAGAGATCCAACGATCATCTTGCGCATGCGGGCTCCTTGAACAGGGGGTCAGGTGCGTCACCACAGCATGGGCGACAGTTGTTAAGAACTCGTGAGGTGCTAGCACCCCAGGGTCAACAGGATGCCAGCCCGTGCGGTGCGATGGTCATCGGCCCGCCTTTTCGCGGGCTCAGCCCAAGCGTTGAACTGCGATGATGGCGCGATGTCGAGCGCGCCGACCCTACTGAGCCCGCTCCGGGCATTCATTGTGGGCTCGCTGGGGGTGCTGTTCATCGCTCTCGCGCTGCTGCCGCTTGGTGACGGCCTTCCGCGGGCTACTCCGGCCTTGTTGTTGATGGTGCCGGTCGTCGGTGCTGGCGCGCTCGGAGGATGGTTGCCGGCCGCAGCCGTGGCTCTTGAGGCATCCATGGCATTCGCCGTTGGGTTCCTGCCGCCGATCGGCTCCGAGGGCGTGAGTCTCAGTGACTACGTCGCCGCTCTTGTCGTGTTCGTGGTGGTCGTGGGAGCGACCGGCATTCTCGTCGCCGCCATTGTGGCCAGCCAGCGTCGGCAGGTCATCGTCGACCGCTCGCGCATCGACGCGCTGGAGCAAGCCGACCGGCAACGAAGCGCGCTCCTGCGCTCGGTGTCTCACGACCTGCGCACTCCTCTCGCCACCATTCGTGCCGTCGCTACTGATTTGTCCTCCGGCGTGCCCTTCGAAGCTCATACCCGTCATGAGCTGCTGGGCCTGGTCATCGACGAGGCCGAGCGCCTCGACCGGATCGTGGCCAACCTGCTGAGCCTCAGCCGCATCGAGGCGGGTTCGTTTCTGCCCGATCGTCAGGCGGTCGACGTCGGCGAATTGATCGACGCCTGCGTCAGCCGATTGCGACGAGTGTTGAAGAACGTACGGTTGGACATCGACATTGAAGGTGACATCCCGCTCATCGCGCTCGACTACAGCCAGTTCGACCAGGTTCTGTCGAACCTGCTCGAGAACGCCGTCCGGCATTCTCCCGAGGAGGGTGTCGTGCGAGTCGTGGTCCGATCCGGAGATGAGTTCGAGCTTCAGGTCATCGACAACGGCACCGGATTCGCTCCTGAAGTCCGCGACCGAGTTTTCGAGCCGTTCGCGGCAGCGACCGGAAGCGGGTCAAGCGGAGTGGGCTTGGCGATCTGCCGTGCCATCGTCCAGGCTCACGGTGGAACAATTGAGGCATCCGACGCCCCCACCGGCGGGGCTTGTCTCACGATCCGGGTGCCCGCCGGTGACTGAAGCGACCGTACTGATCGTCGATGACGACCCCACGCTGGTGCGCGTATTGGAGGTCGGCTTCGAAGCACGGGGCTACCA
>Ga0209069_10002042_pt1 | contig 10385 bp, 8 predicted proteins | sample Str013_2_FD_187202 | JGI IMG/M metagenome (GOLD analysis project Ga0209069, IMG submission 187202) | Freshwater sediment microbial communities in response to fracking from Pennsylvania, USA - Straight Creek_MetaG_SC_2013 (SPAdes) (version 2) | ecosystem: Environmental > Aquatic > Freshwater >...
CTTCATTGCCCGAGCCTGGAATGGTTTCCAGTTCAGTCATGCTTACACCTTCACTGCCTGCAATGGTGAGTACCAACGGGGAATAAAAACGATTGCTGTTTGCCGGTTGTGTATGGCCGTTAGAAGAAGCGCTTACCGGTTGTCTTTCAGTAATGGGTTGTTTGGGCGCAATCACCACCGGCTGCGTGGGGCTGGTTGCGCCCACTATTTCAGTTGCGCCGGTTCTTATTCTTGCTATCACGGCGCCAATGGGTACCACATCGTTTACCTTATATAATAATTGTTCCAGCACACCTGCCGTGGTACTGGGCACTTCACTGTCTACTTTATCGGTGGCAATCTCCAGCACGGTTTCATCCTGCTTCACGGTGTCGCCGGGTTGCTTGTGCCATTTTAAAATGGTGGCTTCCATAATACTTTCGCCAAGTTTGGGCATTACCAGGTCAACAAGCGCCATATAAAAGTGTCATTTTAAATTAGTCAAATGTAAGGTAGTTAACCGGCTGTTGAACTGCTATTTAGCATTCTTGCGTCGCACACTTGTACTTCAATTCTTTGTGCAGCAAACAGCCTGTCTGAATATGACCGGCCAAAGGTAATGATTTGCCAACAATCGTTAGTGCAATTAGGTCAGTCCTTCATTTTCCTTAATAAATTTGCGCAATATGTTCAGCGCGTTGTAGGTAGTCATCTCTATATTCCTGGCCCTGTCGAAACGAAAGCTAAAAAGTTGGGTGTGTATTTTTTCTTTGTTGCCTGCGGCAACCCATACAGTACCTACCGGCTTTTCCGGTGAGCCGCCATCCGGTCCCATTATTCCCGAAACAGCCACAGCATAATCGGCGCCTACTTCTTTCAGAACTCCTTGTACCATTGCGGTTACTGTTTCTTCACTTACAGCTCCCTTTGTATTTAATACTTCTGCCGGTACATGTAAAATGTGTTCTTTTACTTCATTGGCATAACTGATTATACTTCCCTTGTACCAGGCGCTGGAGCCGGCATGTGATGTAATGCGATGGGCAATATAGCCGCCCGTACAACTTTCAGCTGTAGCCATGGTAAGCTTTTTCGACATTAATAATTTCCCCACCACCAGTTCCATAGGTTCATCCACATCAGTAACCATTACATCGGGTAATAATTTCTTCAGTGTTTCAAATTGACTGCTTACTTCTTTTGCAATAGAGGCCTCATCCATGGAGGTACCAGTCAGGCGCAGGCGCACCATTCCATAATTTGGCAGATAGGCCAGTTTGATATGGGATGGCAGTTGCGCTTCGTACTCCTTTATTCTTTCTGCCAGGAAGGATTCTCCTATACCAAATGTGAGCAATGTTTTGGAAACAATCGCTGCCATGATAAAATGTTCCTTCAACCTGGGCAATACTTCATCTGTAATAAGGCCCTTCATTTCATGTGGCACACCGGGCATGCTGACAAATATTTTTCCTTCTTTTTCGAACCACATCCCTGGTGCGGTACCTCTTGCATTGTGCAATACGGTACAAGTATCGGGCACTTCGGCCTGTTTCAGGTTGCGGTCCAGTATTGGAGGGGCTCGCTTAAACACCTTTTCAAATAAATATTTTACATGTGCCAGTACTTTCTCATCGGTTACCAGTTTGCCGCCAAAGTATTCACAAAGCAATGGCTTGGTAATATCATCTGCGGTGGGTCCTAAACCACCAGTAATGAGAATAATATTAGCTTGCTTGCTTTCTTCATCGAGGGCGTTCCAAATATCATCCCATTTATCGCCTACGGCTACGCGACGCTTTACCCAGATGCCTGCTTTATTCAGTTCCTGGGCCATCCACGCGCTGTTGGTATCAATTACCTGTCCAATCAAAAGTTCATCACCAATGGTAATGATGGAAGCTGTCGTAATATCCATACTTAATGATAATATGAGTTGTCAAAATTATAGGTTATCAGGCAGCACATTGTTAATTTTATTCGTCTGGTTATTAATTATGAAAAAAATCCTTATCACCACCTTATCCCTGAGCTTCTTTTTTCAGGCAATTTCACAGAACAATAATCCCCGAATAGAGTTGTATACTGCTCCAGGCTTGTTTTTGGAAAAATTGAATTACGACAGCCTGGTTCCTACCTTTCAAAGAGGGAATACAAGATTTAGTACTGCAGTTTCTTTTGCAACTCAATATAGTTATCCATTGTTCAACCAGCGGATATGGGTTAAAATGGGCATTGGCTACTCAAAAAGATATTTTAGCCTTACAAATACGGGTCTGGATCAGGACCGTTCCTGGTTTTTACCTCTTGGTAACCCACCACGCCAGGATAGTATCATCATTTCTTATATTAAATTCAGGAATACCTATTTACAGATTCCTATTTCCATTTCATTGATACGTTCACATGATGTAGCAAAAAAGCGAACCAGGGCGTTACTTGGACTTAACCTTCGCTTTGAATATTTAATGAGAAACAACGCTGAAATTACTGCCTATTCCAGATCAGGTGGAAGCATCACAAAAGAGGCTGTCGAGCAATTGAAAAGCATTTATACAAAGGATGCTACCAAATGGGTAGTGGTGTTGTCTCCTTTCATTGAGTTCTCATCTTATATACATAAAAACCTTGGGATGTTCCTTCAGTTTGAACCAGTTTCTTTATATGCTTCAAAGTTGAATTCCAGGGTTACTGCTTCTACCATTGAATTTTATTCCTATAAATTTGGATTTTATTATTCAATTCAAAGGACTCATTAATTTAATCAATAACCAACATGAAATATATTTTATTATTGGCTCCTTTGATGACTACTCATATTTGTTCCGCACAGTCAATGGAACAAAGGCTGGCGAAAGCAATGAATGCATTATTGCACGATGCGCAATTAAAACATGCCATTACTGGTTTTGAGGTAGTGGACAGTAAAACAGGAAAGCTGGTTTATGCCTATAATGAACAGGTGGGTCTGGCTCCTGCAAGCACCCAAAAGATATTTACCAGCATCGCGACATTTGACTTATTGGGCAGCGATTATCGTTATAAGACATCATTTGGTTATACAGGAACCATAAAAGATACAGTTTTGATCGGCAATTTGTAGGTATTGGGTTCCGGAGATCCCAGCCTTGGAAGCTGGCGATGGAAACAAACGGATCCATTAGAAACAGAAAGAAAAATGGTGGATGCTGCTCAGGAACTTAAAATAAAAGCTATTACGGGAGATTTCCTTTATCATAATAGCAAATTCTCCCTGCAGGCAATACCAGATGGATGGATTTGGCAGGATATAGGAAACTATTATGGTGCGGGCGCGTTCGATATCAACTGGAAAGAAAATCAATATGAGCTCCACTTGGCCTCCGGTAATAAAATTGGAGGGGAGGTTAATTTTAATGGGCATGTTGACTACAATTATCATGGTATTTTCAAGAATGAACTGGTAAGTGCAGAAAAAGGTTCTGGCGACAATGCTTATATCTACCTGGGAACAGAAAATGCTTATCCTTTATTAAAGGGAACCATTCCAGTTGGAGAAAAGGATTTTATAATTAGTGGTGCTTATCCCAATCCACCTTATAGCCTGGTGGAAGATATTAAGTCAGGGTTGCTGGGAAAGGGGATACATTTTACAAAACAAAATGAATGGGTTTCTACTGCACCTGTCGCTGAAATTGCCACAGATAGTATAAAGAATGGACATGAATTGCTTTCATTTGTATCCCCACCTTTTGACAGTCTTAATTTCTGGTTCCTGCGCAAAAGTATCAACCTGTATGGGGAAGCTTTTTTAAAAACCATTACGTTGGAGAAGGAAGGATATGCTTCCACTGAAAAAGGAGTAGCGCTACTAAAAAAATTCTGGGAAGGTAAAGGTGTTGAAAGCGCTGCATTGAATATAATGGATGGTTGCGGGCTTTCTCCTCAAAACCGGGTTACTGCCAATGCACTTGTAAATGCGCTCCAATATGCACGAACCAGGAATTGGTATGCTTCCTTCTACAATGCATTGCCGGAATACAATGGAATGAAAATGAAAAGCGGTTCAATAAATGGAGCAAGGGCCTATGCAGGATATCATGTTTCAAAAACAAATAAGTCGTACACATTTGCTATAATTATCAATAACTATGATGGACTCCCTTCTGATGTAATAAAGAAAATGTTTATTGCATTGGATATTTTGAAATAACTTGACCAGCAGTAGAGGCATTATTTTTATCCCTAAATAATTAGTAGCATGGCTAACCAACAGTACAGCAATCATTCCCGTTACATCCCGCTCTGGCATTTTGTTACTTCTGCGATTATATTGGCCATTCTTGCAGGGAGTATTGTCAATGTTTGGCACTCTTCTGCAGAAAATTTATATTCAGCTACCTTACTGGTCGCAGTGTCAGTTATCCTTCTTTTACTTTTCTGGTATTGCCGGTGGTTTGCTTTGCGTGCACAGGACAGGGCCATTCGTGCCGAAGAAAACTTGCGGCATTTTGCCATCACTGGTAAGTTACTTGACAACAGGTTGGGTATTGGGCAGGTTATTGCCCTTCGTTTCGCATCAGACGAGGAGTTCCCTTCCCTGGCAAAAAAAGCTGCGGAAGAAACCCTGGGAGGAATAGAAATAAAACAACTTATCAAAAACTGGCGGGCAGATTATAACCGGGTTTAATAAGCTACCTCGAAATAAGGTTTCAGTTTTTCATACAATAAGGCAGGTATGGTTGTTTTTTCTTTGGTGGCAGCATTTATGAAATACAATACCACTTTGCCTATGGTGAGTAGTTTGCCGCTTTCATTAAAAACTTCGTGGTTAAATTCAATGCGGTGGTCGGCAGGCAATTCTTTTAAAATCACCTTCACGGTTAACAGGTCGTCGTAATGTGCGGGGCGCAGGTACTTGCAATGCAGCTCTACAATTGGCATATAAGTACCCATCGCTTCCATGTCTTTGTAGGTAAACCCAAGTTGCCGAATGGCTTCGGCTCGTGCCACTTCAAAATACTGTGCGTAATTACCATGATAAACTACGTCCATTTGATCAGTTTCAGCATAGCGTACCCTTACCTGCGTAGATGATTCGAACATGATGATATAAATAATAATGATTCAAATTGATGAATACAGCCCTTCAATACCCTGGTCATTTATTAATAAGTCCGTCCACACTTGCTTTGCCGGGTCCGCACATCAAAATTACCAGGAAGCAGCATAGCAGTAAGGCAGGTTCCGCTGCATCGCCTGCAAAGTTTCCGTTATTTACCTTAAACACCACCACACTCAGTGAAATTATCAATGGAATGACAGATAATCGGGTAAATAACCCAAGGATGAGGAACATGCTGCAAAAGAACTCGGCAAATATCACCAGGAGGAGTGATAAGGTACTTCCAATTCCTAAGAAATTCATAAAGCTGCTTTTCTTTTCAGCAAAATGAACCAGCTTGCTATAACCATGAGGAAGCATAATAATGCCAGCGCCCATTCTCAGCAACAGCATGCCTGTATTGAACGCCCAGCCGGAACAGGATATGGATAATAGTCTTTTCATCTGTTAAATTTTTTTTCAAATGTAAGAGGATGCATTGAAATAGAAAGAAATGTTAATCCTTGTACTTATCCACAGGTGTTTGGAACGATGTTTGGTTAAGGTAAAAATAATTAGAAACTTTATTGCGTTGTAAAAACTCGCCAACTGATCCATCAAATGAAGAAACTCCTAAGTTCGTTAGTAGTTATTAGCTCAGTTCTTACGGCTTTTGCCCAGCAAACTCAATTTATAGCCGACCCGCAAGCCACGTTAAAACAGGCAAAGGAATATTTCCAGAATGAATATTACAGCCTGGCCTACCCTTTGTTCAAGGACCTTAACTTATATTTAAGGGAAACTGATCGCAGCAACCAGGCTATCAACTACCAGGAAATTAAATACTATACCACTGTTTGTGCACTGAAGCAAAACGAAGCCTCTGCCGTTGACAATGCCAAAGAATTCATAGATATCGAGGACAATGTAGCGCGTGTACAGATGATGAGTTTTCACCTGGGAGAATATTATTTCCGTCAGAAAGACTTTTACCAGGCCATTTCCAATTATGAAAAGACCAGTATCCAGCATTTGAGCAACCGGGAAATTGCCGATATGAAGTTTCACCAGGGCTACGCTTATTTCAACCTTCAGCGGTTCGATAAAGCAAAGGCCCTGATTGATGAAATCCGGCGCAATCCGAAGGACCCAAATTACGTGGATGCTAACTATTATTATGGTTTTATAGCATTCAATGATCGGAATTACAAAGAGGCGCTTGACGCGTTTAAGGTGACCGAAAGCGCACCGCAATACGAAAAAGTGGTTCCTTTCTATATTGCTACCATTCAATACAATATTGGCGATAAAGCCAAGGCTCTTGAATACGCTGAATCCAGGTTAAACAAAGGCGGACAGGTATATGATCTTCAAATGCGCCAACTGGTGGGTCATGCCTATTTTGAAAAGCAAAACTGGCCAAAGGCGCTTCCCTACCTGGAAAGCTATGTAAACAATGCGCCAAAAGTAAGAAGAGAAGATTTATACGAATTGTCCTATTGTTATTACCAAACATCCAATTATGCTAAAGCCATTGATGGGTTTAAGCAACTGGGCGGTAAGGTAGATTCGCTTTCACAAAATAGCATGTACCTGCTGGCGGATGCTTATTTAAAAACAAACCAGAAAGCAAATGCGAGAAGCGCCTTCCAGTTTTGCGCTTCCAATACCATCAACGATTACCAGCGCGAAGTATCAAGGTATAATTACGCAAAACTATCTTATGAACTTGGTTACCAGGACGTGGCGCTTACAGAATTAAAGCGGTTCCTTTCCGAATATCCCAATTCCACTTATAACGCTGAAGCAAGAGAATTGCTGGTAGCTGTATTATCGAACAGTAATAACTACAAAGATGCGATGGTGTTAATGGATAGTGTACGAAACCCTTCAGAAAATGTAAAGAAACAATACGCCAAAATATTATATGGCAGGGCCACTGAACTTGCCAATGATGGATTGCTTATTTCAGCAAATGAATTGCTGGATAAGGCATTGAAAGATCCTTACAATCAATCAGTGTTACCTTATGTTGATTTCTGGAAAGGTGAAATATCCTACAGGCTCAATAGAATTGATGATGCCATACGTTTTTATTTTGATTATTTGAAAACAGGAAATATAAATGGTGAGGTAAATCCTACCAATGCTAAATACAACCTTGGTTATGCCTTCCTGAAAAGGGAGAATTATAAGCAGGCATTGAATTATTTTGAACAGGTAGTTACCAATCCAAAGATCAACGCCACACAATTGGAGCAGGATGCCTATATACGAAGCGCCGATTGTTATTACATGCAACGCGATTTTACAAAGGCCCTGGGTATGTACGATAAGGTATTGAGTTATTCCTGGTCCAGCAGTGATTATGCCTTGTTCCAAAAATCAATGGTAGCAGGCGTTAAAAGCAGTAACGACAAGATCAAATTACTGCAAACCATTGAAAGGGTATATCCAACATCGGGTTTGATACCGGATGCCAATATGGAAATTGCGAATACCTATTTATCCGATGAAAAATTCCGGGAGGCAATTCTATTTCTTAAGAATGTAGTGAATGCACCTTCTAATGAAGCGCTGAAGCCAAAGGCCTTGCTGCGTCTTGGCATTGCCTATTATAACCTTAACAACAATAAAGAAGCGCTCAACCAATACAATTCATTGCTAAAACAATATCCCAGTAGCCCTGAAGCCGAAGAAGGATTAGACAATGCGAAGACGATCTATGTGGAAGATGGCCGCACCAGCGAATATGTAGCATTTGCAAGAGGACTTGGGCACGATATTTCTACCAGCCAGGAAGATTCTTTATCTTATGCAGAAGCAGAGGTGCAATTCAACAATGGCAGTTTTACCAACGCACTCACCCGGTTTGAAAATTACCTCAGCAAATTTCCGGATGGGAAATATTCACTCGAGGCAAACTATTATAAGAGCGAAATCTATTTCAACCAGAAGAATTATGAAAAGGCTGTCGTAGGGTATGAAGCAATAGCAGACAGGGTTCCTAATAAGTTTGGTGAAAAATCATTGTTGCAGGCAGCAAGGCTGAACTTCTTTGAATTAAAGAAATATGATGATGCAGAAAAATATTTCACCAAGCTAAAAGCCTTTTCCGCTTCCCAGGAAAATAAACTGGAAGCCATGCGTGGGTTATTGCGCAGCCAGTATCAACTGCAAAAATGGACAGAAGCAACCGAGAATTCAAAGGACCTGCTCAACCAAAAAGGAAGCAATACCGATGATAAAGTTTTATCTTATATGGTATTGGCAAAATCGGCACAATCTTCTAATCAATGTGATTTGGCCATATCTTATTTCCGAAATGCCATAAGCCTGAACAAATCCGCATTTGCCGCAGAGGCAAGATATGAGATAGCAAATTGCCAGTTTGAACAAAATAAATTGAAGGATGCTGAAAAAGCTGCTTTTGAGGTGGTTAATAAATCGGGCTCATATGCCGATTGGGTAACACGTGCATATATCCTGCTGGGTGATATTTACCTGAAAGAAAAGGATTATTTCAATGCGAAAGCCACTTTCCAGAGCGTGGTGGACAATGCCACAGTTCCCGCTTTCAAGGAACAGGCACAAAAGAAATTGACGCAGGTAATTGAGGAAGAGAAATCAAACAGTAAAGTAGACGGACAGTAAAAAGCAAGCGAAATTATTTCAACATCTACAGTTAAACGAAGAAAGCAATGCCCAACTCAGTGAATATAAAAATCGGATTTACTCTATTGGCTGTCGCATGTACGTGTGCCGTCTTTGCACAGGATTCCGCAGGGAAAAGGAAACAGATTGATATTACTTCTTCTTTTAAGCCTGTATTAAGGGAAGCGGTAAAAATAAATTTCAATGCTGCGCCTCCGGCAGTAGATTCTTCCCGTCCGCGATTAACTTATACTATTCCACAGCAGAATTTATTGCTCAGTTATCAACCCGTTCCATTAAATCCTGTAGCCTTGCAAATTGATACGATGAACGCATGGAAGTACAGCAATTATATAAAGGTGGGCGTGGGCAATGTGCATATTCCATATATACAAACGGGTTTCAGTTTTGGAGATGGTAAAAATTCATTTTTCAACATATTCGCCAATGCCTATACTTCAAAAGGGAGTCTTCCATTTCAAAAAAACAATTTGACCACTGTTTCAGCGGCTGGAACAGTAAAAACTGCTGCCAACCTGGAATGGAACGGAAACATTGGTTTTAAAGGTGAGGATTATTTCCTTTATGGCTATCAACCAACCACATTATCCTTTACGAAGGACCAGTTGCGCCAGCGTTACCAAACCTATGGTGGTAAGCTCAACCTTCGCAATCTTGCTCCCACTGAGTTTGGCTTGACTTATCACCCTAATTTAAAAGTGTCTGTCTTTAATTCAGACAATAATTCCAATAAAGCCAGTGAAGCCAATACTGTACTGAACCTGCCATTGACAAAAACCTTTGGACGTTTCTTTGGTATCAATCTGGGGGTCACGGCAGATTTGACCAATTATCGCCCCACAGCAAAAGCAACTGTAGAAAACAATCTTTATTATTTCTCTCCATCGGTACAATTAAAAACGCCGAATATTTATATAACTACCGGCGTTATTCCATCATGGGACAATAAGATTTTCACATTATTGCCAAATATTATGGCCGATATTACCACCAATGACCAGCGCTTTACGGTACAATTGGGTTGGATTGGTTATTATGATAAAGGTTCTTATGAGCGTTTTGCAAGTATTAATCCATGGATTTCACAACCTACCCAATTGCTGAATACACGGGTACAGGAACGTTATGCCGGCTTTAAAGGCTCTGTATTGGATCATATAAGCTATAGCGCTAAAGTAGGTTTTGTACAATACAAAAACATGCCATTGTTTGTGAATGATACTGCTGATGGCAAAACCTTTGGTACCGTATATTCTCCTTCTCTTGAAGCGGTACAGTTGCATGGCGAAATTGGATTGACGCAGGGAGAGAATTTTAACTGGACCAATTCTCTTACCATCAATGAATACTCAAAGGTACAGGGGCAGGCCGCAGCATTCGGATTACTTCCACTGGAAGTGAAGAGTTCACTCAGATGGCAATTGTTCAAAGATTTTTATATAAAAGGAGATCTCGATTTCTTTACCGGAGCACGCTACCGGGTAAAGACCATTTCCGGTTTTGACGGGTACAAAGGACAATCGGGATTCGATGCCAGTGCAGGCATGGAATTTAAAATTACCAAACAGTTCAACCTTTGGTTCCAGATGAACAACCTATTCAACAATAAATACGAACGCTGGCACCAGTATCCGGTATATGGATTCAA
>Ga0209069_10002043_pt1 | contig 10383 bp, 11 predicted proteins | sample Str013_2_FD_187202 | JGI IMG/M metagenome (GOLD analysis project Ga0209069, IMG submission 187202) | Freshwater sediment microbial communities in response to fracking from Pennsylvania, USA - Straight Creek_MetaG_SC_2013 (SPAdes) (version 2) | ecosystem: Environmental > Aquatic > Freshwater >...
CGAAAACTGAAGGAACTCGACGTCGACGGTCTGCGCGTCGATCGCCTCGAGCGCGATCTGCAAGTCGAAGCGCTTGGTCTTACGCCGCCGATCGATTTCGCCAAGCCCGATGCGCTGGCGCGAGCGCTCGACGAGCTTGACGTGTTGGAGCAGCGCAAGGCGCTCGACCGTTATCTCCATGATCCGCGCGACACCGGCAACGCGCGCGGCCTGGTGAAAATGCTCGTGCGTCTAACCGATGGGCGAATGATCCAGCCGCGCTTTACCGCGATGTTGATCGATTGGATGAAGCACGCCAAAACCGGCACCGACCGTCTGCGGTCGGGGTTCCCGCGAGACTGGACCGTGGCGCACCGCAGCGGCACCAGCGCGACAATTATCGGCGTTACGGCCGCTTTCAACGATGTCGCGCTTGCGATCGGGCCGAAGGGTCAGCGCATCGCATTGGCGCTGCTGATTTCAGGCGCGACCCAGAAGGCGGCGGATCTGGCTCTCTTTCACAAAGCCGTCGCCCGTGCTGTCTACGAGGAATGGGCCTAGCACCGGTCCGTGTCAGCGACACTCGGCTTCCGCCGGCTCCACCACGCGCCGGGGCTATTGGTGCCGGGGCAGGCTGGAGTAGCGTCTGATTGTTGTCGAGGTTGGCCATGGCGGCATCTGCAGTCTTCGCGTTCCTTCATCACATTTCGGCGTTCACATTGGTGGCGGCGCTTGCAATCGAATTCGTCCTGATCCGCGGCGAGCTGACGCTCACCAGCGCTCGCCTGCTCCAGCGCGCCGATATCGCGTTCGGCGTTGCCGCCGGCGTATTGTTGGTGGTCGGTCTTTTACGCGTGTTTTATTTCGAAAAGGGCGCCGGCTATTACTTCTCGAGCGGGACGTTCATCGCCAAGCTCTCGCTCTTCGTCATCCTCGGACTGTTCTCAATCGTGCCGACGATCGAATTCTTGTCGTGGCGCAAAGCGACCGCGCAGGGCGGGGCGCCCGCCGTCGCGCCGGCGAAACTCGCTTCCATTCGGCGCATTATTCACATCGAGCTGGCGGGTGTCGTGGTGATCGTTCTTTGCGCCGCGCTCATGGCGCGCGGCATCGGTTAGGGGCGATTCAGCCCCCGCCGCGGCAACCAGAATTTTGGTTGAATCTGGTACCAGAGAACGTCGTCAGCAATCGGGCTTCGGTGCCGGAATTTTCTCGCACAGCTGCTTCAGCCGCTCGACCTGACGCACGTAAAGCGTCTTCGATTTGCGCTCGGCGATGCCGTCGGCGGAGAGGTGGCTCAACACGCGCGCGACGGTTTCGCGCGTCGTCGAAGCCTGAGCCGCGATCTGCGCTTGCGTCGGAAGCGGATAGATCAGCCAAGAATCCGGCCGCACCGGATCGGCTTTCATCAGCTTGAGAATCTCGCTGTAGACGCGCTGATAGGCCGACAGCGTCGCCAGATCCATGATCCGGTCGTCGCTGGTGCGGACGATCCGCACGAGCTTGTCCATCACCACGAATCCGACCTTGGGGTGCGTCTCCACCAATTCGCGAAAGACCTGCGGTGTGATCTGGGCCAGCGTGCAGTCTTCAAGTGCAACCACGGTTGCCGAGCGCGGCAATCCGTCGATCGCCGCCATCTCGCCGAAGAAATCGCCGGCACTCGCGACCGCATAAGCGACTTCACGTCCGGTCGACGAGAAATTCACGATGCGCAAGCGCCCCCGCACGACGAAGAACACATCGCGCGAATCCGAATCGCGGCTCAGGATCGGCTCGCCCGTATGCGCCGTGCGCCACGTGCATTGGCCCTCCAGGCGCGTGATCGCCGCCCGGTCGACAGGCGCGAGCATTTTATTGCCGGCGAGCGTTTGCTCGATCCGGCTCGCGTCGGCACCGCCGGCCCCTGTCCGCATTTTTTCCCTCAGATGACGGTGACTGGCGTCGGGTCTTGGTTCGGGTGCACGGCTCATGCCGGTAACCTAGCCCCAAGCCCCCACTTCCCTCAAGCGATGGTCACGCCGCCGTCTATGACCAACGCCTGGCCGGTCATGAAGCTGCCTGCTTTCGAAGCAAGAAAGACAGCCGCGCCCGCGATCTCGTCGGGCAGGCCGATGCGGCGCAGTGGCGCGGTCGCGGTCGACCGTTCCAGAATTGCCGGGTTTTCCCACAAGGCACGAGCGAAATCGGTCTTAACCAAGCCCGGTGCGATGGCGTTCGCGCGAACGTTGCTGGGCCCGTATTCGACCGCGATATTGCGCACCAGCTGAAAGTCGGCGGCCTTGGAGATGCAATAGGCGCCGAGATACGGACTGCCGCGTAGTCCCCCGATCGACGACACGACGATGACCGAGCCGTCTTTGCGCTCGGCCATTTCGGGAATCACCATCGTGCAGAGTTGATGGTTTGCACGAACGTTGGCGCCCATAATCTTGTCGAAGGCCTCGTCTTCGATGGCGCTCATCGACCCGAACACCGGATTGATCGCCGCGTTGCACACCAACACGTCGATGCGGTCCCATTTGTCGCGCGATTTCTGAACCAGCGCTTGCAGTTGGTCGCGATAGTTGATGTTGCAAGGGATGGGCGTTGCAACTTCTCGTCCTTTTCCCCATCTCGCATTGATCTCGCCGGCGACTTTCTCGCAGGCATCCCCCTTACGGCTCGAAACGACGACCTTTGCGCCGTGCTCCGCCAATCGGTGTGCAATCGCTTCGCCGATGCCTTTCGTCGAGCCAGTGACGACCGCAACCTTGCCGTTTAAGTCGAACAGTTCCATGGGGGGTATACCAGCCTTTCTTCAACCTGCGTCTGAGACCTTTTCTTGACCTGAGTTGAGGTTGAGCGAGAACATGCGTCAAGCACCAAGTCTTGCGGCCGGGGAACACTCCAGCTATGAGCGCTACTGGCCTCCAGTCTCCCACGTGCTTCTGCGAGGACCTTCAACAAGGGATTTCCTTTCATGCGTGTAGCAATCGCGGCTCTGACCTGCGCGGCGTTTCTGGTCGCGGGCTGTCAGACTCAAAACGCCTATACGGGCGAACAACAGACCAGCAACGCGACGCGTGGCGCCGTCATCGGCGCGCTCGGTGGCGCGGCCGTCGGCGCGCTGACGAACACGTCCCACGGCAACCAAGCAGCGCGCAACGCCCTGATCGGCGCCGGCATCGGTGCTCTCGCCGGCGCCGCAATCGGCAATTATATGGACGAAGAGGAAGCCGATCTTCGCCACCGACTGCGCGCCGCCGGCGTCAGCGTCACCCGCCAGGGCGACAGAATTATCCTAGAGATGGCGAGCGATGTGACCTTCGACACCGACAGCGATCGGGTCAAACCGCAATTCTATCAGGTGCTTGCCGCAGTCGGCGAGGTGCTGACCCACTACAATCGCACGACGATCGAAGTGTCCGGCCACACGGACTCGACCGGTGCAGCCGAACACAATTAGACCCTCAGCCAGCATCGTGCCGATTCTGTCGCTTTCGTCTTGTCGCAGAACGGCGTGATACCTCAGCGCATGTACGTACAGGGCTTCGGCGAATCGCACCCGATCGCGACCAACGCCACGTCGGCCGGCCGCGCCAAGAACCGCCGCGTTGAAATCCAGATCATCCCCTTCACGTCCTAAGCGAAGGGGCCAAGTTCCCAAGCCTTGCGCCGCCGGAAAACCGGCGGCGTTTTTCATTCACGAAGCCAATGCCGCGTCGATCGCCTGCGTCACTTCTGCGCTATCGGGTTCCAGCCGCGAACCGAATGTGCCGGCAATCTTGCCGTCCTTGCCGATGAGATATTTGTGGAAGTTCCAGCGCGGCGCGGCGCCTTCGCCGAGCTCCTTCGCAATCCACTGAAACATCGGATGGGCTGAGCCGCCGATGACGTGCTCCTTGGACGTCAGCGGAAAGTCAACGCCATAGCGCGTCTCGCAGAACTCCTTGATCTGCTTTTCGTCGCCGGGTTCTTGCGCGCCGAAATCGTTCGACGGGACGCCGAGCACGACCAGGCCCTTGTCCTTGCGCGACTTCCACAACGCCTCGAGCCCTTTGTATTGCGGCGTCAACCCGCATTCGCTCGCGGTGTTGACGACAAGGACGGCCTTTCCTTTGAACGTCGACATCGGCAGGGATTTGCCTTCGATCGAGGTGAAGGAAAACGAATGGGCGGTGGTCATGGGACGCGGCTCCTTTTTGGCTGTTCTCAGAAGTTAACGCGATGGTTAACGCCTTATCAACGCATCGGACCGAACATAGCGAATCCAAGGGCTGCAAGGGACGGATCGGGCTGCTTGATGCCGCGTTTGAGCCATATAACGGTGCTGGCGCTTGCGCTTGCGGCGGGGTCGGTGATCGCCGCCGTGCTCTTTCGCTGGGGAGCGACGGATGCCGTCGGCGCCGTCTTGACCATGGGCTTCATCGTTGTCCTCGCCTCCTATTTCGACTTGTTGTTCGAGCGCACCGAGGAACGCGGCCGCATCGGCGCCGCCTTCGATCATCTCGGCCACGCGCACGATCAATTGCGCAGCGACGCGGATCTGACGCGGCGCGCCCTCGTCGAGTTGAAGGCGCACGTCGACGATCGCATCACCGCCCGCAACGACCGCATCGTGACCGAAGTGAAAGTCTTGGAGTCGCTCATTCAGCGTCTCGCGATGTCGATCGCCGACCGTGCCCGCGACGTCGAGCCCGACGAACTCGAGGAGGACGAGGAACTCGCCGATCCCTATGGGGACAACGTTGTTGCGGGCCCGATGGGTCCCGACGACGAAGAAATGCTCGAGACGATTCGCCGCTCGCTGGAGGATAACCGCGTCGATCTCTACCTCCAGCCGGTGGTCAGCCTGCCTCAGCGCAAGGTGCGCTTCTATGAGGCGCTGTCGCGCTTGCGGGCCGAAGACGGCACATTGATCATGCCGTCGCAATACATCCGCGTCGCCGAGCCTGCCGGCCTCATGTCGCTCGTCGACAACGTGCTGCTCTTTCGCTGCATTCAGGTCGTCCGCCGTTGGGCCCAGCGCAACAAGGAAATCGGCGTCTTCTGCAACCTGTCGCGCGAGACCTTGCGCGATGCGAATTTCTTCACCCAATTCGCCGATTTCATGCGCGACAACCGCGAACTGTCGGGCCAACTCATCTTCGAGATCAGCCAGGCGACGTTCGACGATGTCGGCCGCACCGAGGAGGTTAATCTCAAGCGCTTGGCCGAGATGGGCTTCAGTTTCTCGATGGACAAGGTCACCAATCTCGACATCGACGTCGCCAAGGCGCGCCACTACCAGGTGCGCCATGTGAAGGTGCCGACGGCGCTCTTGCTCGGCGATCCCGACGACACCGGCGCCACGGTGCACCCGGCCGACCTCAAGGACCTTCTCTCGCGTTTCGGTTTGAACCTGATCGCCGAACGCATCGAGACCGAGCGCGATGTCGTCAACTTGCTCGATTACAATGTCGACTTTGGCCAAGGGTTCCTCTTCGGCGAGCCGCGCCCCATCCGCGAAACGGTCTTGGGCGTCGCGCATCCGAACCTTGCGCCCGCCTCGTTGGCGATGTCGCGCCCGCGCGCCGTTTCCGGCGGGCGTTGACCCGGCGCCCTCGATCTGGCACGCCGCCGTGCGAATGTCGCAGCCGATCCCCATCATCCCCGGACTCTCCGCCCTCGCGCCGCAATATGAGGCGCTGATCTGCGACGTCTGGGGTGTCATCCACAACGGCCGCGAGGCTTATCCCGGCGTCGTCGATTGCCTGACCCGAGCGCGCGCAGCGAAGAAGATCGTGCTGCTGCTGTCGAACGCGCCGCGCCCGTCGCAGCCGATCAAGGTCCAGCTTGAGTCTTTCGGCGTCCCGCGCGGCGCCTATGACGGCATCGTCACCTCCGGCGACCTCACGCAAAGTGTCTTCGCCGAGCGCACTGCGAACGGCGGACTCCTAAAGGTCTTGCACGTCGGACCGGACCGGGACCTGCCGCTGTTCGACGGCTTCAACGTCGCCCGCGTTTCGCTGGAAGAGGCCGAAACAATCGTTTGCACCGGGCCTTTTGACGACACCAAGGAGGGGCCAGAGGATTATCGCGATCTCTGGGCCAAGGCTTTGGCGTGCCGCTTACCGCTGCTCTGCGCCAATCCGGACCTCGTGGTCCAGCGCGGCGAGCAACTGATTTATTGCGCCGGCGCTCTGGCCAAACTTTACGAGGAGATGGGCGGCGAGGTGCTCTATCTCGGCAAGCCGCATCTTCCTGTCTACGATTTTGTCGCCCGGCGCCTTGCCGAAATCGCGGGGCGCGCCGTTCCGAAGAACAACTGGCTCGCGATCGGCGATGGCCTGAAGACCGATATCTTGGGCGCGACGCGCGCCGGCGTAGCTGCGCTCCTCATCACCGGCGGCATTCATGAGCCCGAACTCTCCGATTCGAGCGGTGCGCCCGATCCAACTCGAATTGCACACGTTTTAAGCCGCGACCAGCTCAAGGCCGTTGCGGCAATGCGCCGGTTGGTTTGGTAGCGCCCCATACTTGTGAGCGCGACGGTGCGCCGATAGATTGACCGCCAACGCAAGGCGCGGAAAAATTGAAAGGTGTCTCATGTCCGAAGGCCATTTCATCGAAGACCTCACGACCGGCCAATCGGCCTCCTTCGCCAAGACGATCACGGATGCCGACATCGTTCTCTTCGCCGGCGTTTCGGGTGACACCAATCCGGTTCACCTCGACCAGACCTTTGCCGAGAAGACGCCGTTCAAAACCCGCATCGCTCACGGTATGCTCTCAGCCGGCTTTATCTCGACCGTCTTCGGCACCAAGCTTCCGGGGCCGGGCTCGATCTACATGAGCCAGACGCTGCGCTTCAAAGCGCCGGTGAAGATCGGCGACACCGTCGTCGCGACCTGCACCGTCACGGAAATCGTCGCCGAAAAGCGCCGTGCCATGTTCTCGACCGTTTGCAAAGTGGGCGACACCGTCGTCATCGAGGGCGAGGCGACGATCATGGTCCCGTCGCGCAACAAATAGCCGCGCGGCGCCGGCCCGAGCCGATGCAAATCTTCCGGCACTTCGAGCATCTGCCGGCGGCGGGGAAGGGCGCTTCCATCGCCATCGGCAATTTCGACGGCGTGCATCGCGGCCATCAGGCACTGCTGGCGCGCGCCAAGGCCGAGGGCGCGAAGATCGGCGCCAAGCTCGGCGCCCTGGTTTTCGAACCGCATCCGCAGGAATTTTTCCGCCCCGGCGATCCGCGCTTTCGCCTGACGCCGTTTCGCGCCAAGGCGAGGTTGCTCGAGCATTACGGCACCGACATTCTCTATGCGCTGCATTTCGATCGCGCCATCGCCTCGCTGTCCGCGGAAGAATTTGTCGTCAAGGTCTTGGTCGAGGGTTTGGCCGTGCGCCACATCGGCGTCGGCTCGGATTTTCAGTTCGGCAAGGGCCGGACCGGCGACACGAAATTGTTGATCGCCCTTGGCAGCCAACACGGCTATGCCGTCACGGTTTTCGAACCCGTCGGCGCCGGCAGCGAGCACAAGATTTCCTCGACCCGCATTCGCCAAGCGCTGCGCGAAGGCAAACCGGAGGAGGCGGCCCGCCTGCTCGGCCATTGGTGGACCGTCGAGGGCCGCGTCGAACCCGGCGACAAGCGCGGCCGCACGCTGGGTTTCCCGACCGCCAACGTCTCGCTTGAGGGCACGCTGGAGCCGGCGCTCGGCATTTATGCCGTGCGGGCCGAAGTGGGCGGCCACAGCTATGGCGGCGCTGCCAACTACGGCCGCCGCCCGACATTCGACAAGAAGGACGTGCTGCTGGAGGTCCACATCTTCGACTTCAACGCCGACATCTATGGCCAGCAAATCGTCGTCGAGTTCCTGGCCTATCTCAGACCGGAGATAAAATTCGCAACCGTCGAGGAGCTAACGCTCCAAATCGCCGCCGATTGCCAAGAGGCCAAGCGCGTCTTGGCAGCCACGCCCGACGCCGCCCCGCCGCTTTGACTCCGCTAGCCCGCGCTTCCTCACGCCGCCTTCAGTATCGCCTCCAGCGCCACTTCGTTGAGGGCGTTCGCCGGCGCGCTTTCGGGGCCGGCGATGGGCGCCAGCATCAGTCCGGTCACCACCGGATCGATCATGAACATCGCGTGCAGGCGCGCGCGGCGCGCCCGGCCTTGCGCGTCGAACTCGCAGTCGCGCACCGCCGCAAGGCGCGCCGCCAAACGCAGACGGCGCATGAATTCGCGCCGCTCGACCGCGTAGTCGTGCAGCGATGAAGTCGACCAGTCCGCCGTCGACTTCAGAATGTCGCTCACGATGCGCACGTCGCGATGCGAAATCGAGAGGCCCTGTCCGATGATCGGATCGTTGTGCCCCGCGGCGTCGCCGATGGCGACGACCCCGGGCACGAACGGTTCGTCCGACCAGGTGTCGTTGTTGGGATAGACGAAGCAATGGCTCGCCGGTTTGGCGCCCGCGAGCGCCTCCGATTGCGGCACGCACGCCAGGCGAAAGCCGTCGGCGAAGCGCTGTGGCGCTTCCTCGCCCATGAAGCGCTCTTTGTCGCTGAGCGCGACGCCCTGATAAAGCCTCACCCGGCCGTCGCCCTGCGGGAAGGCGAGGAAATTGACGTTGCCCGCCGTGCCGATGAATTGCTTGTCCTCGGGCCAGCCATACGCGCCTTCGACCAGCATCCCGGAAAACCAGTGATGCGCCGGATCGGCGTTGAGCTTGATTCCCGCTTGCTGCGCCGTCTTGCCGTGCCGCCCGTCGGCGGCGATGACGAGGCGCGGCCGGATTTCGCGGGCGACGCCGTGGTGCTCGAAGCGCACCGTCGGCGACGCGCCCGGCACCACGTGCACCTTGCGCACGCCGCGCAGGAAGCTGGCGCCCGCCGCTACCGCCGCATCGTCCAAAATACCGCAGAGCCGCGGATGCCCGATCGTCAGCGGCCCCTCGCTGCCGGGCATCATTGCCGAGAATTCGATCATCCGTGCGTCGGCTTCGGCCGGCGGCATGTCCTCGTCGTAGGTGACATGGCGCTTGAGATGATGCGCGCCGTGCGAGCGATAGAGATCGTAGAGACCGAGGCGCTTGGCCTCGTCCACGCCCCATGGCGCCATCCATTCGCCGCGCACGACGTCGCGGTGCGCTTCGGTGATCTCGAGCATCAAGACCGAACGCCCGGCGCGCGCCATCACGGTTGCCATGGCGGCGCCGGCGATCCCGCCGCCGATGACGACCAATTCCGGTGTCTCGATAGTCGCCATCTGGTCCTCGTTTTGGGTTCTTGTACGCTTGCATCTTAGTGTCGGATTGCCTGGGTGTCTCGCTGCTGGGCTTCGGCCGCCCCGCAGGGTTATATAAGCCGTTGCGATTGCAGGCCGTGCATTGATCGCGCATGGTTCAGCAATGACCAACCAAGAGACCCTCAAAATCGGCATCATCGGCGCGGCACGCGTCGCGGTCTATGCGATGCTCGCGCCGGCTGTCGCCAATCCGAACACCGAAGTGGTCGGCATCGCGGCGCGCGATCCGGCGCGGGCGAAAGAGTTCGCCTCCACTCACGGCATCGCAAAAGCCTACGCCACTTACGATGCGCTGATCGGCGATCCCGGGATCGACCTCGTCTATGTCGCCACACCGCCGATGCTACACAAGGCGGTCGCCATCAAGGCTCTCCACGCCGGCAAGCATGTCCTCGTCGAAAAGCCGTTCGCCGCCGACGCACGCGAGGCCGCCGAGATCATTGCTGCTGTGAAGCCTGGCAAGCGGGTGTTCGAAGCATTCCATTATCGCCACCACGCGCTATGGCATCGCATCGTCGAACTCGTGCGCGGCGGCGAGCTCGGCTCGATCAAACACATCGAAGCCGCGTTCCACGTCCCGATTCCAAAATCGCCGGAGGAATTCCGCTGGAGCGCATCGCTCGGCGGCGGCGCGTTGATGGATCTCGGCTGCTATCCGCTGCAATGGACGCGCGTCGTCGCCGGCGAGGAGCCGCGCGTCGCCTCGGCGCACATGCGCTTGGTCGACGGCGTCGATGCCGAAACGCAGGCCGAGCTTCATTTCCCGTCGGGCGCCGTCGCCAAAATTTCGTGCGGCATGGACGGTGAAGGCTTCAAGGCTTTCCTCAACGTCGAGGGTACGCGCGGTGCGCTGCGCGTCGTCAATCCGTTGGCGCCGCAATTGGGCTATGTTTTCGAGGTCACGACAAACGGAACGACGCGCCAAGAGAAACTCGACGGCCCGTCGACCTTCGACGCGCAACTCGCGGCGATCGTCGCGACCCTACGCGACGGCGCCGCATTCCCGCTCGCAGCTGACGATCCGGTCAAATCGATGGCGGCAATCGATGCCGTAAAGGCCGCCGCCCTCAAATAGCCGCCTGCCGCCGCCATGCCGGAATCTCCGCGCCACCTCGCGCCAAGTGAGAGAC
>Ga0209069_10002045_pt1 | contig 10379 bp, 5 predicted proteins | sample Str013_2_FD_187202 | JGI IMG/M metagenome (GOLD analysis project Ga0209069, IMG submission 187202) | Freshwater sediment microbial communities in response to fracking from Pennsylvania, USA - Straight Creek_MetaG_SC_2013 (SPAdes) (version 2) | ecosystem: Environmental > Aquatic > Freshwater >...
AATGTACACAAGACAGTGGCAACGTCATTTCCCGTTGCCAGATTACGATCTTGCAGAATCTCAGCGTGTCAAAGTGCGGATCATTGGAAAAGTGATCGACGAGAAATACACGCGCATGCTGATAGCCAAGCCAGATCTTTCACTCTTCGATGTGATCGCATTGGACAAGGTACAGAAAGGAAAGGTGCTGTCCGAAGAGGAATTCAAATCGCTGAAGGCGAAGAAATTAGTTGAGGGGCGCCGTCCGAACGTATTTGTTTCGGCAGAAGTGGCCGCCGCTACGGAAACAAAAGCTGACTACATCAAAAAGCGCGCTTTTGACAAAGAGTATTACAAGAAAACTGTTGTGGCTTACTTAGCGCAGTTTGAAAATGCCACACGACAAGACCTTGATAAGTTACTACTCAACAAGATTTCGGATGCCCTTACTAAGGAACAAAAGAAGCAGGTCATTACGAACTTGCTACAAGAAATGAGAAGGACCGGAGTGCTGACCTCTCACGGTACGACTCGGTGGGCTACCTGGTCTTTATCTAAACCGTATATAGAAAACAGGAATTAGATAAAGATTTATACATAAAACATGGATGAAAAGGGAAAAAGGTCAAGAAAATCAAAAGAGTACATAAGATGCGTATGAGCATCATTAGATAATGCTATGTGCATCTTAGATAAAAGGTGACAAATACGGACTGACGATCGTTTTCACGGGAATACCTATGCCTATCGGTGGTGAACGTGTAGCCGTTCAGAATCCCTTCCTTCGTTATGCCGAAGAAGCGGGCTGGACATATCTTCCGCCAGAACAAGCGCTTGACCTTCGGCGAGGCTTGAGCAGCCCGTTCTCATTAGTGTCTTGATCACGCAACTGCAAAAGCTCAACCCTGGTGTCGTCGATTATCAACAAGATGCTACGAAGAGCGATACAATGACCGAACCCGCTCCATCAAACCGCTTTTTAGAAGGATTTCTGGAGCAATTTGTCTCACTGATGCCGATGACAGCGACGTGCAAGCCATAAAGATGCACTATTGGTGATCCTCTTGCTGCGAGAGCGACAATAAACGATTCACAATCGTTTGTGCTGCTTGTGGCTGTGCTAGGCGTTGCACGTTGGCTTGCATTGCTTTCAGTCGCGGAGCATCGTCAAGGAGTTGGTCAATCTTATACGCGAGCACGGGTAGGTTGTTACAGCGAATGGCCGCTCCTTCTTCAAGCAGATGATCGGCATTACGCTCTTCTTGCCCAGGTATCGGATTAACAATAACGAACACTAATCCTTTGGCAAGCGCTTCCGATGTCGTCAAGCCACCAGGTTTCCCTACCATGAGATCCGCGGCAGCCATGTATTCGTCCATCTCGGTTGTATAGCCAGTGACATGAAGTGATACGTGTTGTGGTAAGCGTCGCGCTGCGATCCGGTCGAGTCGCGTTTTGAGTTCTTTACTGCGGCCACACACAGCCACAATCTGAGCTGGATGATGGAGGTCGAGCAGTGACTGCACGAGGTGCTCAATGGGGCCGACGCCAAATCCACCCGCTGAGATGAGGATCGTTGTGCGATCTTCCTGCAGGCTATGCTTGCGACGCATGGCGTGTTTGTCTTTCTGCTCGGCAAAGATCGGGTCAACAGGAATTCCAGAAACCGTAATTTTCTCGGCGGCAATGCCGAGTTGCTGCAAGTGTACTCGGGTTTCGTTTAAGGCGACAAAATAGTGCTCGACGTTATGCACGAGCCACATGGCGTGTACATCGAGATCGGTGACCACGATCGCCTGTCGAGTGGCGATCCGCTCTTTGGCTTTCAGCCAGGAAATAATTTCTGCTGGCAGAAAGTGGGTACACACGACTACGTCAGGCTGTTCTTGCTGGAGCAACTTCACAAACGGTCCTGTATTGAGCTTGTCAAACGCGAGACGCCGCCGCTCATTCTTCCAGGGCTTATCAAGATAATCGTAGAGCCAGCCGAGGACCTCTGGCATAGCATTGACCATCTCAATATAGGTCTTGGAGTAGAAATTGCGGAAGAGTTTATTTGTATATTCTAATACATCGATATGGCGCACTTCTTGTGCGGCTTCCATACTGAGAAAGGCACGCTCGATAGCCTGGGCGGCGCGGAGATGGCCGGCACCGGCGGAGGCAGAGAGAATTAAAACTTTACGTAACATGTGGTTGTCCTACTCTCACACAAAGTGCTGCTGGATGGAGGTGGACAGAGAGGGTCGTTTCGCTATTGGCAATGGGCTCACCGTCAACATGGAGGCAGAGGGGTCGCTGACTAGAGATCGTGGCGCGCGTGATACGACGGGTCTCAACGCCTGGACTCTTGGTAATGGTCCCATTAAACAAGCGTCGCACCTCCCATAGTGTGGCAAGTCGTGAACGGGAACGAATCACGACCAGATCGAGGTGTCCATCGCTGAGCTGCGCGTTGGGAGCAACGATCGCCCCATTCCCGTATTGGCGCGAATTCGCCAGCGCAATAAGTAAGGATGGATAATGCATCGTCTCGTGTTCGGTCACGATGGCGTACTCTTCTGACTGATAGGAAAACAATTCACGCAGCGCGATGATTACATAGGAGAGGAGCCCACGTCGGCCTTTCGGACGATTATTAAACATGGCAGTCACGTGTGCATCAAACCCAACACCTGCGGCATTAAAGAACAAATGTCCACCGATTTCTCCAACATCAATACGACGATCGGTACCCTGGAGGGCATTCTTTAACGCTGCTGCCGGATCGAATGGGATGTTGAGTTCTCGCGCCAGCCCATTCCCAGATCCAGCAGGAATCAGACCTAGGGCAGTCGTGCTGAACGCTAAGGCGCGCCCGACCTCGTTCATGGTGCCGTCTCCGCCCCAGGCGAAAACAAGTGTGGCCTGACGCTTCACTGCTTCGCGCGCCAGTTCGTAGGCATGTTCAGCACGTTCAGTGATGAATGCTTGGTGTGATATTCCCGCAGAGGAGAGGAGGTCTTGGGCTAATTGCGCGCGACGGCGGGCCGTCTCCAGATGACCATGAGTGCCGGAGACTGGGTTGATAATGACGACAACATGCATGGGTGGTGGCACGAGTTAGGTATTGAGAGAGGCATGGGGAAGGGTAAAGAAAAATGTACTTCCGTTTCCTTGGGTACTTTCGACCCACACGTTACCTTGATGGGCCGTAAGAATCTCTCTGACGAGTGCGAGTCCGAGTCCAGTGCCACCAATGTCACGAGTGTCCGAGTTATCGACACGAAAGAATTTGGTAAACAGCTTCGGTACGGCTTCTTGTGGAATCCCAATGCCGCGATCTTTTACCCACACAACCGTTTTGTGGGTATCGGTTTGTGCACCGACGACGATCTCGCCCCCTTGAGGGGAGAACTTAATTGCATTGGAGAGGAGGTTGGCGAGGACTTGGCGAAGGCGGTTCGCATCCGCCCGCACGGCAGGCAGCGAAGGGGCAATATCAAGCCGCAGCGAATGGGTGCGGAGCTCTTTCGTAAAGACTGCAGAGATTTCGTGGAGCAGTGGCTCAAGGATAACTGGGGCAAACGAGTAGAGAGAATGTCCTTCTTCGATGCGTTGCAGATCAAGAAAGTCATCGATCAAGCGTGAGAGGCGAATAGACTCACTATGAATGACGGACAGGAGTTCTTGGCGCTTTTCGGCAGGGAAGTCTCGTTTGAGCATCAACTCGGTAAAGCCGCGTAGGCTTGCCAAAGGCGTACGAAGTTCATGACTGACGGTTGAGATCAATTCGTCTTTCAGTTGTTCGACTTTCTTTCGTTCGGTGATGTCACGATAGATAGCGTGAACACCGATCGGTTTTCCGTCAGGATCACGCTGAGTGCGTACGATTCCTTCGACTATGACAATGCTGTTGTCGCGGTGTACCAGCTCCAGCTCAACCATGGGAGAGACCTCTTCCCCAGCAAGCCGACGGTGCGTCCGCTCTTCAATCAGTGCGCGCGATTTGGGTGTAGCGAAATCGAGGAAGTACTTACCAACGAATTCATCTCGAGGGTACCCTAACAATTGCTCGACACGTCGATTTGCACTGACGATAATGTTATCGAGGGTGCCGGTACCGATGACGTCATTGGCGTTTTCAAACAAATCGCGGTATCGCTCCTCGCTTTTACGTAATGCCGCTTCGATACGTTTCCGTTCCTCGATTTCCATTTGTAACGCCGCGTTGATCCGTTGCAGTTCAGCGGTACGCTCACGGACACGCGTTTCTAACTGAAAGTGACTCTCTCGCGTTTCGGTCTCCGCGCGTTTTCGTGCAGTGATGTCCTGTACGGTGCCTTCATAATAGAGTGGAGTCCCATATTGGTCACGGACGAGCCGAGCGGTTTCAGAAATCCAAATGCGCTCTCGAGTTTTGTGGCGATAGATTTCGGACTCGAAGTCCGTCACACTTTCACGTTGCGCGAGGATGCGTTGAAACTCTTCGCGTCGGTGGGGATCGACGTACCACTCTGCGGCAATATCATTCACCGCTGGAAGCATTTCTGCTTCACTCTCGTAGCCATTCAGTTTTACGAGCGCAGGATTAGCCCGCAGTTGGTGACCATCAAGACTTGAACGATAAATACCTTCGACCGCATTTTCGAACAGGGCGCGGTACTCACGCTCGGCAGCCCGAGCTGCTTCTTCTGCGCGCTTGCGTTCCACGATCTCGGCGCGTAATGCCTCATTGGCTCGCGCTAAGTCGGCAGTACGCTCTTGGACTCGCTGCTCCAATTTGGCGTGCACTTGACGCAAGGCTTCCTCGGCTTGCTTGCGCTCAGTGATGTCGCGATAGATCCCAAGAATCCCAACGATTGCGCGGTCCTGACCACGGAGAAAACGTGCCCGCGCTTCGATTGCAACCGTCCGTCCATTCGGCCGTAGCAGTTCGATCTCAAACGTGGATGGGAGAGGTTCGCCAGCGAGTGCTCGTTCGATACGTTCTTGTGCAAAGGCAACTGACGCTGGTGTAAGAAACTGAGTAAACGGACGCTCAATAATCTGTCCGCGCGACAACCCAGCGAGGCGCTCTGCACTGCGATTGACACGCGTAATCGTTCCGTCCAAGGCAATAAAGGCGATGGCGTCGTTGGCATTCTCGAAGATTGCACGATAGTGTTCTTCGCCGTGAGAGAGCGGACGTGTCGGTATCTTTTCTGATAAGGCAAATGCTGAATGTTCAGCCCCTACTCTCAGTGAGATACTCCTGCGACTCACACTCATACGCTGTTCTTTCCCCCCCGACCCTCCTCAGGGAACGCCGCTTGCCCAGCCCTTCTTACGCAAATACCACACAAAAGATAGTGAGGTTCTTCCTGGATCTTCTTTTTTCTTATCATTATTCTACCCGGTAAGACAAACTATCTGTCCGTCCGGTATTGTCCACGACGACCAGCCGATGGATTCCTCGTTGCAACGGTAACAAGAGCTTGGCCTCAGGGGCGCCACTGCTGAGCAGGGCTCCGTCTTGATACCAATACAGGCGTGTAGCGGAAGTCCCGCCTTGAATAGTGAGTGGCACCTGTTGGTATTCGACCGGCGTATCTCGACGCAGATGATACGGGGTCGCTGCGTTCGGTGAAACGATTTTCAACGGCTCGCTGGTGGGAATATCTGTGCATGTGGGGCTCAAGCGCGGGACCGAAACGACCACTTGTCCTTGGGCCTGCTTCCAAGCGACCAATTCTGCCGGATACACTGTGATGACTTCAGCATGATGCGGTCGCTTTGCGAGACAGGTCCCCGTGAGTTGCTCTCCAGTCTCGCTGTCAACAAAAATGCGGCGATGAAACGAACAGAGTGAGAGTTTTGAACGTCCAGGGAGCATCGGAGCGGTAGTCTGGATTGGACAATAGGGCCCAGCTAATTCATGACTCTGCGCGCAAAGGCGGGCGGTGCCCAACTGGGCGTCCTCGGAATGGGGGAGTTGCGCGCTTCCACCTTCGATGACCCGGAAGAGATCAAACAACAGTGGGGCGGCATGCTCTGCACCGGAAATCCCTTTTTGGCCGCGGCCGTCCATGTTGCCTACCCAGACGCCGATTGTATACCGCGCGGAGAAGCCCAGGCTCCAGGCATCGCGGTGACCATACGAGGTTCCGGTTTTCCAGGCGACGACCGGAACATCTCGGGTGAGATACCACGCACGAGGGAGGTCTGGACGCTGAAGACCCGTTAAGGTGCGTGTTACCAGGTATGCTGATTCAGGGGTGAAGAGACGTTCTCCAGTGTAGGCAGGCTGTGGCTTGGGAGACTGGATTTGCACCGGTCGCGTCAGTCCTCCGCTTGCGAGTGTCGCGTATAGATTGGTGAGGTCGAGGAGGGTAACCTCACCGCTGCCTAGAATAAGCGGCAATCCGTACGTCGTCGCGGGACGATCAAGCGTACGTAACCCACCCCGCTGTAACAGCGAGTGAAATTCAATAAGGCCGACGTCTGCGAGCAATCGTACCGCGGGAGCATTTAACGAACGCACGAGTGCTTCACGAACAGTGACCAGTCCGCTGTATTGTCCGTCGTAATTTTCAGGGACGTACCCGGCGAAATCAGTCGGGATGTCAAAAAGATACGAGTCCGGAATGATCCGACCGCTATCCATCGCCATCGCATAGAGAAACGGCTTGAGGGTGGAGCCCGGTGAGCGGCGCGCAACCGCAGCGTTGACCTGCCCCTGAGCGGTAGTGGCGAAGAAATCAGGTGATCCGACGAGTGCGCGTACTGCACGACTGTCGTTTTCAAGAACAACGACAGCAGCGCTGCCGACACCATGAGTTCGGAGATCTGCTACGCGGGCGGCGACTTGGGTTTCGGCAAGCTGTTGGAGGTGTCGGTCTAAGGTGGTGATAATCTTCGGCTCGCGAGGCAGTCGATCCATCACTAACTGGCAGAAATGTGGAGCAATGAACGGTGGATGCCAGGTGGGAGCCTGGATGGGATGACGTTGGGCATCAGCGGTGGCCTCAGATGAAAAGACGCGTTGCCGCAGCAGTTGGCGCAGGACACGATCTCTCACTTCGTGTGCGGCCTGAGGATTCCGCGCTGGACTATATCCATTCGGCGAGCGCGGTAATACCGAGAGGAGTGCCGCCTCACCAAGAGAGAGTTGGGCTGGAGTTTTGCCGAAGTAGACCATGGTTGCTGCACTGATCCCTTCGATGTTGCCGCCGTAGGGAGTGAGGTTGACATACAACTCCAGGAGTTCGGTTTTTGTGAAGTGTCGTTCAAGTTGAAGCGCGCGAAACATCTCCTGGCCTTTGGCCCATAATGTCCGTGGCTTCGGTTCGGCTAATCGTGCGATTTGCATAGAAATCGTCGACGCGCCGGAGACAACTCTGCCGTGGCGCAGGTCCACCACTATCGCACGGATGACCGCGAAGGGGTTCACTCCCGGATGGGAATAGAACCAGTGGTCCTCTGAGGCGATCAGTGTCTGGATGAAGACTGGCGTGATTTCGTTGAGGGTCACCGGAAGGCGGAGTTGCTCATCGGGAGGAAGGAAAATACGCAGCGGTGTTCCTTCGCGATCGGTGACAACCGTTGCTGGTTGCCGATGAAGTGAGGCAATGGGGAAGGGGAAGAACCAATCAAGAATGACGAATGTGAACCACGGTCCGAGGATCACAAGCAGTACGGTCCGTATTGTAGAGCGCAATTGAAAACGGAGTGGGGTTTTGCTCATATAGGCCTCCTATTTGAAAATGGAGACAGAAGAGGCACAGACAGACCACCCTTCGACAAGCTCAGGGTGAACGGTCCGGAGCGATGCCACTACCCCCGTTCGTGCTGAGTCCTGAGCCCAGTCGAAGGATCGAAGCATGAACGGCGCTCATTTCCACAAATGATTTAGGAGATCTATAGAGTGCGGTGACCTCGGCATAGAGTCCATTGCAAAATTTCCCCCCAACATTTCGACCTTTATCCTATCCCTCTTCCTATAGTACTTTACGCCTGTTTTATTTCTTCACCTTCACCTCAATCATCCCCCGTTCACCGGTCGCGTGAATTGCCGGGTCGTACATCGCCTCGGCTTGGACCGGAGGAAGGCGGAACGAGCCTGGTGTGACTGCGCGTAACAATGCGTAAGCCGTATGCCATGTGTTCTCAGAAAGATCGGTGAACAGCAGTACCCGATCGTCGCGAATATCTTGATGGACTGGATCGAGATTAGCATCGGTCACCCACGGTAAGGCCTCGGTTGATTTCAGACGTGGATTCTCGACTTCTAATCCTGATGGCAATAAATTTTCAATGACGACATTCTCAAGCTTACCAGACAAGCTGCGAACCTGAGTCTTGACGACGATCAGATCACCTTGGGTGACAGCGGAGAGGTCAAGCGCACTGCCATCGCGGGTGAAGAATGAGCGGGAAATTTCCATTCCAGCTTTTTCAGGGGTGAACTTGGCATCCGTGGGAATACCGCGACTCTGCAGCGCAAAGAAGGCAGCGCCTGACTCATAACCTGCGTTCATCTGAATCCTGATCGGTTCGTTTCCTTCGATCCCCGCGAATGTCACTGTCTTGTTGGTAAAGGAGCCCATCTCCTTTTTGCCGACGAAAACCTTTCCAGCGTAGGGGCGTTTCTGGGCCTGTTGTTTGAAGAACTGTCCGAGGGCTACGAACGCAACCGCACTTTCTTGGGTACTCCAGTCTCCGCCAGTTTGCGCGTCGCGAGCGAGGCGTTGTACCAATTGGGGGATACGTGGATCGTGCGGCGCGGCATCAAGGAACGCGAGCAGCAACAATGCGCGATTCCGCACGGTTGAGTTGAAGTTCGCTCCGGTTTGTCGTGCGATCTGTTCTGCATCGTCAAGGCCACGGGTCAGCTCGCCAATAACCTTAGTGTTGCCAGTGGCTGCATAGGCGGCACCTAACAAAGCGAGAGATTCAGGTTTAAGCTTGTTACGATGATGGTCGCGTACGAAGTCGAGTGTCCCAAGGTCTGCCTTGCCAGCACGAGCCAAGACATATAACGCATACGTCACACGCTGTAACTCCTCCCAATTCGGTTCTTCGCTAGGTTTGGTATCTTTGGCGAGTGATTCGAGCGCACGGTCATACAACAACGTATCAACATGATGGCCAGCCCGGCGGGCTTCAACCAAGAAATGCGTCGCATAGATGCTGCCCCAGGGATGCATAGTGTCGCCATCCGGCCACATCGAGAAGCCACCGCTCGATAGTTGCATCGTGGCCAAGCGACGAATGCCTTCCTGAACAAACACGTCTGGGTCACTTTTGCTGAACAACTCAGGATCAAGCTCTTTCGCGAGGTCACTGAAATAGACCAAGGGAAATACGCTCGACGTGGTTTGCTCGACACAGCCATACGGATAGTGCAGGAGATAGCGCAGCTTGCCGGTGAATTGGACTAACGGAAGTGGGCTGAGTCGTAACTCCCGCCGCGTGGTTTCAGGACGAAACGCCTCAAGACCATCGGCGGCCAATTCCATTGTCGCGGAGGTGATATCACCCATGCGTTCGACCGTGCGCGCGGGCAGGTCAGCACGCAGCGATAAATCCGCATTTGAAGAAGTCTTCTCTCCGTTGCCTTCAGCGGTGAGAGTGACATGCACGTCGCCAGCGCGATTGCCACTCTTGAGGGCGAAGTAGATGGTCTGCTCTTTGCCATGTCCCACTGTCACAGTTTGGGTGGGTGTTCCTTCGACTTTGACGAGCCCTTCGGCTGCGAGTGTGACGGTGAAGCTACCGTCTTTGCCGGTATCATTGCGTACGGTGACCGGAAGCTGGACCGTTTCCTGGAACGACAGGAAACGCGGGTAGGTGGGCAACAGCACGACTGGATCGCGCACCTTAGTGATTTGCGCAGCAGAGCCGAATTGTTTGCCGTTATGCGCAACCGCCATGACGCGCAAGGCCCCTTGAAATTCAGGAACGTTGAAGGTGACCGTGGCTTTGCCCTCGCTATCGGCGGTCACAACACCAGACCAGAAGGTCACCGGCTTGGTGCGTCGGATCCCCTCAGTCCGCACTTGCGATTCCATGGAGTCCCCTTCGGCGTCGCCACCAACTGGGGCTTTTCCCTGCACGTTTACTTCCGGCAAGAGCAGAGAAAAAATATCGAACGCCCGCACACTGAGCGCGAGCTTGCGGTAGAAGTAGGCAAACGGGTCGGCAGTTTTTTGTGCAATGAGTTGGAGAATTCCTTCGTCAACCATGGCAACTGTGACATCAGCTCCTGGACTGGCAGTGACATTCACTGTCAGTGGCGTATGTGGTCGCACCTCGGTCGGCGTAGTGATGTCGATCTTGAGCCGGTTGCTGGTTTGGTCGACATTGAGAGGAATCGCACCGAATGCGCGTCCTGCCGTCCCTGGCTCCAGATCTTTTGCCGAGCGAATCAGCGTAGCAGT
>Ga0209069_10002048_pt1 | contig 10374 bp, 7 predicted proteins | sample Str013_2_FD_187202 | JGI IMG/M metagenome (GOLD analysis project Ga0209069, IMG submission 187202) | Freshwater sediment microbial communities in response to fracking from Pennsylvania, USA - Straight Creek_MetaG_SC_2013 (SPAdes) (version 2) | ecosystem: Environmental > Aquatic > Freshwater >...
GTTCCTGGGGCCACCACCGCCGCCACGCCGGCTGAAGCCGTTCGCGGCAAAGAAGCTGTTTGGGTCTGCGTGTCTGACACCAAAGCGGTCCAAGGCGTGATCTTTGGTCCCAGCGGCGCCAGTTCCGGCCTGAGCAGCGGGACGATTGTGGTGGACTCCAGCACCATCTCGCCTTCGGCGAGTCTGACCATCATGGAAGGTCTGCAGGAACTGGGTTGCGATCTTCTGGACGCGCCCGTCACCGGTTCCAAAGTTGCTGCCGAAAGCGGCCAGTTGATCTTTATGATCGGCGGCGCGCCACACAACATTGAACGCGTGGAGCCTCTGCTGCGCGCCATGGGCAAGCAAGTCATCCACATGGGCGATAACGGCAAAGGTCTCTCGGCCAAGCTGGCCCAGAACATGAACATTGTGTTCATCTATGAAGGCCTGTGCGAGAGCCTTACGCTGGCCAAAAAGCTCGGCGTGCCGCCGGAGAAGATGTTCCAGTTGATTGAAGCGTCCATGATTCGGTCGGGCGTGGCGGAATACAAGAAGCCTTTCATCCTGGCCAATGACTTCACGGCGAACTTCCCGCTCAAGCTTATGCATAAAGACATACGCCTGATGATGGACGCCGCCAAGGAACACGGCGTGGACCTGCCCGGCGTCACCAAAATTGAGGAGATCTACGAAGAAGCCAGCAAGGCCGGCTTTGACGATCTGGATTACGCCGCGACCATCATGCTGCTGGAAGAACGCGCCGGGTTGAGAATAAGAGGGAAGTAGGGCATAAGAGAATCGTGTGGCACCGGCACTCCTGCCGGTGCGTTTTTCTTGAACCAAGCGTTACGTGTAGCGAAGGTGAGACCGGAATCATTTCCCGCGTCGTCCCGCTCACGCTTAAAGTCTCTGCAAATCTCCGGTCTACTCACCTGACTAAGCTTCGGAAAAACCCTGAGCGAACCACAGGTGGGTTGCACTTCCTTTCGCCCCACCTTGGTTTTTCCTTTAAATGTTAAGAGTTGTAAATACCCGCATGATTGCTTGCTGAAACAGTAGCTCGAGAAAACGGTTTTTATCTCCGCGAAAACGTGTGATTAAAGCAATTAATGTTGGCAAACCTATTTTTTGAGTCCCAGCCTCTCCACTACATAGACAAGAAGCAAAGATCACAACATGAATGTGAAATAACAAAGTTCACATTCATGGGACGGTAAGACCGAGGCTGGCAAAAAGAAAGAACCCCCAGGTACTTGCCAACCTCACTCCGGGGCCCACGCGCGCTGTGCTGTGCGCGTTGGCAGCAAGCCCGGCGCTGTTTCACTGACAACAGACCGCGGGCTGATCGCAGACCGCACCTAGCTGACACAACTTCCGGAGGGCCTGTACCGGGACAGGAAACCAGCAATCCACAGCCAAAACTGAATACTTGTTCGTTCGCGCTGCAAGTGATGCGAAAGCCACACCCCGCAAGCATTCGCATACGTGTGCGCGAAAGAGCCGGAGAGATTTTTGCGGAGCTCCCGCTCAAGGGCCTGAGATTTGTGCGCTTGAAACGCATTAAGGATGAGTGACTCTCATGAAGACGGAAAAACTTCAAAAGACTGCGGGATCGCCAAATCCTTGCAGTATATCTACACGGTCCACAACGCGGACCTTCGCCACCACCACCAGCCGGTTTATAGGTTTGTTACTGATCTCCCTGATGGCTATCGCCAGCGCATGGGGACAACTGCCCGTTCCGGCTTCTTCACAGTTTGATATTACTGGATTCATCCAGTCCGCCACGCTGGGCGGAGCCGGCAGCGGCCCCGGAGTGGGCGCGCACGCGGGCGGCTTCATTACTGTCAACGGACATTTGATCACCGTTCCTTCCGAGACCATTGTGATCCTGCCGGCTAACGCCTTGACTTGGCAGGAACTCTTTGCCCAGGCGCCGGCTCCTTACACCGGGGCAGCCACAGGCATGGCCCAGGCCGACGTTCCGGCGCCCTTGACCACCTACGAAGCCCATGTAATAGGCAACCGAGTGGTAGGCGGTCCCGCAGGGGCGGACTTGTATATAGCCGGGCTCGTCTATATCACCCAACAGGGCCTGAACTCAGGCCAGGGCTTCATCAACTGCATCAGCTACGCCAACCCCGCCGCTACTGAGATGTTTGTAGGCGGCCCGAGCGGTACTTGCACCGGCGCGCGCATACGAATCAACGATCCCGCAGTCGGCCTTACCGGTACTGGGCGTTACGGCGTGGCCTTCACTCCCGATGCGCGGTTCACCGTGGACCAGGACAACCCGACGATTCAAGCCATCACTGGGTATCCCATGTGCCTTCCTCGCGTGGCGCCTCCGGGCGTCGACCCGCTGTGCCCACTGACGCAGCGCCCGCTGGTAGGGAACGCGGCAGCAGCATGTACAGCTCCAGCTACGGCCGGCGCGCCATGCACCAGCTTCACCATGGCCAACCCCGCCGCCGTGGCCCTGGGAGGAATCCTTGATCCGAGAACCCAGGCCCCCTTCATGGTTGGCGACTTTGTTACTTATGCGGGAACGCTGGTCAATGACTCGGCTGCTAACGCGGGCCCCACGGCAGGACCATGGCCGGCGGCAGGAGCCGCTGCCACCTACATTGCGGCCCACACCATTGTGGACAACACGGCCATCTACACGGTGGGAGGGACCAACCCGGCGTATGTCACGATCGGAGTGTCGCTCATCGGTACCGGCGGACTCACGGTGATCGGCGGCAATGAGGCGGCGATCCGCACCCGTTTCGAGGGCTTCACCAGTGACGTGGACGCAGGCGTTAACCCCGGATCAGTAACCAACACTTTTCCATCGCAGCGCTTGATCAAGCTGTACGGCATCGACCTGAACGCGCTCACCGGCGCCCCCAGCGACCGCTACTGGGGTGTCATCGGCGTGGACCCAGGGCCGCCCACCGGCGCAGCTAAAGGGCGTTGGCGTTTCCGTCCGCCGTGCGCTGCTTTCGGGACGGTTCCCGCAAAACCCGACAAGCAATGCGTAGGGAATCCGGCCGACAGCTTCCTGCCGCCTACTCGCGAGGTACGTGCAGTGATCGGTACATCGCAGGATGGTCTCAAGGCTGCGGCCTGGGTACCGGGGCAGACGACTGCCTTTGCGAATGGAATCATCGCCGGCCAGTACCACGCTCCCATCGCCGACTACATCTTCCCCGAGCAACTGCCCGGGAAGGCCCCGATTCCGGAAAACAATTTCAACACCATGCCTTTCCTGGCTCAGGGCGGATATACGTCGTCCGCAGGAACCCTGGTTGGGCAGCTTAATCCCTGGCCGAGCAACATTACTCCACTAGCGGCTTGTATCGGAGCCGTCGCCAACGCCGGCGGGCCTTACGCGGTCGCATCGGGTGGAAGTGTGACTTTGAACGGCACATCTACGGGGGATTTGCCCATAGCCTTCGCCTGGACGGCAACAGCTGGGTCCTTCTCGAATGCCGCGCTGCCCAACCCGGTCTATACGGCGCCCGCGGGTCCGGCGACCCCGACCCTAACGCTTACGGCCACCAATTGTGGAGGGTCAGTCAATTCAACTTCCATTGCCACTGTCAACGTGAGCGCGCCATTGGCGCCCACAGTGACGGCCCCAACAGCCATTTCAGTGTTATCGGGTGCAGCGGGTAGCTTCGCAGTCAGCGGGTCAGATCCCAATGTGCCGGCGCTGCTGCCACTCACCTTCACCGCCGTTCAGGCTGGAGCGCCTGCCTTGAACGCCTTCACCGTGACGCAGGCACCTCCAGCCGGCGCCACTATCAACTTCGTTGCTCCGGTGCTGCCGTTGGGTCAGGTAACGCCTGCGACGGTCACCATTACCACTACGGCGCGGAACACGGCTGGTGCGGCCTCGCCAGGAGCTAACACCGTGGTCACCGTCAACCCGCTGGCTGACAACGTCATCATCCAGACAGCGATTTACCGGACGAGCCAAAAGAGGCTGGTCATCACCGCCACGTCGTCGGTGATAAGTCCGAACGTGGTATTGAAGCTACAACCCTACGTGGCGACCGACGGAACCACCTACAACCCCGACGGGGCAGCAGGCGGAGTCGGAAACGTGTTCACCAACAACGGAGGCGGCGCCTATACGCTGACTCTCAACGCAGTGCCGGCGCCGGCCTGCGGTAACCCGGCCGCGTATGCGACCCCATGCCCAACGAGGCCGCTGCAGGTTAAGTCGAACCTGAATGGCACCAGCGTCTTCACAGCCCTGACCCAGATCAGGCAGTAAGCCAATTGGTAACCACCCAGGGACTGCCGAACTCAACACTCGGCGGTCCCTGAGGATCACAAGTCACCCGTCAATTCAATATCATTGCAGCTCAGTCTTCATACCTGGTTTGCCCTCAGGTCTTAATGCGCCTTTCTTGAAGCCTCTCTTCTGAAGCGCGCCTTATAGGCGGACAGAACTGTCAGTCTGTCCGCCATTTTTTTGTTTGCTTCTTCATCCCGGAAACACTGCTTTGACTTCTTCGCGATCATATACGCCCATGATCGCGTCGTTACACGTTGAGCAGACCAGCCCTCGTTCGCGGCCATCGTGGGTGCCGCGATGCACGTGATCGGTCACGCACGGCGGTATCGCGAAGCGGGCGCGCACGGCGTCAGTATCGATGTAGCAATCGAAGTACACCCATTCCCGGCAGTTGTTGGACCACGGCTGGCCACGATAGGTCTCACGCATTCCGGCGGCGGTCATGGCTTGTTCCAGGGGGCGCAGGTGTTCGCAGATCATACGTCCTCACAAATCGGTGCTCACAAATCGTCAGGGACTCTTTCCGGCTTTTTTGTTTTGCTCGCCCGGTTCAGGCACAAACTGATACCCCAGGCCGCGGACAGTAAGAAGATGCCTGGGTTTGGTGGGATCATCTTCAATATAACGGCGCAAACGGACAATGAAATTATCGATGGCGCGCGTGTCAGTGTCTTGCTTCAAGTCCCAAACGTTTTCCAGCATCTCTTTGCGCAGCACCGGGCGGCCCTGGTGATTGACCAGGTAGCGCAACAAGTCCATTTCCATCAGCGTGAGTTGAAAAACCTGATCGTCACGCCGCAACTGGAGTTTTACGAAGTCCACGGTCTTGTTGCTGAAGGTATAGGTTTCAGCCTGCTCGGGGGAAGAATGTCCAGCCGCCTCGGAGGATCCTGTTTCGGGTGCTTGTATCCATGTCTTTCTGCGCAACAAGCTCTTGATGCGGGCGATGAGAATATCCAGATTGAAGGGCTTGGCAAGATAATCGTCCGCGCCGCTTTCAAAACCCTTGAGAACGTCTTCCGGGCGTCCGCGTGCGGTGAGCATGAGCACCGGCACAAAGTTTTTTGCCAAGCGCAGTTCCTGGGCGACGGTAAACCCATCTTTACCGGGAAGCATAACGTCCAGGACGATGAGGTCAAATTTTTTGCCTTGTTGCAGAAGAAGTTTGAGCGCGCTGTCGCCGGTGGACGCGACTTCCGCATGATAGCCTTCGGCTTGCAGGTTAAAGCGCAATCCTTGCGCGATATGCGATTCGTCTTCGACGACGAGAATACTTTGTGGGGGCGGGTTGGTCATACGCGGTATACCCGGGGCAGGCGCATGGTAAACGTGCTGCCGTGGCCTTCGCCTTCGCTTTCTGCCATCACGTCACCGCCGTGGCGGCGCGCAATGGAGCGGACAATGAACAACCCAAGGCCCGTGCCTTTTACGTGATCCGTTCCGCGGGCATAAGCGCGGTAGAAGCGTTTGAAGATACGCTTCAATTCGGCTTTAGGGATGCCGGCGCCGTTGTCGCGTACCTGCAATAAGACTTTGTCGGCGTCTGGAGTGAGAAGTTGCACTTCAATTTTGCGGTCCGGCCCGGTGTATTTGACGGCATTTTCAATTAGGTTGGCGACCGCAGTGCGCAGTTCTTCGGGATTTCCCAGCAGCGTGATCTGACCCGGAGGTTCGGTGGCAAAACGCAAAACTTCCGGCGCGAAGTTGTGGCGAAGCCGCGAGAGTTCCAAGCTTTCCCGCACGATGCTGGAAAAGTTTACGTCCTGCCAGTTTTTGCGCTTCTTGCTTTGCCGTACTTCGCTGGCGTGCAGAACTTGTTCCACTGTTCCCAGAAGCCGGTCAGTATCTTCCAGCATCAGGCGGTAGAAGTCGCGACGTTGATCGTCGCTGATGGGACGGCGTTCCAGCGTTTGCAGATACAAGCGTAGGGAAGTGATGGGAGTCTTGAGTTCGTGAGTTACGGCGTTGAGAAAACTGTCTTGTTGTTCATTGCGGCGAATTTCCCGCACAAGGAAGATAGTGTTCAGGACCATGCCGGCGATGATCACGCCGAAAAAGATGATGCCCAGCACCAGCGGGACTACCGAACGCCAGTTGAGCATGATCCAGGAAACGTTGAGGTAGATGGCCAGCCCAACCAGGCAAGAGCCTAGCGTGATAAAGAAGCCTACAGCTTTGGTCCGGCTGGTGATCCTCATGAAAGGAATTGTAGTGGAGGAAGACACGGAATAAGAAGAGGAGGCAAGAGCTGGAGCGGATTGTTGTTGCCGTGGTCTTCGTTGCTGGCTTTTGGCACTTGGCTCTGGTATTTGGCCAGAAACTTTCAGTCATGGAAAGTTGAGCCAAGCACCAATTGCCAAGTACCAACTGCCGATTTGTTCTAGTCGTCGCCGCCGGCGGAAGCGCCCATGGGTTCGGCGATGATGGCCGCGGACCGCTTGGTGGCTTCTTTCTCTTCCATCTCGTGGAGAGAAATGGCCTTCACGTCCCAGACCAGGCCAAGCATCTGGAGGAAGCGGATGCCGTACCAGTTCATATCGATTTCATACCAGGCAAGGCCGTGGCGCGCGGACTGCGGATGCGCGTGGTGATTGTTGTGCCAGCCTTCGCCGTAGGTCAGGATCGCAACCCAGAAACTGTTCTTGGAAGTGTCTTTGGTCAGGAAGCGCTGACGGCCCCACATGTGCGTAGCGGAGTTCACCAGCCAGGTGCAGTGCAGTCCTACAACGGTGCGCAGGAAAATGCCCCAGAACATCATGGACCATCCGCCTGCAGCCAAAAGGACCAAGCCCACGGTGGTGATGGGAAGCCAATGATACTTGCTGATAAAGTTGTGAAATTTGTCTTTACGAAGATCCGGGACGTAAGGCAGCAGCGCGGCCGAGTTATTTTGCAACTGGCGGCCGGTAAGGATCCATCCCATGTGCGCCCAGAGGCCGCCGTCACGGGGAGAGTGCGGATCGCCTTCCACGTCAGTATTCTGGTGGTGTACGCGATGCACGGCCACCCAGAAGAACGGTCCGCCTTCCAGCGTGAGCGTGGCGCAAACCGTCATAATATATTCGACCCATTTATAGGTCTTGAAGCCGCGATGCGTGAGCAGGCGGTGATAGCCCATGCCGATTCCCGGGCTGCCGGCGATGTACAGCAACAGCAAGGCAACGAAGAAAGCCTTCCAGGTGAACATGAATAGTGCCGCAATGGCGCCCACATGGAATGCCACCATAAAGAAGGTGGTGAGCCAGTTGATGGGCTCTGTAAATGTGCGATCACGTTTGGTTGTTTCCACGGATGTGTTTCTCCTGATTCAAGCCTTAGGGGGATGATCGGTGTTCTTGAATCAAAGCTAACAGGAGCGCCGTGATTCGTTTGTAATACTTGTGTAATCTGGGATTTACGATTAGCGCTGGCACGCGGGGCCGAACAATCGTGAGTGGCGAAATGGGAAATGGGTGGCTTTTTAAGGCGGTCTGCTGTGCGGCTTCATGAATGGAAAGCCGCGGGAAAACCAGGGTCATGTACTGTTGGATTTCTCGGCGTTCGTTTACAGCCCGTGATATATCCCGCCATCGGCCAGCAAAGTTTGGCCAGTAATATAAGATGCGCGATCGGAGGCCAGCCAAACGATGGCGTCCGCGATCTCACTGGGTTCGCCCAGACGTTTGAGGGGAGCATCGGCGGCCCAAGCGTCATAGATTTGTTGCGGGGCGACACCGCCGGCGAGGGCCTTTACGCCCGCCAATTCCTTTAGACGGTCCGTCGCCGTGTAGCCGGGCGCGACGTTGTTCACCGTGATGCCGTCTTTGCCGAATTCGTTGGAGAGGCTCTTCACCAATCCCACTACCGCCGCGCGGACGGCGTTGGACATGATCAACTCCGGCACCGGCTGTTTGACGGTGACGGACGTGATAGTGATAATCCGTCCCCAGCGGTGGCGTTGCATGTAAGGAATCACCGCCTTGGCCATGTGGACGACGCTCAAAAAGTTCATGTCCACCGCATGTCGCCACTCGTCTTCAGAAATGGACAGGAAGTTCTTTGCCGGAGGTCCGCCGGCGTTGGTGACGCAGACGTCGATCCGTCCGAAACGTTTCGCTACCTGCTCTACGAACTTCTGCACGCGCGCGGCGTCGGTTACATCCAGGGCTTCCGCGTAGACTTCAGCGTTGGTTTCTTTCTGGATCCTGGTAGCCGCTTCCTGCAGAGTCTTGTCGGTGCGGGCGCACATGGCTACCTGAGCGCCTTCACGCGCAAAGGCTTCCGCCGTGGCCAGGCCGATTCCCTGGCTGGATGCAGCCACGATCACTCCGCGTCCTTTGAGTCCCAGGTCCATTTTGGTTTCCTCCAGAGAAGTCTTCGAGTTAGCGGATTTTGCTTTCGCGTCCGGTTCTGGCGATAACGTTTTGCTTCGCCAACCGTCGGATTATAGCCGACGTTAAATGTTTATAATCGAGCCATAAAACCCAGTGTTCATCAGACGAGGCCAAGGTTTATAAAACCTTGAGATTATTAAAACCAAGAGTCAGGGCAGCGAGGGACAGCGTGTTGAAAACATCCGTCTTAATTCCAGTCATATGCTTGGTTGTAGCAGGCGCGGCCTATCGTATGGCTACCGCCGCAACGCCACAATTTAACCAGCGTCCTACGTCGCAGGCCGAACAGGAAATGATGGAGAAACAGGCCCGCGAAGCCAACAAGAAGCGCCAGCAGAACATAAAAACGGACACTGACAAACTTCTGCAACTGGCCACGGAACTGAAAGAGTCCGTGGACAAGAGCAACGAAAACATGCTCTCACTGGATGTGGTGCGCAAAGCAGATGAAGTAGAAAAACTGGCGAAAAAGATACGGGAGAAGATGAAGGAAGCTATCGGGCCTCCGCAGCGGGTTGAACCAGTTCCGCGCACGATTCAGGAACAGCAGCACTAAAGCGGCAACGAAAACGGGCACACAAGTCTTTGAAACACGGAGGAAAGGAGGCAACGGAGGACTAGGAAGCAAGGTCGGCGTAAATCGGCCTGACGAAGCAACGTCAGTTGCGACCTTTTAATTTCCTCCGATTACTCCTTTCCTCCGGGTTTCAAGGTTTTGGATACTCCAGGAAATGACGATAAAAAAGGCGGGCCGCAAAGCCCGCCTTATTATTTTGAACTGTCGCGAACTTACGATTCTGTCTGCCCGCCGATGCGCATGGCGTAGAACGAACGCCACACAAAGGTCACGGCCACCAGGAAGAAAACCACAGACAGGATGTTAGTGAAGTTGGATCCGTTTTCGCTGGTCATCTTCACCGCCAGTTGCACGGCCAGCAGGCCGAACAGCGTGGTGAATTTGATGATCGGGTTCAGGGCCACGGACGACGTGTCCTTGAACGGATCGCCCACGGTGTCACCGACTACGGTGGCATCATGCAGCGGAGTACCTTTCATCTTCAATTCAACTTCCACGATCTTCTTGGCGTTGTCCCACGCGCCGCCGGCATTGGCCATGAAGATGGCCTGGTACAAGCCGAAGACCGCGATGGAGATCAGGTAGCCGATAAAGAAGAAAGGTTCGACGAAGGCAAAAGCCAGCGTGATGAAGAACACGGTCAGGAAGATGTTAAACATGCCTTTTTGGGCATACTTGGTACAGATCTCCACGACCTTCTTGCTGTCTTCAACCGACGCTTTCTCCACGCCTTCCAGCTTGATGTTCTTCTTGATGAATTCCACCGCGCGGTACGCGCCGGTAGTTACGGCCTGAATGGAAGCGCCGGTGAACCAGTAGATGACCGCGCCACCGGTGATGAGACCCAGTACGAACGGAGCATGCAACAGCGAGAGGTTTTCCGTGTTGGTCTTCAACCCGTCAGTGAGGTTCATCATGATGGAGAAGATCATGGTGGTTGCGCCCACTACGGCCGTGCCGATCAGTACTGGCTTGGCTGTAGCTTTAAACGTATTGCCGGCGCCGTCATTTTCTTCGAGCAAGTCCTTGGCGCGGCCAAAGTTCACGTCAAAGCCGAAGTTCTTCTTGATGTCGGCAGCAACGTTGGGAACGTTTTCGATCAACGACAGTTCGTAGACGGACTGCGCGTTGTAAGTGACTGCGCCGTAGGA
>Ga0209069_10002049_pt1 | contig 10365 bp, 9 predicted proteins | sample Str013_2_FD_187202 | JGI IMG/M metagenome (GOLD analysis project Ga0209069, IMG submission 187202) | Freshwater sediment microbial communities in response to fracking from Pennsylvania, USA - Straight Creek_MetaG_SC_2013 (SPAdes) (version 2) | ecosystem: Environmental > Aquatic > Freshwater >...
GGGCGGCCGGGTGGATCGCCGTCTCGATGTGAGTGTCGTCGAAATCGAGGACATGGGAGCTGATGCCGTTCAGCAAGGCCGCATGCAGGACATCCGCGCGCTCGGGTCGCCCGAAAAGTGTCGCCTGGCCGGGCCCGAAAAACGGCGACAGCGCCGCCATGGCGTTCGTCACCGTCTCATGGTGCGAACCGCCGATCGCGCAGCCGACCCAATTGAGCAGCGTGCGTGCCCCTTCGTGCCGCACCTTTTCGGGCAGATCCTCGTATCCGGTGGAGAGGATGAAGCGCGCCAGCTTGCGGGTTGCATCATGGGAGGCTTCGGAAGCTTGGCCTGCGGATTTGGCGGTTTCGGCGACGGCTGCGCCCGCGTCGGGCAACGACGAGCTGCGTTCTGAGTCTCTCATGGGTCCTCTCCGGCCTTTTTGTTTGCTCTGTTCCACTCAATCCATGCTCACTCCGGTCGCCTTGATCGGTCCGGCCCATTTCTCGATCTCGCGCACCACGAATTTCGCCAGGTAGTCAGGCGACCTGCGCTCGGGCGCGACCGCCTCGATGCCGAGCTCTTCGAGCCTGGCCCGCAGGTCGGGGGCGTTCATGGTCGCCACGATGGCATCGTGGAGCTTCTGGACGATCGCAGCCGGCGTGTTCTTGGGCAGGAAGACGGCGTACCAGGTTTCGACCTCGAAGTCGGCGAGGCCCTGCTCATGCGCGGTGGCGAGCATGGGCAGGATCGGCGAGCGTTGCCTCGACATGATCGCGATCGCCTTGACCAGCTTGCCCTCGATCTGCGGCACCACGCCCGCAACCGGAACGCACTGATAGTCGAGCCGTCCGGGCAGCAAATCCTGCAGCGCCTGCGCGGTGCTGCGATAGGGAACGTGCGTGACCTCGACCTTGATTGCCGCGTTGAACAAGGCGCAGCCCAGATGGGACGTGGAACCCGCTCCCGGCGAACCGAATTGCATCGTCGCCTGGTTGGCCTTCGCATAGGCGATGAATTCCGACAGATTGTCGGCCGGCAAATCCCGGCGCGTGACCAGCAGGATCGGCGTGCTGGCGATGAGCGCGACCGGCGCGAAGTCGGTAGCCGCGTTGTAGAGCGGCTTCTTGTAGAGGGTCTGGTTGATCGCATGGGTGCCGGCGGTGGCGAGCAGGAATTGATAGCCGTCGGGCGACGCCTTCATCACCCGGGCAGCGCCGAGCATGCCGCCCGCGCCGCCGACGTTTTCGACGATCACCGTGGCACCCAAATTTTCGGCAAGGCGCGGTCCGATCACCCGTCCCAAAATGTCGCTGCCGCTGCCGGCTGCGAACGGAACCACCATGGTGACCGGCCGCACCGGCCAGTCCTGGGCCGCGGCCGGCGCGCTCGCGGCCAAGAGAATGGCCGAGAGAAGTGCCGACAGAGTTGCCGAGAGCGAGGCGATGGCGACGATCATCCTGATGGCCGGCATGGTTCCTCCGGTAATTTGAGAAATTCAATCCGCGGTGATGTTGGCGGCCTTGATGATCGGCCACCACTTCTCGATCTCGGCCTTCTGGTAGGCGCCGAGCGCCTCCGGGGTCTGCTGGTCGCGCGGCGGGATTTCCTGGCCCAAATCCGCAAGCTGCTGCCGCACTTTCGGATCGGCCAGTGACTGCACGACCGCGGCGTTGAGCCGCGCGATGATCTCCTTCGAGGTGCCCTTGGGGGCCCAGATCGCGTTCCACAATGAGATGTAGAATCCCGGCAACCCGGCCTCGTCCACGGTCGGGATTTCCGGCGCCAGGGCGAGACGCGTCTTGGCGGTGACGGCAAAACCCTTGATGTTGCCGGCGCGCACTTGCGACAGCGAATTCGACACCTGATCGAACATCAGATCGATCTGTCCGCCGATCAAATCCTGCATGGCCGGAGCGGAGCCTCTATAAGGGACGAACGCAAAGCTCGTGCCCGAGAGGCTCTGGAAGAATGCGCCGCTGACGCGTGTGCCGGCGCCGGCGGTTCCCTGCGAGGCCTTGCCGGGGTTGGCCTTGAGCCAAGCGATCAGCTCGGTCAAGTCATTGGCTGGCACGGCCTTGCCTGCGACGATCAGCTGTGGATTGCTGGTCAAGAGCGCGATCGGCGCGAGATCATCCAGCAGGTTATAGGGAAGCGTGAAGACGGCACCGTTGAGCACATGGGTGGCCCACATTCCCATGCTGAGCGTATAGCCGTCAGGAGCCGCGCGCACGGCACGGCCGACCCCGATCGTGCCGGATGCGCCGGTCACGTCCTCGATCACGATGGGTTGGCCGAGCGACGTCCGCATGCCCTCGGCCACGATGCGAGCGATCCGGTCGGTCGGTCCGCCGGCCGCGAACGGAACGATCATGGTGATCGGACGTGACGGATAGACTTGCGCGCTCGCGCGTCCCGGGCCGAGCAAAGTCGCCGCCATCGCGATGCCCAGAAACACGTTTCTCATGCCACACCCCGCTCTCATGCCACACTCGACGGCTTCCGACCGCCCCGCAACGCGTGCGCAGGCGCTTGCACCGGCAGGGTACGATATTTGGCGAATGTTATCGACCTGGCGCCGCGCGCCATGGATGGCGAGGACCTTGGTACGGCTTTTCACTTTCGAAGCTGCGCAAAGCCGTTCGTAGGGCGGTTGTTCCGTCAGTACATTTGCAGCGGCAGCACGGCGTCTCCGCCCGGAGGAACCATCAGCCCCCAGGTATCGTCGGCGCCGACCTCGAGCTCGCTCGTTCGCGCCGGCCGTCCCGCGATCTTCAAGGAATATTTGTATTTGCCGGGCGGCAATTCGAGCGTCGGGCCGTTCGGCGATGTGGGGCCGCCGGTCCCGGCCGCGATCTTGATCGTCTTGGTGTTGATCGTGATGGCGGCTTCGGTACTGCCTAAATTGCCGAACATCAGCTTGACCTGACCGGGCGCCGGCAGCACGCCGGCTTTCGCCGCCTCGGCCGGATTCTTCAGCGCCAGATTGACGGTCGTCTCGCCGCCTTGGCGGCCGAGCTTGAGCACAGCTGGTCCTTCGGGTGACGAAAACGCCAGCACGACCTTGTCCGGCATCACCACGGCGCCCTTGGCGGCTTCCTTCCATTGCCGCTTGGCAAGCTCGCCGTGATAGAAGGCCAGCACCGCCCCGAGCTCGGCCGGCACTCTTGCGTCGAGCTCGCGGCGGAAGGGGCTTTGACCGCCCGGGGCTTTCCACGTGCCGGGGGCGCTGAGCGTATGCTGTTTCGGCACCGGCAAGCCGGAATCCTCGGCGGCTTCGAGCTCGGTCATCTTGGCAGGCGCCATGCCCGGGTTGCCAGCCGGACCGGCCTTCGCAACCGCCGCCACCAGGCCGGAGCCGTGCGCGTGGACGTTCACCTTGTCGCCGAGCCGGATGGCGGTGAACGTGAGCTCCTTTCCGCCTTTGGAGAAATCCAGCTCGACCAGATTCGGACCGTTGATGACCGAGGGCTGTTCCTTCCAGCCCAGCGGCTTCATGACGGCGCGATAGAAGGCCGCCAGCGCCTTGACGCTCGAGGAGCTGTTGAATTCGAGCTTGCCGTCGGCGCCGTCAAATTCGACGTTTTCGGCGGTCTCGGGCAACGGAACGGGCGTTGTTGCTCCAGCCAACGGGTGCAGAGGCCCCTCCGGACCGGCCGCGGCCCGCTTTGCCTCCGATGCCGCGACGACGGCGCGTACCTGCTCTTGGGCTTCCTTCAGAAACTTGTCGGTGGCCTCTTTTTGCGCCTTGGCCTTCGCGGCCGCCGCAGCCGCCGCCACCGCTTCCGGAACCTGCGTCACCAGGCTCACGGTCGTCAGATCATATTTGTGGCCGAGCTTCAGCGTGGCCGTTCCTTCCGCCGAGGAGAACGTGAGCGCCGCCTCGTCCGGATTGAGGACGGCGCCCTTGGCCTCTTCCTTCCAATTGTGCTTGGCGAGCTCGCGGCGATAGAACACCAGCACCGGGTCGATCTCCGCCGGCACCAACGCTTTGAGCTCCTTGCGAATGGTGCCATCCCGGCCGAGGGCGGTTTTGTTGATCTTTGGTACCGGCAGACCGAACATCTCCTGCCCGGCTTCGAGATCTTGCGGCTCCGCGAACGGCGGCACCTTGATCTCGACCGTGATCTTGTCGTCCGCTCGGCGCTGAAGCAGAAGCAGGATCGGCTGTTGATCCTTGCCCACGTAATAGACGCGTGCGCCGTCTTCCACCTTATCGATGTTTGCGTTCGACCATCGCGCCGCGGCGTCCGTCGCCGACAGCGGTGACCAGCCCAAAGCGCCGAGCTCCTTTTGGAAAAAATCGAGATTCGCGTCGATCGTCCCGGCGGTGATGCAGCTCAGGTACGGCCGATATTGGTCGAACACGATGTCGGTAGCCGCCTCGGGAAACGGCAAAGCGAGGTAGAGCCTCTCGGCGACGTAGTACACGATGGATTGGTTGTTCTGCTCACCTTTCGTCGAAAAGGAAACCGACACCCCTTGTGGCCCCTTCTTGAGCCGCACCGAGGTCGCACGGGGTTCCTCGGATGGGGTTTCGTACTGTTTCCAACCCTCGGCAGCAAACAGCTTCTTGATGGCCGCAACCGTGCTCGGGACCGAGCCCGGAGCCGAATAGATGAATTGGTGCGAGGACGAATTGGGTTCTTCCTTGGCACCATCGAGGCGCGGCAAGCGGCTGATGTCGACCAGCACGTCTGCCGGTTTGTCCTGCTTGCCTTCCGCAGTCGAAGGCGCCGCCGGCGCGCGCTTGGGAGCCGGCAGATCGTCGCGGAACGCCGTGACCGTATAGGTCACCGCGGTTGCATTGCCTTGCGCCGGCGCCCGTTGGACGGACACCGACAGCGCCTGATGCCCCTTCCTGAACTCCTTGATGTCAAATTCCGGATGCTCGGCGCTGGCGGAGACCGGGGCGGCGTATTGCAGCCAGCCGTCGGCGGCGAGCAGCTTGCCGGCGGCCTCGGCCGCCCGAGCGACGGTATCGGGGGCGACGTAGGCCGTGGTTGCCGGAAACGCGAACAATTCCTTAGCGTCTTCGAGGCGCGGCAAACGCGTGGTGTCGAGCGCCTCGTCGGCGGCCTGGCAGGCCACCGAACCGCCCACGATCGACGCCAACGCCGTGAATGCCAGCAGCCATCGCCTGACCGGGACCAGCGTCCCGCGCTTCATTCCGAGCATCACTGATTTCTCCGGAGTTTGACTGGCCAGGTCCCTGAGGTGTCGGCGGGACGGCGATGACTCACGCGTGTAACATTGCCAGCCTTAGTCGCCCGCAGGCGGACTTGGGTTCAAACGGGCTTTTTCCGCTGACGCTTGGTAGCCACGTGTCCGCCATATGCCGACGGTCGGCACTCGCAAAGCGGATTGATGGCCACAATGCACGGACGATCTGCTACAATAAGAAGCGATGAACACACGCGAACAGACCGCAAACCCGTCCGCCACATTCAAGCCTCGCCTTGATATCCTGCCGCCGGCCCAACTACGCCTATGGCCGGAGTTGTCGGAAACCCCTGAGGAATTCACGCTCTACGGCGGCACCGCGATTGCCCTGCGGCTCGGCCACCGACCCTCCGTGGACTTCGATTTCTTCGCACCCACCCCGTTCGACCCGGGCGCCGTATTGCAGACAGTGTCGTATCTAAAGGGGGCCACGGTGCGTCAGTCGGCTCCAAATACTCTGACGGTAACGGTTGAGCGCGACGGCCCTGTCCAAGTGGCGTTCTTCGGCGGCCTCGACCTCGGCCAGGTCGCGTCGGCGGAGACTGCCGGCGGCCCAGGAATCAAGGTTGCGTCTCTCTTAGACCTCGCGGGCTTCAAGGTGGCCGTCGTGACCCAACGCGCGGAGTTGAGAGATTATATCGACGTTCACACCTTGCTAACCAAAGGAAATATCCCGCTCGCCGAGATGCTCAGCTCCGCGGCCATCATCTATGGGACTGAGTTCAGTCCGTTGTTGTCACTGAAGGCGCTGGCCTACCACGACGATCCTACATTGGCCGAGCTTTCGGCAAAAATTCGTCAGGACCTTGTCGCCGCAGTAAGGGCAGTTGATCCTCACCACCTGCCGATGCTCGCGGCCGTCAGGAAAAGGCCGGAGAGATCATGAAGCCCCTTCCTCACGCCGCCGACCTACTCAGCCTGGCGCCCCGGGTCATTTGGTTTGAGCCACCTGAACGTGCGCTGGCGGATCCGGTCCGGTTTCTGGCGTATGTCATGACGTATGGGACACTTGAGGACATCGCCGTGATCCGTCGCTACGTTCAGCTGGACGATTTTCGCGAGGCCCTCGAGCATGCTCCGTCCGGTATCATGGATGAGCGGTCCTGGGCCTATTGGAATGTAATGACCGGGCACTATCCCGTGCCGCCCATGCCGTGCCGCGTAGTTCCGTAAACCACTTTCCGTCGCTTCGCTGTGGGCCGTCCGGAACACGTGGAGAGGGAACGGCGCGATGAGCATCTTGGTCGAGCTTCCCGAGGAGGAGTACAGCGCAACCGCGTTCGCGGACTTCGCGCCGGCAACGGGGTTCAGCATCGGCACCGCGCGGGCGATGGCGTGGATGTCACAGCTTGCCTATGAGACAAGGTGGCCGGACAAGATCGCTCGGGTCGGCCGCATGTGGGGGCTGGATAGCGTCCGTCCACTCGAGGTGCCTGTCGAAAGCATACTCCCGCTGTCGGACACCAGGGGGATTTTGGCGACGGGCGGAGGTGCCGCGATCATTGCGTTCGCCGGAACCGATCCCCTGAGCCTGCGGAACTGGATCAGCAACTTGTATTTGGGCCGGCCCAGCGCGGACGTCCATGAAGGCTTTCAAGCAGCCGCCGCGGTGGCGTGGGCCGATGTCGGAACAGTCATCGAGCAGTGTGTTGCAGACGATCGCCCGTTATTTATTGCGGGTCACAGTCTCGGCGCGGCGATCGCCATCGTCACGGCGGATCGCGCATGCAGCGAGAAGAATCTGCGGCGAGCGGAAGTTCACCTGTTTGGTGCGCCGCGCGCCGGCAAGGCGGAGTTCGTGGATCGTTACAATTCCAGCCTCGGTGCCACGACCTACCGATTCGTCCACGGAGAGGACATCGTCCCGACCGTGCCGCCGGTGGAATGGGGCTTTCATCACGTCGGCCGATTTCTGCAATGCGAGCGTGGCGGAAGATTTGATCCGGCAAGGCTGCTCGATCGGGTCGACTCGGACGAGCCGTCGCCGGGTGACGATTTCGTCAGCGGCATCGCGCTGCGCGTGCGCGACCTGTTCGCCGGGCCGCTCTCGCCGACCTCGCGGAACGACGCGTTGGGACGGCTGTCACAGCTCTTGGCGCCGTCCATCGCAGATCATTTGCCGGACCGCTATTGCCATGCTCTCGCGCCGTGAGTGGAGGGTGGAATAGCTTCACGGGCGTCGAGGGCGGATGTCTAGATGTTCGACGGCGCAGTCGCCTTCATTGCCGAGCGCGCGCCGGCCGCGATTTGCGTGCCCGCCCTTGGGCGGTATGGTTGACAATTTGTCAAACTTGATTTGATCGTAATGGTGCTTGGCCGCCGCGCGGTTGCGATACACTCGTGAATTCAAACGGCGATTGGGGAGGATGCGAGATGTGCAGTCGGCAAACGGCTCACACAGCATGCACCACGATCCTCGCTTTCGTTGCCCCGCCGCACAGTTGCGGCGGCTTGCTTCATGTCGAATGCCGGCAAACGTCAACGAGAGCAAAGCGATGGCACTGCGGGTCCTAGTAGCCGCGCTCGGGGTGTGGGCATGTTGCGCCGGAAATCTTCAGGCGCAATCTCTCGAGGAGTTCTACAGCAAGCAAACCGTGACGATCATCGCCGCGTTCAATGCTGGCGGCGGCAACGACATCTATTGTCGGTTGATCGCACGCCATCTCGGCAAACATATTCCGGGAAAGCCGAACGTCGTGGTCCAGAACATGCCGGGCGCCGCCTCGATCAGGGCGACGAACTATATTTGGCAGGTTGCGCCGAGAGACGGAACCGTGATTGCGAATATCCAGCGCACCGTGCCGCTGCATGCGGCGCTTGGAAAAGACTTCGTATTCGATGTCCGGAAGCTCACCTGGATCGGTTCATCGTCGAGCTTTGCGGATGACGCCTATGTTCTGTTCGTGCGCACCGACGCCGGCGTGAAGTCACTCGACGACCTCCGCAAGCCAGGGGGCAAGCCGCTCATTGTTTCGGGCACGGCGCCGGGCTCCACGAGCGCCGACGTGCCGGAGCTTCTTCGCGAGATCCTCGGGCTCAATTTCAAGATCATTCGTGGTTATGCCGATAGCCCGGCGGAAATCATCGCCCTCGAGCGCAAGGAGGTGGACGGGCGGATTGCGACCCTGTCGTCAGTCCGGGCGGCGGTGCCGGGGTGGCTGAAGGCCGATTCGAGCATCCGCCCGTTGCTTCAGTACGCCCGGGAGACGCGGCTGCCCGAGCTTGCCGGCATTCCAACCGCGCGCGAGCTTGCGCGCAACGACGAGGAGCGGCAACTGCTGGAGATCAGCGAGCTGAGCTATAAATTCGGACGACCGTTCATTGCGCCTCCGGAAATTCCTCGCGAGCGGGCGAAGGCGCTGCAGGATGCGTTTCTCGCAGCTCACAGGGATCCTGATTTCCTGGCCGAAGCGGAAAAGCTCCAACTCGATATCAGTCCGTCTGGAGGAGACGAGATATTCACATACATCAAGCGCTTCGACAGCGCGCCCCCCGAATTGCTCGCCAAGATCAAGAAGATTCTGGATACGCAGAGATGATGGGCGCGATCGGCAAGAAGTCCGGGACGGCGATGGAGGCCGCCGTCGCGGAGCAGCCTGCATGCTTTGCGGTGGGTCGGAATGAATTCCCGAAGAACGCGCCGAGGGAAGCCAGGGGGAGCCGACCAGCCCGGAGGAGGTCTCGATGGGGATGACGATCGCGGAGAAAATCCTCGCGCGCGCCGCCGGCAAGGCGATGGTCGCACCGGGCGAATATCTCGATTGCAAGCTCGACGGCATCGTCGCGATGCAGGGCTTCGTCGAAACCCACAACCACGCCATTTCAGCCGGGCTGCCGCAGGGGTTGCCGAAGGTATGGGATCCGGAAAAGCTCATCATGATGATCGAGCATCATCAGCCGGCGGCCAGTCTGAAGGTGGCACAGCGCGGCGTTCTGCTGCGTGAGCTCGCTACCCGATACCGCATCAAGAACTTCTACGATTCGACCTGCGGTATCGCCCATCAAATGATGGTCGACCATGGGCATGCGTGGCCGGGCCAACTGGTGATCGGCTGCGATTCCCATACGGTCATGCTCGGCGGGCTCAATTGCGCCAGCGCGGGCATCGGCGAGACCGAGCTCGCCTATGCGGCGACCTTCGGCGAGCTTTGGTTCCGGGTTCCGGAGACGCTCAGGATCAACGTTACGGGGCGACTGCCGCGATGGCTCTGCGGCAAGGACATCATGCTGCATCTCGCGGGACGCAATGGCGCAGATTTCGGGCTCTACAAATCGATCGAGTTCACTGGGGACGGCGTGACGCATATGTCGATGGACAATCGGTTCACGCTGTCCGACCACGGCATCGAAATCGGCGCGAAATTTGCGCTATTCGAATGCGATGACACGACGCGCGAATTCCTCGGGCATCGGGATGACGTCGCCTTCTCGCCGGTCTCGCCGGATGAAGATGCCGTGTACTGCGGCACGATAACCGTCGATGTGTCTGGCCTCGCTCCGCAAATTGCCGCGCCGCACAGTTTCGAGAATAATCTGCCGATCGAGGATGCGGTCGGGGTCCGCATCCAGCAAGCGTCGATTGGGTCATGCGCCAATGGACGATTGGAAGACATCGAGATCGCCGCCGCGATTTTGCGGGGACGCAAGGTCAGTCCGGGGGTGCGGCTGTTGATATCGCCCGCCTCGTGGAACGAGTATCGCAAATGCATCGATGCAGGCCTGCCCCAGGTGCTGCTGGAGGCGGGTGCGCAATTCTTGAGCCCAGGATGTGGAGTTTGCACCAAAGGTGCGTACCTGGCTCCCGGCGAAACATGTATCTCCGCGACCACCCGCAACCACCAGGGTCGCATGGGAAGTCCGGAGGCCCGGATCTATCTGGCCAGCCCCGCAACGGTAGCCTGGTCCGCGGTTTGCGGCATGATCGCAGACCCTCGCGATGTGCTCGCATAGCTCGCGTTTGATGATCGGAGCTCCAAGATGCAGGACCGTATGCGTGGAAGGGTCGTCACACTGCCGTTTCACGACGTCAATACCGATGTGATCGCACCGAATGAATTTCGGGCCCTTCTCAAAGAAGGAGATCGCAAGCTCGAGGCGTTGAGACCGCATGTGTTCCGCGACATACGGCCGGGCCTCGACCAATTCGTGCAGGCAGGCGACATC